>Ga0209564_1003563_pt1 | contig 10443 bp, 7 predicted proteins | sample AraplaCol_mMF_r2_FD_184272 | JGI IMG/M metagenome (GOLD analysis project Ga0209564, IMG submission 184272) | Arabidopsis root microbial communities from North Carolina, USA - plate scrape MF_Col_mMF_r2 (SPAdes) (version 3) | ecosystem: Host-associated > Plants > Roots > Endosphere | place: USA... | reverse complement strand
GGCAAAGCCGGACGCACCCAAGCGGGCCGGCCAGATCGCCGTCTTCATCAGCCGCAAGGATTCCAAAATCTATGTGCGGCAGAATTTCGCGCCGTTGTTCGAGGCGCCCGTGACGATCGCTGCCAGCGACCGGCCGCTGGGCACCCATGTCTTCACCGCCGAGATCGACAAGGCCGACTCCAATGCGCTGCATTGGTCGGTGGTGTCGCTGCCCGTCACCGCTCGCTCCGCGGCGCGCGAGGACGACGGCCGCCTGACGCGCCGCAAGAGCGGCGCCGCCGTGATCCCCGTTGCCGCAAAGCCCGTAGTGACGCCGGACAGCCCGGCCGAAGCGCTCAACCGCATCTCCGTCCCCGCCGACACCATGGCGAAGATCAACGAGATACTGACCACCGGCGGATCGATCATCGTCTCCGACCAGGGCATCAACCAGGGTGAGACCGGCGAAGGCACCGACTTCATCGTCCGCCTGTACTAAGGCGTTTTCGCGCGACTAGGGTTGCCGGTTCAAGGCACGACAAGAGTATCCCACCGTTCCCGATAACGCGGTGTTGACGAGGCCGGTCGCAGCCGCGGGGTAACATGTGCCCCTGATCATTTCGGGGGACACCGTCATGATGAACCGCAGAACCATGCTCGTCGCAGCGCTCGCAGGCGCCGCCGCGCCGATGACGCGCGCCTTCGCCGATGCCGGCATGAGCCGGGTCTCGGCCTACGCCTTTTCCTTCCGCGCGCTGTCAGGCGACGACATCCGCCTTGCCGCATTCACCGGCAAGCCGTTGCTGGTCGTGAACACGGCATCGCTCTGTGGCTACACGCCGCAATATGCGGGCCTGCAGGAGCTCTGGGGCGAGTTTCGCGCGCGCGGGCTCACCGTGATCGGCGTGCCCTCCAATGATTTCGGCGGACAGGAGCCCGGCGGTGCGAGCGAGATCACGGAAACCGCACACCACCAATATGGCGTGACCTTCCCGATCGCGGCCAAGGCCGTCGTGGTCGGCGCGAAGGCGCACCCGTTCTACAAATGGGCGGCAGAGGCGCGCCCACGGGAAGTTCCGCGCTGGAACTTCCACAAATACCTGATCGGGCGTGACGGCTATATCGCCGAGGTATTTCCGTCCGCGGTCGAGCCGGCCGACACACGGATCAAGACGGCCATTGCCAGAGCTCTCGCCGATACGTGAGACGCATTGACGTGAGACGAGCTGGCCCAATCCGGTTGGGCACAATTGTGGCGGGATGCCAAACAGGCGTTGCCATGGCGATGGCCCACCATCTAGGCTAGGATCGTTTGGGGCAGGATGGTTTTGCCGGAGGCAAAAAGCCACGGCGGAACAACGGGATCAATCTCGAGGACAACACCATGCGTGTGGCGGCAGGACTGATTTTGGCAAGCGCGATGTCTGTTGCGATGACAGGCGCCGCATGGTCGCAGACCCCGGCCGCAAAGCCCGCGGCCGCGACGCAAGCCGCACCGGCGGCAACGCCGGCCGCGGCACCGCCCGCTGCAGCTCCGGCAGCCGCGCCCGCAGCCACTGCCGCCGCGCCAGCAGGTTTCGTCAATCCGCCCCCGCCGAAGCAGGCGCCGCAGCCGGCACGCGCGGTCTGCAACACCCAAGGCGCGCTCGGCGTTGCGCGCACCGTCGAGATCGACACCACGGGAGGCCCGGGCTTCGGCTTCGAGCACTTCAAGGAGCTCGACTTCCTGCGCGACAAGGAGGTGGTGCTGACCTTCGACGACGGCCCCTGGCCAAAGAACACGCCCGCCGTGCTGAAGGCGCTCGCCGACGAATGCACCACCGGCATCTTCTTCTCGATCGGCAAGCACGCGACCTACGAGCCCGAGATCCTGAAGCAGGTCTATGCGGCCGGCCATACGATCGGCACCCACACCTGGTCGCACGCCAATCTCAACAACAAGAAGCTCACTGAAGCGCAGCGCAAGGAAGAGATCGAGAAGGGTCTGTCCGCGGTGAAATGGGCGCTCGGCGGCATCTCGCCCTCGCCGTTCTTCCGCTTCCCGGCGCTCCAGCATCCGCCGGAGATGGTCACCTATCTCGGCAACCGCAACACGGCGATCTTCTCCTGCGATATCGACTCCTTCGACTTCAAGGCCTCCAAGCCCGAGAAGGTGGTGGAGACAGTGATGAAGAAGCTCGACAGCAAGGGCAAGGGCATCATCCTGATGCACGACTTCCAGAAGCACACCGCCGAAGCCCTGCCCGAACTGCTCAAGCGCCTGAAGGCCGGCGGCTACAAGGTGGTGGCGATGCGCGCCAAATTCCCGGCCTCGACGCTGCCCGAATACGACCAGGAGCTGATGAAGGACATCAAGCTGCCGACGGTGAGCAGCCGCCCGGTCAATTCCGTGGTGACGACCGTTTCCGAATAGCAGGCACTTGTCTCTTCGTATCGAAGGCTACGTCATCGTCTCCGCGGACGGCATGCTCGCCGACGCGAGCCATGTCATGCCCGACACCCTGAAGTTCGAAGGCGACAAGCTGTTCTTCGAGCAGGCGCTCGATCGCGCCGCATTGGTCGTGCACGGCCGTCGCTCGCACGAGCAGCAGCCGAATTCGCCGAAGCGCAGGCGCCTGATCCTCACGCGCAAGATCAAGGCCCTGACCGTCGATCCCGAAATGCCTAATGCGACATTGTGGAATCCGGATCACGCGAGCTTCGAGGAGGCCTGTGCCTTCGCGGACGTCGCGTCCGGCATGGTCGCGATCATCGGCGGCCCCGTCGTGTTCGACATGTTCATGGACCGCTACGACACGTTTTGGCTGTCGGAAGCCCCGCACCTGCGCCTGCCCGGTGGCGAAGGCTGCTTCGTCGGTGTCCCCGAGCAGACGCCGCACGAGGTGCTGGCCTCGCACGGGATGACGCCGGGCGCGCCGTATTTGCTCGACGCGGCGCATGAGGTGACCGTGACGCCGTGGCGCCGCGCCTAGCGCAGGCGGCCTGCGCTACGGCGTCGGCAAGTGATAGACCAGCGAGCCGCGCAGGGTGTGGATCGTGCCACCCGCGCTGACGGTGGTGAACAAGCCGTCCGTCAGATCGTCGCGCGTTTCGACATGCGTCAGGCGATATTCGGCGCGGGCCGAGATCCTGTCGCTGAAGAAGCGCTCGAAACCGCCGCCAACAGTCGGGCCGTGATATTCACGCTCGGGGCTGGTGCTGACCAATCCCAACAGATTGTAACTGACGGCGCGCGCGGTCGACCCGCTATAGCCGCCGAGCAAATAGACCAGGGTCTCTGGCGAGACGAGATAGCCGGCGCGCCCACCGACGGTCCAGGCCCATTTCACCGACGCGAGATCCGACGTGATCGTCGCCCCTCCGCCCGTTGCCGTGACGCTGGCCCCGCCGTTCGTCGCCAGATCGATCAGGCCGAACGTGCCAATCACCCATTTCGGTGCGATCTGACGATCATAACCGATGGTGAAAGTGCCGCCGACATCGGCGCCACCGAGACCGGCCGCGTTGAAATCCAGTGCGCCGGGGATCGAGGCCGCCACATGCGGCGTGACGGCATCGCTGCCGATGCCTGCGCCGACATAGACACCCGTCCAGGCCGGATTGAGCGCCGGCGCCGCAGCATTGGTCGCGGGACCGCCGAATTGACCAAAGCGATAGGCCGCGCCGATCCGGATCACGTGCTCCGATAGATCGGTGGTCCAGACCGCGCCGAGCGGATCGAGCGTCGTGTTGCGGCCGAGCCCGACATAGCGATACTCACCGCGCAGCGACACATTGCCGGCAAGACGATATTCCACGCCGGCGCCGACCGTATAACCGTGCGAGGTCTGCGCCGGCTCCTGCACCGTCAAGGAGGGGCCGCCTCCGAGGATCACGTAGTTGAGATTCCAGTTGTTGATGCGCATCTGGCTGTAACCGGCGAGCCCGTAGAGCAGGATATCGGGTGTCGCCAGAAACCCTGCGCGGCCGCCGATGGTCCAGCCCTGGTCAAGCGACGGCATGCTTGCGGTAACGCTCAGCCCCAGGCCATTCCCGCCGACATTCACAATCGTCCGCTGCCGCGACCAGTCGTAATCGACGAAGCCGCCGATCACGAAGCGCGGGGCAATTTGGAGGTCGAAGCCGGCGAACGCCGACAATCCGAGATCAGCACCCTGCAGGCCGTCGAGGCCGAACAACGAAGGGCCACCGCCGACCGGCGTCAGGTTCGAGCGCCCCGAGATGAAGTCGAAACCAAGTCCCGCGCCGATATAGAACTGCGTCCAGTTCGCCACCGGAGCGAGGCGTGACGGCGCCTTCACGGGCAAGTCGGCTGCGCGCGCGGCTGTTACGGCAAAGACGGCGACCTGCGCGGCTCCCAGCAAAGTCACCGCGTGGACCAGCCGTCGCTTCGAATGAATCAAGTCTCGCCCCTGTCGCCCCGTGCCGGTCGCGCCCATGCAACCAGTCGAGCCGTCGTATTCGGTTCCAGGAGAGTCCGGCAAGGCTGGAAACGTGCGCGCTCCTCAGCGCGCGCCACTTTGTGGAACCGCTGTGATCTCAAAGCCATAACGTGTGAATGAAGGTTCACGCCACGCGCATCTGCGCGTGCGGGGATGCTTCGTCGGCTACACGTCGCCGTAAGCCGCCTCGGCCGGGCGCGTGGTGCGGCCATAGCCGATGATCATGCAGAGCGCACCGATGATCGAGAGGTTCTTGAGCGCGTCGACCAGCATCTTGGCGTTGTCGGGCGGCACCTGATTCCAGAAATCGTAGAACAGCACGGTCGCAACCGCGACGTAGACGACCAGCAGCATCGCAAAGAACCGCGCGCCGAAATTCAGCGCGATCATCAGGCCTGCGATGACCTCGAGCCCGCCGACCGCAATCGCCAGCAGTTGCGGCGTGGACATGGCGGTCGCCGTCTCGACCTGCTTGGCGTAGGGCGCGATCGCGTCGGGCACCACGACCTTGGTGGCGATGTAATCGGCCGTTGCCTGGATGGCGAAGAGCTTGGTGGCGCCCGTGTAGATGAACAGCACGGCGAACAGGATCCGCCCGAAAGTCACGAACGCTGGCATGATCGGCCTCTTGGCTCAGGCTTTTTGAAATCGGAACTCGGACGCAAAGACCGCGCGATTATGGAGAGTCATGCGCCGGTTTACAAACGGGGAAATGGAAAACTGCGAGTGATTCAAAAGTTGGCGGCGTGGATGCTGCCCCTTCTCCCCTTGTGGGAGAAGGTGGCGCGAAGCGCCGGATGAGGGGTATCTTTCCGCGAACTCGATCGTGAGAGGGGTGCTCGCGGATAGAGACCCCTCACCCGTCTCACCGCTTCGCGGCGAGCCACCCTCTCCCACAGGGGGAGAGGGTAAGAAGGCGCCCTTACGTGAACAGCGTCGGCTGCTGCCGCGCCGCGCGCTCCTGCGCTTCCACCACTGCCACCGCCGTCATGTTGAGGATGCCGCGCGCGGTCACGGAGGGGGTGAGGATGTGCGCCGGGCGCGCCGGGCCGACCAGGATCGGGCCGACCGGCAACGCGTCCGCCAGCGACTTGATCATCTGATAGGCGACGTTGGCGGTGTCGAGGGTCGGCATGATCATGATGTTGGCCTCGCCCTCGAGCTTGGAGTGCGGCAACACCATGCGGCGCGCTGCGGCGGAGAGCGCCGTGTCGCCCTGCATCTCGCCGTCGGCCTCGATCTCCGGGTGCTTCTCCTTCAGGAGCTGGGTCGCCCGGCGCATCTTGCGCGAGGAGTCGGTATCGTAGCTGCCGAAATCGGAGTGCGAGACGAAGGCGATCTTCGGCTTGATGTTGAAGCGCTGGACGTGGACCGCGGCGAGCGAGGCGATCTCGGCGAGCTCTTCCGCGCTCGGATTGGGGCGGACCTGCGTATCGGCGATGAAGAAGGCGCCTTTGCTGGTGATCAGCAGCGCCAGCGCGGCATAGTCGCTGATCCCCGGCGAGAAGCCGACGATCTCGCGGACATGGCGCAGATGGCTCATGTAGCGGCCCTCGACGCCGCAGAGCATCGCATCCGCCTCCCCGCGCGTGACCGCGAGCGCCGCGATGACCGTGTTGTTGGTGCGCACCACCGTGCGCGCGGCATCCGGCGTCACGCCGCGGCGGCCGGCGACCTCGACATAGGACTGCACATACGAGCGATAGCGCGGATCGTCCTCGGGATTGACGAGGTCGAAATCCTTGCCCGCCTTGATCGACAGGCCGAAGCGCTTGATGCGCGCCTCGACCACGGAGGGACGGCCGACCAGGATCGGACGCGCCAGCTTCTCCTCCAGCACGACTTGCGTCGCGCGCAGCACGCGCTCGTCCTCGCCTTCGGCGTAGATCACGCGCACCGGCTGGGTCTTGGCCTTGGCGAACATCGGCTTCATGACGAGGCCGGAGCGGAAGGCGAAGCGCTCGAGCAGCGCGGTGTACTCGTCGAAATTGGTGATGGGCCGCGTCGCGACGCCCGACTCCATCGCAGCCTTCGCCACGGCCGGCGCGATACGCAGGATCAGGCGGGGATCGAACGGGCTCGGGATCAGCGAGCCCGGGCCGAAGCCCTGCGTCTCGCCGGTGTCGAAGCCTTGCGCGACCGCATCGGACGGGGCCTCGCGCGCGAGCTGCGCGATGGCTTCGACGGCGGCGTGCTTCATCTCCTCGTTGATAGCGCTGGCGCCGACGTCGAGCGCGCCGCGGAAGATGAAGGGGAAGCACAGGACGTTGTTGACCTGGTTCGGATAATCCGAGCGGCCGGTGCAGATCATCGCGTCGGGGCGCACCTTGCGCGCCTCCTCCGGCATGATCTCCGGCGTCGGGTTGGCGAGCGCCATGATCAGCGGCTTGTCGCCCATCGCCTGCGCCATCTCCGGCTTGAGCACGCCCGGTGCCGACAGCCCGATGAAGATGTCGGCGCCGCCGATGACGTCGCCGAGCGTGCGCTTGTCGGTCTTCTGCGCATAGACCGCCTTCCAGCGGTCCATCGAGGTGTTGCGGCCCTCGTGGACGAGGCCGTCGATGTCGCAGACCCAGATGTTCTTGCGCTGCGCGCCCATCGACACCAGCAGATTGAGCGTCGCGATCGCGGCGGCCCCTGCCCCCGACGCCACGATCTTGACGTCCGAGAGCTTCTTGCCGTTCAGGCGGAGACCATTGGTGATGGCGGCGGCGACGATGATGGCGGTGCCGTGCTGATCGTCATGGAAGACCGGGATCTTCATGCGCTCCTTCAGCCGCGCCTCGATCTCGAAGCACTCCGGCCCGCGGATGTCTTCCAGATTGATGCCGCCGAAGGTCGGCTCGAGCGCCGCCACCGTCTCGACCACGCGGTCGATGGTGTCGGCGGCGATCTCGATGTCGAACACGTCAATGCCCGCGAATTTCTTGAACAGGACCGCCTTGCCCTCCATCACCGGCTTGGAGGCCAGCGGGCCGATATTGCCAAGGCCGAGCACGGCGGTGCCGTTGGAGACCACGGCGACCAGATTGGCGCGGGTGGTCAGCGTGGCGGCCTCGGCCGGATTCTTGGCGATCTCGGTGCAGGCGGCGGCGACGCCGGGGGAATAGGCAAGCGCGAGGTCGCGCTGGTTGGCAAGCGGCTTGCTTGCCTGGATCTCGAGCTTTCCGGGGCGCGGCAGACGATGGTAGGCGAGCGCCGCCTGGTGGAGATCATCAGAATAGGACGACATGCGGTGTCTCGCCTCGCGTTACCGGCCTCAAAAATGCACGATCCGGAGCGGTCGTCCAAGCGGGCGATATTTCCGGGTCGTGGAAACGGGATGAAGCACGGCCGCAGGCCCGGTGGCAACATCCGATTGCGCCCCCATCAACAGGGCGCATGGTCAAATATCTGATAGCGCTAGCTTTCCGCTAGCTTTCTCTGGACCGCGCCGCGCTTCCCGAATATGGCAGGTTGCGCGGTGCAAAACGAGCAACTGGAGCTGGGAATGAAGCGGATCCTGATCGGCCTGGTCGTGGCAGCCGCGCTCGCCGCCGGCGGCTGGTTCGGCTTCAACCTCTACGTCCAGCACCGCGCCACCGCCGAGGTCGAGGCGGCCTTCGAACAGATGCGCGCGAGCGGCGGCAAGGCGAGCCACGGCAAGATCGGATTCGAGCTCGCGACCCGGACGCTGACGGTCGATAATATCTCAGTGGTTCCCGGCAACCTGCCGCAGGCCCGGATCAAGATCGCCGGCATCAAGGGCACGGGCGTTCGGCTGATCGACGACGTCAGATTTTCGGCCGACAACATCGAGATCACAGGACTCGAGGTCGCGCTGGATCAGGCCGGCCCGGCGAAGCTGAAGGCGACCTACAAGGTCCCGCAACTGACGATGCGCGACTATGCCGGTCCCGTTCACGGCTGGACTGCGCCGGCGGAGAATTCCCTGGTCGAGACCTACCGCTATGTGCTCAGCCAGTACACAGGCGTCCGCGCAACCTCGCTCACGGCCCCGTCGCTGACGATGAGCTTTGATTCCGGCAGTGCAGCCGGCGGTACCGGCGAGGTCACCTATTCAGGCCTGTCGATCCAGAACCTGAAGCACGGCAAGACCGATGCGATGAAGGTCGATCGCGCCACCGTCTCGTTCGACGTGAGGCAGCCCGGCCATTCGGACAAGCTGACGGGCGAGATGGCGAACATCATCGTCAACGATTTCGACGCGACCGCGATCCTCGCCGCACTCGATCCGCAGACAGGTGGGGACGACAGCTACCGCCGGATGTATCGGCAAGTCTCGGCGGGCCCCTACAAGCTCAAGTCAGCCCAGGGAATGCAGGTCGAGATCGACAGCTTCACCTTCGAGGACATCGCTTTGCAGCCGTCGAAATTCCGGCTGGCCGAGATGTTTGCCGCTCTGCCGCAGGACCAGTCGGCCCGTCTGACACCGGCGCAGGCGCGCGAACTGCTGGAGAAGCTCGCAGGCGTCTATGAGGGCCTTCGCATCGGCAAGGCCGAAATCGGCAAGATGTCGATCGGTACGCCGCAAGGGACCGGAAGGGTCAACGCGATCAGGTACCGCGAGGGCGAGTTCGCGGTCGAAGGCGTCGATACGCCCTCGCCGCAGGGTCAGTTCAAGATGGAGCGCTTCGCGCTGAAATCCTTCAGCGCCCCGAGCCTGATGCGCTGGGCCGCGGGCTTCACCAATCCCGGTCAGGCGCCCTCGCCCGATCAGATGATGGGCCTGTTCCGCGTGCTCGAAGGCGCCGAGATCAAGGGCGTGGTCTCGCCCTACAAGAACACCCGGCAGCTCGTCACCATCGACACGATCAGCCTGAACTGGGGGCAGCTCGTCGGCTCGGTCCCGACCAAGGCCAACCTCGTCGTGAAGATGGTGACGCCCACCGATCCCGCCAATCCGGCGCAGCGGCCGCTGATCATGGCCGGCGTGGACAAGCTCGCGATCGACCTCGATCTCGGCGCCGCATGGACGGAGTCATCGGGCGCCTTCGCGCTCGCGCCGGCCACGCTCGATCTCGGCAATCTGGCGCGGGCACAGGCGAGCCTTGCGTTCGCCAACGTGCCGCGCGGCCTGTTCGCCACGACAGATCCGCTGGAGGCCATGGGTCATTTGGCGCAGGCCGAGACCGGCGCGATCGAGCTCTCGCTGCACGACAGCGGCGTGGTCGATCTCGTCGTGGCGCAGTTCTCGCGGATGCAGAACCTCAGTCGCGACGCCGCGCGCAGCAAGATCGTCGAGATGATCCGCGCCCAGGGCGAGAGGATCGCCGCCTCCAATCCCGACACCAGGGTTGCGGTGGACGCGCTCGCCGGCTTCGTCGAGACCTCGGGGCAGACGCTGACCATCAGGCTGACGCCGCTCGGCAAGGTGCCGGTGATCCAACTGCTGGACGCGCTCAGCGACGAGCCGATCGTCGCGCTGGCGCAGTTCCGGATCGAGGCATCGACGGGGCTGTGAGGCCGCTGCGCAAAGGATGGCAGTTCAAGCAGCAAAATTCCCTCCCCGTCATTGCGAGCGCAGCGAAGCAATCCAGAATCTTTCCGCGGAGGGACTCTGGATTGCTTCGCTGCGCTCGCAATGACGATGTGGAGAGAGCCTTCCCCGCGTCCGCCTTCGCCGAAGCTTCGGCGAGACAAGCGCGGGGAGAGGCAAAAAACTCACTTCTGCGGCAGGTTCACCCGCACATGCAGCTCGCGGAGCTGTTTTGTCGTCGCCTCCGACGGCGCGCCCATCAGGAGGTCCATCGCCTGCTGGTTCATCGGGAACAGCGATATCTCGCGCAAATTCGTGGTGCCGCAGAGCAGCATCACGATGCGGTCGACGCCCGCGGCCATGCCACCGTGCGGCGGCGCGCCATACTGGAACGCGCGGTACATGCCGCCGAAGCGGTCGACCACTTCCTGCTCGCCGTAGCCGGCGATCTCGAACGCCTTCACCATCGCTTCCGGCACGTGGTTGCGGATGCCGCCCGAGGCGATCTCGTAGCCGTTGCAGGTGATGTCGTACTGGAACGCC
>Ga0209564_1003562_pt1 | contig 10445 bp, 6 predicted proteins | sample AraplaCol_mMF_r2_FD_184272 | JGI IMG/M metagenome (GOLD analysis project Ga0209564, IMG submission 184272) | Arabidopsis root microbial communities from North Carolina, USA - plate scrape MF_Col_mMF_r2 (SPAdes) (version 3) | ecosystem: Host-associated > Plants > Roots > Endosphere | place: USA... | reverse complement strand
GCGTAAATTATCCTTTTGTATAGCACTTACTGAAGCATAGGACTTTTACTTACCACAATAAAAGCATGGCAAAACAGAACAAGATCAAACACATCGCAATTGCGGGTAACATTGGTGCGGGTAAAACCACCCTGACCGAATTACTGGCCAAGCATTACAAATGGGTACCCCAGTTTGAAGATGTGGAACACAATCCCTACCTGAACGATTTTTATGAAGATATGCCCCGTTGGTCATTCAACCTCCAGGTGTACTTCCTCCATGGCCGTTTAAAACAGCTGCTGGAAATCCAGAACGGAAAAGATACCGTTATCCAGGACCGCACCATCTATGAGGATGCGCATATTTTTGCGCCTAACCTCTATGAAATGGGACTAATGACCAAAAGGGACTTCGATAACTATTTTAATTTCTTTGAAACCCTGAAGTCCATGGTAAAACCTCCGGACCTGCTCATCTATCTCCATGCATCTGTGCCCACCCTGGTAGCCCAGATCCAGAAACGCGGCAGGGAATATGAAGAGAACATCCGGCTGGACTACCTGAAAAGACTGAACGAATACTACAATAACTGGATAGAGAAATACCAGGAAGGCCCCCTGCTGGTAATAGATATCGACAAGAACAAATTCCCCGACAGCGAAGAAGACCTGGGTGAGATCATTTCCAAAATTGACTCCCAGCTGTACGGTTTGTTTTAAGAGGAAAAAATAATTTTTACCTTTTTCCATTTTACTTAGTTTCGCCCCTCTCTCTGTTGCAACCTTTCTCCCTCAAAGACATATTGTTACCAACCAACCATTATAATGATAAGGATCATTTCAACCCTTGTTTGTGCCATTATTGCATCCATGTTGTATGCCCAGCCTGTTTGGTTGCCCACAGGCCCCTTGCCATCCGGCGGGGCCTACAGCTCGCAGTTCCAGCATGTTTTTACGGCCATGCATAACCAGGCTGCACTGGCGCAGTTACCCAAACTCACGGCAGGCGCCTATACGGAGCGCCGTTTTATGATGAAAGCGCTCAGCACTTATGCAATGGCGCTGGCAGTACCAGTTCCACCGGGTGCGTTCGGGCTCACGTTTGTACGTTTCGGTGCTCCTGCTTTCTATCAGCAGAAGCTGGGCCTTGGCTATGGCCGCTCACTGGGTAATAAGGTGAGCATCGGCCTGCAGGCTGATTATCTCGCTGTTTCCATGCAGCAATATGGTAGCGCAGCTACGCTTACGTTTGAGGCAGGATGCCTGCTGCACATCACTCCACAACTGCATGCAGGCTTTCATGTATTTAACCCACCGGCACGTCAGCTGGATAAATCCGGACAGGATGAGATACCCGTGGTATATACCGCAGGGGCAGGATACGAAGTATCGTCTGATTTCCTGTTAAGCGTGGAAGTGATCAGGGAAACCGCCCGCGCTTTCACTACACGTATGATGAGTGAATACCGGGTGATGCCTCAGCTGTCATTGCAATTGGGCCTTTCTACAGATCCGCAGCTGAGCGGGGCAGGGGCCAGCTTTTCATGGGAAGGATTACGCATCCACCTTTACGGTCATTATCATCCACAGCTGGGGATCACACCGGCTACGGCTATTGTCTGGCAATTAAAGAAACCCGAAGCATTGCCATGATACATAGTCTTGTAATATTGACAGGCGGCCTGTTACTGGCAGCCTGCATGCCGCTCTGTGCGCAGGATTCATCGTCCCTTTCCGCCGCTGCAGAAGAACACCTGGAGCATAATACCCATGCAGCAGCAGATGATACGCATTGGCAACAGCTGAATACTTATTCCCGCAGAAAGCTTTCGCTGAATACGGCAGATGCAGCAGCATTGCGCTCATTGGGATTGTTAACGCCATTGCAGATCAATAGTCTGCTCACCTATCGTGACCTGTTAGGAGCATTGGCCAGTATCTATGAATTGCAGGCGGTGCCTGGTTTTGATACGGCTTTGATCTATCGCCTGCTGCCTTATGTTACTACGGGTAATGCATTACAGCCGTCGTATACATTGCATGATTACCTGCGTAAAGGTGAGCATGTTTTATTGTTACGTTACGAACGTCAGTTGGAACGTGCGCGTGGTTATCAGCGTACAGATACATTGGCGCCTCATTATGCAGGCACGCCGGATCAGCTGCTGTTGCGCTACCGCTATAGTTTTCCACGCTATGCCAGCTGGGGTATTACAATGGAAAAAGATGCAGGTGAGCAGTTCTTTAAAGGAGCGCAGCAACATGGTTTTGATTTTTATAGTGTTCATTTTTTTCTGCGGGATTATAAGAAGATCAAAGCATTGGCCATGGGAGATTTTGCGGTGAATATGGGACAAGGCCTGATCCAGTGGCAATCGCCTGCTTTCGGTAAAAGCGCTATGGTGATGCAGATCAAGCGGGAAGGAGAAGTGTTGCGCCCATATGTGTCTGCAGGAGAAGCATTGTTTTGTAGAGGCGCCGGTATTACGCTGCAGCAGGGCTGTTGGCAGCTAACAGGTTTTGCATCTTTACGGCAGCTGGATGGCAGCACGGGGAATGAAGATTCATTGGACTATGTGAGCGCAATGGTAACAAGCGGCTATCATCGCTCTGTTGCGGAAGCAGCAAAGAAGGGCGTTCTGCAGCAGACATCTGTTGGCGGTAATATGGTATTTGATAATGGCAATTGGCGTATAGGATTAAACGTTATACAGCATCATTTTTCATCTCCTTTGAAGAAAGGAGAGAAGCCATACCAGCTGTTTGCATTGGACGGAGATCAATTTTTTAATGTAAGCCTGGATTACAGCGGCAACTGGAAACAGCTGCATTGTTTCGGAGAAACAGCAGCAGATGCAGATGGCAACATCGCTACAGTGAACGGTGTACTGGCCAGCGTTGCGCCTCGTGTGGATGCGGCTTTGCTATACCGGCATTACAGTCCTGCTTACCGTTCTTTATACGGCAATGCTTTTGGCAATAATGCGCGTCCGCAAAATGAAAGCGGATGGTATACGGCACTGTCGCTGCGTATAACGCCGCGCATCCGCTGGGAAGGATATGCAGACCTCTTCAGCTTTCCATGGTTGAAGTACAGGGTGCATGCGCCTTCTGCAGGAAGGGAATTGCAGATGGCGCTTACTTATACACCGGATAAGCAGACGGAAGTTTTTATTCGTTACAAGTACACTAACGGTATGGAGAATGCATCGTCTGCAAATACTTATATACCCCCGCTTGCCCTGATCAGCAAACACGGATGGCGCTGGCAGGTGGCCATGCCGCTGGGCCTGCAATGGAAACTGCGCAGCAGGTTAGAATTGAGCAGCTATACAAAAGCAGGACTGAAACAGCGGGGCTGGTTATGTTATCACGAGCTGCAATACCGCTTTGCTGATCATCCTTTCAGCGTATCCGCCCGTATTACCTGGTTTGGTACAGGCGACAGCGGTAGTACGGTATACGCCATGGAAAGTGGAATGGGAGCGGGGTATAGTGTACAGCAGTTCAATGGAGAAGGCTGGCAGTATAATATAAGTCTTAAATGGAGGGTTAACAGACGCCTGTCCTGCTGGCTGCGATGGAGCCACATTTCATACCGGAATGTTGTTACTATTGGCAGCGGTTGGGATGCTATAGATGGGGCCGGAAGAACCACGGTTCAGTTGCAGGTACAACTATTGCTTTAGCAAGAAAGCGAACAGGACAAATAGTTAAGTGTAAAATTAACACATCCCCAAGTTTCCTAGTTAATGGATTGAAAATTAATTCGAATATGAATTATAAATTAAAATATCCTTAACGATTTGTTAATTTTTTCTTGGATCGAAGCAAAATTTTTCTCTAAATTGTGGGCCGTGTCAACTAAAAATTGGCCCGTGTCAACCAAAATCTAAATCGTTAATAAATGAAGAAGACGTTACTCTTTTTCACCATGCTTATGGTGATTGTAACCCTGGCCTTCGCACAACAGCGCCAGGTTGCAGGTAAGGTAACAGGAGGCGATGGAGCTCCTATTCCATTTGCCACTGTACAAGTTAAAGGGACAACTACAGGTACTACCACAGACCAAAACGGAAATTTCAAATTAAATGTTACTGGCGACAACCCGGTGTTAACCGTTAGAAGTGTAGGGTTCACAAATAAAGATGTGACCGTAGGCGCTTCTGGCAATGTAACAGTAGTGCTGGAAACCAGCAATGAAAGCCTGCAGGAAGTTGTAGTAACAGCTTTGGGGGTTCAGAGAAAGAAAAACGAATTGCCATATTCTGCACAGACTGTGGTAGGAGAAGATGTAGTGAAAGTGAGGGAATCCAACCTTTCCAACGCACTCTCCGGTAAAGTATCCGGTTTGGAGATCCGCCGCAACAACAGCATTGGCGGTTCTACCAACGTAGTACTGCGTGGTAACAAATCCCTGTCAGGTAACAACCAGGCGCTGTTCGTAGTAGATGGAGTGCCCATCGATAACTCTAATACCAACAGTGCGGATCAACGTTCCGGCCGCCTAGGTTATGACTACGGTAATGCCGCTGCGGACATTAACCCTGATGATATCGAATCACTGAACGTACTGAAAGGCGCTGCGGCTACTGCACTGTATGGTTCCCGCGCTGCCAACGGTGTGATCATGATCACCACCAAGAAAGGCAGAAGAGGCCTGGGCGTAACAGTTAACTCCGGCGTAACCATCGGTAAAGTAGATAAAAGCACTTTTGTTAAATACCAGAAGGGATACGGCGGCGGTTATGGCGCTTACTACGGCCCTAACGAAGATGATTACTTCAACTACGAAGACATCGACGGCGACGGTACACCCGACCGCGTAGTGCCCACCACTGAAGATGCTTCTTACGGTGGCGCTTTCGATCCGAACTTAAATGTTTATGGCTGGTATTCTTTTGATCCGGGCAACCCTTACTTCGGTAAAGCCAGGCCCTGGACCGCAGCCGTAAATGATCCTTCCAAATTCTTCCAGACAGCTGTTTCTACTGTGAACAGTGTAATGGTAGATGGTGGCGGAGACCAGGGTTATTTCAAACTGGGTTACACCAAGAACATTGATAAAGGCCTGATGCCGAACAGTGAGATCAAAAAAGATCAGATCAATTTCGGCGCTTCTTATAACATCACGCCTAAATTAACAGCAAGCGGCTCTATCAACGCTACCCTGCTGAGTGGCCTTGGCCGTTACGGTACCGGTTATGACTCCAAAAACCTGATGACCAACTTCAGGCAGTGGTGGGAAACCAACGTAGACGTGAAAGAGCAGAAAGATGCGTATTTCAGGAACAAAACCAATGCTACCTGGAACCAATCCGGTATCGGCGCTACCAACCCTATCTACTGGGATAACCCGTACTGGACACGCTACGAAAACTATGAGAATGATAAAAGGACCCGTTACTTCGGCAACATGATGCTGAACTACAAAATAGCTGACTGGGTAGATGTAATGGGCCGCGTATCACTGGATACCTACAATGAACTGCAGGAAGAAAGGATCGCCATGACAAGTATCGATCCTTCCGAATATCAAAGGTTTGAGCGCAGCTTCAGCGAGTATAACTACGACCTGATGGTGAACTTCCACAAGAAGCTCAGCGACAACTTTAATCTGAACGGCCTCGTAGGTGGTAACGTAAGAAGGACCAGCATTCAGTCTATACGCGCCAAAACAAACGGCGGCCTGCTGATCCCACGTTTGTATGCGCTGCTCAACACTGCTAACCCGATGGAAGCGCCTGAAGAAGTTGCTACCACTGAAGAAGTGGACGGTATCTTCGCCAGCGCCAACCTGGGTTATAAAGACTTCCTCTTCCTGGATGTAACTGCCAGAAGGGACCAGTCTTCTACACTGCCTAAGAATAACAACTCTTACTACTACCCGTCCGTATCACTGGGCTTCCTGTTCTCCAAACTGGTAACAAATGCGCCCTGGTTATCTCACGGTAAAGTAAGGGCCAACTATGCAGAAGTAGGTGCGCCTGCTCCTGTACTGTACACGCTGGATTATTATGATGTGCCTACAGGTATCGATGGTACCCCGCTGGCATCTATCAACAATACAAAATACAATCCTAACCTGAAGCCTGAACGCACCAAGAGCTGGGAAACCGGTCTGGAAGCTGCCTTCCTGAACAACCGTGTAGGCTTCGACCTGACTTACTATAACACCCGCTCACTGGACCAGATCGTAGCGCTGCCTGTATCAAGGGCTACCGGTTACGACTACAAAGTGGTGAATGCTGGTGAGATCCAGAACAAAGGTGTGGAAGTATCCGTTTTTGCTACACCGGTTAAAACGCCTGACTTCTCCTGGACTGTTAACCTGAACTGGTCAAGGAACAGGAACAAAGTAAAATCACTGCCTGAAGGTATTCAGAACCTGCAGTTGAACCCGTCTAACATGCAGGGTAGTATTACTATCAATGCTGCACTGAATCAGCCTTATGGCACCATCAGGGGTTCCAACTACGTGTTTGACCAGAATGGTAATAAGCTGATCAGCAACAGCGGTTCTGACAGCGGCCACTATCTGATCTCTCCCACTTCCAACGAGATCATTGGTAATGTGAACCCCGACTGGATCGGCGGTATCACCAATACCCTGAAATATAAAGATCTGAGCCTGAGCTTCCTGATAGATATGCGCAAAGGCGGCGACGTATTCTCACTGGATATGTACTACGGTCTGGCTACCGGCGTGCTGCCCGAAACAGCGGGTAACAACGACCTGGGTAAACCGATCAGGAACAGCCTTGAGCAGGGCGGTGGTGTTATCCTGCCCGGCACGAAAGTAGACGGCAAACCAAATGATATCCGTGTTCCCTCTGAGTACGGCCTGTTTGGTTACGTATACAACCCCGGTGCTGCCTTTGTATACGACGCCAGCTTCGTAAAACTGAGAGAAGTGTCCCTGACCTACTCTTTACCAAGAAGTGTTGTTTCAAGGATCAACCCGATCAAAGGTGTTGACTTCTCCCTGATAGGAAGGAACCTGTGGATCATCCATAAAAATCTGCCCTACGCAGATCCTGAGGAAGGTATGAGCTCCGGTAACGTACAAGGTTACCAGGCGGGCGCCTATCCCACTGCCAGGACTTTTGGATTTAATTGTAAAGTGAGATTCTAAAAAATCTATCAATCATGAAGAAGCTTAAGTTATCATCTATATTTCTTTCCTCAGTGTTGCTGGCTGTATCCTGCACCAAAGACCTGACGAACCTGAACAACAATCCGAAAAAGCCACTCGCGGTGGACGCGTCTAACTTGTTTGCCAATGCTGAATTAAGCATCACAGACCTGATGACCAACACCGATGTGAACATCAATATCTTCCGCCTGATCACCCAGCAGTGGACACAAACCACTTATCTGGATGAAAGCCGCTATGATCTCAGCACCCGCAACATTCCGCAAAACTGGTGGCATACCGCATATCGCGACGTACTGAAAGATCTCTCAGAAGCGCAAAAGCTGGTTACAGCCAATACGGCGCTGGATGCTGCTACAAAGAAAAACCAGCTGGCCCAGATCGAGATCGTAACCATATACACCTACGCGGTATTGGTAAACACTTTCGGAGATATTCCTTACGGTAAGGCACTGGATATCGATAACCTGTCTCCCGAATATGAAAAGGCAGAAACCATCTACCTGAACCTGCTTGACAGGCTGGATGCTGCTATCGGTAATCTGGACCCGGCTGCCCAGGGTTTCGCTGCCAGCGAAAGGTTGTATGAAGCCCGTCCTTTAACTCCCGGCACTATTGCATCCTGGCAGAAATTTGCCAACTCTCTGAAAATGAGATTGGGCATGATCATCGCCGATGCGAACAATGCAAGAGCGAAAAAGGCCGTAGAAGAAGGATCTGCAAAGGCATTTACATCTGCTGCAGATGATGCTATTTATTCATACTCTACCATTCCGCCGAACACTAACCCCCTGTGGGTTGACCTGGTGCAGAGCGGTCGTCTGGATTTCGTAGGCGCAAAAACCCTCGTTGATACTATGAACGGCCTGAGCGATCCGAGAAGGCCTTTCTATTTCAACCAGGCTCCCGGTGGCGGTTTTAAAGGTGGTACTCCCGGCGCCAGCAGTAGTTACTCTTCATTCTCCAATGCGGGTGAGCTGCTGCGCAGAAAAGATTTCTCCTCTGTATGGATAGACTACACAGAAGTGGAATTTTTACGGGCTGAAGCCATAGAAAGAGGTTATGCTGTTGGTGGAACTGCTGCACAACACTATAACAATGCCGTTACCGCTTCCATCGTATCATGGGGTGGCACCGAAGCTGAGGCAGCCACCTATCTGGCCCAGGCTCCGGTAGTTTACACGAATGCAGGTCCCGGCGGCTGGAAAGGCAAGATCGGTGTACAGAAATGGATGGCTCTTTACAACCGTGGTTTTGACGCCTGGACAGAGTGGAGAAGGTTGGATTACCCGGCACTGAAGCCTGCCACGAAGGCGCAATCAGCAATTCCGCTGCGTTACACTTATCCTGTAAGTGAGCAGAACCTGAACAAGATCAACTACGATAAAGCTGCATCCAGCATTGGTGGTGATGTGGTGACAACGAAGATGTTCTGGGATAAATTCTAAGGAACTGTTTTAATATATTAGCTGACCAGGTAGTCTTGTATGACTACCTGGTTTTTTTATGGCCAGTCAAGAGATCTATTTAGCTTTTTATAGCTATATTAGTAGGTAATTATTTGTTTAACCTTTTGTAAACCCATTTCTAATGAAATCCCTATTTACATGCAGAACCCTGTTTATTTTATGTCTCTTTCTTACTTTTCAATTGCGATTATTATCCCAAAGCATCAGTGGATCCACTACCATATGTCCCGGTACAGGCACTGTGCGTTATACGTTTAATAATCTTTACTCTTGTTCTAACCTTCAATGGGACATCCAGGGAGGCCCGGTATCTATTATAAATACCGTTAACAATTATATCGATCTGCAGTTCCCTTCAGTTCCTGCAGATGTTACTTATCGCGTTAACGTTGGTTATGTTTGTACCAACGGGAATGGAAGTACGTCGCTGAATGTACTGGTAAAGAAGGGACCGACGCTGGAAACAAGATCAGCAACTATTCCATGTAGTTTCCAGGGCGATTATACTTTTCAGGCAGATGTTGAAAAGGGAAGCTGGAAAGAAGTGCAATGGTCGACCAATACCGGCTGGGTATCCGGCAGTCAGTGGACAACAAATGGACAGGTGAGCAATCTGGAGATCAGTAATAAGGCATATGGCGTAAATAACCTGGGTAGTGGTTATGTTAAAGCGGTGGTATTAGGGGTCCAATGTAACAACGCACCTATTTACGAGCTTACTTATAATGTTACAAGGAGTTCCGATCTGCCAGCCCTGGCATTTACTTCCAGCAGTGTCGCAGGTCTTTGCGGTACCAGTTCAGGTACCGTGTCAGTAACACCACCGGCTCAGGCGCCCAGCGGGTACCGTTGGTATAGTGTACCTGCAAATGCGCTGAAAATAAATGGTGGTTCTTACAGCAGCGCTGGTGCACCGCTGACCACTACAACGCCATCTGTAACCATACAGCCGGCTGCTGCGCAGAATGGAGTCGCCACACTTTATGTAAGCGCTGTATACCCGGGAGGATGTGGTACCACCTGGAGTTCCAGAGAAATCAGTCTTGCGCCCAGTCTCCCTGCAGCTCCCACAGTTACCTCCACACGCTTGTCTGCCCCTGGTGAGCCAACAGAATACCTGTTCACGGCAACATCCATGACCAATGTTATCTATGACTGGTACCTGTCCGGTGGAACTTTAGTACAAAGTGGCGCCGGTAATACATTCCAGGAATATTTTCCGTGCATGGTAAGCCGTACCTACTATTGTATTGTCCGTAATTCATGTGGCTCCTCAGCTCCCAGCAATAGTGTAACAAGAACAGGTGGCTGCCGTGACGACAGAGCCGCTGCTAGCTTATATACAGTATCACCCAATCCGGCAAGCAATGTGGTGAGCATTGGTGTTAAAAATAATACAAGCGCCAAATCCTCAACAACATCATCAGCCGCTTCATTCACTGAAGTCATCATCTACGATTTCAGCGGCAACCCGGTAAAACGTCAGCAATATGCTGATGTAAAACAAGGAACAATAGACATCGGCAACCTGAGAACCGGTACCTATTACATCGAGATCAAAAATGGCCGTATTGCTGAAAAACAGACCCTGATCATCCAGCAATAGGATTTTTTAATATATAGCCGGTGGGCTCCCGCCACTAAAAAAAGAGACCTTGAATCCAAGGTCTCTTTTTTACTTTTGTACCTCAAACCAGAAAAACATGGATAATCAGCATGAAGAGCAGACCCAGTTGAATATTGAACTGAGTGAGGAAGTAGCAGAGGGAACGTATGCCAACCTGGCCATTATTACGCATTCCAACGCCGAATTTGTGGTGGATTTTGTGAACGTAATGC
>Ga0209564_1003558_pt1 | contig 10459 bp, 10 predicted proteins | sample AraplaCol_mMF_r2_FD_184272 | JGI IMG/M metagenome (GOLD analysis project Ga0209564, IMG submission 184272) | Arabidopsis root microbial communities from North Carolina, USA - plate scrape MF_Col_mMF_r2 (SPAdes) (version 3) | ecosystem: Host-associated > Plants > Roots > Endosphere | place: USA... | reverse complement strand
AATGCGAAGCAGGCGGAAGCAGGCGCGCTGACGTCGACGGGGCACGCTCATGCCTGATGTCACGGTCTCCGGCCTGAGTGGACGGCGTGTCGTCGTGACAGGCGGCGCGCGCGGGCTTGGTGCAGCGTTCATCGAGGCGCTTGCCGAAGCAGACGCGCATGTCGTGTTCGGCGATGTGCTCGAAGCGGAAGGCAGCGCGCTTGCGGAGAAGCTGGGCGCGAAGGTCCACTTCATTTCACTCGATCTCGCGAGTCCCGACAGCATCGATGCGTTCGTCGCGCAAGCCGCGCAGAAGATGGGCGGCATCGACGCGTTGATCAACAACGCCGCCATCACCAACTCAGGCGGGCGTTTCGCGCAGGAGTTGACCACGCAAACGTGGGACGCCGTGATGAACGTCAACGTGCGCGGCACGTGGCTGATGTGCACGGCAGCGCTGCCGCATCTGCGCGACTCGAAGCGGGGCGCGATCGTGAACATCGCGTCGGACACGGCGATGTGGGGCGCGCCGAAGCTGCTGGCGTACGTCGCGAGCAAGGGTGCGGTCATCGCGATGACGCGCTCGCTGGCACGCGAATTCGGTGCGCACGGCATCACGGTGAACGCCATTGCGCCGGGCCTCACGGAAGTCGAAGCGACGGCCTACGTGCCCGCCGAACGCCACGAGTATTACCTGAAAGGCCGCGCGTTGAACCGCGCGCAAGTGCCCGACGACGTAACGGGCCCCGTGCTTTTCCTGCTGACGGATGCCGCCCGCTTCGTAACGGGCCAGTTGCTGCCCGTGAACGGCGGCTTCGTGATGAATTGACCTTGCTCGAACCAGCAAACCACATGGAGAAAACAATGGCCGACGCCGATCTCGAACGCAAATCGTGGGATCAACCCGCCGACGCAAGCTTCGAACAATGGATGGACACGCGCGTCGCGCGGTTCGAAACGCGCCGCTACGACTGGGACGCGCTGAAGTTCCAGGCCGACTACGACCCGAAGTACCGTCGCGCGCAAATGCGCTATGTCGGCACGGGCGGCACGGGTGTCGCTAAAGACATGAACACCGTGCCCGCAGGCAACTTCACGTTTTCGACGATGGTCATTCCCGCCGGCAACATCGGGCCGAGCCACATTCATACCGATGTCGAAGAAATCTTCTTCGTATTGCGCGGCAAGATGAAAGTGATCTGCGAGCGCGACGGGCAAACATGGGAAGCCGTGCTCGGAGAACGCGATCTGATCTCCGTGCCGCCGGGCGTGTATCGCACGGAAATCAACATCGGTGAAGAAGACGCGCTGATGTGCGTGATGCTCGGTTCGTCGAAGCCGATCACGCCGACGTATCCGCCCGATTCGCCGCTCGCAAAGATCAAGCGCGATCTCGCGAAGTAATCCCACCACTCACGAAGTCATGCCCATGTCCGCAGCCTTGCCCGTCACTGTCGATCGAACCGTCACGCTGGAAACGCGCCTCTCGCACTTCCCGGCACGGCGGATCGCGATTGCACCGCAATGCGCGATCGGCTATCGCGAAGCGGGTGCTGGGCATGCCGATGCGTTGCCGCTCGTGCTGTTGCACGGGATCGGCTCGGGCGCGGCTTCGTGGGTGCAACAACTCGACGCGTTGGGCACGACGCGCCGCGTGTTCGCTTGGGACGCGCCTGGCTATGGCGAATCGACGCCTGTTGCATCGGCTTCGCCCAAAGCAGATGAATATGCTGGCGCGCTCGACGCTTGGCTCGATGCGCTCGCCGTAGAACGTTGCGTACTGGTCGGCCATTCGCTCGGCGCGATCATCGCGGGCTCGTACGCGGCATCGCGTGCGCAACGCGTCGCGGGGCTGTTGCTGATTTCGCCCGCGGCAGGCTACGGCACGGCATCCGAAGACGTGCGCGCGTCGAAGCGCGACAGCCGTCTCGCGATGCTCGCCGAACTCGGCCCGCAAGGTCTCGCGGACCAACGCCAACGCAGCGCCAACATGCTGTCGCCGTACGCCGATGAAGCATCACGCGACTGGGTGCGCTGGAACATGTCGCGCATCGTGCCGACGGGTTACGCGCAGGCGACGCATCTGCTCGCCAACGCGGATCTCGCCAGCGATGTCGCGAGGGTCAACGGCCCAATCGCCGTCGCGGTCGGGGCGGAGGACTCGATCACCCCGCCGTCGTCATGCGAGCGGATTGCACAGGCGGCGCGCACGCGCCTGCAGATCATCCCGCGCGCGGGTCACGCGGGCTACATCGAAGCGGCCAATGAATACACCGCGCTCATCGACGCATTCTGCCGCGCGAGCGACGGTCAATGGAGCAAAGCATGACCCCCGAATTGACGGGCACTGCGCCTGAAGCAGAAGACGACCGCAACGACGCGGGCTATCGCGTGCCCGGACTCGAACGCGGCCTGCGCATTCTCACGGAGTTCTCGCCGCGCGAACCGGTGCTCGGCGCGCCCGAATTGTCGAAGCGCCTCGGCATTCCGCGCACGACGGTGTTCCGTCTGCTGCAGACGCTCGAATCACTGGGCTTTCTGGAGCGCGCGGATCGCGACCGCAACTATCGCCTGGGCGTCGCGGTGCTGCGCCTCGGCTTCGAATATCTCAGTTCGCTCGAACTTACCGATCTCGGCTTGCCGTTGATCGAAGCTTTGCGCGATGCAACGGGGCTGACCACGCACATCGTGATCCGCGACGGCCGCGACGTGGTGTTCGTCGCGAAGGCGCAGAGTCATGCGCCCGTGTTCAGTTCGGTGAAGGTCAACGTCGGCACGCGGCTACCCGCGCATGCGACTACGCACGGTCATGTGCTGATGGGCGATCTCTCGCTCGACGAACTTCGCTCGCTGTATCCGGAGAAGACGCTCGAACGCTTCACGAAACACACGCCCGCTACCGTCGACGAACTATACGAGCGCGTGAAGGACGACGCGGTGCGCGGTTTCGCGATCAGCGAATCGTCCTTCGAAAACGGTATCTCCGTCATCAGTGCGCCCGTGCGCAACGACACGGGCCGCATCGCCGCTGTCATCACCACCACCATTCCGCGCCCGCAGATCGACGCGGCGCTGCTCGACGGCGGCCTGATCGACAAGGTGCGCGGCGCGGCGGAGCAATTGTCGCTGCGGCTGAACTACCGGCCGTCGGCGGAAAGCAGGTACATGAAGGCATTGGGGCTCTGATGATTCAAATCGATCTCACCGGACAGGTTGCCGTGGTGACGGGCGGTTCGTCCGGCATCGGCCTCGCAACCGCCGAACTCTTTTTGCGCGCGGGCGCATCCGTGGCGATCTGCGGACGCGATGCCGACCGGCTCGCAAGCGCCGAAGCTGCCTTGCGCGCCCAGTTTCCGCAGGCGCAATTGCTTGCTGCACGCTGCAACGTGCTCGATACAGACGAAGTGACGAAGTTCGCGAACGAAGTGCAGCAACGGTTTGGCCGCGCCGACATGCTCGTGAACAACGCAGGCCAGGGCCGCGTATCGACCTTCGCGGACACGACCGACGAAGCGTGGCGCGAAGAACTCGACCTCAAGTACTTCAGCGTCATCCGCCCGACGCGCGCCTTTCTGCCGATGCTCACGCAAGCCGCGCAGCATGGCAACGGCTCGATCGTCTGCGTGAATTCGCTGCTCGCGTTGCAGCCGGAGCCGCACATGGTCGCGACGTCTTCGGCGCGGGCAGGCGTGCAGAACCTGATCAAGTCGCTGGCTGTCGAGTTCGCGCCGCAGGGCATTCGCGTGAATTCGATTCTGATCGGTCTGGTCGAGTCGGGTCAGTGGCGACGCCGTTATCAAACGCAGGCGCAGCCGGGCCAAAGCTGGGAAGACTGGACCCGCGAACTCGCGCGCAAGAAAAACATTCCGCTCGGCCGCTTAGGCCTTCCTGAAGAGGCCGCACAAGCGCTCTTTTATCTCGCTACACCCCTGTCGTCGTACACGACGGGAAGCCATATCGATGTCTCCGGAGGCGTTGCACGTCATGTCTAACAAAACCACCGTCGGCGAACTGATCGCCGCTTTTCTCGAGCAATGCGGCGTCAAAACCGCATTCGGCGTGATCTCGATTCACAACATGCCGATCCTCGACGCGATCCATTCGCGCGGCAACATCCGCTATGTCGGCGCGCGCGGCGAAGCGGGCGCGCTGAACATGGCCGATGGTCTCGCGCGCGTGTCGGGCGGCCTCGGCGTCGCGTTCACGAGCACGGGCACGGCTGCCGGCAACGCGGCGGGCGCGATGGTCGAAGCGCTGACGGCAGGCACGGCGCTCGTGCACATCACCGGTCAGATCGAGTCGACGTATCTGGATCAGGACCTTGCGTACATCCACGAAGCACCCGATCAGCTGGCGATGCTCTCGTCGATTTCGAAGGCCGCGTACCGCGTGCGCTCCGTCGAGACCGCACTGGCGACGATCCGCGAAGCCGTGCGCGTCGCGCAAACCGCGCCGAGCGGCCCTGTCAGCGTCGAGATTCCAATCGACATCCAGGCCGCCGAGATCGAATGGCCCGTCGACATGGCAGCGCCGCACATTAATACGCTGACGCACGACACGGCACGCGTCGCGCAACTCGCCGACGAACTCGCGAAGGCGAAGCGTCCGTTGCTGTGGCTCGGTGGCGGCACGCGTCATGCGCGTGCTCAGGTCGAGCGCCTCGTGAAGCTCGGCTTTGGCGTCGTGACCAGCGTGCAGGGCCGTGGCGTGCTGCCCGAAGATCATCCCGCGACGCTCGGCGCATTCAACGTGCAGCCGACTGTGGAGACGTTCTACAAGAGCTGCGATGCGCTGCTCGTGGTCGGCTCGCGTCTGCGCGGCAATGAAACGCTCAAGTACAAGCTCGCGCTGCCGCAGCCGCTGTTCCGCGTCGATGCCGATGCGCTCGCCGACAACCGTGGCTATCGCAACGAACTATTCATTCATGGCGACGCAGCCGCCGTGCTCGATCAACTCGCGACGCTGCTCGAAGGCCGCATGAAGATCGACCCGGCATTCGCAGGCGATCTCGCCGCGACGCGCGAAGTCGCTGTCGCTGAAACGGGTAAGGGCCTGGGACCGTACAAGCGCCTCGTCGACGTGTTGCAACGTGCCGTGGGCCGCGACTACAACTGGGTGCGCGACGTGACGATCTCCAACAGCACGTGGGGCAACCGCATGCTGAAGATCTTCCAGCCGCGCGCGGGCGTGCATGCGCTCGGTGGCGGCATCGGCCAGGGCATTCAGATGGCGATCGGCGCGGCACTCGCGGATGCGGCGGCGAAGACCGTGTGCCTCGTCGGCGACGGCGGTCTGATGGTCAACGTCGGCGAACTGGTGACGGCCGTGCAGGAAAACGCGAACGTGATGATCGTGCTGATGAACGATCAATGCTATGGCGTGATCCGCAACATTCAGGACGCGCACTACGGCGGCCGCCGCTGCTACGTGCAACTGCATCAACCCGATTTCGCGCAGTTCTGCGCGAGCTTCGGCCTCACCCACTATCGCATTTCGTCGCTGGATCAGGCTGACGACGTGATCCGCGAAGGCATCGCGAAGAGCGGCCCGGTGCTGGTCGAAGTGGACATGCTGTCTGTCGGTTCATTCGCCACGGCATTCGCCGGCCCGCCCGTGCGCAAACAGGAGCCTGAACATGCCTAACGTTGCGGGCATCAATCGTCACGCGCCCATCGATATCGCGATGATCGGCTTCGGCGCCATCGGTCAGACGGTGTATCACGCCGTCGCCGCCGATCCGCAAGTTCATGTGTCGCATGTGATCGTGCCCGAGCATCAGGCCAACGCCGTGCGCGAGCAGGTCGGACCGGATGTGGATGTCGTGTGGTCCGTCGATGCGCTGAAGTCGCGTCCGCAGTTCGCGCTCGAATGCGCGGGGCACGGCGCGCTGGTGAGCCACGTCGTGCCGCTGCTGAAGGCGGGCACGGATTGCGCGGTTGCTTCGATCGGCGCGCTGTCGGACCTTGCGTTGCTCGAAGCGCTGAACGCCGCCGCCGATGAAGGCCACGCAACCGTGACGCTTTTGTCAGGCGCAATTGGCGGCATCGACGCGCTTGCGGCGGCTAAGCTCGGCGGCCTCGACGAAGTGCAGTACATCGGTCGCAAACCGCCGACGGGCTGGCTCGGCACGCCCGCCGAACAACTCTGCGATCTGCAGACGTTGACGGAAGCGCGCGTGATTTTCGAGGGCAGCGCGCGCGAAGCGGCACGCCTGTATCCGAAGAACGCGAACGTTGCGGCAACTGTCGCGCTTGCAGGCCTCGGCCTCGATCAGACGATGGTGCGTCTGATCGCCGATCCTGCCGTGACGCGCAACGTGCATCGCATCGTCGCGCGCGGCGCGTTCGGCGAGATGTCGCTCGAAATGAGCGGCAAGCCGCTGCCCGACAATCCGAAGACCTCTGCACTGACCGCGTTCAGCGCGATCCGCGCGCTGCGCAATCGCGCGGCCCGCTGCGTGATCTGATCTGACAGTCAAAGGAAGTACCACATGCCCCACACCGACATCATTTCGAGCCTCGTGCCAACCGCCGATATCTTCGTCGGCGGCGAATGGAAGCGTGGCCGCGGCGCACTGTACGCGAGCGTCTATCCCGCCGACGGCTCGGTCAACGCCGAAATCACGACGGCCGATGCCGACGACGCGCGCGAAGCCATCGAGGCCGCCGACATGGCGTGGCGCAAGCCGAACTGGTCCGGTCTGAAGCCGCATCAGCGCGCGCTGATCCTGTATCGCATCGCCGATCTGATCATGGCGAAGCACGAAGCACTCGCGCAGCTGCAACGCCGCGACAACGGCAAGCCGATTGGCGAAACACGTGTGCTGGTCGCGAGCGCGGCGAACACGTTTCGCTATTTCGCAGCATGCCTCGAAACGCTCGACGAAGAGGTGACGCCTTCGCGCGGCGACTATCTGACGATGAGCGTGCACGAGCCGATCGGCGTGATCGCGGCGATTACGCCGTGGAATTCGCCCATCGCTTCCGATGCGCAAAAGCTCGCGCCCGCGCTGGCAGCAGGGAACGCCGTCGTGTTGAAGCCGGCTGAAATCACGCCGCTCGTGTCGCTCGCGCTCGCGCGCATCTGCGAGGAAGCGGGTGTGCCGAAGGGTGTGTTGAGCGTGCTGCCCGGCAAGGGCTCGGTAATCGGCGATGTGCTGGTTCGTCATCCGCTCGTCAAGAAAGTGTCTTTCACGGGCGGCACCGAAGTGGGGCGCGGCATCGCGCGCATCGCTGCCGACAAGCTGATGCCCGTGTCGCTCGAACTCGGCGGCAAATCGCCGACGATGGTCTTCGACGACGCCGATCTCGATCACGCGGTGAACGGCGTGCTGTACGGCATCTTCAGTTCGTCGGGTGAGGCGTGCATTGCGGGCTCGCGTCTGTTCGTGCAGCGCTCGATCTATCCCGAGTTCATGAAGCGCCTCACCGCGAAAGCGCGTGAATTGCGCGTCGGCGATCCCGCGAGCGAGAACACGCAGATGGGGCCGCTGATTTCCGCGAAGCATCGCGAGTCGGTTGAGCGCTACGTGGCGCTGGGTCTCGAAGAAGGCGGACGTCTGCTGTGCGGCGGCGAGCGGCCTGTGGGCGACAGGCGCGAACAAGGCTTCTTCTATCAGCCGACGATTCTCGAAGGCCTGTCGAATGACGCGCGTATCTGCCAGGAAGAAATCTTCGGGCCCGTGCTCGTCGCGATGCCTTTCGACGACGAAGCGTCGCTGCTGAAAGAAGCGAACGACAGCGTATTCGGTCTCGCCGCCGGCATCTGGACGCGCGACTACAAGCGCGCATGGCGCGTCGCGCGCGCTTTGGAAGCGGGCACGGTCTGGATCAACACGTACAAGCTGTTCTCGATTTCGACGCCGTTCTCAGGCTGGAAAGAAAGCGGCATGGGTCGCGAAAAAGGCCGCCTGGGCATTCGTGAGTACATGCAGCAAAAGAGCCTCTACTGGGGCTTGAACGACGCCCCGCTTGCGTGGGCGAACTGAAAAGGCACGCAACATGAGCATTCTCGGCATTGAACAGATCACGTACGGTGTGACGGATCTCGAGACCTGTCGGCGCTTTTTCGCCGATTGGGGCATGAAGGAAACCGCGCACGACGAAACGCGCGCACGCTTCGAAACGTTGAACGGCTGCACGGTGCTCGCGGTGATCGCGAACGATCCGTCGCTGCCGCCCGCCTTTGAAGAAGGCCCGACGCTGCGTGAAGTGACGTGGGGCGTCGCCACGCCGTCCGATCTCGACACATATCGCGCGAGCCTCGAAGGCGCGCAAGGCTACTACGCGAGCGACGACGCCGTCGGCTGTATCGATCCGAACGGCATGGCGATCCGCATCGAGGTGACGCGCAAGCGCGCGGTCGACGTGCACGGCTCGCCCTCGAACGTGTGGGGCCAGACGCTGCGCGTCGATACGCCCAGCCCGGTCTACGAGCGCGCAGAACCCGTCGAAGTGGGCCACGTCGTGTTCTTCACGAACTGTCTCGCCGAGCAGGAGAAGTTCTATCAGGAACGGCTCGGCTTCGAGATGTCGGACCGTTATCCGGGTCGCGGCGCATTCATGCGCTGCGCGCCGCACGGCGGCCACCACGACATCTTTCTGCTGCAACTGCCGACCGGCAAGCGCGGGTTGAACCACGTCGCGTTCACCGTGCGCGACATCCACGAAGTATTCGGCGGCGGCATGCACGTCAGCCGTTGCGGCTGGGACACGCAACTCGGGCCGGGGCGTCACCCCGTTTCGTCCGCGTATTTCTGGTACTTCCAGAATCCGGCAGGCGGTTTGATCGAATACTACGCGGACGAAGATCAACTGACGCCCGAATGGCAGCCGCGCGATTTCGAACCCGGCCCGACCGTGTTCGCCGAATGGGCGATCGACGGCGGCATCGACGGCAACACGCGTCGTCAGAAGAACGCGAAGGCGCCGGAAGGCAAGTTCATGACGGAGCGCAAACATGACTGACGCTGTCATTTCACACGCTGCCAGCGACGCGGACGCACCGCAGACCATCGTCGTGATCGGCGGCGGACAGGCGGCGGGATGGGTCGTGAAGACGCTGCGCAAGACAGGCTTCGAAGGCCGTCTGGTGATGATCGCGGATGAAATTCATCTGCCCTATGAGCGGCCGCCGCTGTCGAAAGCGGTGCTGTCGGGCGATGCCGATATCGACACCGTGCGCCTCTTCGCAAGCGACGATTTCGCTTCGCTCGATGTCGAAGCATGGCAACCCGATGTCGCGACGCAGATCGATCGCGCGCAACGCATCGTGCGCACGCAATCGGGCCGCGCAGTGCAGTACGACCGGCTCGTGATCGCAACGGGCGGCGCGGCGCGCAAGTTGCCGGCGTCGCTGGTGAAGACGGATTACATCGCGTATCTGCGCACCCTGGACGAAGCGTCGGCGCTCGGCGAACGATTGCGCGCCAGCCAGCATGTGCTCGTGATCGGCGGTGGCTGGATCGGGCTCGAAGTCGCGGCGACGGCGCGCAAGCTCGGCGTGGCGGCGACGGTCGTGGAAGGCGCGCCGCGTCTGTGCGCGCGTTCGGTGCCGCCGGTCGTGTCGGACTTTCTGCTGGATCTGCATCGCTCGAATGGCGTCGACGTGCGTTTGTCTGCGGCGTTGACGTCGCTCGATACGCATCCTGACGACGCAAGCAAAGTACGCGCGACGCTCGCGGACGGCTCGACCATCGATGCCGATTTCGCCGTGGCGGGCATCGGGCTCACGCCGCATACATCGATTGCCGAAGCGGCGGGCTTGCCCGTCAACGACGGCATTGTCGTCGACGAACACGGCATGACGAACGACCCGCGCATCTTCGCTTGCGGCGATGTCGCGAATCATCCGAGCGCGTGGTTGAAACGGCGCGTGCGCCTCGAATCGTGGGCGAATGCGCAGAACCAGGCGATCGTCGTCGCGAAGGCCGCGCTTGGCCAGTTCGAGCCGTATGCGGAGATTCCGTGGTTCTGGTCGGATCAATACGACGTGAATCTGCAGATTCTCGGCGACATTCCCGCCGATGCCGAACTCGTGGTGCGCGGCGATGTCGGCGCGCGCCGCGCCACGCTCTTTCATGTCGCGGACGGTGGTGTGCGCGGCGTGATCGCAATCAACACGCCGCGCGACCTGAAGCTCGCGCGCAAATGGATGACCCAGGGGCGCACGGTCGATGTCGCGGCTCTGGCCGATGCCGACAAGGCGCTTGCCTAACACAGTACGGGGCGGAGAAACGACGCATGAGCACTATCGACAATACGTTTGAGGCACACAGCAGCGCCGGTGTCTCCCATCCCGCGACGCGCGGCTCGATCATTGCGCGGCTCGAACGCTTGCCCGCGAACGCGATGCTGGTGCGCGCGCGCATACTGATCGGTCTCGCGACGTTCTTCGACGGCTTCGACGTCATCGCGATCGCCGCGACGCTGCCGATCCTGATCGGCAAATGGCATCTGACGCCGTGGGACGTGGGCCTGAT
>Ga0209564_1003555_pt1 | contig 10461 bp, 9 predicted proteins | sample AraplaCol_mMF_r2_FD_184272 | JGI IMG/M metagenome (GOLD analysis project Ga0209564, IMG submission 184272) | Arabidopsis root microbial communities from North Carolina, USA - plate scrape MF_Col_mMF_r2 (SPAdes) (version 3) | ecosystem: Host-associated > Plants > Roots > Endosphere | place: USA... | reverse complement strand
AACAGACCGGACGCCGCAGACATCCAGGAGACTCCCTTTCCACGCGATCGTCGGTGGCGCCATCCGGCACCGCCCCCGCTGCCCGGGCTCCCTGTCGCCGCAGGTTCTTTCAGCCGGTCTGAGGAGACCCTTCAACATGAATCGCATCGGACAACACCTGTTGTGGCTGGCCGTCGCCGTACTCGGCGCATTTGCCTTTGCCACTGTCGCGCTGTCGCGCGGTGAAGCCGTCAGCGCACTGTGGATCGTGGTTGCCGCGCTCTGCATCTACCTGATCGCCTACCGCTACTACAGCCGCTTCATCGCCGACAAGGTGATGCAGCTCGACCCCAAACGCATGACGCCCGCGTGGCGCCACAACGACGGCCTGGACTACGTGCCGACCAACAAGGCGGTGCTGTTCGGCCACCACTTTGCCGCGATTGCCGGCGCCGGGCCGCTGGTGGGCCCCGTGCTGGCCGCGCAGATGGGCTACATGCCCGGCATGCTGTGGATCCTGGCCGGCGTGGTGTTTGCCGGCGCGGTGCAGGACTTCATGATCCTGTTCATCTCCACGCGCCGCGACGGCCGTTCGCTGGGCGACCTGGTGAAGTCCGAAATGGGCACCGTGCCCGGCCTGATCGCGCTGTTCGGCTGCTTCATGATCATGATCATCATCCTGGCGGTGCTGGCGCTGATCGTGGTGAAGGCGCTGGCCGGCTCGCCGTGGGGCACCTTCACCGTGGCGGTGACCATCCCCATCGCCGTCTTCATGGGCATCTACACGCGCTACATCCGGCCGGGCCGCATTGGCGAGGTGTCGGTGATCGGCTTCGTGCTGCTGATGCTGGCCATCATCGGCGGCCAGTACGTGCATGAAAGCGCCGTGCTGGCGCCGCTGTTCACCTACGACGGCAAGGCGCTGACGTGGATGCTGATCATCTACGGCTTCATCGCCGCCGTGCTGCCCGTGTGGCTGCTGCTGGCACCGCGTGACTACCTGTCGACGTTCCTGAAGATCGGCACCATCATCGCGCTGGCCATCGGCATCCTGATCGTGGCGCCGGAACTGAAAATGCCGGCCTTCACGCAGTTCGCCCAGGGCGGTGGCCCGGTGTGGTCGGGCAACCTGTTCCCGTTCCTCTTCATCACCATCGCCTGCGGCGCGGTGTCGGGTTTCCACGCGCTGATCTCGTCGGGCACCACGCCCAAGCTGCTGGAAAATGAATCGCACGCGCGCTTCATTGGCTATGGCGCGATGCTGGCCGAGTCGTTCGTCGCCATCATGGCCCTGGTGGCCGCGTCGGTGATCGAGCCGGGTGTGTACTTCGCGATGAACAGCCCGGCCGCCGTGATCGGCACCTCGCCCGAGGCCGTGGCGCACGTGGTGTCCACCTGGGGCTTCGTGATCACGCCGGACGTGCTGATCCAGACCGCCAAGGACGTTGGCGAAAATACGATCATCTCGCGTGCTGGTGGCGCTCCGACGCTGGCGGTGGGTATCGCGCACATCCTGCACCAGGTGGTGGGTGGCCAGGCCATGATGGCCTTCTGGTACCACTTCGCCATCCTGTTCGAGGCGCTGTTCATCCTGACCGCCGTCGACGCTGGCACGCGCGCCGGCCGCTTCATGCTGCAAGACCTGCTGGGCAGCTTCGTGCCGTCCCTGAAGCGTACGGAATCGCTGCCGGCGAACCTGATCGCCACTGCGCTGACCGTGGCGGCCTGGGGCTACTTCCTGTACCAGGGCGTGGTCGATCCGCTGGGCGGCATCAACACGCTGTGGCCGCTGTTCGGTATCTCGAACCAGATGCTGGCCGCCGTGGCGCTGGTGCTGGGCACCTGCGTGCTGGTGAAGATGAAGCGCGGGCAGTACGCCTGGGTGACGCTGCTGCCCACCTGCTGGCTGCTGATCTGCACGCTGACCGCCGGCTGGCAGAAGCTGTTCGACGCCAACCCGAAGGTGAGCTTCCTGACGCACGCGTCGAAGTTCAGCGCCGCGATCGCCGAAGGCAAGGTGCTGGCACCGGCCAAGACCATGGAACAGATGCACCGCATCGTCTTCAACGACTACCTGGACGCCGGCTTGTGCGCGCTGTTCATGTTCGTGGTGCTGTCGATTGTCTTCTACGGCTTCAAGACCGCCATGTCGGCCCGCAACCAGGGCAAGCGCACCGACAGCGAAACGCCGTTCGAACCGCTGCCGGCCCAGGCGTCGGCCGCCTCGAACTAACCGGATAGGAGCCACACATGCTGGATCAGATCGGAAACATGGGACGTTACCTGGGCCAGTCGCTGCGGCTGATGGTGGGCCTGCCCGACTACCAGACCTACGTGGCCCACATGGAAAGCACCCATCCTGACCGCGCGCCCATGACGTACGAGGAATTCTTCCGCGAACGCCAGGAGGCCCGGTACGGAGGCGGGCAGGGCAAGTGCTGCTGACGGCAGCCTCGCCCCACCGAAACTGGAAAGCGGCCCCGCGGGGCCGCTTTTTCATGCCCGTTCGCCAGCCGGGCTTTGTGACGTATCATTGCGCGCTGTTGCGCCGGAGCATCGCTTTTTAACGGTTGGATACCGTTTCTGCAGCGGGTTACAGCACCTCACAACTGGTTACAGCAAGGGTAGGGCTGCTTCTCTACACTCCGTTTCCAGATACACACCACATAAGGAAAATACGATGTCTCGCCATCCTCTCCGCAACCTGACTCTGGCTCTTGCCCTCTCGGCGGCTACGCTGCCGGCGTTTGCAGGAGGTGATCTGAACAACGCGCTCGGCGGTGGCCTGGGTGGCGTGGCAGGTGCCGCTGTAGGTGGTGCGCTGGGCGGCAGCACCGGATCGATCATCGGCGGTGCAGTCGGCGGGGGCGCCGGCGGCGCCCTGACGTCGAATCGCCGCGAACGCACTGGTGCCATCATCGGCGGCGCCCTGGGTGGCGGCGCGGGTACCGCAGCCGGCAACGCCATGGGCGGCCGTACGGGCGGCCTGGTTGGCGCCGGCCTGGGTGGTGCTGCAGGTGCCGCACTGGGCGGCAACGTGTCGCGCAGCAACTCGTATGACGATGACCGCCGCTACTACAAGCGCAGCAAGCATCGCCGCCACCACCACCACGACTGAGTCGGGGCGGAAAACCAGAAACGGGCCAGATGGCCCGTTTTCTTTTGGGCAATCAGGCGGATTTCCGTCCCGAACGCCCATGCAAAAAGCCCGTACCGGTTGGTACGGGCTTTTTGCGGATTAGTGGCGAATCAGATCTTGGCGCCGTCCGAGTACACGTCGAACGACTTGGCGCCATCGGTGAACGTATCGAACTTGCCAGCCTTGGCGCCATCCGTGAACGTGTCAAACTTGCCGGCCTTCGCGCCGTCGGTGTACGGGTCGAAGCGGGTAGCCTTGGCGCCATCGGTGTAGGGGTCGAACTTGCCGGCCTTGGCAAAGGCAGGGGCAGCGGACAAGGCAACAACGGCTGCAGCGATCAGGGCGATTTGGCGCTTCATGGCGAATCCTTCACTTTATTCGAGTGATGCCGCCATTCTGGATATTGCTGCGTCGCGGCATCGGTTAGTGGGATATTAGGCATTCCCCTGATATGAATAAATATCCGCCTCCACAATGATTGATTGTGGTTTCAACAATAAACTACCCGTACCGTGTAAAAGTTCACGGCGGAAGCGGGAGACTATGTCATGGATCGGCTGCAATCAATGCGCGTCTTCGCCAAGGTGGTCGAACTTGGCAGCTTCGCCCGTGCGGCGCAGCAACTGGAAATGTCCAACGCCGTGGTCACGCGCTACGTGGCCGATCTGGAAAGCCACCTCGGCACCCGGCTGCTGAATCGCACCACGCGCAGCCTGTCGCTGACCGATGCCGGCGAAACCTACCTGCAGCGCTGCGCGCAGATTCTTGAAGACGTCGAGGAAGCGGAATCGATCGTCACCGCCCGCAGCCAGTCGCTGTCCGGCACGCTACGGCTCGTGGCGCCGGTCATGTTCGGCCTGCACCTGCTGCCAAAGACGCTGGAACGGTTTCACCAGCGCTATCCGGACGTGGTATTCGACGTGCAGTTGTCCGACCGCGTGATCGACATCGTCGAGGAAGGGCGCGACGTCGGCGTGATGCTGTCGGACCTGGGCCTCGGTTCGCACCTGGTGGCCCGGCCGCTGATCTCTGCCGAAATCATCCTGTGCGCCTCTCCGGGCTATCTGCGCGAGCATCCGCCGCTGCGCACCGCGCACGATCTGTCCCACCACCGCGCCATCGCCATGCGCCTGCCAACGGCCGAGCACGAATGGACGCTGTCCGGCCCGGAAGGGGAGGTGACCGTGCCGATTCGCCCGGGCCTGCTCTGCAGCAATGCCGAACTGGCACACCAGGCCGCGCTGGCCGACATGGGCATCGCGATGCTGTCCTCGTACCTGGCCCGGCCCAATATCGAAGCCGGCCGCCTGATGCACATCCTGCCGCAGTACCAGCTGCCGCGCCGCGATGTCAGCGTGGTCTACCCAAGCCGCAAGTTCCTGCCCACCAAGGTGCGCGCCTTCATCGACTTCCTGCTCGACGAAGGCAAGCAGCGGGCCGGCGAGAACCTCATCAAGATCGCCAGCAAATAAAAATGGCGAGGCAGATGCCTCGCCATTTCGTTTGGCGCCGGGACAGCTTGCGAGTGCTTACTCTTCAGCTTCCGCAGTCTGCTTCGCCTTCTTCGCCGCAGCAGTTTTAGTGGCAGTCTTTGCAGCCGTCTTCGTCGCCACCTTCTTGGCCGGAGCGGTCTTGGCGGCAGCCTTCTTGGCCGGGGCCTTTTTGGCGGCGGTCTTGGCCGGCGCGGCTTGCGCTTCCTCGCCCTTGGCGGCCGACTTCGCCGCCGCGGACTTGGCCGCCGGCTTGGCGCCCGCCTTGGGCTCGCGTGCCTCGAATTCGAAGCCGATCTTGCCGTCCGGCTGCTTGACCAGGAACGCCTTGAAGTTACGGCCGGTACGCGACGACTTGAAGCCGGTCAGCAGGTCCGTCTTGCCCGCAGTCAGCAGCTTGCCGATCTGCTCGCGCGAGATTTCCTGCTGCAGGATGATCTTGCCGGTCGTGAAGTCGCAGGTCTTCTCGCTGCCCACGGCGTTCTCGCACACGTACTTCATGCCGTGCTCGTAGACCGAGCCATTGCACTTCGGGCAATGGCCCACCGGTGTCTGCTCGCTGAAGTCCACCGGCTCGTCGTCTTCCTCGTCGTTCTGCCCGAAGTCGAACTCCATCTTCCAGTGGCCTTCGTCATCCTTGGCCAGCTTCAGGATCGCCGCAAACGGACGGCCCATCTTGCTGCGGAAGCCCTGCAGCGGACCAATTTCCTTCTTCAGCAGCAGTTCCTCGACTTCGTCGATCTCGAACTGGCGTCCGCCCGGAATCTTGCTGATCGAGAATTCGCAAGCCGTGCAGGCAAAGCGCCGGTAGTTTTCCTTGACCTGGCCGCCGCACTGCGGGCACGGGGTGTCCAGCGTGGCGTAGTCGCCGGGGATCGTATCGCTGTCGTATTCCTTGGCACGCTTGACGATCTGCTGCGTCATCTGCGCGATCTCGCGCATGAATTCGTCACGCTTCAGGCGGCCGCGCTCGATCTGCGACAGCTTGTGTTCCCATTCGCCCGTCAGCTCGGCCTGCGTCAGTTCCAGCACGCCCAGGCCGCGCAGCAGCGTCATCAGCTGGAACGCCTTGGCGGTCGGAATCAGTTCGCGGCCCTCGCGCACCAGGTACTTTTCGGTCAGCAGGCCTTCGATGATGGCCGCGCGCGTGGCAGGCGTGCCCAGACCCTTGCCGGCCATGGCCTCGCGCAGCGCGTCGTCGTCCACGAGCTTGCCGGCGCCTTCCATGGCCGACAGCAGCGTGGCTTCGTTGTAGCGGGCCGGCGGGCGCGTGGACAGGCCGACCGACTCGACCTTGTCGGTCTTGACGCGCTCGTCCTTCTGCACGGGCACCAGGTTCGCGTCCTTGTCGTCCTTGCCCTGGGCTTCGCGGCCGTAGATCACCAGCCAACCCGGATTGACCAGCACCTTGCCTTCGGTCTTGAAGTGATGGCCGGCCACCTCGGTGATCCGCGTGGTCACCTGGAACTCGGCCGCCGGGAAGAACACGGCCAGGAAACGGCGCACGACCAGATCGTACAGCTTCTGCTCGGGCTCTGACAGGTTCTTCGGCGCCTGCAGCGTCGGGATGATGGCGAAGTGATCGCTGATCTTGCTGTTGTCGAAGATCTTCTTGTTCGGCTTCACCCAGCCTTGCGACAGGATCTTCTTGGCATGCGTCAGGTAGTTCGGCGAGCTGTCGGCCAGCATGTCCATGGTCTGCTTGACCGTGTCCAGGTAGTCCTCGGGCAGCGCGCGGGCATCGGTACGCGGGTACGTCAGCACCTTGTGCTTTTCATACAGCGCCTGCGCCAGACCCAGCGTGTTCTTGGCCGAAAAGCCAAAACGCGAGTTGGCCTCGCGCTGCAGCGTGGTCAGGTCGAACAGGGCGGGGGACTGCTGCGTGGACGGCTTCGATTCCTCGGTGACCGTGCCCGGCTTGTCGCGGCAGGCCGCCACAATGCTCTTGGCCTCGGCCTCGCTCCACAGGCGCGACTCGCGCGCCTCGGCATCGAACTCGTTCTTCTTGAACTTCGGATCGAACCAGCGGCCCTCGTACAGGCCGGCGGCCGCGATGAACTCGGCGCGCACTTCCCAGTAGTCGCGCGGCACGAAGTGCTTGATCTTCTCTTCGCGCTCCACAACGATCGACAGCGTCGGGGTCTGCACCCGGCCCACGGTGGTCAGGAAGAAGCCGCCGCCCTTGCTGTTGAAGGCCGTCATGGCGCGCGTGCCGTTGATGCCGACCAGCCAGTCGGCTTCGGAGCGGCATCGGGCCGCATCGGCCAGCGGCATCATTTCCTCGTCTTCGCGCAGCGCGGCAAACCCGTCGCGGATCGCCTGCGGCGTCATCGACTGCAGCCACAGCCGGCGAACCGGCTGCTTGGCCTTGGCCTGCTGGGCGATCAGCCGGAAAATCAGCTCGCCTTCGCGCCCCGCGTCACAGGCGTTGATCAGCGCGGTCACATCCTTGCGCTTGATGAGGCGGTTGAGCACTTTCAGGCGCGATTCGGTCTTGGCGATCGGGCGCAGGTCGAAATGCGGGGGGATCACCGGCAGATTGGTGAAGCTCCACTTGCCCCGCTTGACTTCGTAGTCGTCGGGCGCGGCGATTTCCACCAGATGGCCAACGGCCGAGGACAGCACGTAGTCGTCGCTCTCGAAGTACTCGTCGTGCTTGGCAAAGCCCCCGAGGGCGCGCGCAATATCGGCGGCGACCGATGGCTTTTCCGCGATGATGAGGGCTTTTGACATTCAACGGGTCCTTGCGGCGCCACTGCCGGATGGGCAGTTTGCGCCTCTTGAAATTCACAGCAAACTATGTAAACAGCACGCCTGGGCTTTGAGGCGCCAATAATAAGCGCGGTTCCGACGGGCTTGCAAGCAAACGCCGTCGCCCACCCTGACCATGCTCAATCGTTACCAGCACCCCCGGCAAGCAACCAGGGCAGCACTTCTGGAATGTCTGGTGCCGCGCCGGCCATGGTACCTGCGCGCATCAGCATCCGCTCCAGCACATCGACGTGGGGCAGCACGGTTCCGTAAAACTGCGCTGCGCCGCCAGCAATGGGCTGAATCAATACAGTAGGAAAGTTTTCGATGTCGATGTCCTCTCCGAGATAGTCAGAGTGGGTTTCGACATCGATCCAGACGAAACAATCGTCCGGATAACGTGCCGCCAACGCCGCAAAACCAGGCAAATATTCCTTGCACGTCCCACACCACGCGGCGCAAAGGCATGCCACCAGCCGTCCCTGCGGACGGGCACGGAGCGCCTGGCGCAGGGCGGCGGCATCCTGCTCGGGGAAGTAAACGGCCATTGAAGTCGAAAAGTGAGGCAAAGGCGATACCGCGGATCATGCCAGACGCCGGAAACGGTTGCCTGGCAGGCGCTCGGCCGCGCCGGCCAGCTCCAGTTGCAGCAGCGCGGCGGACACCGCCTCAGCCGTCATCCCCGTGCCGTCGCACAACGCATCGAGCGTGACAGGATCATAGGCCAGCACCGCCCCGAGCGCGTCGCCAACCGGCGACGCCAGGGGGGCTGCTGCCTGGCCTGCCTTCGCACCAGCCGCTGCCCCGGCGGCAGTTCCGGCCGCCGTCGATGGTGCCGCGGGCGTCAGATCGGCAAACTCCTCGAACACATCGGCCGCCGACTCCACCAGCTTGGCGCCCTGGCGAATCAGCTTGTGGCAGCCTCGCGATAGCTCGGCGTGGATCGAGCCGGGAATCGCAAACACCTCGCGCCCGATCTCCGATGCCAGCCGTGCGGTGATCAGCGAACCCGACCGCTCGGCCGCCTCCACCACCAGCACGCCGCGCGCCAGCGCCGCAATGATGCGGTTGCGACGCGGAAAATGGTTCGGCAGGCCCGGGGTACCCAGCGGGAATTCGCTGACGATAGCGCCGCCGGCATCCACAATCTGGTGCGCCAGCTTGTGGTGCCGCGCCGGATAGACGATATCGACGCCAGTGCCGACAATGGCCACCGTGCCGCCGGGCCCCTCCAGCGCGGCCGCATGCGCCGCGGCATCGATGCCAAGGGCCAGCCCCGACACCACGGTCAGCCCGGCATCGGAAAACGCTGAAGCGAATGTCTGTGCATTGCGCGCGCCCTGCGCCGTGGCATGGCGCGCGCCGACAATGCCCAGCGACGGCGCCTGCAGGCGTTCTGCGCGGCCATTGACGTATAGCACCAGGGGCGGATCAGCGAGGTCGAGCAGCCGTGCCGGGTAAGCGGCATCCGCCATCGTGACCAGATGATGGCCGGGGGCATCGAGCCAGCGCAGCGTGCGATCGATCCGGGCGGACACCTCCGCATCGGGCGGCGCTGCGAGCGCACGCGCCACCGCCGGCTCCGCGGCATCGCGCAGCCTTGCAGGGTCGAGGGCCAGCACGGCCTGAGGCAGGCCGAAGGCTGCCAGCAGACGCCGGCCGGCCTGGGCGGAAACACCCGGTGTTGCCGTCAGCCGCACCCAGGCAGCCACTTCGGCCGGGTCGCGAGTCGAATCGGTCATCGAACAACGCGGCAGCGCGTGCTTGCGCACGCGCCGGCCAGTTATTGCGGGGTGGTGGCGAGGTCGCCCACCTTCATCACGTTGCTGGCATCGGTGACCAGCGCGTAGGCGATACCCGGGAAGACGCGATAGACGTAGGCCAGGCCATAGCGGTCGTCCGGTAGCGTGATGCTGCGGTTGCCGTCGGTCGGATCCTGGACCATGCCGCCCAGGCGCGACAGCGCGAGCACGTGCCCCGGCTCCAGGCCGGCATTCGAACCCAGGTTCAGCACCACCACCTGTTTGGCGCCGCCGAATTGCACCCCGCCATACACGGCCGCGATACGGGCCTGGACGTTGTTGTCAGGGGCATGCGGCACATAGCGCACCAGCTCGCGGGCCGGTTGGGGCAGCAGCAGCGAGCCCGTGCCCATTTCCTGCGGCGACTGGGTGGCCTGGACCGTGGTGACCGCGTCCGGGCCTTCCGGGCCGCGCATCACGCGTACGCTGCCCTGGTACTGGGCTTCGAAGCCGATCACATCGTTGCTGACCGGGTCATGCACCGGCAAGGCCGGCTTGAACGCCTGCCAGTCGCTGCCGACCGCTGCATCGGTCGAGGCAAGGCCGCGCACGAAGCCGGTATCGCCACGCCCCATGTAGACGCGGGCATCGGACAACGCCACGATGCGGGCCGACGTGTCGATCGCATTCTTTTCCACAACCAGCGGACGCGTCAGGAACGGCTCGATATCGGACGCCGGGATGCTCAGGATGGCTTCGCCGTCCGAACCCTCGCCGCGCACGCGCGGCGACAGGCGGGCATCGCCATTGGCGCCCCCCGGCGCCGTGGTCGACAGGTACGCGCGGCCATCGCGCTGCACCAGGTAAAGGATCTGGCCAGGGTAGATCAGGTGCGGATTGCGAACCTGCTGGCGGTTCATGCCCCACAGCGCCGGCCAGCGCCACGGCTGGCGCAGGTACTGGCCCGAAATGCCCCACAGCGTGTCGCCCGAGCGCACGGTGTACTGGGCTGGCGCATTCGGCGCCAGTTCGGAAACGGGGATACCCTGCTGGGCGGTCGCGTCGGCCTGGGCGAGCTGTGCCGCCGAGACGTTCAGATCGGCCGCCTGAACGGCCATGCCGGCCCCGGCTGTGATGCCGGCGACACATAGCATGGCGAGGGTGAACGCGTGCAGCCTGCGGCCCGACGCCGCCTGTTCTTTGGTAAGATCGCGCATTTTCCTGAGCCGGTCGGGAGAACGACCGGATTGACCCTAGGTAGAGCGTGCCTGCTGCGGCGCGCCTTGAATTTTTGTACTAGCGCCCCGATTCTGCATGGAAACCCCGCACGCCGCAACGGCGGTCGGGCAGTGGACAGCAC
>Ga0209564_1003553_pt1 | contig 10467 bp, 7 predicted proteins | sample AraplaCol_mMF_r2_FD_184272 | JGI IMG/M metagenome (GOLD analysis project Ga0209564, IMG submission 184272) | Arabidopsis root microbial communities from North Carolina, USA - plate scrape MF_Col_mMF_r2 (SPAdes) (version 3) | ecosystem: Host-associated > Plants > Roots > Endosphere | place: USA... | reverse complement strand
GCAGGTCGCAAAGCTGGATGAAGCCAGCGCCGTGACGCCCGCGTATCCGTACTGGCACCAGCGCACGTTCGAACGCAATCCGTCGCCGGTGTGATCGCGACGTTCCTTCCCCCGCATCAGGACTCGCCATGAAAGCCGTAGCGCTGATCCGTTACCTCCCCATCGACGATCCGCAATCGCTCGTCGATGTCGAACTGCCCGATCCGTCCGCACCCGCCGGCTTCGATCTGCTCGTGCGCGTCGAAGCCGTCTCCGTGAATCCGGTCGACACGAAAGTGCGTTCGCCCAAGCCACAGGTGGAGGCGCAGCCGAAGGTGCTCGGCTACGACGCCGCGGGCATCGTCGAGGCCGTGGGCGACAAGGCCACGGGCTTCAATCCCGGCGATCGCGTGTATTACGCGGGTGATATCACGCGTTCGGGCAGCAACGCGCAGCTGCAACTCGTCGATTCGCGCATCGTCGCGCTTGCGCCAAAGACGCTCGACGCCGCCCAGTCCGCCGCGTTGCCGCTGACCGCGCTCACGGCGTGGGAACTGCTGTTCCAGCGCATGCCGTACGACAGCGAGCATGGCGGCAAGGGCAAGTCGCTGCTGATCATCGCCGGTGCCGGCGGCGTGGGTTCGATCGCGATCCAGCTGGCGCGTCGCGCCGGCTTCACCGTGATCGCCACCGCATCGCGCGAGGACACCATCGCGTGGTGTCGCGAGCTCGGCGCGCAGCATGTGATCGACCACCGCAAGCCGCTGCATCCCCAGCTCAAGGCGCTGGGCTTCGAGACGGTCGATGCGGCGTTGAACCTGTACGACACGAATCGTTACTGGGAAGAACTGGGCGAGATCCTGGCACCGCAGGGCCATGTCGGACTCGTCGTCGAACCGAAGGAACCGGTGCGACTGGGCGATCCATACAAGTTCAAGTGCATCGGCATCCACTGGGAAATGATGTTCGGCCGCCCGCGTTTCCAGACGCCGGACATGGACGAACAGGGCCGCATCCTGGCGCGCGTCGCGACGCTGATCGACGAGGGCGTGTTGCGCGGGACGCATCGCGAAACGTTGTCGCCGATCGATGCGGCGAATCTGCGCGAGGCGCACCGCCGGTTGGAATCGGGGACGACGATCGGGAAGCTGGTGCTTTCGGGTTGGTAATTTCGTGGCCTTTCCGTCGGCGCGGTCTAGCCCCTCTCCCTGCGGGAGAAGGGGTTGGGGTGAGGGTCGGAACGTGAGAGCACGCGCGCATGCGCGATGCGCTCTGTAGCCCGGGTAAGCGAAACGCACCCGGGGCCTGTCACGCTCACCCTGGTGCGCTTCGCTTACCTGGGCTACAAAGCAGAAGCGAGATGGGTTCCAGCTTTCGCTGGAATGACGGTGAGATGTGGAACCGCCGACGGAGTGCCCACACGCTACGGCCCTGGGTACCGGCTTTCGCCGGGATGACGGTAGGTGCGGGATCTACGACCTACCCGAACCGCCCCAACACCTCACGCACACCCGCCAGATAACTCCCGCCAAAGAGGTTCAGGTGGTTGAGCAGGTGGTAGAGGTTGTAGATCGGCGCGCGATCGCGCCAATCGTTCGCCAGCGTTGAATTCGCCCCATACGCGCGCCAGAACGCGTCCGGCGGCGAGCCGAACAGCGTGAGCATCGCCAGTTCCGACTCGGCCCAGCCGAAATGCACGGCGCCGGCGTCGAGCAAGGCCGGCACGCCGTCGCTGCAGCAATGCAGGTTGCCCATCCACAGATCGCCATGCAGCAGCGACGCAGGCTGCGCCGGGATCAGGTCGGATAAACGCAAACAGATGCGCTCGATCGCATCGCCGTCGTCCGCAACAAGATGGCCGCCTTCCAGCGCACGACGCGCCTGCGGGCGCAGGCGGTGATCGGCGAAGAACGCCCAACCATCGTCCATCCACGCATTCGCCTGCGGCGTCGCGCCGCAATAGCCATCGCGCTTGAAGCCGAAACGATCGTTACGCAGCGCATGCTGCGCCGCGAGGCCTTCGCCCGCGATCGTCCAGAACTTCTCCTTCGGCGCGCCTTCGCCGAGGTCTTCCAGCACCAGCCGCTCCGGTTCCAGCGCCAGCACGCGCGGCACGCGCAATGCGCCCGCGCCAGCCAATGTCGCCAGCCCCGTTGCTTCGGCGGAATAGAAATCCGCCGGCGCACCCGGCCAGCGCTTCACGACGACCTCGAGATTGCGGTACGTCGTGTGCGAGATCTGCTGGCGGCCTTCGCTCATGGGCGTTGCGTCACGCAGCCTGTGCGTCGTCGCGACGATCGCGCTTGAGCACCGCCACCGGTTCGGCCCACGCGTTGCCGCCGCGACGCTTGCTGGTCGCAAGCACCAGGTCGGACGGCTCGAACACGTTGAGGTTGTGCGTGATCGGCGTGGTCAGGATGTACTGCGCATCGGTCGAACGCAGGAAGCGGCCGACCTTCTCGATGTTGAACACGTCCAGATGCGCGAAGGGCTCGTCGATGAACACGAAGCCACCCGGCTGGTCCTCGTCGCGCAGCAGGCCGACGAGCAGCAGCAGCGACTTCATCACCTGCTGGCCGCCGGACGCTTCGCCGTCGTCCAGTCCGATCCAGCCCTTGCGGTCGAAATCGAACTTGACCGTCAGCCCGGCCTGCGCGAGCGCGACGTCTTCGTTCACCAGTTCCGGCATTTCTACATCGACGCCGATGCCGGCCAGTTCGCCCAGCGCGGCGAGGTTCTTCTTGTAGCGGCGCACCGTCGCACGAAGCACGTTGATGTACGCGCCGCGTGCTTCCTCGGTGATGCGACGCGCGCGATGCAGGTGCGCCTCGCGTTTTCCGATGGTCGATTCCAGCCCATCGTGATCGGCGGCGAACTTGTCGCGAAGCGCGATGCACGCCGCGTCCTCGATGTAACCGCCGCGCTGCATGCGTTCGTCGATGCGTTCGAGTTCGCGTCGCACCGCGCCAGCGCTTTCGTACTCGTCGCGCGCCTGGCGCAACGCGTCGGCGCTGCGCCATGTCGACGGCATCAGCGCGCGCTTGCGGCGGAACTCGACGATGCGCTGCACCAGCTGCTGGCGTTCCTGCGCGATCTGCTGCGCACGTTCCCGCACTTCGTTGTCGAGCGAGCGGATTTCGCCAGCGCGCGTGGCATCGCCGATGCTTTCGGCCTTGTCTTCGGCTTCGAAGCCATCCAGCCGCGAACGCGCCTCCGACAGCGCAAGCGCCGCCTGCTGCGCGGCTTCGGCCATGGCGGGAAGACGTTCTGCCGCGTCGGCGAATTCCGCCGCGCGCGTCACCAGCTCCTGCCCCGCATCGAGTCCGAGCAGGCGCGCCTGCTCCGCATCGACGCGCTTGCCCAGTTCGCTCAGCTCGTCCTCGCGCGCGTGCGCACGCTGCTGGATTTCGATCTGCTCGGCACGCAGCTCATCCAGCCGCGCCTGTCGCGCACCGCTACCGAAATGCGGAGCGCCACCGCCGATATGACGACCGCCGCGATGCTCGCGCAGGTAGCCCTTGAGCGTGATCCAGTCCTGCCCCTTCGGCAGTCGGCGACCGTCCTCGATGTCCTCCACGCGCTGGATCTTGTCCAGCTGCTTGGGCAGCCACGACGGCGGCTCGGCGGAGAACTTCACCACTTCCAGCAGCGAGCCCTTCGTCGCCTTCTCCACCGGCGTGCGCGTGGAGACGACGAAGTGGCGATACTGCATCTTCTCGCCGAGCTTCCACGCCGCGCTTTCGTCGCGCGGATTCTCCAGCACGATCAGGTGTCGATACGGCGCGAGCACGGCTTCCACCGCGACCGACCACTTCGGATCGACGATATCCACCAGTTCGGTGAGTACGCGATGCTCGATGTTCGCGCTGTCGAGCGCGGTGCGGAAATCGCGCTCGAACGGTTCGACGATGCGACCGCCGCCGCTGAGCGCGGCGACCTGCGCGGCGATCTCGCCCGTGCGCAGGCGATCGCGTTCGGCTTCCAGTTTGAGTTCGGCCTGGCGACGACGCCCTTCCTCGACGCGACGGCTCAGCGCTTCCACGTCGACCGCGCCGCGCTGCGCCTGCACGCGCGCGAGTTCGTCGCGACGGCGCACCAGAATCTCGGCATCGCGTGCGTGGTCGCGCGCGGCGGTGAATTCGTTCTCGCAGGCGCGCACGTCGGCGCGGGCGCGTTCGATCGCGACGCGCAGTTCGTCGCGCTGGCCGACGGCGTTGCTTTCGCGCGTGCGCAGGTTGTCCTGTACGCGCTCGCGTTCGCGCAGCGCGCGGCGCAGGCCGGTCAGGCGCGGACGCGCGCCTTCCAGCGTCGCGCGAAGGTCGGCCAGCTCGATCTTCGGCGCGATTTCCGCCTGCAGCCGCTGGCGCTGGTTGCGCAGCGCCTGACCTTCCTCGAACGAACGCACGTCCACGCGCGCGGATTCGAGCTTGAAATGCAACTCACCCAGGCCGTGGCGCAGTTGGTCGATTTCCTTCTCGACGTCGAGCTGTTCGGACTTCGCGCGCTGGTAGTCGTCCAGCACCGCCTTGTCCTCGAACACATCGAACACCAGCTGCAGAAGTTCGCGCGGCGAGAGCTGGCAGAGCTTGTCGGTCGCGCCCTGCTCGAGGGTGAGCACGCGGCAGATCGCGCGCGTGAGGCCGGCGCCGGCAAGCCGCACGCGGTAATCGCGCACGCCCAGCCATTCGCCACCCTGTTCGATCTGTTCGACCGGCACGTCGCCGGCGAGTATCTGGTAATCGCGCGACCAGTCGCCGCCGCGCTTGCGGATGCGGCATGCGAGCGTGACGGTCTCGTCCTTGATCGGGAAGAACGGCCGACCACCACGGCGATCCGGGCGATTGCTCACCACCGCGCGCAGCCACGCCTGGCCCTTGCCGTTGTGGCGAAGGTAGGTCTTGTAGTCGCGGGCGGTCTCACGGTCTTCGATGGCCAGCAGCGTGCGTAGCGCATCGAGCAGCGTTGTCTTGCCCGAACCATTCGGGCCGACGACGGTGATGACGGACGCATCCAGCGGCAGCTGGAAACGCTGCCAGTAATCCCAGTGCACGACTTCCAGGCTGCGGAACTCAAACATCGGCCGGCGCCTCTTCGTTGGCTTCGCTGCTTTCGTTGGACTCGTTTGTTTCGGAGGTCGCGTCGTATGCGTCGTCCTCGACGCTGTCGGCGTTGGCCGCCTGCGTCGCGCGCGCCTGTTCGACCACGAACGACAATGCGCCATCCATCACGCGACTGGCGATGCGCTCGTAATCGAAGGCCAGATCGAGCAGCGGGCCTTCGGCGATGCGCTCCTTGCGACGCACGATGAACCCGTGCCGCTGCAACACGCCCAGCGAAAGATTGATGCGGAACTTGCCGCCGAGCTTGTCGCCGAAATCAGCGACGAGCGTGCGTTCGTTGATTGGTTCGACCATGTCCTGTCCGACCGGCACGGGTTTGAGCTCGGCGAACATCTGCTCCTGGTCCTGCTGGCGGTCGTTTTCCTGTCGCGCGATCTGACGCTGGCGCTTGGGCAGCACGAGCAACGACCACAGCACGACCAGCAGCGCGAGCGCGTCGCGGTCCAGCTGCAGGTTGCTCGCGGCCCATGCGCGCGCGCTGCCGAAGACTTCGTTCTCCTGCGCGCGCGCCACGCCGACGGCGACGTGAGCGGCGAAGGGATGTTCGAGCAGGCGCAGGCCGGCGCCTGCCAGGCGGCGATCGAGCTCGTCGCGCAGTTCGGCGTCGACCAGGAGCTGTCGCACCGCGTGGTCGTCGCGCGGCAGCCAGCGCTCGGCGAGCAGGCGGGCGATCAAGGTGGCGGTGGGGTCGCTCATCGGGATTCCGTGGGTTTGGCGGCTTTGGACTTCTTCCGCTTCGGTACTGCGGTTCGCTTTTGCCCGTCATCCCGGCGAAGGCCCGGATCCAGGCCCGTTACCTCTGGATCGCTCGCGACTTCCGACGCTTCGGGCCTGGGTCCCGGCTTTCGCCGGGATGACGTTCTTTTCGGTTCGGCTGTCTCATTGGGCTCATCGGCTTCGACGACGACGCTATCGCCTTCGTCATCCGCCTTGCCCGTCAACCACGCACGGCTCATGTACGCCACGCCCGCGCGATTGACCTGCTCGAACTGCGTGCCGACCTTCCAACGCAACGGCAACTGCGCGATGGATGCGCTGACGCCGTTCCGGTTCTCCGCGCCCGGATCGCCGATCAGGCCCAATAGCGACAACCGGTAAGCACTGACCGCGAACCCTTCCTGCGGCACCCAGTCGGACAGAGTCGTGTCCACGTCGTTTTCCAGCGCCGCCAGCTGCGACAGCCATTGTTCGGCGTGCAGGTAATCCTGTTCGGCGACCGGCGCCTGCGTGTCGTCGGGCGCGTCCTGGGCGGGCGGCAGCGAGGCGTCTTCCTGCGCCTGCCGCTCGCGTTCGACCAGTTCGTATTCGGCGACGTCGAGCGCGATCGGCGCCAGCATGAACGCCGGCGCGACCACGCGCGCGAACGCATCGTCGGCCAGCGCGGCGAGCGCGTCGCCGTCGAGTCCGCGCAGGTAGCGGTTCACGTCGGAGGACGACAGACCGCTCGCGCCGATATGCACGCGATGCCGGTCGAGCTGGTTCAGCGCGCGCTGGAAGACAGAGGCCTGGCGCAGCATCGAGCTCTGCGCGCGGCCGATCTGCTGCGCGACGCGATGCGTGGCGGCGTCGAGCTCCTCGTCGGCGGCGATCTCCTTGACGATCGCCGTGCCCTTCTCGACCCACTGCCATACCTGCTGCAAGGTCCCGGCGGCGCGCTGGATGCGGTGCTCGGAACCGCTGAGCACGGCCTGGTCGAAGTCCTCGCGGTATTCGTTGAGGCGCGAGAGCAGGTGCTGCAGGTCGTCGCCGCGCACGCGACCGACCGCCTGGCCGGCGGCGAGCTGCGCGGTGACGTAGGCCAGTTCGTCGCCTTCGCGGTTGAACTGGAGCAGCAGGCCGATGGCCGACAGCGCCTGCCGGCCGACCGGGCTGATGCGGTAGCGCTGGGTGTCGTTGTCCCAGCGCAGCAGGTCGTTCTCGCGCAGGCGGCCCAGGACGGTGTCGAACTTCACCGGGTCCAGGTAGGCGAAGTGGTCGCGCAGCTCTTGCGGGCTCCAGTCCGGGGCGGCGCCGCGCTCGCCGATCGCACGCAGCACCAGCAGCCGCACCATCACGCTCTCCTCGCCGCCGTGGAACAGGGTCGAGAAGGCGCGCAAGAGGTCGCGGGCGGACAGCAGCGGGTGCAGGTCGGGCAGATCGGCCGCGACGATGCCGGCGCGGAGGTAGTCCTGCAGGGGTGCGGAAGCGTCGTCCATAAAGGACCGGAAACTACGGGTGGGCCATGTTCGGCGAGGCCCGGGCCCGACACAACTCTTGCGCGGCGGCGGGTTTTGCGCAGGGTCGTGTCGTTCGTCGGGAGGCGCGGCCATGTCGATGCGCCGGGGACCCGTTCGTCGTATCCATGAGGGTCGGCGCCGTTGCCGGCCCCTTTCGATCAGGAGTGAATGAAACGATTCCTCGCCGTTTTCCTGGGCTCGGCCGCGTCGATGGACGCCTGGAAGGCCCTTCCAGAGTCCGAACGCAACCGACGCGAGCAGGACGGCATGAAGGCCTGGGGCGACTGGGTGGAGCGGAACAAGGCCGCGATCGTCGACAACGGCTCGCCGCTGGGCAAGACCAAGCGGATCGGCCCCAAGGGCATCGGCGACGTGCGCAACGAGCTGGCGGCCTGGACGGTGGTCGAAGCCGAGTCCCATGAAGCCGCGGCCCGGATGTTCGAGAGACACCCGCACTTCTCCATATTCCCCGGCGACGCTGTGGAGGTGATGGAGTGTTTGCCGATGCCTGAAGCAGCCGACTGACGCCAACTCATTCGTAGCCCGGGTAAGGCGAAGCCGCACCGCGCCTCGGGGCAACTCGGTCGTAGCAGCGAGGAACGCGCCGCAGCGCGTTGCACCACCAACGTGTGACGTTCTTTGCGGCATGGTCCCGGGAGCGCTTCGCTTACCCGGGCTACGAGCGCATCCCGGCCATTCGTCGCAACCGGCTTGATGCCGCCGGGCTTTCGCGGCATCGTGCCGGCTTCCGTACGCCAGCGTACATATCGACGAAATCCGCCGATGACGGCCGCCAGCCCGCTCAGCTTCGCCCCTTCCGCGTCGACCGGACCCCACCCGCTCTACCCGCACCTGTTCGCCCCGCTGGAGCTGGGCTTCTGCACCCTGCCCAACCGCGTGCTGATGGGCTCGATGCACACGGGGCTGGAGGACAAGGCGGCGGACTTCCCGAAGCTCGCCGCCTACTTCGCCGAGCGCGCGGCCGGCGGCGTCGGCCTGATCGTCACCGGCGGCTTCTCGCCCAACCTCGCCGGCTGGCTCAAGCCGTTCGGCGGGACGATGCGCTTCCCGTGGGAAGTGCGCCGGCACCGGCAGGTCACCGGCGCCGTGCACGCGCACGGCGGGCGCATCTGCCTCCAGATCCTGCATGCCGGCCGCTACGGCTACAGCCCGCTGCAGGTGGCGCCGAGCAAGCTGAAGGCGCCGATCAACCCCTTCACCCCGCGTGCCCTGTCGGCCGGCGGCGTGGAGCGGCAGATCCGTGCGTTCGTGCGCAGCGCGACGATGGCGCGCGAGGCCGGCTACGACGGCGTCGAGGTCATGGGCTCGGAGGGTTACCTGCTCAACCAGTTCACGGCGCCGCGCACCAACAAGCGTGGCGATGCGTGGGGCGGCGATGCGGCCAGGCGCATGCGCTTCGCGGTGGAGATCGTCCGCCGCATCCGCGAGGCCTGCGGGCCGGATTTCATCATCATCTACCGGCTCTCGATGCTGGATCTGGTCGACGACGGGCTCGCGTGGGACGAGGTCGTGCAGCAGGCGCTGGCGATCGAAGCGGCTGGCGCGACGCTCATCAATACGGGTATCGGCTGGCACGAGGCGCGCGTACCGACCATCGCCACCTCGGTGCCGCGCGCAGCCTTCACCGGCATCACCGCGCGCCTGAAGCCTCACGTGCGCGTGCCGCTGGTGACGACCAACCGCATCAACATGCCCGACGTCGCCGAAGGCGTACTGGCTCGCGGCGAGGCGGACATGGTGTCGATGGCGCGCCCGCTGCTGGCCGATCCGCAGTGGGTGAACAAGGCGCGCGAGCATCGGGCGCTCGACATCAATACGTGCATCGCCTGCAACCAGGCGTGCCTGGACCATGTATTCGAGAACAAGACCGCGAGCTGCCTGGTCAACCCGCGCGCGTGCGCCGAGACCGAACTGAACTACGTGCCGACGAAGACGCCCAAACGCATCGCCGTGGTCGGTGCCGGTCCGGCCGGGCTGGCGGCGGCGACGGTCGCCGCCGAGCGCGGGCACGCCGTGACGCTGTTCGAGGCGACGGGCGAGATCGGCGGGCAGTTCAACCTCGCCAAGCGCATCCCGGGCAAGGAGGAGTTCCACGAGACGCTGCGCTACTTCGGCCGCCGGCTGGAGCAGACCGGCGTGGACGTACGCCTGGGCACGTATGCCGAAGCCGCGACGCTGGCGGGCTTCGACGCGGTGGTGCTGTCCTCCGGCATCCGCCCGCGCGAAGTGGACTTCCCGGGCGCCGACCACCCGAAGGTCGTCAGTTATCTGGATGTGTTGAGTGGGCGCGTCGTGCCGGGCCGCAAGGTGGCGGTCGTCGGCGCGGGCGGCATCGGTTTCGACGTGGCCGAATTCCTGGTCGAACACGGACCGAGCGCCGCGCTCGATCCCGCCCGCTGGCGCGCCGAATGGGGCGTGGACCTGGGCTACGACGGCAATCGCGGCGGGCTGGCCGCACCGAAGCCCGAGGCGCCCGCACGCGAGGTCTGGCTGCTGCAGCGTTCGGCCGGCCGGCCCGGCGCGCGCCTGGGCAAGACGACGGGCTGGATCCACCGCGCCACGCTGAAGGCAAGGAAGGTTCGGATGCTCGGCGGCGTCGAGTACCTCGGCGTGGACGACGAGGGCTTCCACGTCCGCGTGGACGGCAGCGAACAGGTGCTGGCGGTGGACCACGTGGTGGTCTGCGCGGGCCAGGAGCCCTTCAAACCACTGGCCGAAGCACTGGCGACGCAGGGCACGACGGTGCACGTGATCGGCGGTGCGGATGTCGCGGCGGAGCTGGATGCGAAGCGGGCCATCGCGCAGGGGAGCCGCCTCGCGGCACAACTGTGACGAAATGCGCAGCCCTTGCTGGGCAAGGGCTGCAGGGGTGTTGAGAGGCCGATAAGGCCCTTCGCTTCCTCCCCCCGCCCGGGCGCTTCGTCGCATCCCTGAACAGGCGTTCGGGTTTCAGGTGGCCGGAGGCCGGTACCAATTCCCGTTTCGATACAAGGAGTTGCAATAGGCCCGGCCGGTTTCCAGCCGGATCGCGGAGGCCCGGTCAAGCCCCCGGCATTCACCCAGCGTTTATCTTCGCGCCGCTACCTTGCGCCAACTTTTTCGGCCACCCCTCTTGGTGGCGACCCTCACCA
>Ga0209564_1003545_pt1 | contig 10499 bp, 7 predicted proteins | sample AraplaCol_mMF_r2_FD_184272 | JGI IMG/M metagenome (GOLD analysis project Ga0209564, IMG submission 184272) | Arabidopsis root microbial communities from North Carolina, USA - plate scrape MF_Col_mMF_r2 (SPAdes) (version 3) | ecosystem: Host-associated > Plants > Roots > Endosphere | place: USA... | reverse complement strand
CGAGATTTCCGATGGCTGGCTCGACAGCCGCGATGCGCGTGAGAAGAGCTTCTCGGTCGCCGCGTTCACGGAAGACTATCTCGCCGCGCAATCGGTGATGCTGGTGCGTCAGAACGGCGCGCCCGTTGCGTTCGTCACGTTCATGACGACGGACCTCAACACCGAGGCCACCGTCGGCGTGATGCGTCACGTGCCGCAGGCTTCGCCGTATGCGATGGAGTATCTGTTCACGCAGCTCGCGCTGCATCTGAAGCACGCGGGGTTCCGCTCGCTCAGCCTCGGTATCGCGCCGTTCTCCGGCATGTCGCCGACGCCGCTCGCGTCGCGTTGGCACCGGCTCGCGAATATCGTGTGGCGCTTCGGCGGCCGCTTCTACAACTTCCGCGGACTGCGCGCTTTCAAGAGCAAATTCCAGCCTCAATGGGAGCCGCGCTATCTCGCTGCATCCGGTTCCGTTGGCGTGTTCTTCACGCTCGCGGACCTTTCGCTGCTGGCAGGGGGCCGGCGTTCATGATCATGCAAAAGTTTTACCGGCTCGCCGCACTGGCGAGCGTTTCGTTGTGCTCGCTCGCGGGCGTGGTGCCGGCGGCGCACGCCTATGAAACCGTATCCGGCGGCCGTTACGGCCAGGTCACGGTGACCAGGCCCACCGGCGACGTGCGCGGCTTTGTCGTGCTGTTCTCGGGCGAGAGCGGCTGGAACCCGGCGGACCAGCAGGCCGCCGACGCCCTCGCGAAAAACGGCGCGATGGTGGTCGGTGTCGATACCGCGAAGTACGCGGCGAATCTCGCAGCGAAGAAAGAAGCGTGTCATCAACTGGTGGGCGATGCCGAAGCCGTGAGCCATCAACTCGAACGGCAGGTGCAGTCGAGCCGCTATTTCATGCCGATCGTCGCGGGCTCGGGCCAAGGCGCGACGCTCGCGATGCAAGTGCTGAAGCAGGCGCCTGAAAACACGGTGGCGGGCGCCGTCTCCGTAGCCGCGCAGCGTGATCTCGACAAGCGTTTCAATCCGTGCGCGCCGGACCCGACCGTGACGCACGGCCCCGGTCTGCCGGGTTTTGCCGAAACGGACGCGAACGCTTCGGCGGGTACGCAACGCATCGTCGAGCTGACCACGCCGCATCTGCGCGTCGCCGCCATGAAGGAAGAGGACGTCTCGGACCTGCCGTTGATCGAACTGCCCGCCGCGCATCCGACGGGCATGATGGCAATCGTGATTTCCGGTGACGGCGGCTGGCGCGATCTCGACAAGACGATCGCCGAGGAACTGCAGAAAGACGGCGTGTCGGTGATCGGCTGGGACAGCCTGCGTTACTTCTGGTCGGAGCGCTCCCCGCAGCAGACGAGCAACGACCTTGCACGTGTGCTGAAAACCTATACGACGCGCTGGCATGCGGATCACGTCGCGCTGATCGGCTATTCGTTCGGTGCCGACGTGATGCCGTTCGCGTACAACCGCTTGCCCGATGCGGTGCGTGCGAAGGTTGCGCTGATTTCGCTGCTTGGCTTCGCGCCCTCGGCGGACTTCCAGATTCGCGTCACAGGCTGGCTCGGCATGCCAGCAAGCGACAAGGCGCTGCAGGTGAAGCCCGAGTTGGCGCGCCTGCCGCCGAAGATCGTGCAGTGTTTCTACGGCGAGCATGAAGAAGACACGCTGTGCCCGACGCTCACGAAGACGGGTATCGAAGTTATCCGCACGTCCGGCGATCATCATTTCGGACACGACTATGCCGCGCTCGAAAAACACATTCTCGGCGCGTTGAAAAAGCAGGCTGGCGGAACCTGATGCTGGAAAGCAGTGCGGCGGCCGTGCATCAGCGATGCACAGTCGCCGCCCTTGCATTGAACCGCAGGCATGCCCGTGGTTCTGCGGAAAAGTAGCGGTCGCAATGACCGCGATGGCTGCGCGCAGTAACTGCGTGTCCTTAGTGGAAAATCAGATACAGAATCACAAGGACGATAAGCGGCACACCTAGCAACCAACCAATCAGATAAGGCATCTCTTTCTCCCTGTGCGACTGCCGAGACCACGAGGTCGTCGTGACACAGCGCTTGTGGCGATCATTAATGCAAGCGATATGCCACAGCGTTCGGATTGCAGCGCAGCATACCCGTTGGCGCACGCTAAAGCCTTGTCGCAGCACGCTTTAACGCCTCTTGACGGCATCCGCTTATTGCGGCTCCGCACGTGTCTTGCGCGCGCGTCGCGCCTGCCAGGAATGCGCGAATTGCCGCGTCTTCGCAAACTTTTCAGCCTCTCATTCCCACTCATTCAATGCGGCGAAAATCATAACGCGCACTAATATGAACTTTGACGGGATCGACTGACGCTTGTCGAACCGGCGAGCGCGAACTTGTGAAGCGGCGCGACGCCGGTATTCGGATGCGCAATTTCAGTCGAGCCGCGGCTGGTGCGTTTTACTGGTGTCCGTGCTGGATTCCTCTGAGAGATGCCATGCTGAAGCGTCGAACCTTCCTGCTGGGCGGCGTGGGCTTAGCCGGCGCGCTGGTGGTCGGATGGTCGGCGCTGCCGCCGCGCCAGCGGCTCGTCGGGTCGGAAGCGTTGCCCGTGCGTCCCGGCGAAGCGGCGCTCAATGGCTACGTGAAGATCGCCGCCGACAACACCATCACGGTCCTCATGTGCAGGACGGAGATGGGGCAGGGCGTGCATACCGGGCTGGCGATGCTCGTCGCGGAAGAACTGGACGCGAACTGGGCGGACATCCGCGTCGCCAATGCGCCGCTCGACCAGATCTATAACAACGTCGAAAGCGTGGTCGGCGACTTGCCGTTTCGTCCCGACGACGACAGCGTCGTCAAGGAACTCGCGGTGTGGCTCACGCGCAAGCTTGCACGCGATTTCGGCACCGTGATGACGGGCGGTTCGTCGACCATCAACGATCTCTGGCGGCCGATGCGTGAAGCAGGCGCGTGCGCGCGGACCATGCTGATCGCGGCGGCGGCCGAACGCTGGAGCGTGAAGGCCGCCGATTGCCGCATCGAAAAAGGCATCGTGGTGCACGACGCGGGACATCGCGCATCGTTCGGGCAACTCGCGATGGAGGCCGCGCGGCAGCCGCTGCCGCGCAATCCCGCGTTGAAAGATCCCGCCGCGTTTCGACTGATCGGCAAGCCGCTGACGCGCATCGAAGCCGCTTCGAAGCTGGACGGCAGCGCGATCTTCGGTATCGACGTCGTGCCGGACGGCCTGCTCTACGCGAGCATCAAGATGTGTCCCACGCCCGGCGGCACGGTGCGGGATTTCGACGGCGCGGCGGCAGCGGCGTTGCCCGGCGTGCGCAAGGTCCTGGCCGTCGATGCGTACAACGGCGGCACGGGCGGCGTGGCGGTGATCGCGGACAACGTCTTCATCGCGATGAACGCACTCGACATGCTGACGATTCACTGGAACGATGGACCGACCAGAGGACTGACCAACGCCGAGGTCGACAGGCGCCTCGTGCAGGCGCTCGACGAAGGCGAAGGCCACGCTTGGTATCGCCATGGCGACGTCGAAGATGCGCTGAACCGTGCCGCGCACACGTTGAAGGCAACGTATCGCGCGCCTTATCTTGCGCACGCGCCGCTGGAGCCCGTCAATTGCACGGCGCAAGTGAAAGACGGCAAGGCGACGGTGTGGGCGGCGACGCAGGTTCCCGCTGTCGCGCGCATGCATGTCGCGCGGCTGCTCGGCATCGGCACGGACGATGTCGATTTGCAGCAGCAGATGCCGGGCGGCGCGTTTGGACGCAGGCTCGAAGTCGACTTCATCGCCCAGTCGGTCGCGATTGCGCGCGAAGCGGGTGGGCGTCCCGTGCAAACGCTCTGGTCGCGTCAGGAGGACATGCAACACGACTTCTATCGCCCCGCGTGCCTGTCGCGCTTCAGGGCGGGACTCGATGCGCAGGGACAGCTGATTGCGTGGCATAACACGTCAGTGAGCCAGTCGGTCGTCGCGACGTGGCTGGCCCGCAACTATCGCATTCCCGATCTCGGCCTCAACCTCGACAAGACCGTTTCCGAAGGCGCATTCGATCAACCTTATGAAATGCCGAATGTGTGGATTGGCCAACGCGTTGTCGAGTTACCGATGCCCGTCGGCTTTTTTCGCTCTGTCGGGCATTCGCATCAGGCGTTCTTTATCGAAAGCTTTATCGACGAACTGGCGGCACTGGCACGCAAAGACCCTGTCGCATTTCGCGCGAGCCTGCTGAGGCGGCATCCGCGTCATCTCGCCGTGCTGCAGAAAGTGGCTAGCATGTCCGGCTGGCGAGCGCCTGCCGTGTGGTCGGAAAAAGGCGTCAGGCATGCGCGCGGTGTCGCGCTTCATGAAGCATTCGGCAGCGTGGTGGGGCAGGTTGCGGATGTATCGCTCGAAGCGGGCAACACGGTGAAGATCGATCACGTGTATTGCGCGATCGATTGCGGCTTGCCGGTGAATCCGAACCTGATCCGTCAGCAGGTGGAAGGCGCGATCGTGTTCGGGCTTTCGGCTGCGTTCAAGGAAGCCATCACGCTTGCCGATGGCGCAGTCGTAGAGGGCCTGTATACCCAGTTCGACGTGGTGCGGATGGACGAGTGCCCCGACATATCCGTCGAGATCATGCCGTCGAAAAACCATCCGCAAGGCGTCGGGGAGTCTGCGGTGCCGCCTGTCGCGCCTGCCGTCGCGAATGCGCTATTCGCGTTGACGGGCACGCGCAGCTACGCATTGCCGCTGAACATGAAGCTGTATCCGGGGGGCGCAACATGCTGAAGCTGAACATCAATGGCAAGACCGTCGAGGTGCACTCCGATCCCGCGACACCGCTGCTTTGGGTCTTGCGCTGCGAACTGAAAATGACGGGGACGAAGTTCGGCTGCGGTGTCGGCGTATGCGGCGCGTGCACCGTGCACGTCGACAACGAGGCGAAGACCTCGTGTCAGGAAAAGCTCTCGGATATCGGCACCAGCCGCATCACGACGATTGAAGGTCTGCAAGGGACGCAAGCGCGCGCGCTGAAGGAAGCGTGGGCGCATGTCGATGTCGTGCAATGCGGCTACTGCCAGAGCGCGCAGTTGATGGCCGCAAGCGCGCTCATACGGCGCAATCCGACGCCGAGCCGGAAGGAAATAGACTGCGCGATGCACGGCATCATATGCCGCTGCGGCACCTATCCGCGCATCAGGCAGGCGATTCTCGAAGCGACGGGGCAAGGCAAACTAACGTGACGCTACCCCGTCCCGCGTTGTCGCAACGGCTAGTTGTTCCCATGCGAGTACAGCGTCAGCTTGTTGCTGACCGACGTGACGCCAGCCACGCCTTTGGCCACTTCCGTTGCCTGCGAAATCTGCGATCCATCGGGGACGCTGCCCGATAACACCACCGCACCGCTGCGCGCTTTGACAAAGACGTTCGATACGTTGAAGCCCGGCGCCTTCGACAACGCCTTGCGCACATCGCGGCCAAGCTTCTTGTCCGCAGGTGTCGCTTTCTTCGACGGTGCTGAAGGCGTGGAGGCCATCGACATCGAATCGCTGGCTTGCGCATACACGTTCGACGTCAGCGTGACGCAACCGACGACGGCGAGCAGCCTCAGGACGTTGCGGATCTTCATGGTTGCTTCTCCTTGTTTGCTTGTTGGACCGCTCAGTAAAGATAAGCCAACAATCCGCTTCCGCCAAAGCTGCGTTTGCGTTCTCAGGGAAAACCCGCATCCAGCTACTATCGCAAATAGAGATACCGCTTATTCACGCTATCGCGTTGCTCGATAGAGGCGCCGACGGCACACTTTGACCCACATCAAAGACACGCACCACGCATCTAGGAGACACACATGCGTACTCAAGTCGGCATTATCGGCGCCGGTCCTGCCGGACTGCTTCTTTCCCATCTTCTCCATCTGCAAGGTATCGATTCCGTCGTGCTCGAATCGCGCAGCCGCGAGCAGATCGAATCGACGATACGCGCTGGCGTGCTCGAACAGGGGACGATGGATCTGCTCACCGAAACGGGCGTGGGCGAGCGCATGAAAGCAGAAGGTGCGCTGCATCACGGTTTCGAACTCGCTTTCGAAGGCAAGCGCCGCCGCATCGATCTCACCGACCTCACGGGCAAATCGATCACGGTGTATGCGCAGCACGAAGTCATCAAGGATCTCGTCGCGGCACGGGTGGCGGCGCAAGGCGCGCTGAAATTCGAAGTGTCGGACGTATCGCTGCACGGTACCGACGGCACGGCGCCGAGCATTCGCTATCGCCATCAAGGCGAAGCGCACGAACTGCAATGCGATTTCATCATTGGCTGCGACGGTTCACAGGGCATTTCGCGCAATGCGATTCCCGAAGCACTGCGCCGCGATTATCAGCGTGTGTATCCGTTTGGCTGGTTCGGTATTCTGGTCGAAGCACCGCCTTCATCGGACGAATTGATCTACGCACGCCATGAGCGCGGCTTTGCACTCGTCAGTACCCGTTCGCCGAATGTGCAGCGCATGTACTTCCAGTGCGATCCGAAAGACACCGTCGACAACTGGTCCGATGATCGTATCTGGGCTGAGATGCATGCGCGCGTCGACTCCGACGAAGGCCACCAGGTGGTCGAAGGCAAGATCTTCCAGAAGAACATTGTGGGTATGCGCAGCTTCGTATCGACGACGATGCAGCATGGCCGCCTGTTCCTTGCGGGCGACGCCGCGCATATCGTGCCGCCGACGGGCGCGAAAGGCCTGAATCTGGCCGTCTCCGACGTGCGTATTCTGTCCGACGCATTGCGCGCCTTCTACAAGGAAGACCGCAACGACCTGCTCAATAGCTACAGCGAAACGGCGCTCAAGCGCATCTGGCGCGCAGAACATTTCTCGTACTGGATGACGCGCATGATGCACCGTCTCGACGATGCGTCGCCGTTCGAACAGCAATTGCAGGTCGCGGAACTCGAGCACGTGACGACCTCGCGCAGCGCGGCGATTTCGATGGCCGAGAACTATGTCGGCGCGGTGCCGGTATAAGCGGCTTGCATTCAGTTCAATGACAGATCAGTGTGCGCGGCGGCCTGAAATTCTTTCGGCGTCGCGCCTGTCTGCTTGCGAAAAAAGCGGCTGAAATACGCCGCGTCCTCGAAGCCGAGCGCGTGCGCGATCTGCTTGATCGTCAGGCCCGAATAGACGAGATCGCGCTGTGCTTCGCGTATCAGATGTTCATTCACGAGCGACATCGGCGAATGGCCGAGTTCGTCGCGGCAAATGCGGCTTAGCTGTGCCGTCGTAATGCCGAGCTTTTCCGCGTAGAACTCGACGGTTCGATGCTCGCGGAAATGCGCGGCAACCAGTTCGCGAAAGCGCTTGATCTGGCCGCTTCGGCGGTCGGCGACGGCGTTCGTCGCGGGCATTGCCGCCGCGTCGCCCAACCTCGCGACTTGCACGAAAAGTGCAATCATCAACGACATGCCCGCCGCGATATGACCGCGTGCATTGCCGCGGTATTCCTGTTCGAGCAGCGTGAAGAGCGGCATCAATATGTCGTCGCCTGCTGACGCCTTCACGGGAATCACGGCGGCGCGCTGAAAGACGGGCAGCAGACCCGGCGACACCGCTTTCGAAATCGACTCCAGTGCGCGCTGCGCGGCCGTAATCACGAGCCCGTCGATCTCGGGCGAAAACACGAACGCATGCACGGTTTGCGCGGGCAAAACGACGATGCACGGCGGCGCGAGCACATGCTTCTCGCTTTCGATCACGACGTGCCCGCTGCCGCTCCGAATGTATAGAACCTGCAGCAACGCGTCATGCCGATGCGCGGCGATATGCCAGTCGTTGGGCCGGCTGCGCTCGGGAATCCACTCGAAATTGAACGCGTCGAACCACGGCGGCCGCGCGGATTCGCCGTACAAATCGTAGTTAGGGATTTTCCTCATGCTATTTCCTCTGCCGTGTACGGATTGTCCTGCGATGTGCGCTCTTTGTCCAATCTCGCGGGGCGGCGCGTCCCTATACTTTTCTCCATGAAACGAGCGGACTCTATCGGGGTTCGTCGATAACGATCAGTACATGGAGATTTGGATGACTAAACAAAATGAATCTGAATGGCTCGCTCTGAATGACAAGGTTTGTGTGGTCACGGGCGCGGCGGGCGGCATAGGCAGTGCAATTGCGAAAGTGCTTGGTGAGAGCGGCGCGCGTCTCGCATTGCTGGACCGCGAGGCCGGAAAGTGTGAAGACCTCGCGCAGACACTCGGCGCGAACGGCATCGAAGCGTTTTCATTCGCCTGCGATATCGGCGATGCGAGAAGCGTCGAAGCGGCAGCCGCAAGCGTCGAAGCAAAGCTCGGGGCAGCCGATGTGCTCGTCAACAATGCCGGCCTGTTGCGGCCGGGCGGTATCGAAGACATTGCGCTCGATGCATGGAACGCAATGCTGCAGGTCAATCTCACCGGCTACATGCTGTGCTCGCAGGCATTCGGCCGCGCGATGCTGCGCAAGGGCGCGGGCAGCATCGTGCACGTCGCGTCGGTGGCTGCGCATCATCCGCAGACGTGGAGCGGTGCGTATAGCCCCGGCAAGGCGGCCGTTGCGATGCTGTCGAAGCAGATCGCGGCCGAGTGGGGACCGCGTGGCGTGCGCAGCAACGCGGTTTGTCCGGGGATGATCCGCACGCCGTTGTCGGCATCGTTCTACGAGCAAGGCGATGTCGAACAGCGGCGCAGCGCGATGACGGCAAGCCGCCGCATCGGCGAGCCGGTCGATATCGCAGACGTAGTGGCCTTTCTTGCGAGCCCGCGCGCGGGCTACGTGAACGGCACGGAACTCGTGGTCGACGGCGGGCTGGAATGCATGCTGATGGATCTGGTGCCGCGGCCCGGATTTGACGCAAAGGCCAATCCGGCGCGCTAGAGGCCGAAAGACATCTGGCAGGAGACAATCATCATGAATTCCAACACCCATTCGCCCGCGCCGTTGACGTGCGATGTACTCGTCATCGGTTCGGGCGCTGGCGGACTGTCGACGGCGATCACGGCGCGCAAGCACGGCCTCGATGTCGTCGTGATCGAAAAGGAAGCGTACTTTGGCGGCACGACGGCATTTTCGGGCGGCGTGCTGTGGATACCGGGCAACCGGCACGCGCGCGCCAACGGCGTGAGCGATACGCGCGAGGCTGCGAAGACGTACATGCGCAACGAAACAGGCGCGTTCTACGACGGAGCGGCCGTCGATGCATTCCTCGATACCGGCCCGCAGATGCTCGATTTCTTCGAGCGCGAAACGGAAGTCAAATTCGTCCCGACGCTTTATCCGGACTATCACCCGAATGTGGGAGGTGGAGTCGATATCGGCCGCTCGGTGGTTGCTGCGCCGTTCGACGCGCGCGGGCTTGGCGATGACATTGCGCGCCTGCGCCCTCCGTTAAAGACAATCACGTTCATCGGCATGATGTTCAATTCGTCGAATGCCGATCTCAAGCATTTCTTCAACGCGACGCGTTCCATCAAATCCGCCGCCTATGTGGCGAAGCGTCTGGCGAGCCATCTGAAGGATCTCGCGCTCTACCGGCGCGGCGTGCAGATCACGAGCGGCAATGCGCTTGCGGCGCGGCTCGCTAAAACAGCACTTTCGCTGGGCATTCCGATTCACACGAATACGGCCGCGCAGGAACTCATGGTTTCGGATAAGCGTGTGACGGGTGCAATCGTCAAAGGCCCGCAAGGTGAGATGCGTATTGCCGCGCGGCGTGGCGTCGTGCTTGCATGCGGCGGCTTCTCGCACGACGTCGCGCGCATTGCCCACGCGTACCCGCATATGAAGCGCGGCGGGGAGCATTGTTCGCCAGTGCCGAAAGGCAACACGGGCGATGGCGCGCGCATGGCAGAAAGCGTCGGCGCTCGGGTGCCCATACGTTATCCGCAGCCGGCTGCGTGGATGCCCGTCTCGCGCGTGCCGATGCGCGACGGCACGTTCGGTGTGTTTCCGCATCTTCTGGACCGCTACAAGCCGGGCATTATCGGCGTGACGCGCAAGGGCAAGCGCTTTACGAACGAAGCGAATTCTTATCACGACGTTGGCGCGGCGATGATCGAAGCATGTCGCGACGAAAAAGATACGGCGATGTGGCTGATCTGCGATCACGCGACGATTCGCAAGTACGGGCTCGGTTATGCAAAGCCGGCGCCTGTGCCATTGGGGCCGCTGTTGCGCAATGGCTATCTTGTCAAAGGGCGAACGCTTGCCGAACTCGCGCAACGCGCGGGCATCGACGCCGAGGCGCTCGAAGCCACCGTGCGTATCTACAACGAAGGCGCGACACGCGGCGAAGACCCGGAGTTCGGACGCGGGTCGACATCGTTCAATCGCTATCTCGCCGATCCCGAATGCAAGCCGAATCCATGCGTCGCGCCGATAGCCCGTGGCCCTTACTACGCGCTCAAGGTCGTGATGGGCGACCTGGGAACGTTCGACGGCATCACCACGGCTGTCACGGGGGAAGTGCTGGATGCGCGCGGCGCGGTGATCGACGGGTTGTATG
>Ga0209564_1003537_pt1 | contig 10525 bp, 10 predicted proteins | sample AraplaCol_mMF_r2_FD_184272 | JGI IMG/M metagenome (GOLD analysis project Ga0209564, IMG submission 184272) | Arabidopsis root microbial communities from North Carolina, USA - plate scrape MF_Col_mMF_r2 (SPAdes) (version 3) | ecosystem: Host-associated > Plants > Roots > Endosphere | place: USA... | reverse complement strand
CGCGACAAGGAAATCGAAACGACCATTGAAGTGCTCGCGCGGCGGCGCAAGAACAATCCCGTGCTGATCGGCGAACCCGGCGTGGGTAAGACCGCTATCGTCGAAGGTCTGGCGCAGCGCATTGCTCAGGATCAGGTGCCGGAAGTGCTGCGCGGCAAGCGCGTGGTCGAACTGAATATCAATAGCGTGGTGGCTGGCGCGAAGTATCGTGGCGAGTTCGAGGAGCGCGTCAAGCAGGTACTGGATGAGATCATCGAGAACCAGGACCGCCTCGTTGTATTTATCGACGAACTGCATACGATTGTCGGCGCGGGCCAGGGCGGCGGCGAAGGCGGCCTCGATATCGGCAATGTCTTCAAGCCTGCGCTCGCTCGCGGTGAGTTGCACCTCGTGGGTGCGACCACCTTGAACGAATACCAGAAATACATTGAAAAGGACTCGGCATTGGAACGGCGCTTTCAGCCCGTGACGGTGCCTGAGCCTAGCGTCGAGGAAACGATCGAGATCCTGCGCGGCCTGCGCGACCGGCTCGAAGCACATCACAAGGTGAAAATTACCGAAGAGGCGATCGCTGCAGCGGCAAAACTTTCGGATCGCTACATCGCCGCACGCTTTTTGCCAGACAAGGCAATCGACTTGCTCGATCAGGCCGCCGCCCGCGTGCGCATTTCGTCGAATTCGCGTCCGCAACCATTGCACGACGTCGAGGCGAGCATTCGCCGCATCAGGCAGGAACAGGACGCGGCCAGCGCTGCAAAGCAATTCGATAAGGCCAAGGAACTGGAAGGACAGCTCGTCGCGGAACAACAACGCCTGCATGAAGCCACTGAAACATGGAAGAAGGAGCGCGGCACCAGTTCGCAGGAAGTGACGGCGGAAGACATTGCGCAAATCGTATCGTCCCTCACGGGCGTACCGGTAGCCGAACTCACGGCCGAAGACCGTGAAAGGCTGTTGCGACTGGAAGACCATCTGAAGGAACGCGTAGTCGGACAGGATGAAGCCGTCTCCGCAGTGGCCAAAGCGGTGCGGCTTTCGCGTGCCGGTTTGACGGAGGCCGGCAAGCCGACTGCGAGCTTCCTCTTCCTTGGGCCTACGGGTGTGGGTAAAACCGAACTCGCGAAGGCGCTGGCCGCTTCCGTGTTCGGCGACGAGAACGCGCTGGTGCGCATCGACATGAGCGAGTATTCCGAGCGTCATACGGTGGCGCGGCTGGTTGGGGCGCCCCCCGGATACGTCGGCTACGAGGAAGGCGGGCAACTCACCGAGCGAGTGCGGCGCAGGCCATATTGCGTGGTGTTGCTCGACGAGATCGAGAAGGCGAACTCGGAGGTGCACAACATTCTGCTGCAACTGTTCGACGAAGGGCGGCTCACCGACGGCAAGGGACGTCTGGTCGATTTCACCAACACGATCATCATCGCGACCAGCAATATCGGCTCGCAACTGATCCAGGACAACATGAAGGCCGACTCGAAGCAGCTCGGCTACCCTGAACTGCGTGACCGCTTGATGGAAATGCTGCGGCATCATTTCAGGCCCGAGTTTCTGAACCGGGTCGATGAAGTCGTCGTGTTCCATGCGCTGGGCAAGGAGCAGATTCGCCGTATCGTCGACCTGCAACTTGCACGCGTACGGCGTACCGCGCTGGCCCAAAACATCGATCTGTCGTTCGACGACGCGTTGCGCGATCATCTTGCACAGATCGGCTATGACCCCGAGTTCGGCGCGCGGATGCTCAAACGCAAGATCCGTCTTGAGGTGGAATCACAACTCGCCGATGCGATGTTGCGAGGCGACGTGCGCGATGGCGACAAGGTCACCATGACCTACGACTCGGGGACGCGTTCTGTGCGTGTGCAGAAAGGAGCATCGCCCACAGAAGCAGAAGCGCGCAGCGACGCGTCAACGCAGGCACCGGCACATGCGTGATGCTGGCGCCATCAGGAATGCGACGCCCCCGCCCGCGCGGGGGCGTCGCCCTCACGATTCAAGTTCACCGGCCACGATCTCGTCGCGATAGCACCAGATCCACGTTTCGCCGGGTTCGATTGACCTGACCAGCGGATGACCGGTCGCGTGAAAGTGCTTGCTCGCATGCCGGTTGGGCGACGAATCGCAACAGCCGACGTGTCCGCAAGAAAGGCAAAGCCGCAAATGTACCCACGGCTGGCCGAGCTTCACGCAGTCCTCGCAATAGTCGATGGACGTGTTGAGTATGCGGGCTTGGCCCAGGTGCGTGCAACCGGCGGTCATCATCGTGCTCCTCGGACAGGTGTGCGCAGACGCGCGGGGATCAAGGTTGCGCTCGCGCTCAGCTGCTATTCAGATAGCGATGCACCAGTGCCACAGCCATTGCCCCCTCGCCGACTGCCGACGCTACGCGCTTGATCGATGCGTGACGCACATCGCCCGCTGCGAATACGCCGGGCACACTCGTTTCCAGATGCAGTGGCGCGCGTTCGAGGGGCCAGTTCAGGTTCGCCCGATATTCCTGCAGATCGGGCCCGGTCACGAGATAGCCGCCTTCATCGCGAACGACGCCGACCTCCTGTGCCCATTCCGTCTGCGGCACGCCGCCAATGCAGACGAATAGCCAATGCGTTTTTGCCCTGCGGGACTGGGTGGTTCGCACATCGGTCAGCGTTATCTCCTGCAACACGTCGTCGCCAGCAAGCGAGGTAACTTCGGTGCACGTGCACACTTCGATGTTCGACGCCGATGTAATGCGATCCGCCAGGTATCGTGACAACGTGTTCTTGAGCGATGCGTCACGGACGAGCATATAGACGCGATTGGCGGACTGCGAAAAGTGCATGGCGGCTTGTCCCGCCGAATTGCCTCCGCCCACCACATACACGTCTTCGCCGTGGATCAACGCAGCCTCGCTGGCGCCGGCGCCGTAATAGAGGCCTGCGCCGAGAAAGCGCTCTTCACCCGCGAGGCCTAGCGTGCGATATGCCACGCCCGTCGCGCAGATGGACGTGCGCGCCGTGATACGCGTGCCGTCTTCCAGATATACGATGCCCTGGCCAGGCGGAAACTCCGCGTGCACACCGGCGCGCGCCAGCAGGATTTCAGCGCCGAATTTGACGGCCTGGTCGCGCGCCCGTTCAGCGAGTTCCGCGCCGCTCAGGCCCTGTGGAAAGCCGAGATAGTTCTCGATCTTCGAACTGCTGCCTGCCTGACCGCCCAATGCCCAGCGCTCCACCAGTACGGTATGCAGCCCTTCCGATGCGCCGTACACTGCGGCGCTCAATCCCGCCGGTCCTGCGCCGTAAATCGCAAGATCGTAGGCTTCACGAGAGGGACTCGCAAACCAGCCGAGCTTCTCGGTGATTTGCCGGATGGTCGGACATTCGAGCCGCGTGCCGTCGTGGAAAACGCAGACGGGCAGGCGCGAATCGGAAAGATGCTGCACGTGCGCCAGGTCCTCAGCTTCCTTATCGCTGCCCAGTTCGATCCACTCGAACGGTATGTCGCTGCGATGCAGGAAGTCGCGTATCGCGTAGCCCTGTGCGCTGCGCATGCGTCCATAGATCCTGACCATGAATATGCTATCCACTGTTGGGGACGTCACGACTTTGCATCGTATTCTCGCGCTTCACGAGCAGCCGGCCGCGCCGAGGTATCGCCAGGATATCGGCGCTTGGCCGTACTCAAGCACTATAAGCGCATCGGAGGCGGGTGTCTTTCGCGAAACTGCCAGGTTTTGTCCCCTTTCCGCTGATCGTTCGATCACATCAGGTCGTGCGACTCATCCAGCTTGCGATCGACAAAACGCATGCCCCATTCGATGCCATCGCGGACCGCCTCCTCCTGCGTAAGCCATTCCGGCTGAATCGTTTCCGGACGGAATTCGGCCACGCGGCTATCGGCATGGCGCACACTCACGGTCGCCTGCCACGCGCCGTATGCATTCCGCTCCGGGTGTACCGCGATCTCGTAGCCTCGATGCTCAAACACGTGCGTTTGCATGAGCGGCTCCCGTTTCGTATGAAGGCGTCAATCTGGCAGCACGAACTCGCTGCGCATGTCTTCGATCGCCTTCTGGACATAATGTGCGCAATCTACGCCGAGGTCATTGAGCGGCACCATGTTCCAGTTGCGGCCGGATGCGTCGGGCGGATGCCGCTCTGGTAGCGGTATGCGCACCCGCAAAGCTCCCGGCACATCAGCGGCGATTTTCGTCACGCGGTTCTGCAGTTCGTCGCGGATCTGCTCGGCGGTTCGAACGGTCTTCGGCATCGGTCTGTCTCCTTCGATTGCACGTTCCAATCGTGACTGAATTCACTGAATGGCGCATACGTGCCTGCTGCGTGTGCATGCACCGACGACGCTTCAAGTCTAGTCGCTAATCCCGAGATGCACGGATTAGCGCGCGCTTTTGTGAACAGCATCAACGGAAGGCGCGCCGCAAAGCTGCTGATCGGAACGATGCGAAAGGGCACAAGGGCAACAAGGGCAACAAGGGCAACAAGGGCAACAAGGGCAACAAGGGCCCGATCCCCTCCTGGTCAGCCCGTGTCGCTTTGAGCAGCTATCCACAAAGAAGCCGCACAAACGCGAAAAACAGTAGCATGTGCATACGCGACTCGTGAATGGACTGTGCATCGCGCATGTGCACTCCATGCACGCGCGATGCGCTCGCGGCGCAACGACGGCTCTCCGGGAGTCAAATCATGGAAAGTAAGAAAAGCTGGTTACGCAGGGATATCGATGCGTTGCGTCTGCAGTGGGACATGCTCACCTTTTATGAACGATTCGAGCAGCTTGTCGCGCATGTGCTGAGCGTCGTGATTTCCATCATTATCCTCGTGTCGCTCTGGCAGTTGATTCACGCGGTGATTTCATTGCTGGTTTCGGACGCGCTGAACCCGCTGGATCACGCGGTGTATCAGACCATCTTCGGCATGGTCATGACGCTGCTGATCGCGATGGAATTCAAGCATTCGATTACGCGCGTGATGGCGCGGCGCGATCACATCGTGCAGGTCAAAACGGTGCTTCTGGTTGCGCTGCTGGCTATTGCCCGCAAATTCATCATTCTCGATCCGGCCAGTGCGCCCGCCCAGATCGCGGCGCTTGCGTTTGCGCTGGTGGCACTGGGGAGCGTCTACTGGCTGATGCGGCAGCGTGATGACCCGGTCGACGCGGTGACGGCCGCGCAAGCAGGGCGTGATCCCGCGGTGCACACGCAGCGGCAGCAACGGGGACTGCCCCGCGAAGGCGGCCAACCCGACAAATGACCAGGGTCGCCGCGCTCGTCAGGTGGTGAGAGCGTAAGCCTTCAATCCGGTGGACGGGATTGATGATCGCGGCAAGTCCGGTCGCCTCCGGTTGTGCCCGGGACAGGCGCTTCGAGCGCGAGCCCTTTCGTCTCAGCGCTGACGGGCGTCGGAACCCCCAGCCGTTCACCCCAGAGCAGGACCGTCACGTTGACGAACTCGATCACCGTAGCCGATCCTTTCTCCAGGCGATGCAGCATCGAGGTCGTGAACGCGGGCGAGAGTCCCGTCTAGGAAGGAATGATCCGTTCGCGCTTCAATTTATCGAAGAGCGCGAAGAACGCATCCGGTGTGGGCTGATAATCGAGGAAGCCGGCTCTACGGCTCTTGCTCATGTCAGTCAGCACTTCCATCGGACGTCCGAGGTCGGCGTCCGTATGCCACCACGACACGAGCTTGCCGATATCCGGTTCCTTCAGTTGGTAGCGGCCCGCGATATCCGCCCATTGCCTGCCCGCATCCTGCATGCGATGTTCGAGCGGACGCGTCTCGCCGTCGAAAGGCGCGGGCTCGATGTCGAAATACTGCGCGAGCTGGGACCACATCCATTTCCATCTGAACACGTCGCCATTGACGACGTTGAAGTCCTCGTTGCGTGCGGCGGGAGAGGTGGACGCCCACTCCAGATGCCGCGCGAGCAGGCGCGCGTCGGTCATATCCGTGAGACTGTTCCATTGGGCGGCCGAGCCGGGAAACACGAACGGCTGCCCCGTTTCCTTGCACAGCGTCGCATACACGGCGAGCGTGACGCCCATGTTCATCGCGTTGCCGAGCGCGAAGCCGATGATGGTATGCGGTCGATGCACGCTCCAGCTGAAGTCATATCGACGCGCGGCTTCGAACAACCGGTCTTCCTGCTCGTAGTAGAAGTTATCGACGGGTTGCCGGCCTTGTTCCTCCCGAAACGGCGTGAGCGGGACATTGCCTTGCGCATACGCTTCAAAAGGGCCGAGGTAATGCTTGAGGCCCGTGACGAGCGCGGCGTGTTCGAGCTTGCCGGTCGGGCCGAGCGCATCCAGCACGTGACGGACCATTGCGCCGTTCACTTCGATGTTCTCGCGCTCGGTTGCCTGTCGCGACCATGCGGTAAAGAAGACGTGACTGAAATGCTGTCCTTGCAGCGCATCCGTAACGGATTGCGCGGAAGTGAGATCGGCTGTGACGGATTCGACGCAGTCGGGCGCTTTGGTGCGTCCGCGCGAGAGACCTGTTACGTTCCAGCCTCCGCGCGCCAGTAGATGTTGCGCGAGATTGCCGCCGACGATGCCCGTCGCGCCAATGATGAGTGCCCGTTTGTCCATGTAAAGTAAATATCGAAAGTTGCAATGTTGGCAGGAAGAATCTGCGGATGCGCGCTTCGCCAGGGGACGCGGCTATACGCTCTGGAAGGTCCGGCTGTCGGGCCGTATGCCGTCGAAAGCACACGCCAGCAAGCGATGTACCGCTTCACGGGAGAGCGGCCTTGGGTTGTAGTAGGGAGCCTGCATCGCTGCCGTGGCGGCAGCATCAATATCGCTTGAGCGAAGGCCTAGCATATCGAGAGACGCGGGGGCATCAAGCGAGCGGCCAAGGTCGTGCAGCGCCGCGGCGGGTTCCCGGGTGTCCAGTGCTTTGCACAGGCGTTCGTGGGCGGCTGGCGCCGCGGGCAGATTGAACGCCATCGAATAAGGCAGCATCACCGCATGGGTCTCTGCGTGCGGCAGATTGAACATTCCGCCGAGCGTGTGGCACAGCTTGTGATGCAATGCCATGCCGACGCTCCCCAGCACGGTCCCGCACAGCCAGGCGCCATACTGGGCGGCTTCGCGCGCCGCGATATCGTCCGGCTGCTTCACGATGCGCGGCAACGCATTCGCGAGGCTGCGGATGCCTTCTTCAGCAAACAGCGACATCACGGGGTTGGCGTCCTGCGCATAGAGCCCTTCGGCCGCATGCGCAATTGCATTGAGGCCGCTCGTCGCCGACAGCGACGCGGGCAAGGTCAGTGTGAGGCACGCGTCGTAGATCACGGTGCGCGGCAGTACGCGATAACTCTTGCCGGTTTTTTTCTCGCTCGCCGACGTCATGCCGTAGATAGGCGTGACCTCCGACCCGGCGTACGTGGTCGGAATGGCGAGAATCGGCAACGAGGTTTCGAGCGCAATGGCTTTTGCGAGCCCGAGCGTGGAGCCGCCTCCCGCTGCGACGAGTCCATCCGCGCCCGCTGCGAGCGCCGCCGCGACTCCTTCCTGCGCGGTTTCGACGGGCACATGCATGACGGCCCGATCGAACATGTCCGCGCATCGCTCGCCCGCGAGCTTGCGCACGCGGTCGGCAAGAAAGCGCTGCTCGGGCGTGCAGAGCACGAGCGCGCGGCGGATGCACAGTTCGTCCAGTTCATCCGCGAGGCGCTCGATCGCTCCCGTGCCGAAGACGATGCGGCCGGGCCGGCTGGTATAGGTGAAGGCAATCATGGGCATTGACTCAGGACGAAGTCGAATGAGAGCGTGCTGAACGGCGTCGCCATCACCGTACCGTCGGGCGCCGTGCCACGTTCGTGGCGAGTCCAGGGCGCAATCAGCGACGAGCGCACGCCGAATACCGCGTCCGAGTCCAGGTAACGATCGCCCTCGCGGAACACGTGCGTGACGAGCCGTTCATAGCCGGGCGCCGTAATCATGAAATGCAGATGCGCCGGGCGCCACGGGTGACGCCCCAGCGCTTCGAGCATGCGTCCAACGGGACCATCGTGAGGAATCGGATAGGGCTCCGCCACGATCGAGCGAAAGTGATAGCGTCCATCGGCAAGGCTATGCAGCACACCTCTTGCGCGATGCGTGTCGGCGTCGCCGGTCTGGACATCGTAGAAGCCATCGGCGTCCGCCTGCCAGACTTCGATGCGCGCGCCGCTTACCGGCTCGCCGCCCTGGCCGCGCACGAGACCCGATACGAAGCACGGTTCGCCGCGCGCACCATTGGCGACGTCGTCGCCGTTACGATATTCGGGCGCATTGTCGACGAAGAATGGACCGAAAACGGTTGCCTCCGTGCAGCCCTTCGGCTTGCGGTGCGCCATTGCCGTCACGAGCATCGACAGGCCGAGCGTATCCGACAACAGAATGAACTCCTGGCGGCGGTCGTCGGTGATATGGCCGACATCGGTGAGAAAGCGGATGCCGGCTTCCCATTCGCGCTCGGTCAGGCCGACTTCGCGGGCGAAGCCGTGCAGATGCCGCACGAGACTCGTGACGATCGTCTTGAGCCGCTCATCGGGTGCCTGTTCGTGGCGTGCAAGTACGGCATCCGTGATGGTGTTCTCGTCGAGGTTTCGCATGGATCGAATCCGTTGATGTGACTAGCGGTTGTCGACGCGCTTGAGGAACGGACGGATATCCACGCTGCGCCAGATGCCCGCCTTGTTGAACGGGTCGTTGCTGTTGAAGCGCATCACGTCGCCGATCTCGTCAGCTTCGAAAAGAAAGAAACTGCCGATCATCGTTTCCTGATCGCCTGCCAGCAGCGGGCCGGACATGACCATCCTGACGGGCGAGGTGGCCAGATAAGCCTTGTGTGCTTCGTAATGGGCAAGACGGCGTTCGACCATGTTGTCATGGTCGAGGCAGTAGACGGTGTAGTGCATCGCAACTCCTGAATGTGGTGAGAAAAAGCGTTCAGCGGGAAATGCCGGCTTGCGCTTCGACGGCGCGCACGATCGAGAAGAAATCCAGATCCGCACCATCGCCCTCTGCGTAGCGCGCGAACTGCTCGCGCACGAGCGCCGCGGCTATCATCGGCACGCCGGCGTCCGCGCCCGCATCGACGACGAGCGACATGTCCTTGAGCATCTGCCGCGACGAAAAGGCAGGGGAAAAGTCCCGATTCTTCAGTGGATCGAGTTTGTATTTGACGAGCGGGGACGCCGCGACGCTATCGCCGATCACCTCCAGCATCCTGGCCCAGTCGAGCCCGCCCTTTGTGCCGAGCGTGAGCGCCTCAGCCAGCAGCACGGCCGTCGAGCCGACCAGATGATTGATGGCGAGCTTCAGATAACGTGCCTGCTGATCCTCGCCGACGTAGTACTGGCGCGCCGACATGACCTCAAAGACGGGCAACGTGCGGTCGTACGCGTCTTGCGGGCCGGATGCGAATACCGTTAGCTGCGCCTTGTCGGCAAGAACGGTGCTGCCCGATACGGGCGCGCAGATATAGCCGATTCCGCGCTTGTGCGCCGCGTCGCGTACTTCGCCCGACGCGGTCGGCGAGACCGTGCTCATGTCGATATAGACGGCGCCGTCGTTTGCGTTTTCGATCACGCCATGTGCACCGAGCGCGACCTTACGCAATACGGCGTCGTCGGGAATGATCGAGAACACGAGCGGGGCCGAACGCGCGACGCTGGCGAGATCCTCAGCGCGGCGGGCGCCGAGTCGAACGGCCTCGTCGATGCGCGCTGCGTCGACGTCATACACGGTCACGTGGAATCCTGCGGCGAGCAGATTGCGCACGATCGGCGTGCCCATTTTGCCGAGGCCGATCCAGCCGATCTGTTGTGCGTTGTGTTTCTCTTGCGTTTGCGGCATGTCGTCACCGTACCTGGGGATTGATGAGAATCTTCATCTTGTCGCTGCCTTTGTCGCTCAACACGTCGAAGCCTTTTTCGACGACATCGTCGGCATCGATCAGATCGTGGATGAGCTTTTCGACCGGGAATTTGCCGTTCGCGATCATGCCGATGATGCGCGGCCAGATCGTCACGGGGTAACACCACGTTCCTTCGATGCGGATGTCCTTGAGCGACCATTTCATTGGATCGACACTCGCTGTGCCGACGTGCAGACCGGCCTGGACCACGGCGCCCGCCGAACGCACGGCATCGACACAGGCGTTCAGCGCATGCTGGTTGCCAGCGCATTCGATCGCGACATCGACGCCCACGCCTTCCGTCAAATCGCGAATCTTTTGCGGCAGGTCGCCGTCGGATGGATCGAAGATTTCAGTCGTGACGCCGAAGCCGGCCATCTTCGCGGCGCGCGCCGCGTTGGGTTCGCTGACGAATATCTTCGTGGCGCCCGCTGCGTGACAGGCGAGGGCAGCAAGCACGCCGATCGGGCCCGCCCCTGTAATCAGCACCGTCGAGCCGACCGTGACGCCGCCCCGGTCCACGGCATAGAGTGCGACGGCAGCTGGCTCGATCAGCGCACCCTGCTTGTCGCTGACGGTGTCGGGCAGGCGGTTCGCGTGATAGTCGTTGAGCACTG
>Ga0209564_1003536_pt1 | contig 10526 bp, 8 predicted proteins | sample AraplaCol_mMF_r2_FD_184272 | JGI IMG/M metagenome (GOLD analysis project Ga0209564, IMG submission 184272) | Arabidopsis root microbial communities from North Carolina, USA - plate scrape MF_Col_mMF_r2 (SPAdes) (version 3) | ecosystem: Host-associated > Plants > Roots > Endosphere | place: USA... | reverse complement strand
TTGTGCTGGCCAGCGGCGATTACCGCGATGCGGACGCTACAGCCCTGAGCCTGGACACCCGCCTGGTGGACCTGCGCATCAACGAAAACTACGGCACGCTCAAGGAATTCCTGGCGAGTGTGCTCAATGCCATGCCGCACGCGGCGGTGCAGGAGTTGCGCATAGAACGCAAGGACGGCACTACCGTGAAACACCAGGTCTTCCTCAAACTCGCGCTGGTGTATTCACCACGCGCGGCCCAGGCCCCGGGCACGCAGCCCATGGCCGGAAGGATTCCGGCGAGTGCCCCGGAACCGTCCGGCACGAAAGGCATGCCGTGAGCCAGGCCTCCTCCCATGCTGGCGGCACCACGCGGATCGGCTGGAAGAAAGCCGCTGTGTTGATCGCGGCGGGCCTGGGCAGCTTTGTGCTGGCGGCTGCCATGCAAGGCAAATTGCAAACGAGTGATGACGACCTTGACCTGGCAGCCGCGCCGCGCCAGCGAAGCGCAGCGGCAGCCCCGGCGCAGGTTGCCGATGCACCGCCGCTCCCGGCCGAAGCACCCTCGCAGCGAGTGGAGATCGCGATGAACAGCCCCAGCCTGCGCATGAACAAAATGGTGGTGCGCGACCCCTTCGGCCCGCTGGCGCCCGAGTTTGTGCCCCCGCCGCAAGTGGTGACGCCGCCACCACCGCCGCCCATTCTCGTCAAACCGCGCAAGCCGCCACCGCCACCCGTGGCCGCCGAGCCGGCGCCGCCGCCGCCCCCCACGGCACCGCCGCTGCCCTTTACCGCGGTGGGCGCCATCCAGGGAAAGAAGATCGGCAACGGCCAGCTGCAGGCGTTCATCCAGCAGGGCGAGGCCCTGACCGTCATCCAAAAAGGCGACACCGTCGCCGGCAGCTACAGGGTGGACGAGATCACGTCCGACCGCGTGGTGTTCACCTACCTCCCCCTGGGCCAAAAACAATCGCTTCAACTTCTGGACAACCCAAGATGACCACCATCGACCACCATGCCGGGCTTTCCGGGAGGGCTGCCGTAACAGGGGGCCTGGGCCAAGCGCGCGGCCGCATGACGCCCGTCGCCTCCAGCGTACTGGCCTGCCTGCTGCTGACAGCCTGCGCCGGCGCGCGCTACCACCAGGACGGCATGAGCCAGATCGGCGAGGGGAATATAGACACCGGCATCGCCTCGCTCAAAAAAGCCACCGAACTCGACGGCAGCCAGTCTTACAAGATCGACTACCTGGTGCAGCGCGACAGGCATGCCGACACCTTCGTCAAGCAGGCCGACCAGGTGCGGGCCAGCGGCGATATCGCCGGCGCGCGCGACCTTTACGGCCGGGCGCTGGCACTGAATCCCGGCCACGCCCGGGCCGCGGCGGCGCTCAAGGCGCTGGACCAGGACGCACGCAACGACCAGCTGCTGGCCGAGGGCGAGCGTTACCTCAAGGAGGGCAAGCTCGACGCGGCCGGCGAACGCGCAACGCGCGTGCTGGCAGACCAGCCCACCCACAAGCAGGCGGCGCAGCTGCGCAAAGCCGTGCTGGACGCCAAGGCCGCCGCCGACCTGGAGCGCGAACGTTTCCGGGAGGCCAAGTCGGTCATGAGTTCGCCGGTGACGCTGCAGTTCCGCGATGCCACCATGCGCACCGTGTTTGAGGCGCTGTCGAAATCCACCGGCCTGAACATCCTGCTGGACCGCGAGGTCAAGGCCGACGGCAGGGTCACGATTTTTGTGAAGGACGTGGCGGTCGAGGATGCGATCGACCTGATCCTGATGCAGAACCAGCTCGAAAAACGCATCATCAACAGCAACACCATGATGGTCTACGCGGCCACGGCCGCCAAGCAGTCAGAGTACCAGGAGCTGACGGTGCGCTCCTTCCGCGTCACCAACAGCGACCTCAAGTACCTGTCCGGCATGCTCAAGACCATGCTCAAGCTCAAGGACGTGTCGGCCGACGAGCGCAGCGGCCTGCTGGTGATACGCGACACGCCCGAGACCCTGCGCATTGCCGAAAAACTGATCGCCCTGCACGACGAGCCCGACCCGGAAGTCATGCTGGAGGTGGAGGTGCTGGAAATCTCCGAGGGGCGCAACAGCAACCTGGGCGTCCAGCCGCCCACCGCCATCACCATCAGCACGCCCACGGGCGGCGCGACTACGCCGGGCGGCACCGTCAGCAACCTCACCATCAGCCAGCTGCGGCAGCTGGGCGTGGGCGGCCTGACCGTGACGCCAATTGCCGGCACGCTCAACTTCAAGCTGCAGGACACCGAAACCCGCATCCTGGCCAGCCCGCGCATACGCGCGCGCAACCGCGAAAAAGCCAAGATCATGATCGGCGACCGCGTGCCCACCATCATCAACAACGTCACGCCGGTCAACGGTGGTTCCTCGGTGGTCACCGGCACCATCACCTACCAGGACGTCGGCCTCAAGCTCGAGTTCGAGCCCCAGGTGTATGCCAGCAACGACGTGGGCATCAAGATCAACCTTGAGGTCAGCAACATCGCGCGCGAGTTCACCGACACGCAGGGCAGCCGCTCCTACCAGATAGGCACACGCAACGCGAGCACCTTCTTGCGCCTGGCCGACGGCGAGACACAAGTGCTGGGCGGCCTGATCACCGACGAGGAACGCAACACCGCCGACAAGATCCCGGGCCTGGGGCACCTGCCCGTGGTCGGGCGCCTGTTCGGCAACTCGAGCACCAACAAGTCCCGCTCCGAAATCGTGCTGGCCATCACGCCGCGCGTGCTGCGCAGCTATGCCAACCTGGGCACTGAGCGCTCCAGCGTGTTCTCGGGCACGGCGCTGACCCTGCGCGACCGGCAGATCCTGGCCGACCCGGTGGGCGGCCTGAGCCTGCCCAACGGACAGGGCGGCCGGCCTGCCGCTACCGCCGCGCCGGCCAGCGGCATCTCGCCGGCGCCGCAGGCACTGCCGGGAACACCTGGTACACCCGGAGCGCCATCGCCCGCGCCGCCCGTGCCGCAGCCACTTCCACAGCCGGCACCCGCCATGCCGCTGAGCGGCGGCGGCCTGCCGGCCCCTCCGCCCATGATCAAGCGTTAGCAAGAGGCGATGTGAGCCCTCTTCCCAGTTTCCGCCTGATGAATGTGCGAACGGCCACCGGCCCCTCGCGCGCGGCAGGCTTCACGCTGATCGAGCTGCTGGTGGTGTTCTCCATCCTGGCGCTGCTGCTGACGCTGGCCACGCCGCGCTACTTCAAGGCGCTGGACGGCGGCAAGGAAAAAGTCCAGGCGCAAAACATGGCCACCTTGCGCGACGCCATCGACAAATTCCGCGCCGACCAGGGCAAGTACCCGGCGCAGCTGCAGGAGGTTGTGGACAAACGCTATTTGCGCGAGATACCGCTGGACCCGGTCTCCGGCTCACGCGCCTGGGAAACCCTGCCTTTCCCGAACAGCACCGAGCCCGGCATTTACGACGTGCGCGCACCCAATGTGCCCGGCCCCTTACCGCCGGCAACCACGGAAAGCGCCGCGCCATGAAGCAGCCCGCGCAGCGCGGCTTCACGCTCATCGAGCTGCTGGTCTCGCTGGCCATTGTGGGCCTGCTGGCCATGGTGGCCGTGCCGCTGACCCAGGTGGTGCAAACACGCGCCAAGGAGGCCGAACTCAAGCAGGGCTTGCGTGTGATACGCCAGGCGCTGGACAGCTACAAGGCAGCCTCCGACGCCGGCGTGATTGACAAAGGCGTGGGCGCCTCGGGCTACCCGTCCTCGCTGGAAGTCCTGGTCACTGGCGTGCCGCGTTCAGCGGCCTTTGGGTTTTCAGCCCAGCCCTTTGTGCTGCTGCGCAGGATCCCACGCGACCCTTTTGCCGAAGACCCGGCCTTGAGCGACGCGCAGACCTGGAACACCCGCGCCTACAGCAGCAGCGCCGAAGCGCCGCAGCCCGGTGCGGACGTGTTTGACATCTCCTCTAAATCCTCCAAGCAAGGGCTGGACGGTTCGGCTTACCGCAGCTGGTGACGGGGCAAGCCGTGAAAAGTCTCCGTCCGCGCAAGCCTTTGGCCGGCCAGTCAGGCCTGGTCCTGCTCGCGGTCCTGATTTTTCTGCTGCTCACCACCCTGGGCGCATCAGCCATGGTGGAGTTACAACGCACCCACACCCAGCGCGCCAGGGAAGAAGAGTTGCTGTTCGTCGGCGACCAGTACCGCCGTGCGATCAAGTCTTATTACAGCAGCGTGCCCGCGGGCAAAAGCCAGTCCCCGCCGCGCTCATTGGACGACCTGCTGGAAGACAAACGCTTTCCGATGCCGGTGCGCCATTTGCGCCGTCTGTATCCCGATCCCATGACGGGCGAGGCCGACTGGGTAATTGTCCAGGGCGCGGGCGGCATCCTGGGGGTGCATAGCCGGTCTACGCAAAGCGCCTTCAAGCGGCGGAAGTTTCCGATTCAGTATCGGGATTTCCAAGACAAGGAGACTTATGCGGAGTGGGTGTTTGTGGCGGCGGTGAATTGAGGCTGTTGAGTTCCACACCGACGTGACCCAACTTTTCCACAACAGCTTGACTCTGCCTCACCCCTGAAATGTGGATGCCCAACCTGTACAAAGGGGCGTCATTAATGGCTCAGCGCTCGATGGAAAGATGGATCAAATAAGCACGAAAATCCACACTTGGCTTTGTGATCGCTCAATACCCATCGATCACTTTCAAACTGCTGAATCTTAAAGTCAACAGGGCCCCATGCAGCCGAGGCTTCGATGCGTGTACAACCATTGCAAACGAAATGCATATTTCCCGTATTACTTTTCCAAGTAACGCGGATAGTTAGCTCGCTGAGGGATGCGGAGTACTCCCATACTCCGGCCGCCGCACCCCGGGAACTCTCAATTGCTTCATTGTTGAGTTCCACACGGACGTGACCCAACTTTTCCACAGCAGCTTGACCCTGCCTCACCCCTGAAATGTGGATGCCCAACCTGTACAAAGGGGCGTCATTAATGGCTCAGCGCTCGATGGAAAGATGGATCAAATAAGCACGAAAATCCACACCACATCAAACCACCATCAATTGCTGGGTCTCAACCGAGTAGTTTCCCAGACGATCAAACAAGGTGGCGAACCACCGCACTGTTTCAGCTGAGAAATCTTCGGATTCGGGCTCTACGTAGAGAACACAAATGACAGCTCGCAACGCCGCATCTTCCCGATCTTTTATTTCGACACTTCGATGCTTGGTATCCAAATAGTTCCAGCAATTAACACGGGCGGCCAATAGGTCTGTGGCTTGCCCCTTGCCCTCCAACCAGAACCCTCCCGCCAAGTCCAGCGCCGTCCGTCCTACCTCTGGCAAAAGCGGTCGAATAATCATCAGGCAACGGCACATGAACCGCATTAAGACTGCGTGTGCTTCATCAACACTGAAGCGCTGTGTCACTACTGTCAAATAGCTTTCCAGTTGACCTCTTTCAATCATGCATAACTCCGAATTCATCTAGGACATTTTTGCAACTTGAACAGGTCGGCTTCGGAGTACCGTGGCCTTTCCCCGATGTGCCAATGTTTACAGCTCGACTGGTTCCTCCCGCAGGATTGACACCGGCTTCCAACGCTTGACTCAAGCAGCCAGCTTCTGCACAGTGCCCATGCCAAGGCGCTCGTTGTGCTTGCGGAACCTTATCCAGAGCGGCCTGAACCTTAGGATGAAGCGTCCGCGCAGTACCGCCGGTGCTTACATCAGTAAACACCCGACTCCCAACTCGTAGCTCCGCCGCAGCACCACTTGTTCGACCGAGCGCCCTCGCCGTATTTGCCGCCGTTTCAGCGCTCCTTAAGAGCGCAGCAGCTCCTGAGCAGAATTTCATTGTAGCGGCTGCGGGGTAAGTTAGTACCGTAACGACCTGTTCACCAACAAGAACTCCGGTACTTATAGTCGCGGCGCCATAGTTGCCATTTTCAATCGCAGTTCTCGCATTGTCGTAGGCAACTTGACCAGGCACCACAGCCCTAAGCAACCAATGACTTTCATAAAGGCCGCTTGGATCGCTAGCCCCTAACGGATTGCCCGACACATAATTGAAGGTGTTTATCCCGCCCGCTAATCCAATCGGGTCGCTTTGTATATACCGTCCGAGACGAGTGCTGTACTCTCGATTCCAGTTCTGGAACAGTCCACTCTCAGCATCAAACACCTGACCAGGGAACCGTTGGTTAAAGCTGAAGCTTCCAAGGCTGCTCGGATTTTGGTCCGGCGCCGTTGCCCCAAAGGCCTCAGCCGAATCCCAGCGCCAGACGATAGCCTCGTCAGACTGCCGCGTGATGACGCGCGGTGCACCAACTTGGTCGGTTGAGACGTTGTACAGGCTGATGGCAATGTTACCTGCACCTGCCGTACCCGTCTGCTTGACCACACCCACTGGGCTACCCACGTAGATGGTTTCGTAAACCGGAACGCCATTGGCGTCGTATTCACCCAGCAGCTTGCCTTCTTCGTCATAGACATAGTAAGCCGCACCGGTTGGCACCAAGGCCGTCGGCCCAGTCTTGCCAACGCGCATCTCCAGCGCGTTGTAGCTGTAAGTAACCGTGCCACCCGCATTGGTCATCGTGGCCATGCGTCCACGATCACTGTAGGTATAGGTGTTGGTCCCATCACTCGTGATGTTGCCGGCCACGTCGTGTTGTATGGTCGCCGTGCCGCCTACATCCTGCGTCTGGGTCAGCTTGTTGCTGGTGGTCGCGATGGTGTTGGTGTAGGTCGTGGCGGCAATCACCTTGGTGCTTCGGTTGCCTGTGGCGTCGTAGCTGTATTGCGTCGTCGTGCTGCCCAGCGTGGCGCTGACCAGGCGGTTCAGGTTGTCATAGCCAAAGCCCTGGTCTGAGGCTGAAACGGGTGTTCCGCTGTTGGTGTGGGTATAAGCCGTGATGCGCCCTGCGTTGTCCCGGCCGACTGTGCGGCGGACACCTGCTGCAGAGCCTGTTCCTGTTGAATCGCCCAGGTTGTAAGCGCTGATCTGGCCGTTGGCGTCATAACTAATGGCTTGGGTCTTGGTGCTGGCCCAAGTCCAGCCCGTGAACTTGCTTTCGGCGTTGCGGGTGATGCCGCTGATCATCGGCAAGGTGCTGCCGGTGTTGGTGCCTGTGCCATTGGCGTTCGGTGGGTTGACGGTGATTCCGGAAACATCACCATAGCTGTCATAGCTGTAGTTGACCCGGGTGCCGCTGGGATAGGTGATGGCGGTGAGCTTGCCCAGTGCACTTCCGCTTCCGCTGCGGCCCCAGGCATAGCCGACGGTGAAGGTCTTGCCGTTGGTGGTCTGGGTTTTGCCGGTCTTGCGGCCCAGGCTGTCGTAGCTGTAAGTGACCTGTCCGCTAGCGTCTGTGATCTTGGTCAGTTCGCCTATGACCGCGGGTGTGGGGGTCGCGCCGCCGTCGTATTCAAAAGTCGTTCCCGTGCCTGTGGCATAGCTGATGGTTTTAAGGCGATCCAGGTTGTCGTAGGTGTACTGGGTCAGCTTGCCGCGGGCTGCCCAGGGTGCTGGCGCCGTCTTTGAAGGTGACGCTGCCGCTGGGGTTGCTGCCGGTGACGCTGGTGCAGAGGACGATTGAGGTCGAAGTCGACGCCGTCGGTCGGCTGTGGCAAACACCTACGAGTCCATCGGAAAGAATATGAATCCTTCGTTACGGAGAAGCCTCCACGGCGGCATTCCCAGTTCAATCTTTTCAACTTTCAGAGTCAATGGTTTTCCGTCAATAAACCGGACTTCCTTGTGCTTAAGCCGCTTCATTGTCCTGATCTTGGCTGCAGCAACGGCTCGATCCTCCGACAACGAAACGACATACTCGTTTCGATAGAACCCGAACTCCTGTGTTTTGTCATCTAAAAGTAGAGGTTCTCCAATCAGAAAGACGCAATAAATTTGAATCAATTGGGGGCTCCAATTCCTGTGATACCCATCAAATCTTTGGGTGTTGATTTTCATCCCAAAGAGGCCACGTTTTCCGCCAAGCCTTGATCCACATGCAGCACGGGAAACGCTGACCAGGCAAAAAAAAGGGGGGGGGTATCCGATGGATAGGCGCTCGATGGAAGATTGGGTCAAAGGAGTGCGGAAATCCACAGATTGACCGAGCACTGGATATTCTCAGCCATGGCGGCGCCATAGCCGCTGGAGAAGCTGCCCCGCCTCTTCAGCCGTCTAGATGACCACCTGTTCCTTATGACCGGGAACAAATGAGCCCAGCACGACAAATACAGGAAATCCAAGGTTCTTATCTCCATGCCAGCTTAGCTTGCACGTCGAAGCTTCTGCGGAGGTATACAGGTCTGCCCCAATCTTGGTCATTGCCAGAAACAGGGCTTGAACTGCATCGACACCAACCGCCGTTCTCACGGCCTCTGTACCCAAACCCAAAATTTGATAGCCACACGAGAAGTCATCTTCCCCGGGGATTTTCTCTGGTTTAGCGAGCCTTACGATGACCTGACCAACAGAAACACCATTTTCGTCGATCAAATCAATTCGACGCTCTCCAATTATTGGGCCAAGAGTTTTTGAATTTGTCATAGCAAGGTTTAAGGAACTAGCGGCGGGATTGCGCCACCCGCTTTGCAAGCAGCGTACCTAATGGCAGCACGTGCGTAGCATAGCCTGCGTTGGCCACCTTCATATGGTACGTTGTCTCTACAGAACTGATTATCCTCTTCCTCCTGAACGTCGCACTTGTCTTTGCCGTTGTTTTCAGGGGGGCAAACTTGTCTCTTGATGCCTTCGATGATGTTTGCCGCCACAGTCGACGCTCGCTTTTTTGCGCGAGCAGTAGATTCCATAATATTTTCCACCACGGAATCCGGTAAAAGCTTGGGCCACGCGAGTGACGGAGGAACAGGCGAATGCGGCAATTCAGGATTTGGAGTTTCTACATTCGTGCATCGGACGCCACCTGGAATCGCCTGGCAATCCCAAATCAGTCCTGTTGGGTCTGCCAAACTTGTGGGGCGACCGCCAACATAGGCAAAGGTATTGATCCCCCCAGCCAGGCCAATAGGATCGGATTGCATATATCGTCCGCAACGTGGGCAATATTCCCGGTTCCAATTCTGGAATAAGCCACTCTCGGTATCAAACACCTGTCCTGGTAAGCGCTGATTAAAGCTGAAGGAGCCCAGGCTGGCCGGGTTCTGGTCCGGGACCGTCGCACCAAAGGCTTCGGCCGAATCCCAACGCCATACCGGAGTTTCATCGCTTTGACGCGTGATGATGCGAGGCGCACCCAACTGATCGGCCGAGACGTTGTAGAGGCTGATGGCAATATTGCTCGCGCCCGCCGTTCCCGTCTGTTTAACAACTCCGACCGGGACACCCATGTAGATGGTTTCATAGAGCGGAATGCCGCTGGCATCGTACTCACCGAGCAGCTTACCCGACTCGTCATAGACGTAGTAGGTCGCACCGGTTGGAACCAGCGCCGTTGGCCCCGTCTTGCCAACCCGCAGCTCCAGAGCGTTGTAGCTGTAGGTGACGGTGCCGCCGGCATTCGTCATGGTTGCCAGACGTCCCCGATCACTGTAGGTATAGGTATTGGTCCCATCGCTCGTGATGTTGCCGGCCGCGTCATGCACCACGGTCGCCGTACCACCCACATCCTGCGTCTGGGTCAGCTTGTTGCTGGTAGTCGCGATGGTGTTAGTGTAGGTCGTGGCGCCAATCACCTTGGTGCTTCGGTTGCCCGTGGCGTCGTAGCTGTAGCTGGTGGTGGTTGCACCCAGGGTCGCGCTGATCAGGCGGTTCAGGTTGTCATAGCCAAAGCCCTGGTCCAGGGCTGGTACGGCCGTGCCGTTGCTGGTGTGGGTGTAGCCGGTGATGCGTCCCGCATTGTCCCGGTTGACTGTGCGGCGAATGCCCGCTGCCGCGCCTACTCCCGTGGGATCGCCCAGGTTGTAAGCACTGATCTGACCGTTGGCGTCGTAGGCAATTGCCTGGGTCTTGCCGCTGGCCCAGGTCCAGCCCGTGAGCTTGCTTTCGGCGTTGCGAGTAATGGCGCTGAGCATGGGCAGGGTGCTGCCGGTGTTGGTGCCCACGCCATTGGTGTTCGGTGGATTGACGGTGATTCCGGACACATCGCCGTAGCTGTCGTAGCTGTAGTTGACCCTGGTTCCGCTGGGGTAAGTGATGGCGGTCAGCTTGTCCATGGCGCTGCCCGTATCACCCCAGGTGTAGCCGACTGTAAAGGTCTTGGTACCCGTGACCTGCGTTTTTCCGGTCTTGCGGCCCATGCTGTCGTAGCTGTAGGTCACCTGGCCAGAGGCATCGGTGATCTTGGTCAGTTCGCCTATGACCGCTGGAGTGGGCGTAGCGCCGCCGTCGTATTCAAAGACAGTCCCTGTACCGGTGGCATAGCTGACGGTTTTAAGGCGATCCAGGTTGTCGTAGGTGTACTGGGTCAGCTTGCCTCTGGCGTCGGTCTTGGTCAGCACATTGCCTTTGGCGTCGTAGGTGTACTGGCTGACGCCGGTATCCGGGCTGGTCTGCGCCGTGACATCCCCCAGGCCATTGGGGCTGTA
>Ga0209564_1003531_pt1 | contig 10536 bp, 10 predicted proteins | sample AraplaCol_mMF_r2_FD_184272 | JGI IMG/M metagenome (GOLD analysis project Ga0209564, IMG submission 184272) | Arabidopsis root microbial communities from North Carolina, USA - plate scrape MF_Col_mMF_r2 (SPAdes) (version 3) | ecosystem: Host-associated > Plants > Roots > Endosphere | place: USA... | reverse complement strand
TCGCCGAGCGCCGTGTGCCGCAAGACGGCAGCTTTCGCGTCGAATCAGCCGGACGCGAAATCGATTTGCGCCTTTCGATCATGCCGAGCATTCATGGCGAAGATGCCGTGATCCGCATTCTCGACAAGCGCGCGATGATCGAGGCATATGGATCGCTGACGCTGGAGGCGCTCGGTTTCGATGCGCCTTCGCTCAGATCCCTGCGCATGCTCGCCGAAGAGCCCTACGGCATGCTGCTCGTGACGGGGCCGACCGGGTCCGGCAAGACCACCACACTGTACGGCGCGCTGACGGAAATACATAACGGCCGTGACAAGATCATCACGATCGAGGATCCCGTCGAGTACCAGTTGCCGGGCATTCTGCAGATTCCCGTCAACGAGAAGAAGGGTTTGAATTTCGCACGCGGCCTGCGCTCGATTCTGCGTCACGATCCGGACAAGATCATGGTCGGCGAAATCCGCGATCGCGAAACGGCGGAGATTGCGGTGCAGTCCGCTCTGACGGGCCATCTCGTGCTGACCACGGTGCACGCGAACAACGTGTTCGATGTGTTCGGCCGCTTCAGTCACATGGGCATCGACCCGTATGCGTTCGTGTCCGCGCTCAACGGAATCTGGGCGCAGCGACTAGTGCGCCTGACGTGCGTGCGCTGCGCAACACCGTATCAACCGGACGAAGCAGACCTCGCGCGCGTGAATCTCACACACGTCGATGTGGCCGACTATCGCTTCACGCAGGGAAAAGGCTGCGGCGACTGCCGCGGTACAGGCTTCAGCAAACGCCGCGCAATTGCCGAGATCCTGATCCTGAACGACGAGGTGCGCGAACTCATCATTGAAAAGCGGCCGATCCGCCATATCAAGGAAGCCGCGCGGCGTAACGGCAGCCGCAGCCTGCGGGAAGTCGCGCTCGACCTGGTCAAGTCGGGCGAAACCACGCTCGCGGAAATCAAGCGGGTGACCTTGCATGAATAAGCTCTCGCCATTGCTAGGTGCAGCGCTCGCACGCGGTACGCAAGCGTTGCATGGTACGTCGTTGCGCGTTGGGCTATCGAAAAACGCAGTCGGGCTGCTGCGCACGTGGAACTGGCCGCGCCGCGGCAGCGAAGTGCTGATCGAGCGCACGCTGGACGCGAGTTCCCAGGAAGCGATCGCCAACGGCCTGCGCGCCGCGCTCGCCGACGCGCACTGCTCGCACATGAACGCGACTATCGTGCTCGCCGACAACCTGACGCGCCTCTTCATGGTCACGCCGCCGAGCAATGCGGAGCGGCTACGCGACTGTCACGCAGCGGTTGCGATGCGATTCCAGTCGCTCTATGGCGAACCGCCTCATGACTGGAAGATCGATGCCGACTGGGACGCGTGCCATCCGTTTCTGGCCTGCGCGGTGTCGCGTGGGTTGCTGGCGACGTTGCAGCAGATAAGCGCCGATAGTGGCCTGACACTGATCGGCATCGTCCCGCAGTTCATTGCTGGGTGGAACCGCTGGCATCGCAGCGTAGCAGACGGTGCCTGGTACGGCACGATGCATGACGACACTGTGACGCTGGGAGTGATCGACGGGCATCGCATGACCGACATTCGATGCTTGACCGTACCTGCACAAGCTCACCACGACGAAGGCTGGTTATCCGATCAGGCGACACGCGAGGCGCTGCGGCTTGCATTGCCTGTGCCCTCGCGTATTCATCTGGCCGGCAGCGCGCCAGGCGGCTGGTTCGCCGACAGAAGTCGTACGCCAGTCTGCACGCGGCTCGAAGCGAACCTCGATGGGCAGGCCTTTGCAGGTGAGTGGGAGGACGTTGCACTGGCTTGCACGGGAGTGCGCTGATGAACACCAGCCACATTGACTTCGCACCGCGCTCGCTTCGCCGCGTGCTCGCGCGCTCCGCGCCGCTGACGCTGCTGGTCGGCGCGATTGGAATGATGCTGTTGGTGAGCGCCGCCGTCATCGGATATGGCTTGCGGGCGAAGAGCGAGGCGCGGGACGCCGAATTGCAGAGCCTGCGTGAACGGTTCGCGGCCCGCTCGCAACCGGCGACACGCGCCATCACGATATCGAACGTGCAGGCCAATGCCGTCAACACGGTCGTCGGGCGACTCAATCTGCCGTGGCATCAGGTGTTCCACGCGGTCGAATCGGCAACGCCGGCAAGCATCGCGTTGCTCGAACTGACGCCCGATGCGAAGCAGCACGCGATCAAAGGCGTAGCCGAAGCGAAAAGCAGCGACGAGATGCTCGATTACATCGCCCGGCTCAGTGGCCAGGTGTTTTTCAGATCCGTCGTTCTGACGCGGCACGAAGTCAACGACAAAGACCCGAACAAGCCGCTGCGGTTTCAGTTTGTCGCCGAATGGGACGGGGAAGCAAAATGAATACGGTGCGCGTCAGGACACTGGCATTGCAGATGCGTCTGGCGCTGTCGCGTTTGGGCTGGAGTCGTTTCGTTGCTGCGTTGCTGGCCATGGCTGGCGCGGTGTGCTGGCTCGCGTGGCTTCCCATGCAACGCTCGGATGCGAATGCGCAGGCGAATGCGATCGAACGTCAGCGCATGGCATTGCGAGCGCCGCACGTCGCGCGTCGGGAAACTCCGCCCTCTCCGGCCCAGGCGAACCTGATGGCGTTCTACGCCGCGCTTGGAAAGCGGCAGCACGCGGAACGGCAGATTGGCACGCTGTTCGAGCTTGCGCGCAAAACGGGCCTCGTGTTGTCGAAGGGCGATTACACATGGGCCTATGACCGCAACAGTCAGGTTTACGCCTACCAGGTGCTTTTGCCCGTGGCAGGTCCCTACAGTGCCGTTCGCCGCTTCTGCGAGCAGGTGCTGTTGACGATCCCGTATGCATCGCTCGACGAAATCACGTTCAAGCGTGAAGCCATCGGCAACGGCTCACTGGATGCGCGTCTGCGCTTCACACTCTTTCTCACGGACGCTCCTACGATTCGCATCGCGCCGGAGAAACTTGCTATGGAGATCAAGTCTCCATGAGAGCCCGACATCTGACATTAGGCGTGATGTTCCTCGCCGCTGCGTGGCTGAACTGGTTCGGCGACGATCCGTCCAGTGCGAAGCTGGTCGCACCGGTAGAACGCGCCGACGCGCCGGGCGTGCCTGCCAGGACCGCCGCCGCGCCGGCGTCATCACCCGCGATCTTGCGGCTGCGTAGCCGCAGCGAACTGATGGGTGGCACGGACGAGCAGGAGCAGTTGCTGTTCGGCAGCCATAGCTGGACGCCGCCGCCTCCACCACCCGTTGAAGTGAAGGTCGAGCCGCCGCCGAAACCGGTTGCGCCGCCGCTGCCGTTCATCTATCTCGGCAAGAAGCTGGAGAACGGCAAATGGGAAGCTTTCCTCGCACGCGGCGGCGACACGTACGTCGTGCGCGAGAAGAGCGTGATCGACGGGACTTACCGTGCCGAATCGATCACGCCGACAACATTGACCATAACGTATCTGCCACTCAAGCAGATCCAGACCATGACGATCGGGGGGGCCGACTGATGCTTGCGCGAAAAATTTTCGGGCTGTCATGGCAGCGGGTCGTGCGGCGTATCCGCATGGTTTGCATCATTGCTGCATCGGGGGCGTTTCTGGCCGGTTGCGCAGCCGATACTGCTTTCCGCGAGGGCAAGGCGCTGGTGGCGCAGGGCAAGGTCGAAGAAGGGATGGCCAAGTTCCAGGAAGCCCTGGCGTATGACCCGCGTGCAGTCGAATACAAGATGGCCTACCTGCAGACGCGCGAGCGCGCTGTCGCCGGCTATATCGATCAAGGCGACAGCGCGGCCCGTGACGGCAAGCAGGACATCGCTCAGACGCTTTACAAGCGTGCGCTGGCGATCGAACCGACTAACGAACGCGCGCGCGCTGGCCTGCGCGCGATCGAAGTCGCGCAGCGCGACGCCCGCACCAACGGTTCTGCGAGCGCTTCGCTCGAAAAGGAAGTTGCGCTCACGACGCGACGCGACAATGACGCGCGCAACGGCAAGGCACAGCCGGCAAACATGTTGTCGGCCGCATACCGGCAGCCGATTTCAATCGAATTCAAAGACGTGACCCTGAAGCAGGTGTTCGAGGTGATCTCGCGCTCGGCGGGCCTCAATTTCCTGTTCGACAAAGACGTTCGCACCGATCAGAAGGTGACGGTTTATCTGAGAAATAGCACGGTCGAATCGGCGGTGTACAACACGCTGCTGACGAATCAGCTCGAACAGCGCGTCCTGAACGACAACACGGTCCTCATCTATCCGAACACGCCCAGCAAGCTGAAGGATTACCAGGAAATGATGGTGCGCGTTTTCTATCTGACCAACGCCGATGCGAAGATCGTCGCCAACACGCTGAAAACGATTCTCAAGGCGCGTGACGTGGTCGTCGACGAAAAGCTCAACATGCTGATCGTGCGCGATACCCCCGATGCCATCGCGCTGGCGGGCAGACTGATCGGTTTGCAGGATGTGCCTGAGCCCGAAGTCATGCTTGAAGTCGAAATTCTGGAAGTGAAGCGCAACAAGCTGCTGGAGCTTGGCATCGCGTGGCCGGACAGCCTGACCTTGACGCCGCTGCCTCCTACCGCACTCGGTGTGCTCACGTTGCACGACCTCGTGCATACGACCGCTTCCACGCTCGGCGCGGGAATCGGCCCTGTCACGATCAATGCGAAGAATACCGAGGGCGACGCGAAGATTCTGGCGAATCCGCGCATCAGGGCACGCAACCACGAGAAAGCAAAAATCCTGATCGGCGACCGGGTGCCGCTGATTACGACCACATCGACCGCAACGGGGTTTGCATCTGAATCGATCAACTATATCGACGTGGGCCTGAAGCTCGATGTCGAGTCTTCGGTGCATCTGGACAACGATGTCGCGATCAAGGTTGCGCTGGAAGTGAGCAATATCGTCAGTCAGTTTACGACCAAGTCCGGTTCGGTTGCGTACCAGATCGGCACGCGCAACGCGAGCACCGTCTTGCGGCTCAAGGACGGCGAGACCCAGGTGCTGGCTGGCCTGATCAACGATCAGGATCGGCGCGATTCACGCAAGATACCGGGTCTGGGCAATCTGCCCGTGCTGGGGCGCCTCTTCGGCAGCACCGCTGACGATAATCAGAAAACCGAAATCGTGCTGTCGATTACACCGCACCTGATTCGCAATATCGAGCGCGCAGAGATGCGCTATTCGGAGTTTTCATCGGGAACGGAAGATAGCCCGCGCATTCGCCCTGATGGCCTGAATGTGCCCGCCGCGCCGTCGCCATTGATCGCGCTGAAGGGTGCGTCTTCGCCGTCTGCAGTGCCCGTCGCCGCTGATGCTCCCACGATGACGACTGGCGTACCTGCAGCCGCTGCGATCCCCGTCGCTGTCCCTACATCGCCCGATGCGGGCGCGCAAAGCGGTGCGCAGTTGAAATGGGAAGGGGCTCAACAGCTGAAAGTAGGCGATACGTTCACGCTGCAACTGGAGATGCAATCAGGGCAGCCCGTGACGAGCCTGCCTCTCGCCATCACGTACGACGACACGATCCTCCAACCGAGTGGAGTAACGGAAGGCAACTTCCTGAAGCAGGGCGGCGCGCAGACCAGCTTTACCAGCAAGATCGATGCGGGAGGACAAATACTCATTACAGGCACGCGCAACGACAAGGGCGGCGCAACCGGCAGCGGCAATTTCGCGAGCATCAACTTCCGCTCCCTCGCGCCAGCGAATTCGTCCGCGATCCAGTTGCTGACGGTTGCGCCCGTCGGCGTCGGAGGAAGTGCGATTCCCGCGCAGCCACCGGCGCCGCATATGGTGCAGATCGATCCGTAACGCGCGGTGAGGAGCTAACGTGAATAGGGCACGGTTCATCCGGCAGCGGGCGCGAGCAGGAACTCACCGCTCTCTGCCGGGTTTCACGTTGATCGAGATGCTGGTCACGCTTGCGATACTCGGCGCGCTGGCGAGCGTCGTGCTGCCGCTCGCACAGGTGCAAATGCAGCGCAATCGTGAGCATGCATTGCGGCAATCGTTGCTCGACATTCGACGCGCGATCGATGCGTACAAACGCGCCAGCGACGAAGGACGTATTTCGAAGCCACCTGGCGCGTCGGGCTATCCAAAAGATCTTGATGCATTGGTGGAAGGCGTGGTCGACCAGCGAAGCCCTACGCGCGCGAAGATATTCTTTTTGCGCCGCGTGCCGCGCGATCCGTTCGCGAACGAAGTCAGCGGACGCGATTCGGATTCCTGGGGCAAGCGCAGCTACGAGAGCGACGCTGACGATCCGCGCGAAGGCGACGATGTCTTCGACATCTACTCAAAATCGGATCAGGCCGGTCTCAACGGTGTCCCATACAGGCAATGGTGAATGCAATGAACCGGATAGCCGCGCACTCCATACCGCGAATGACGGCACGGGGCTTCACGCTCATTGAACTGCTCGTCGTGCTGGCGATCGTTTCCCTGCTGTTGACGCTGGCCGTGCCGAGGTACTTCCATAGCGTCGACACGGCGCGCGAGACCGTGTTGATCGAGAACCTGTCTATCGCACGGGAAACAATTGACAAGTTCTTTGAAGATACAGGACGCTATCCGGATTCGCTTGAAGAGCTGGTCGAGAAAAAGTATTTGCGGGCACTGCCGTTCGACCCGATCGCGAACAGCTCAACGGGCTGGACCATCGTTCCCCCCGACGATACCAGCAAGGGCAGGGTGTACGACCTGCATAGCGCAGCGCAAGGCACAGGGAGAACCAATGTTCCCTATTCGGCGCGCTAGAACCATCATGCGTCATTCACAGTCACGCGAGGACGGCTTTACCTATCTGGGCGCGTTGATCCTCGTCGCGGTCATCAGCGTCACTGCGACGGCGACACTCAAGCTTGGCGCCGCGATGCAGCGCCGCGCGGCTGAAGAACAGTTGCTCGCGATCGGCGGCGAGTTTCGCGACGCATTTGTGAGCTATGCGAACGCGACGCCGCCTGGACAGCCGCGCACGCCGCAGAGCCTGGAAGATCTGCTTAAGGATCCGCGTTTTCCCGTTGTGCGTCGTCATCTGCGCAGGGTCTACGTCGATCCTATCAGCGGCAAACCGGAGTGGGGAACGATTCCGGCGCAACCTGGGCCTGGCATCATGGGTGTGTATAGCCTCGCTGAGGGAACACCCATCAAGGTGGGTAACTTCGAGTTACGCTTCCAGGAGTTTGAAGGCAAGACTTCGTATCAGGACTGGACCTTTATGCCGCCGCCTGAAACCATTGCTCCCATCCCGATGGGAAAAGCGGCGGGCTCGGTGAATGGTGTCGTCCCCGCCGTTGGCCTGACGAAATGAGTTGCCGCCGTCGTTAGCTGCTGATGTCGGCGTTGTCACCCGTTCCACCGGGTTGTCCGTCCTTGCCATAGGAGCGCAGCTCAATTTCGCTATTCGCACCCGGCGACTGGTATTGATATGGATGTCCCCAAGGGTCCAGAGGTACTTCTTTTTTCAGGTAGGGGCCATTCCATTGCGTGACGGTGCCCGGTTTGTTGACGAGCGCTGCGAGGCCTTCTTCCGTGGTCGGATAGCGGCCTACATCGAGCCGGAATGTATCGAGCGCCTTCTCGAGTCCGGCGATCTGGGCTTTCGCCATCGTGCGCTCGGATTTGCCGAGTTGGGTAAAGTACTTTGGACCGACATAGGCGGCAAGCATGCCAATGATCACAATGACGATCAGCAATTCGAGCAGGGTAAATCCACGGAGGCGACAATGGAGTTGTGTATGAGAAGCTGGCATGGGTTGGCTCAACGTGTCGACTGATTGCGGGTGGCCTGCATACGTGCAAGCACGGCAGGCACGTACAGCATCGTTTCCCGATAGGGTGGAATGCGCGCAGCATGCCTCGCGACGGCGCCTTCACCGGCGTTGTAGGCCGCGAGGCTGAGCGCAACGTTTCCATCGTAGAGTGCGAGCAGACGTTTCAGATGCCGGATGCCTGCATCGATGTTTTGCGCGGGATCAGTGGGGTCGGTGACGCCGTACATCGCGGCCGTTGCCGGCATGAGTTGCATCGCGCCGCTGGCGCCTTTAGTCGAGACCGCCGTAGAACTTCCATTCGACTCGACATCGATGATCGCTTTGACAAGTACTGGGTCGACGCCGTGCTTGCTGGAGAGCTTTTCGATAAAGGCTGCGTACCAGTCTTTCTTCTGACCTCCAGAGCGCGCTGAAGCATTCCATTTTGACGACGCCGGCGAACCGGATGGTGAGTCGTCACGCAGATAAAGCCGATAGCTTGCATCCAGCTTTTCGCTGGCGAAGCGCACCGTTCCATCCGGGCCTTCAGACCTGTAGATATCCGCGCTTGCTGCCGCGCCACAAAGTGTTGTGGCTGCCGTGCAAAGAAGAAATCGCATCAGGGTCGTTTTAGTTTTCATGTCGCTCCGCCTGTCGTGGAGTACTTCCAGGAAAACTAGCACGCGGCCTTTAAGAAGAAAACATTGACACATCGCGATCGCGTGCGCTCGCGCACATAACCATTTCTTTAGATCCATGTCGAAGAATCAACGGTACGACTTCGAGCGAGAAAGAACCGGCGCATTGACAGGCCATTTGAGAAAGCGTCGCAATATCGACGTCTAATAGCGATCGAATAGCTGTTGCAACTCTGAAGCACTTGTTTTTCATGCGTGATTAGAGTGCATGAATTGTCCGATCTGCATGCTGACCTGCCTTGCAGGCAGTGCGGCGCGGCGTTATGTCATGCACTTACGCAAACCACTATTTGCCTTGTTCCAGTTCTGAAACAAAGCCAGATATCACGCGATTGAGCAGTCATGGTTCTTGACTGCCAGATGGCATCAGCCAATCAGGAATCGGGTTGTCACCCGCATATTTAAATTGCCTCGTTTGCACGTGCAGCGACGTAACTCTTTTCCATGCTGCTTCCATTTGAATCGACAGGCAATGGAGCGTTAGCCGCCTGAAGCGCTGCACCGCGGGAATGGCGCGTACCTTGCTCTTCACGTGCAAAACCGTATTCCACGGTCAGATCGATTTGGCATTCAGGTTATCGATTTACGCAATGGAATGACAGTTATAGCTGCAACCCCCTTCTGCCGATTGGTGGAGCTCCAAGAGGGATCGAGATTACTAACCGGACTCAATCATATGAATGTGCAATCCGAAATTCTCAACTAATCCCGACTGCACCCGGAAACATCGGGCGATCAAAAGTCGGAGCAATTGCTCTCGGCGTATTACCGCGCGCTAACCGGAACACGATGAAGGGAGAAACGTGTCATGTCGAACTCTATTCCGATCAACACCAGACGCGATGCCGATGGCGATCCGCGTTGCGATATGTCGCGAAGAACTCGCATTTTGTTCCTGCAACGGTTCGCCGCGCTTCTGATGATCTTCGCGCAGCTGTGCTGGATCAGCCAGGCCATGGCACAGGTGCCCCCGCCGGGCACGCCGTCGCAATTCGACATCGTGGGGTTCCTGCAGGAAGCGACGTTGAACGGGCCCAATCCGACCGCCACGACAGGCGGCAAACTGAAGGTGAACGGTCATGTCGTCGTCGTCCCCGACAACACGATCGTGATGCTGCCGGCGAACGCACTGACGTGGCAGGAGCTGTTCGCGCAGGCACCCGCGCCTTACACCAACATCGCGACGGGCATGGCACTCGCCGATTCGCCCGCGCCGCTCACGACGTATGAGGTGCACGTGATCGGCAATCGCGTCGGCGACACGTATATCGCCGGCCTGATCTTCCTGTCGCAACAGGATCTGAACGCAGGAGCGGGCTATATCAACTACATCGACTATGCGCGTGGCGAAATGTACGTAGGCGGCACGCTCAACGTCGACGGAGCAGGCGTGCCGCGCAATGTGCTCGACCCGAACAACCCCGGAACGCGCATTGCCATCAACGATCCGACGGGAAGGTACGGGCGCGCGGGTTCGGCGGATCAACGCTTCACATTGGACCCGGACAACCCGACCGTTCGCAGCACGACAGGTTTTCCGATGTGTCTGCCGCGCACCGATCCAAACGATCCCAGTGCCGTTCCCGATGCGCTGTGTCCGGAAGGAAACCGCCCGAAGGATGTCACCGGGAATTTCGTCGCGTCGATCTCGATGCCTGACCCCAAGACGATCGCCGCAGGGCAGCTTCCCGATCCACGCATCATGGCGCCGTTCGAGGTAGGCGATTTCGTCGACTATGCAGGCACGCTCGTCAAGGACAGCGGCACGAGCGGTCCATATCCTTCCGGCAGCTCGGGGACCTACATCTCCGCGCACACGATCACCGATAACGTGGCGATCTATACCGCGCCGGGCACGGACCCAGCCTATGTGGCTGTCGAAGTGACGATCATCGGTACGGGCGGCCTGACTGTGCTCGGCGCGGGAGAAGCTGTTGTGCGCACCCGCTTCGAAGGCATGACGACGGATCCGAGCCGCAACGTGCATCTGTATGGTCTGGATTTCAACCCGTCGGACGGCAAGATCAGCGATCGCGACTGGGGCGTGGTCGGAGTCGATCCCGGCGCGCCGAACGGCGCAGT
>Ga0209564_1003518_pt1 | contig 10579 bp, 10 predicted proteins | sample AraplaCol_mMF_r2_FD_184272 | JGI IMG/M metagenome (GOLD analysis project Ga0209564, IMG submission 184272) | Arabidopsis root microbial communities from North Carolina, USA - plate scrape MF_Col_mMF_r2 (SPAdes) (version 3) | ecosystem: Host-associated > Plants > Roots > Endosphere | place: USA... | reverse complement strand
CCCCGGCTCTTCGCACTTCGGCATCACCTCCCTCGTCACGCCTGCGCACGCCGCGGAAACCGCCGCCTCGACACCGCCGGGCTTCGGCGACCTCGTCGCCAAGGTCAAGCCCGCCGTCATCTCCGTGCGGGTCAAGATCGACCGGGACAACGACAAGAGTGCGATGCTGCAGCAGAACCGGATGGATTCGGACGAGGATTCGCCGCTCGACCAGTTCTCGCGGCAGTTCGGCTTCCGCTTCCCGGGCGGCGGGAACGGCGGCATGAACGGCATGCCGCGCCAGCGTCACCAGGTGATCACGGGCGAAGGCTCCGGTTTCTTCATCTCGCCTGACGGCTACGCCGTGACCAACAACCACGTCGTCGATCACGCCGAATCCGTGCAGGTCACCATGGACGACGGCACGAGCTACACCGCCAAGGTGGTCGGCACCGATCCGAAGACCGATCTCGCGCTGATCAAGGTGGACGGCAAGAAGGACTTCCCCTTCGTCAAGTTCGCCGAGCAGAAGCCCCGCATCGGCGACTGGGTGGTCGCGGTCGGCAATCCCTTCGGCCTCGGCGGCACCGTGACGGCCGGTATCGTCTCGGCCAGCGGCCGCGACATCGGCAACGGGCCCTATGACGACTTCATCCAGATCGACGCGCCCATCAACAAGGGCAATTCCGGCGGTCCGGCCTTCGACATGAACGGCAACGTGATCGGCGTCAACACCGCGATCTTCTCGCCGTCGGGCGGTTCGGTCGGCATCGGCTTCGACATTCCGGCGACGACCGCAAAGCTCGTCGTCGCGCAGTTGAAGGACAAGGGTGCGGTGATCCGCGGCTGGCTCGGCGTGCAGGTGCAGCCGGTGACCGCCGAGATCGCCGACAGCCTCGGCCTGAAGGAGGCGCGCGGCGCGATCGTCGACAATCCGCAGGAGGGCAGCCCGGCGGCGAAGGCCGGCATTGCGGCGGGCGACGTCATCACCGCCGTCAACGGCACCGCGATCAAGGACTCCCGCGATCTCGCCCGCACCATTGCGACGCTGGCGCCGGGGACGTCCGTCAAGCTCGACGTCTATCGCAACGGCACCAGCAAGACGATGACGCTGGCGCTCGGCGAGTTGCCGAACGAGAAGCAGGCGCAGGGCGGTAAAGCCGACGAGGGCAAGGCGCAGCCGGGCACCCCGCGTCTCGGACTGAGCCTGGCGCCCGCCGGCGAGGTGCAGGGCGCCGGCCAGAAGGGTGTCGTCGTCACTGAGGTCGATCCGCAAGGACCGGCAGCGCAGCGCGGCATCCAGACCGGCGACGTCATTCTCAACGTCGGCGGCAAGGCTGTCGCCAATGTCGGTGAGGTCCGCGCTGAATTGGCGCAGGCCAAATCGTCCGGCAAGAACAGCGTGCTGCTCCAGGTCAAGAGCGCCGAAGCGACCCGGTTCGTCGCCGTGCCGCTCGCGTAAGTCTCTCGTCTTCAACAGCAATTCAAAAGGCGGCCTGCGGGCCGCCTTTTTCGTGCGCGTCTGGAAGATAACCCGAAGGCCGCCGATAACATTCTCGTCAACGGCAGCATTCGTGACGCGTTCGTCCGAAAAAGCCGCGTTCGCTCGTCAGACTTTGGACTCATATGTGACCTGCAGGGGGTGGAGCTCGGAACGTCCAGCCGCTTTTGGAACCGGCCGGTGTTCATATTTGATCGGTGCCGACATGGATCGATTGAAGCTTTTTCTGAGACGCGCGCTGCTCGTGGCGCCCCTGGTGCTCTCGGCGGGAAGCGCACTGGGGCGCGATGACGGCCGTTACGCCGATTCGCCGCTCAAGCCGTGGTTCGACAGTCTGCGCAGCCATCTCGGCCCGTGCTGCTCGGACGCCGACGGCTTCGCGGTCTCCGACCCCGATTGGGAGTCGCATGACGGGCATTATCGCGTGCGTCTCGACGGTCAGTGGGTGGATGTGCCGGATGAGGCCGTCATCACCGAGCCGAACCGGGCGGGGCGCACGATGGTTTGGCCGGTGAAGACGGCGTTCGGGATTTCGATCCGCTGTTTCATGCCGGGCAGCATGATCTGACGCCGGTCGGCATCACCGCTTGCTGGATTTGCGCTTCGACGATTTCCTGGTCGTCTTCTTCCTGGTCGTCTTCTTCTTGGTTGTCTTCTTCTTGTTGGTTGTCTTTTTCTTGGCCGTCTTCCGCTTGGAAGCCTTCTTCGGAACCTTCTTGCCCTTCTTGCGGGCCTTGGACAGTCCGATGGCGATAGCCTGCTTGCGACTCTTCACGCGTCCGCCGCGTCCACCGCGGCCGCTCTTCGCGGTCCCCTTCTTGTAGCGGCGCATTTCGCTTTCGACATCGCTGCCGGAGCTGCGCGAGTAGCGGCGCTTCTTTGCCTTGCGTGCCATGCATGTTCTCCCTTCGCGGAAGAAACCAAGCGACACTGGCATGGTTCCGAAAATGCGTCAGCAAAGCTGCGGAAGTGCGCGCAGCCTAGAAGGAATTCGCAAGTTCGATCTCGGCCTCCAGCACCTTGATGCGCCGCGCGGCTTCGGCAAAGGACAGATCGCGCGCATATTGCGCGGGCTGATACGTCTCCTCGCTCAGCCGTTTCAGCTTCAACCCTTGCGCCCGGGTCATCTGCTCCATCAGAAAAGCCTTGGCGTCGTATTTACCCTGAACCTGCATGTCCGCTCTCCATTCTGAAATCGTGACTTGACTATATGTTCTTATTTTGTTCTAACAAGCCATGGACAACAGAATTAATCAAATCCGACGTAAAATCAGTGCCTTGAGGCTTGAGATGGCCTCCGTCGAGGCAACTGTGCGCGACCTCGTCAACCGCGATCGCGACTGCACGGAAAAGGCCCTGGCGCAGATGGAGCTGCGCCAGAAGATCAACCTGCTGATCGGCGAGTGGAAGGCGGCCGGCGGTAGCGATGTCCTGCCGGATGTCCGCGATCGTGTCCGGCTTCGTCCCCTCAAGAAAGTAGATCCGGTGCGCGTGATCGCGCGCCGCTGAGACTTTTGGGAGCGCGCCATGGGGGAAGACCCGGACACGTACCGGATCCTGAAGCTGCGCGCCGAGATTCTCGAACTGGGCTCCGCGATCCGTCAATTGCAGCGTGAGGGGCTCGACGATGCTGCGGCCCAGCTGCTGATCGCGCGCAAGCGAGCGCAACTCGACCATCTCGTGAAGATGAATTCCGCGAACGGCGGACTGAACATCGTCAATGCGCCGCGCGGTTAGCGCGTGCGACGTGACGTCAGACTCATTGTGTCGAATACCCAAGCATGAAGGCCCCGCAGATGCGGGGCCTTCGATAATTGCAGCGCCTTACTTCGCGGTGCCGGTGCCCTTGGTCATGGTGCCGCCCTGATCGGAGCCGGGGCCGGAGCCGCCCTGGCCGGAAGCATCGGGGCTCTTGGTTTTCGTGTTGGCGCCCGTGGTCTGCGATGATGACATCGAGGATCCGTGTTTCGCCTTGTGCGACTTGGCCTGCGCGGCAAACGGAGCGGCGGCAAGGCCGGTTGCCAACATCACGGCGAGAGCGAGCTTGGTCGTCTTCATGCGCGGGAACTCCCTGGGTTAAATTGACGCAGGCAGCCAACTGCCGTTTGTCACAGGAGTTCCCGACAAAGGCGCCCGCGGGATTCACGCGCGCTTCAAGATTCCTTGTCCTCGTCGATGATGAAAACGAGGCCGGTGAGCGTCGCGCCGATCGCGAACGTCGTCACCAATGTGAGAGCGAAGACCAGCATCGCCTGGCTTCCGCCGTGATTGAGCAAATTGGCGACCGCGGGATTGGACAGGGTGAGTGCGAGGCCGAATGCGAGCCCGAGCGCTGCGCCCATCATCGCATGCGTCACGAGCTTGATGACGCCGGTGGGAGAGATCAGGCTCGGCTTCTTGGGCGTCTTGTTCGCATGCATGGAACCAACCCTCGATTGCCAAGCAACGCGCGCAATGGCCGCGGGTTCCATTTGCATGAAGGAATTGTCATCGCAGGCTTCATCCGACGTTCATGCCGGGCTTGCGAGGATGAACGCCATCAACACGGGAACATTCGCTATGGGTAAGGTCGTCTATCTTTACCGCTCGCTGGCGTACCGCAATGCGGCTGCGGACATGTTGCGCAAGGCGCGCAAGCTGCCTCGCGGAGCCGAGCGCAGCGCCGCACGCCGCTATGCGAAGGCGCTACGTGATCTCGCGCGGACGGAAGCCTGGCTCGAAGGGCGGGTCGCTCGCGAGCCGCGATCGATGCAGCACGTGACGACGGCAGCGTCCGGCTAACCGGACGCGCGCTGCAATTCGTCCGAGCCGGCGGCCTCGAACTTGTCCGACGTGCTCGTGGCCGCACTCTTTCGGATCAACGGCACCTCCAGGCGGCACAACAGGCCTTCGGCGCGCCAATCGAATTGCGCCTGGCCGCCGAGCTGGGACTCGACGCTTGCAAGCAGGCTCCGCGTGCCGAAGCCGCGCGACTTCGGAGTCCGCACCAGCGGTCCTCCGGATTCCTCCCATGTCAGCGTGAGGTGGTCGTCCTCGACCTGCCAGCCGATCAGGAGCCGGCCCGACCGCGTCGAGAGCGCGCCATACTTGGCCGAGTTGGTGAAGAGCTCGTGCAGCGCCAGCGCCAGCGTCTGCGCCGTCGCCGGCACCAGCTGCACCTCGGGACCCGCCAACCTGATCTGGCCGCCGAGCGAATAGGGGGCCAGCTCCTCGTCGATCAGCTTGGAGAGCTCGGCGCCCTGCCAGCTCGACAGCGACAGGATCGTGTGTACGCGCGCCAGCGCATTGATGCGCCCCTCGACGGCGTTGACATAGGCCTTGACTTCGTCGGCACGGGTGAGGCGCACGATCGATTGCGCCAGCGCCAGCGCGTTCTTGGCGCGATGATCGACCTCCCGCGCCAGCAGGTTCTGCCGCTCCTCGGCGCGCTTGCGTTCGGTGATGTCCACCGTGACGCCGCTGACGCGCACCACGCGGCCGCTATTGTCGACCGTGGCAGCGGCCGTGCCGACACACCACCGCACATCGCCGTCGGGCCTGATGATGCGGAACTCCGCCTCATAGGCGCGCGTGCCCTTGTTGAACTCGGCAATGGCCTTGCGCAGCTGATCGACGTCGTCGGGATGCAGCAGGGCCTGGACGTTGGCGGGGTTGACCTCGAAACTCTCCGGGCTGACGCCGAAGATGCGATACTGGCCCTCGTCCCACATCCAGTCGCCGGTGATCCAGTCCCAGTCCCAGGAACCCATCTTGCCGGCGGCGATCGCCAGGCTGCGCCGCTCTTCGCTCTCGCGCAGCTTTGCCGTGGAGTTCTCCAGTTCCGCCGTGCGCGCGCGGACGCGATCCTCCAGATCCTGGTTCAGCCGCTCGAGCTCGCGGGTCTTGCGGTAGAGCTCGGCAAACACCTTGACCTTGGCGCGCAACACTTCCGGCACGACGGGCACCGGCACGTAATCGACCGCGCCCATCTCGTAGCCGCGCAGGCGATCGATGTCGCTGACCTGAATGGCCGAGATGAAGATCATCGCGGTCTTCTGGAAGCGCGGATGCTCGCGGATCATCGCGGCGAGCTCGAAACCATCGAGTTCCGGCATGCAGACGTCGACCAGGATGACGGCGATCTCGGTCTTGAGCAGCACCTCCAGCGCCTCGCGCCCCGACGAGGCGATCACGAGGTTCTCGCCGAGATCCTTCAAGATCACCTCATAGGCGAGCAGCTTGGCCGGCTGGTCGTCGACGAGGAGGATGTTGACCTTTTCATGGTCCATTCGCGGATCCAACTCAGCGGTGCAGCCACATGCGGATCGCAAGCAGCAATTGATCGGTGTTGACGGGTTTGGCGAGGTAGTCGGACGCGCCGGCTTCCAGGCATTTCTCACGGTCGCCCTTCATCGCCTTGGCGGTCAGCGCGATGATCGGAAGCCGGGCGAAGGCCGGGTTCTCGCGAATGACGCCGATGGTCTGATAACCGTCCATCTGCGGCATCATGATGTCCATCAGCACGATGGCGATTTCCGGATTGGACTCGACCAGCGTCACCGCCTCGCTGCCGGTGGTCGCCGTCAGCACCTTCATGCCGCGCCGTTCCAGCACACTCGACAGTGCGAAGATGTTGCGGGCGTCGTCGTCGACGAGCAGGGCGGTCTTGCCGATCAGGTCCTCGTCGGAACTGTTCAGCTTCTCCAGCATGCGCTGCTTCTCGACCGGGAGTTCCGTGATCACGCGGTGCAGGAACAGGGCGGTCTCGTCGAGCAGCCGTTCCGGCGATTCCACGCCCTTGACCACGATGCTGCGCGCCATGGTGTGCAGTTCCGCGTCCTCCTCCGCCGAAAGCTCCCGGCCGGTGAAGACCACGACGGGAACGTTCGACAGGGCCTCGTCATTGCGGATCTGGTCGAGCACTTCGAAGCCGCTCATGTCGGGCAGGCGAAGGTCGAGCACCACGCAGTCGCAAGGCGCCTCGCGCAGCATCGAGAGTGCGCCGGCACCGGTGTCGGTCGCCACGATCTCGATGTCGTCGTGATGCAGCAGCTCGCGGATCGACATCTGCTCGGCTTCGTTGTCCTCGACGATGAGGAGCCGCTTGCGCCGCGGCCGCGCATATTCCTTGATCTGCGTCAGCGCCGCCGCCACGCCTTCGGTCGTGGTCGGCTTGTTGACGAAGGAGAAGGCGCCGCGCGCCAGCGCGTGCTGCCGGTCCTCGTCGAGCGTGATGATCTGCACGGGGATGGCGGGTCAGCGGATTGTGCTTGAGCTGGCTCAGCACCGTCCAGCCGAGCATGTCGGGCAGGAACACGTCGAGCGAGACGGCACGCGGCTGGTACTGCTTGGCAAGCTCCAGCGCTTCCGCGCCGCGCGCCGCGACCAGCACCTTGAAGCCCTTGTCGCGCGCGAGATCGACCAGAACGCGCGCGTAATGCGGGTCGTCCTCGACGATCAGCAGGATGGTATCGCCGGGCTCGAGGTTGAGCCGGTCGTCGGGCAATTGCTCGATGACGCGCGGCTGCTCCGGTGCGGCCGGCTGCAGCGCCGGCGGCTGGCTGTATTGCTGCGGCGACGGCGCGGCACGCGGCGCCAGCGTCGGTCCTGAATATTTCAGCGGCAGATAGAGCGTGAAGGACGAGCCCTTGCTCGGCGAGCTGCGCAGATGGATCTCGCCGCCGAGCAGGCTGGCGAGTTCGCGGCTGATGGCAAGGCCAAGGCCGGTGCCGCCGTACTTGCGGCTGGTGCCGGCGTCGGCCTGCTGGAACGCCTCGAAGATCAGCTTCTGCTTCTCCAGGGGAATGCCGATGCCGGTATCGGACACCTCGAACGCGATCACGGCGGGCGCGGAGTTCAACACCGGGTGATCCGTCCCCCAGCCGCCGACGGCGGCGGCGACCTTCAGGCGCACCTCGCCTTCGGCGGTGAACTTGAAGGCGTTGGAGAGCAGGTTCTTCAGGACCTGCTGCAGGCGCTTGGAGTCGGTGACGATGCTGCGCGCGAGGTTCGGATCGACGTCGATCTTGAACGAGAGGCCGCGGTTCTCCGCCTCGTGGCGGAACGGCCGGCCGACGGTCTCGAGCAGGTTGGCGGTCAGGATCTCCTCGGCGTCGACCGTCACCGTGCCGGACTCGATCTTGGAGAGGTCGAGGATGTCGCTGATGAGGTTGAGCAGGTCGGTGCCGGCGCCGTGGATGGTGCGGGCGAACTCGACCTGCTTGGCGGTGAGATTGCCGTCCGGGTTGTCGGTGAGCTGCTGGCCGAGGATCAGGATCGAGTTCAGCGGCGTGCGCAGCTCGTGGCTCATGTTGGCGAGGAATTCGGACTTGTACTTCGAGGTCAGCGCGAGCTCGGTTGCCTTTTCCTCCAGCGCGCGGCGGGCCTGCTCGATCTCCTGGTTCTTGCGCTCCACCTCGACGTTGCGCTCGGCGAGCTGCTGCGCCTTCTGTTCGAGCTGGTCGTTGGTCTGCTGCAATTCGCGCTGCTGGGTCTGCAGCTCGCCGGCGAGCTGTTGCGACTGCTTCAGCAGGCCCTCGGTCTGCATCGTCGCCTCGATCGAGTTGAGAACGATGCCGATGGAGTCGGTGAGCTGCTCCAGGAAGGTCATCTGCGAGGTCGTGAAGGAGGCGAGCGAGGCAAGCTCGATCACCGCCTTGACCTGTCCTTCGAACAGTACCGGCAGCACGACCAGGTTCTTCGGAGCGACGCGGAACAGCGCGGAATTGATCGGCACGACGTCGGTTGGAATGTCGCCGACCACGCGCGGCCGCCGGTCGAGCGCGCACTGGCCGATCAAGCCTTCGCCGAACTGCAGTACGCGCTGATACGGATAGATGCCGTCGCTGGCATAGGAGGCGAGCAGCAGGAGCTGCGGATTGTCCTCGTTCTCGATCTGGTAGATCACGCCGGTATGGGCGTTCACCAGCGGCGACAGCTCGGTGAGCAGCAGCCGGCCGACCGTGGTGAGGTCGCGCTGGCCCTGCAGCATGTTGGTGAACTTGGCGAGGTTGGTCTTCAGCCAGTCTTGCTCGGTGTTCACGTCCGTCGTCAGACGGAGGTTCGTGATCATCGTATTGATGTTGTCTTTCAACTCGGCGACCTCGCCGCGGGCGTCGACCTGGATCGACCGCGTCAGGTCGCCCTTGGTCACCGCGGTCGCCACTTCCGCGATCGCGCGGACCTGCGAGGTGAGGTTGGCCGCCAGCAGGTTGACGTTGCCGGTGAGGTCCTTCCAGGTGCCGGCCGCGCCGGGCACGTCGGCCTGGCCGCCGAGCCTGCCCTCGACGCCGACTTCGCGCGCCACCGACGTCACCTGGTCGGCGAAGGTCGCGAGCGTCTCGGTCATGTTGTTGATGGTGTCGGCGAGCGCGGCGACCTCGCCCTTCGATTTCACGGTGAGATTTTGCTTCAAATCACCGTTCGCAACGGCGGTCACCACCTTGACGATGCCGCGGACCTGCTCGGTCAGGTTCGCCGCCATGAAGTTGACGGTGTCGGTGAGATCCTTCCAGGTGCCGGCGACGCCGGGCACCTGGGCCTGGCCGCCGAGCTCGCCTTCGGTGCCGACCTCGCGTGCGACGCGTGTGACTTCGCCCGCGAAGGCGTTGAGCTGGTCCACCATGGTGTTGATGGTGTTCTTGAGCTCGAGGATTTCGCCCTTCACGTCCACGGTGATCTTGCGGGACAAGTCGCCGCGCGCCACCGCGGTGGTGACTTCGGCGATGTTGCGGACCTGCGTAGTGAGGTTCGCCGCCAGAAGATTGACGTTGTCGGTGAGGTCCTTCCAGGTGCCGCCGACGCCCGGCACGACGGCCTGGCCGCCGAGCCGGCCTTCGGTGCCGACCTCGCGCGCCACGCGCGTCACTTCGGCGGCGAAGGAGCGGAGCTGCTCGACCATGGTGTTCAGGGTGTCCTTGAGCAGCAGGATCTCGCCGCGCACGTCCACCGTGATCTTCTTCGACAAGTCGCCGCCGGCGATCGCGGTCGCGACCTCGGCGATGTTGCGGACCTGGGCCGTCAGGTTCGAGGCCATGAAGTTGACGTTGTCGGTGAGGTCCTTCCAGGTGCCGGCGACGCCGGGCACTTCGGCCTGGCCGCCGAGCTTGCCCTCGGTACCGACCTCGCGGGCGACGCGCGTCACTTCGCCGGCGAAGCCGTTGAGCTGGTCCACCATGGTGTTGATGGTGTTCTTGAGCTCGAGGATTTCGCCCTTCACGTCCACGGTGATCTTGCGCGACAGGTCGCCGCGCGCCACGGCGGTGGTGACTTCGGCGATGTTGCGGACCTGCGCGGTGAGGTTGCCCGCCATCGAGTTGACGCTGTCGGTGAGGTCCTTCCAGGTGCCGGCGACGCCGGGCACGTTGGCCTGGCCGCCGAGGCGGCCTTCGGTGCCGACCTCGCGCGCCACGCGCGTCACTTCGCCCGCGAAGCGGTTGAGCTGGTCGACCATCGTGTTCAGCGTGTCCTTGAGCTGAAGGATCTCGCCGCGCACGTCCACGGTGATCTTGCGCGACAGGTCGCCGCCGGCGATCGCGGTTGCGACCTCCGCAATGTTGCGGACCTGGGCGGTGAGGTTGCCCGCCATCGAGTTGACGTTGTCGGTGAGGTCCTTCCAGGTGCCGGCGACGCCCGTCACCTGCGCCTGGCCGCCGAGCTTGCCTTCAGTGCCGACCTCGCGCGCGACGCGCGTGACTTCTCCGGCGAAGGCGTTGAGCTGGTCCACCATGGTGTTGAGCGTTTCCTTCAGCTGAAGGATTTCGCCCGACACGTTCACCGTGATCTTCTTCGACAGGTCGCCCTTGGCGACCGCGGTCGCGACTTCGGCGATGTTGCGGACCTGGCCGGTGAGGTTCGAGGCCATCGAGTTGACGCTGTCGGTGAGGTCCTTCCAGGTGCCGGCGACGCCGCGCACCTGGGCCTGGCCGCCGAGCTTGCCTTCGGTGCCGACCTCGCGCGCGACGCGCGTGACTTCGCCGGCGAAGGCGTTGAGCTGGTCCACCATGGTGTTGATGGTGTCCTTCAGCTCCAGGATCTCGCCGCGCACGTCCACGGTGATCTTCTTGGACAAGTCGCCGCCGGCGACCGCGGTCGTCACCTCGGCGATGTTGCGGACCTGCG
>Ga0209564_1003517_pt1 | contig 10580 bp, 8 predicted proteins | sample AraplaCol_mMF_r2_FD_184272 | JGI IMG/M metagenome (GOLD analysis project Ga0209564, IMG submission 184272) | Arabidopsis root microbial communities from North Carolina, USA - plate scrape MF_Col_mMF_r2 (SPAdes) (version 3) | ecosystem: Host-associated > Plants > Roots > Endosphere | place: USA... | reverse complement strand
TGGAATTTCCCACTCGCGATGATCACGCGCAAAGCCGGTCCCGCGATCGCGGCCGGTTGCACGATGGTCCTGAAGCCTTCCGAGGAAACGCCGCTGTCCGCGTTCGCGCTGGCCGTGCTCGCCGAGCGCGCGGGCATTCCGGCGGGCGTGTTCAACATCGTGTCGGGCGATGCCGTCGCGATCGGCGGCGTGCTGACGGAGTCGCCCGTCGTGCGCAAGCTGTCGTTCACGGGCTCGACGCGCGTCGGCAAGCTGCTCGCGAAGCAGTCGGCGGATACGCTGAAGAAGCTGTCGCTGGAACTGGGCGGCAACGCGCCGTTCATCGTGTTCGACGATGCCGATATCGAGGCAGCCGTGCAGGGGGCGATGGCGTCGAAGTTCCGCAACACGGGGCAGACCTGCGTGTGCGTCAACCGCTTCTATGTTCAGGACGGCATCTACGACGCGTTTACCCAGGCGCTGACGGAAGCCGTGAAGAAGATGCGCGTCGGCGATGCGCTGAAGGGCGACGTCGAGCAAGGTCCGCTGATCAACGAAGCGGCGTTGATGAAAGTCGAGGCGCATGTCGCCGATGCGTTTCAACATGGCGCGAAGGCGCTGACGGGCGGCAAGCGTCACGCGCTGGGCGGCACGTTCTACGAGCCGACCGTGCTCGTCGACGCGACGCAACCGATGCTGATCGCCGAAGAAGAAACCTTCGGCCCGGTGGCGGCGTGCTTCCGCTTCAAGACGGAAGACGAAGCGATCCAGGCCGCCAACGACACGCCGTTCGGTCTGTCCGCGTACTTCTACACGCGCGACCTGGGGCGTGCATGGCGCGTCGCGGAAGCGCTGGAAAGCGGCATGGTCGGCATCAACGAAGGGATCATCTCGACGGAAGTCGCGCCGTTCGGCGGCGTCAAGCAGTCCGGCCTCGGCCGTGAAGGCTCGAAGTACGGCATGGATGAATACGTCGAACTGAAGTACATGATGATGGGCGGTCTGGGCCGCTAGCCGTCGAGGCTTCGTCTGCCACGCGCGGCGGAAAAGCAAGAAGCACGCGTCCTGGCGCGCACCACGGGACGCGATAACAAGGAGACATCTTGAGCGATCAAGACCTGCTTGCGCGGCCGTCCGGCCCCGCATCCCCGTCCTCGCGCGTGTCAGCGCCGGCCCAATCTCAAACCTCGCAATTCACGAATAGCAACACCGTCTCGCTCGACGACGTTCCCCTCAACCGGTTTCACATCAAGATCGCCGGACTGACGTTCGGCGCGCACTTCACGGAAGGCTTTGCACTCGGCACGATCGGTTATGCGCTCGCGTCGCTCAACAAGCAGATGCCGCTCGATGCGTTCTGGCAAGGGATGATCGGCAGTTCCGCGCTGATGGGGATTTTCGTCGGCAGCCTGGTGTTCGGCTGGCTGTCGGATCGCATGGGCCGCCAGCGCATTTTCCTGCTGAGCTTTCTGATCATCACGCTTGCGGCTTTCGCGCAGTTCTACGTGTCGTCGCCAGCGATGCTGTGCGCGCTGCGCGTGCTGATCGGCTTCGGCATGGGCGGCGATTTCGCCGTCGGTCACGCGATTCTCGCGGAGTTCTCGCCGCGCAAGCATCGCGGCACGCTGCTCGGTTCGTTCAGCGTGATCTGGACGATTGGCTACGTGGTCGCGAACGTGCTCGGCCTGTGTTACGCGGACGCGTCGCCCGATGCGTGGCGCTGGCTGCTGGCGTCGGCGGGCGTGCCCGCGCTCGCGGTGCTGGTCATGCGGATCGGCACGCCGGAATCGCCGCGCTGGCTGCACGGCAAAGGACGCGTCGCGCAAGCGCAGGCCATCGTGCTGAAATACTTCGGCCCGAACGTGACGATCGACGGCGCGCATGACGATCACGCCCACGGTGCTCAAGGTGGCTTTGCGCGTCTTTTCAGGCGCGATCTGATCCGCCGCACGATCTTCAATTGCGCGTTCTTCGTGTGCCTCGTGATTCCGTACTTCGCGATCTACACCTTCCTGCCGTCGATCCTCAAGGCAATTCATCTCGACAACGGCTCGGGCGCGGATTTCCTGCTCAACGGCTTTCTCGTGCTCGGCGCGCTGCTCGGCATCTGGCTGACGATCGTGCTGTCGCGCCGCGCGTTCCTGATCGGCTCGTTCGCGGTGACGTGCCTGTCGTTGCTTGCGCTGAGTGTGCTGCCGGAATCGGCGGCGCTGTGGATGATCGTCGCGTTCGCCTTGTTCACGCTGACGATGTCGGCGTTCTCGAATCTGGTCGGCGTGTTTCCGCCCGAGTGCTTTCCGACGGAAGTGCGTGCCTGCGGCGTCGGTCTGGCGATTGCGTGCAGCCGCCTGGGCTCCGCCGTCGGCACGTTCCTGCTGCCGCTCGGCATCGCGCGACTCGGTTTTCATTCGACGATGCTCGCGTTGTCCGCCGTGCTGCTGGTTGGGATGATCGTTTCGATCGCGTGGGCGCCTGAGACGAAGCATCTGACGCTGAATCAGGCGAGCGGCGCCTGACGAAGCGCGCACCGATAACGCATTCTTCGGTTAAAGCCCGAAGCCCCCATGAGGGTGCTTCGGGCTTTTCTATTTGAGCCTGCACTGCATAGCGCATGTATCGGCTTGCACAAAGCCTGAAATGTCATTTCCGAGCGTTTTAAACATTTTTATTTACGTCTCTCATCTGCAATAAAAAGACTTTCCCAATTCCGTTCAAAACCGGCTCCTGAAAAGATAGAACCATTGATCTTGGTCATTCAGTACCGCTATATGTCGATGTTAATTTTATCGACGCTCAACGACACCGACGCTTACTGTTCAATCAGTTTTCTGATTTGAGCCGCATATCAAGGCGACACGTCGGCAAGATTTGAACGCCGGGATCACTGCAGTCCGCGAGCGTTAGTCAAATATTTCTCGCGACGCTTGATGCGGGCTTCCTCTATTGAAGTCATTCCAGGGAACACGGGTCGTTGGTGTTCGTTATTCAAGGCGTTTCAGTCGTCTTCGGTGTTCGTCTGACTTGCAAAGCAAACGTTTGCGTCATTTTTTATTGGTAACTACTTCAGGAGCATAAGCATGCAAAAACGCATTGTGTCCACGGCCGTTATCGGTCTGATGGCATTGCTGTCCACGGCAGCTCAGGCGGCCGACGGCACGATCACGTTCACGGGTTCTGTCACCGACACCACCTGCTCGATCAATGGCACGGCGAGCGGTACGGCCGCCGATGTCGCGGTGATTTTGCCGACCGTGCAGGCCGGCTCGCTGCCAGCCGCTGGCGCAACGGCGGGCACGTCGAGTCTCGGCGATGTCCGTCTCACGCTGAGCGGTTGTTCGGGCGCGGCCACGAAGGCGATCGCGCGCTTCGAGAACGGCCCGACCGTCGATCAGAGCAGCGGTTATCTGACCAATCAGGCATCGGCCACCCCTGCGCAAAACGTGCAGGTGCGCCTGCTGAACGCGAATGCGCAACCGATCAACGTCCTGACGGGCGCCAACAACACGCTCGCCACGAACGGCGCGACGATCACGGGCGGCGCGGCCACGCTGAACTATTTCGCGCAGTACTACGCAACGGGCAAAGCGCAGCCGGGTAACGTGAGCACGTCGGTTCAATACACGATGCAGTATCAGTAACCAGCTGGAGTGGGGCGTGCGCTTGCGTGCATGCCCCGATCCTTTTGCATTGCACGGAGCACGCGCGACATGTCAATGAAACGAAGACTGAGCTGGCTATGGCAGACGGTTCTGCTGGCGGCTGTGATGGCTGCGGGCGCCGCGCATGCCAGCGTGACGATTGCCGGCACGCGCGTTGTCTATCCGCTCGATCAGCGCGAAGTGACAGTCAAGCTGACCAACGACAGCCGCAATCCGTCGCTGGTCCAGGTCTGGCTCGACAGCGGCGACGCCAACGCGGAGGTCGACGAAAGCAGAACGCCGTTCGTGATTACGCCGCCTATTTTCCGCATGAACGCGGGCCGGTCGCAGACCTTGCGCATCATCTACAGCGGCGATGTGCTGCCGCAGGACCGGGAATCGGTGTTTTGGCTCAACGTGCTCGATATTCCGCCGAAGGCCGTGCCAAAACCGGACGTCAACACGCTGCAACTCGCGTACCGCACGCGAATCAAGCTCTTCGCGCGTCCGCCGACATTGCCGGGTACGCCGGAGGATGCGCCGCGTCAGATCGAATGGAAAGTCTTGCCGGCCGAGGAAGGCAAGGGACAAGCACTGCTCCTGTTGAATCCGACGGCCTACCACGTGTCGTTCAGCAAGATCACGGTGACGGCGAACGGCCGTCGCTATGAGTACGACGCGGGTGGCATGGTCGTGCCGCACGGTGAGGAGACCTTTGTCATTCCGAAGATGGAAGGGGTTCAGTCGGGTCAGATTCACTACATCGCCATCAATGACTTTGGCGGTGTGATCGAGGGCGACGCAGTCATCCGTCCATGAGCCGCTCGATGTAGCGCCATGTGCGGCCGTTGTCGGCCGCGTTCCATTTCTACTCTGCCGAACGTGAAGACGTGTGCCTGCGCGCACGGCGGGTCGTTGCGCGCGTGTGCCGGGCATTTCTGTTGAGGCCGAAATTTACGGGAGGCGATCGCGTCATGCAGGACCTCGCTTCGTCAGACCGCCATGCATGCCACGAGCTTCGTGCACGCGATGATTTCCCGACATGACCTGCTTTCGCCACCCTGATGTTCCGATGCCCGGTCCACGGACCTTGCGCCCCTGTGCTGCGCTGATTTCGCCCGTGTTCGCGATGATCGCCGGGCTGTATGCCGACCACGCGACGGCCGCCGACCCGGTGAATCCCGTCGATTTCGACCCGACGTTTCTTCAATCGGGCTCGAAGGTCGATGTTTCGCGCTTTTCGCGCGGCAACGCGATTGCGCCTGGCAGCTATTACGTCGACGTCTGGCTCAACGACGCGCGCACGGCGCGTGAGAACGTACGCTTCGTGCCGACGGGCGAAGGTCAGAGCGCGCGCGCCTGCGTGACACGGTTGATGCTGGAAAAGTGGGGCGTCGATTTCTCGCGCGTCGCCGCAACGGAAGGGAACGCGACGCCGCCGGCCGCGAACGAATGTATCGACGTGAGCGTCGTCGTGCCGCAAGCGACCGTCGATTTCGACTTTTCTGAGCAAAAGCTCGCGCTCACCGTGCCGCAGAAGTACATGCGCAGCCAGGCGCGCGGCTACGTGCCGCCCGAGTTGTGGGAGAGCGGCGTCAATGCCGGTTTCCTCAGCTACAACGCGAACGTCTATCAGTCGGGCAACAACGGCACGAACACGACGCAGGGCTATGTCGGACTGAATGTCGGCGTAAATGTGGGCGGCTGGCATTTCCGACATCAGTCGTCCGTCACGGCGATGACGGGACAGACCACGCAGTTCGACGATATTGCGACCTATCTTCAGCATGACGTAACGAAGCTGCGCTCGCAGGTCGTGGTGGGCGAAGCCTTTACCACCGGGGACGTGTTCAACAGCGTCGCGTTTCGCGGCGCGCAGATCGCCACCGACGACCGCATGCTGCCGGAATCGCTGCGCGGCTACGCGCCTGTCGTGCGCGGCACGGCTGAATCGAATGCGCGCGTCAATATCAGCCAGAACGGCCAGACAATCTACGAAACCGTGGTGCCGCCCGGACCGTTCGAGATCCGGGACATCTACCCGACGGGCTACGGCGGCAACCTCGAAGTGAGCGTGACGGAAGCCGACGGCCGCCAGAAGTTTTTCACCGTGCCGTATGCATCGGTCGCGCAATTGCTGCGGCCGGGCATGACGCGTTTCGCCTTGACGGCCGGCCAGCTTCGCGATGCATCGCTGCAGAGCAAGCCTGTTTTCGCGCAACTGACGTTGCAGCGGGGCCTGACGAATCTCGTCACGCTCTATGGCGGCGCCATTGCGGCCGACGGCTATCTGGCCGCGAACTTCGGCGTCGCGCTGAATACGCCCGTGGGCGCGGTCGCGGGCGACGTCACATTGGCACGCACACAGGTGCCGGGCCAGGCAACGATGCAAGGCAACAGCCTGCATATCAGCTACAGCAAGTTCGTCGATGCGACGGACACCAACTTTGCGCTCGGCGCCTATCGCTATTCGAGCTCCGGCTATCTCAATCTCACCGACGCCGCGCGGCTGCGCGATTACGTCGAGCGTGGATCGGTGGGCAATCCTGCCGACCGCACGCGCGGCCAGTTCCAGCTGTCGATCAGCCAGAGGCTGGCGCAATACGGCTCGCTATTCGTCAACGTCACGGCGCAGGACTACTGGAATCGCGGTGGACGCGACACCTTCTATCAGGCCGGGTACTCGAACAGTTACCGGTTCGGCACTTATAGCGTGACGTTGGGGCGCACCCAGAACGCGTATGGCGAGCCGTCGAACCAGATCATGCTGACCACGACGATTCCGCTCGGCAAGTCGCGGCACGCGCCGATGCTTTCCTCGACCTACAACCGCAACGGCGACACGTCGAGCCTGCAGGCAAGCATGAGCGGCTCCGCAGGCGACGGCAATCAATACTCGTACAACGTCTACGGCACGATGAACAACGCATCGGCGACGGGCGTCAGCGGCAACGGCGGTGCGAGCGGCACGTACCGCGGACCCTACGCGCAGTTGACGGCGTCGGCGAGCGGCGGCTCGCATACGTCGCAGGTGTCGGCGGGCGCGAGCGGCTCGATCGTCGCGCATCGCGGCGGCGTCACGTTCTCGCAGACGGTCGGCGAGACCTTCGGCATCGTCGAGGCGCAGGGCGCGCAAGGCGCGCGTTTGCCAGGGGCGACGGGCGCGAAGATCGACGGCGACGGCTACGCGATCGTGCCTTACCTCACACCGTATGCGATGAACACGGTGGATATCGATCCGAAGGGCGCGTCGATGGATGTCGAATTCGAGTCGACCTCGGAGAGCGCGGCGCCGCGTCTTGGATCCGTCGTGCTGTTCAAGTACCGGACCGACACCGGCCGCGCCGCGCTGATTCGCGCACCGCGCGTGGGTGGCAAGGCGCTGCCGTTCGGCGCGGAGGTCAGCGACGAGACAGGCAAGAGCGTGGGCGTCGTCGGGCAGGACAGCCGCATCTTCGCGCGCGATCTGTACGAGCAAGGAAAGCTGACGGTGAAGTGGGGCATCAAGACCAGCCAGCAATGCAGCATCGATTACACGCTGCCGCCGCGCAAGGAAAGCGGCAAGGCGGAAATCGGCTTTGCATTGATAGACGCGCATTGCCTGCCCGTTGCGCGTGCGGCGGCAAAACCTCTGGTGACTGCGCCGGCGAAATAGCCTCGACCAGAGGCTTTGCATATCAGGAGAAGGACGAGATGAAACTGGCGACGATGGTTAAACGTAGCGGCGCACGGTGTTTCAGGCGATCGCTCCAGATGGCCGTGCTGATGGCCGTGCTGCTGGCTGCTTCGGCGGCTTATGCCACGCCGATCACCGAACAGGGAGGCCCATGCCATGTTTGACGCGAGAATTTTACAGCCGACATCGCCGCATGTTGTCGGCCGGATTATCCAGCGCGATGTTGCGCCGCTGCGCCGGGTGCTGCGCCTTGCGCTGTTCGTGCTGATGTGTGCGACATCGGCTCCCGCGCAGGCGAACATTTCATGCGGACTCGGAAATGTCAACCTGCCGCTTTGGGTGGGGACCATTTCGGTGCCTTTCAGGGCAGAGGTCGGTCAGACGATAGCTAGCGTTCCACCCATCACGTTCCAGATGAGCTGCCGCTTTGTGAACCGCGTGAACCCTGGAACTGAGGCGACTAACTACGCCAATTTCGCGACGACGCAGCTCGCGCCAGGATTCTCCGACGTTTACCAGACGGGTACCGCCGGAATCGGCATCCGCTATACCTTCGATTCGGCGCGATGCAACGCGACACGCGTCGTGATGACCAATGGTCAGGCGCGGGTGGGCTGTTACTTCAGTGGACCTCTGGACGGTCCTTACCAGAACGCGAATATCACCGTCTCACCGACGCTGGTTGTTACGGGGACGTTGCCGCCTGGCACGACGGCGCTTTCATCCATCCCACCCGTGACGATCCTGTTTACAGAAAGCGATCAAACCACCTCATGGGTTAAGGATCCTTTGTTCACGGGGGCGGCGACCGGCCAGTTCGTTCATGCGACGTGCTCGGTGAAAGAGCCCAATGTGTACGTTTCGCTTCAAACCGCCAACGCGCGGGCATTTTCGGTCGGCATTGGCTCAGTCACGCCTGCGCAACCGTTCCAGTTGTCGCTCGAGTGCGCGAGGGGCGCGAAGGTGTTGATCACGTTGACCGACAGCGTCAGCCCGGATAACCGGACCAATTTGCTGAATTTGACGAACGACTCGACCGCGCGGGGCATCAGGATTCAGATACTGAACAGCGTCGGCGCTTCCGTGTTCTTCGGCGCGGATTCGGCTGCGCCGGGAAACCAGAACCAGTGGCTGATCGGCGATTCGCCGGACGGAACGCTTCAGGTGCCGATGAGCGCCCGCTATGTGCGGACGGACGCGGTAACGCCGGGCAGCGTCAAGGCGCTGGCGACCTTCACGATGTCGTATCAGTGACGATCGGCTAGTCGTAGCGGCGCTCGTTTTCGGCGCGCAGGCCCGGGGAAGCCCGAAGCGTTCTTCGCGAGCGCTTCGGGCTTTTTTCTTTTGCACTGCGACTTTTGAGATGTGCGGACGACGTTTCTGGGACTTAGACCCAATCTCGAAAATGTTTCTTGTATCGCAAAAAAACTGCGCTAGACCGTGGAGCCGGTGTTCCGAATGGCGTTTCAGGGTATTCGTTGGCCGCGCGACAATCTCAAAAATTTGAGAATCGTCTTAAATCTTCGTTGGCGAGCCAATTTTAAGATTGTTTCTGTGCTGAACGACGACGCGGCCGAACAAAGTAGCAGGCCGGACAGCATCGATCAGCGTAAGCGGTGCGATCTCGTCAACGCGAAAGTGCCGCCGGATTTTCCAGATCAGCCTTGATTCGTCCATCAGAAATTTAGGAGCATTCAAATGCAAAAGCGCCTCATCCCCGCAGTCGTCATCGTCGCAATGGGCATCGTCAGTCTTCAATCGATGAGAGCACACGCCGCCGACGGCACGATCACCATCAACGGCGCAGTGTCGGACACGACCTGCTCGATCAACGGTGTCGCGGCGGGTTCGCCCGCGGATGTGTCGGTCACCCTGCCGACCGTCCAGGCCGGTTCGCTGGCCGCGGCTGGCGCCACGGCCGGCACGTCGAACCTCGGCGATATCAGGTTTTCGCTGAGTGGCTGCTCGGGCACGGCGACGAAGGCTGTCGCGCGCTTCGAAAACGGCTCGAACGTCGATCAAAGCAGCGGTTATCTGCTGAACAAGGCATCCGCTTCCCCGGCGCAGAACGTCGAAGTGCGCCTGCTGAACGCGACGATGCAGCCGATCAACATCCTGACCAACGCGAACAACGACGCGGCGACCAACGGCGCGGTCATCACCGGCGGCGCGGCGATGCTGAATTACTTCGCGCAGTACTACGCCACGGGCAAGGCGCAGCCGGGTAGCGTCAGCACGTCGGTCCAGTACACAATGCAGTACCAGTAAGCGGGACCGAAGAGGGTGTTTGTTGCAGCAAACACCCTCTTCAGAAAGATTGTTTCGATAACGCGCAGTAAAAGGTGAAGCGATGAAAACGATAGGTCGGTTGCTGGCTGGTGCGGGCGTGGCATGTGCGTTGTTCGCGGGCGCGGCTCAGGCGAGCGTGACGATTGGCGGCACGCGGGTCGTGTATCCGCTGGATCAGCGCGAAGTGACTGTCAAGCTGAACAACGACAGCCGCGCGCCTTCGCTGGTGCAGGTCTGGATGGACGACGGCAACGTCGACGCGAAGCCGGGCGACAGCAAGGCGCCGTTCGTCATCACGCCGCCCATCTTCCGCATGGATGCGGGCAAGTCGCAGACACTGCGCGTCATGTACAGCGGGGAAGCACTGCCGCAGGACCGCGAGTCCGTGTACTGGCTCAACGTGCTGGACGTGCCGCCCAAAGCCGACGCCAGGCCTGACGCCAATACGCTGCAATTCGCCTATCGCACGCGCATCAAGGTGTTCGTGCGGCCGCCGAAGCTGCAGGGCACGCCGGACGAGGCGCCGCGCCAGCTCGACTGGAAGGTCGTACCGGCTCCGGAAGGTAAGGGCCAGGCGCTCGCGGTGTCGAACCCGACGGCGTATCACGTTTCGTTCAGCGAGATCAGCGTGTCGTCGAGCGGCGCTACATACAAAAACGAACGCGGCGGCATGGTCGCGCCGCGCGGCAAGGAGATCATCCCGGTGCCGCAGATGAACGGCGTGAAGTCCGGCAAGGTGCACTACGTCGCGATCAACGACTTCGGCGGCGCAATCGAAGGCGACGCGGACATTGCGCCTTAACACGTTTCGCCATCACCCCGAGGCGCCGGTTTCGCTGGCGGCCTTGATCTGCTTGAAATCTCAAAAAGACGTTCGCGCGAGGCGATCAGATACGCGCTGATCCTTTGTGCGCGCGGATCTTGAGCATCTCAAAATTAGGAGTCGTCTGAGGTACTCCTATCTCGTAAATCCATAACATCGATTCATGCCTGATCGA
>Ga0209564_1003516_pt1 | contig 10583 bp, 13 predicted proteins | sample AraplaCol_mMF_r2_FD_184272 | JGI IMG/M metagenome (GOLD analysis project Ga0209564, IMG submission 184272) | Arabidopsis root microbial communities from North Carolina, USA - plate scrape MF_Col_mMF_r2 (SPAdes) (version 3) | ecosystem: Host-associated > Plants > Roots > Endosphere | place: USA... | reverse complement strand
CGATGGCCGTCTCCAGATGGTCGTATGCGGCGAACAGCTGCGTCTGGACACGCTCGATCCACGGTTGATGCTGGCGCTCGGCGGGACGCAGGTTCAGCTCGTAGACGTTTTGCATCGCCTTTTCGCAGGCGGCGAGCGCGAAGCCGATCAGGTTCAGTGCCTTCAGGCGCTCACCTGGGGCGGCGGGCATCAGGCGCCTGTCGGGCGGGCTTAGATGCTCCAGATAATCGAGGATCAGCGACGAATCGATCAGCAGCGTGCCGTCGTCGGCGATGAAGGTCGGCGCCTTGACCACGGGATTGATCGTCGCGAACGTGTCGAAGTGCCGAAACACCGATACGCTCTTGTGCTCGAACGGCAGGCCGAGCATCGCGAGTGAAATGGCGACGCGCCGGACATACGGCGAATCCATCATGCCGATTAGTTGCATGCTGCTTTCTCCCGTTGGGGTTGGTCTCAGCGGGATACTGTAGACGAATGGGCGGGGGATGGCGATGGCTGGGTGCTGTGGGCCGTTTATCGGCCGTTTATCGGCCGTTTATTGCCCGCTTATGTTGGGCGCGGCACACGGCCGCGCTGGAATGGAGCCGTCATGACGTGCGCAAGGTCCGCAATGCACTGATCGGAATGCGACCGGTCACCCGTCGCTCTCATCCTTGTCACATCAGTTGATCGCAGCACCCGCTGAAGAAGGTCTCGATGCGATCTTCCTGATCCTGTCGCGCGCAGGGGTCTCGATGAGCCTGGATCGTGCCCCGTCAACTGGTTGAAGCGGAGAACGAAATAGCGAGCAGATCACATACACGCACTGCCCAGTGGCAGGCGTGAGGGGCGCGAATGAAGCTCTCCGAATATATCGCGCGGCTGCGATCGATCCTGGAAGCCGAGGGAGATCTGCCCGTGGTCCGGACTAGCCCGAAGGCGGCGGCATGTTCGCGCGGCTTTGAGTTCGGCACTGTCACGCAGCCAACCGTTTGTCGCGTTGGCGACTACTACGGTGCAAAACTCATCATGACCGGCGACGAGCGCAACGTTAGAGAAGTCGGGCGTGTCGTGTGCATTGGCGGGCGAGAACCACTCGCACCATGCGAAGTCTCCTCATCCACCGCGCCCCTGGTCAGTTCGAACAGGCGCCGTCCATAACGGGCAGACGCGCCAGGACACCATCACGGAGGCGCCGCAATCTGCTCCGGCGTCGCCCCGTAGGTAGCGCTCCTGTAGGAATCTCAGATCGTTGTGACCGCTGATCCTCGCGCGCGTCGTCATGTCGCTGGCGAGAAAGTTGGGAGAATGGGTGGTGCCGGGGACCGGATCGGCTGCACCCGCCTGACCTATACTGGGTAAGGAGCGCGCCGTCCTCGGGGGACCATTGGCAAACCTGCAACCGTCCGGCAAGTCTTTTAGCGGCCAGGAAGCCGGTTTTTCCGCCCCCATAAGTCACACCTGTTCAGCCCGCTTCCCGGCATCGACCCGTGAACTCTGGAGCGATTGCAATGGCAAGTTTTGAACAACATGGTAGCAAATGGCGTGTCGAGGTGAAGCACAAGGGCGTACGCGAGAAGAAGACCTTCCCGACGCAGCGGCTGGCGATGGAATGGGCCGTCGAGCGCGAGCGCCAGCTGCAGGACATCGCAGCAGGACGCCTAGAAGACTGGCACACGGTGCGCGAAACCTTCGAGACCTATTCGGTCCGCGTGTCAGCCAGAAAAGGCGGGGCCAAGTGGGAACAGAGCCGCATCGCTTTCTTCCTGCTGAACAACCCCGACCTCGCCTGCAAGAAGGTCATGAACCTGACGTCAAATGACATGGGGCTGTGGCGCGACCGGCGCCTGGCAGGTGACCCGATGCGCAAGATCGGACCGGTGTCCAACGCCACGGTCGAGCGCGAAATGAACCTCTTCTCAAACATTTTCCACACGGCGCGACGCGAGTGGAAATGGATCGAAAAAAGCCCCCTCTCCGATGTCCGCAGACCACCGCCCACCCTGCCCCGCACGCAACGTGTCGACCCGGAAGCCGTCGAGCGTGTGCTGTTAGCCCTCGGTCATGCCGAGGGCCAGGCGCCCGACACGACCGCCCGTCGGGTGGCGTATGCGTTTCTGTTTGCCATCGAGACCGGCATGCGCGCAGGCGAAATCCGCACGCTCGAATGGTCATGCGTTCACCTCAACGAACGCTACGTGCACCTCCCCAGGACGAAGAACGGTGCGCCGCGCGACGTGCCACTGACCGAGCGGGCCGAGGCCATCCTTCGCGTCATGGACAAGGCCAAGGCGGACCCTGTCGACTCGGTCTTCCGCCTGAGCGCCAACCAGATTGATATCAATTTCCGCAAGGCCAAGCTTCGGGCCGGGGCCGCAGAGGTGCACTTTCACGACACCCGGCGCGAGGCGCTGACCCGCATGTCCGAGGTGCTGACCGTGATGGAACTGAGCAAGGTCAGCGGTCACAAAGACATCAACATCCTTCAGAACGTCTATTACGCACCGAAGGTGCAGACACTCGCGGACAAGCTGAGAAATAAAAGCGCGATTTAACTGGAGCGAACTACGCGGGTCTGACAGGGCCGCGATCTTTTGCGGCCTGGTGACACCGGATCAGCAGAGCTAATCCGAAAACGAGGGCACGCCAGCCATGTATTGGCCAGCCGACGCCGCAGCGTGGTGCGACGGCTATCCGTTATGACGGACCTGGAATCCATCCGGGTCCGTTGCTTCCTTTTTACTGATTCATGAACACAAGATAGCCGCCGAACAGTGTGGTTGCTGTCGTCGCATTACCACTGAGGCTCACAACGGTCTGGGCGCCGAAACCCACCGACCTGTACCCGTAGGATTTCATTCCTGCACATGCATCGCAATTCCCTGGCGCGTTGTCCACGAACACCTGCGAGTAGCCTTTCGCCGGTGCGTCGCCATGCCCTTGCATCGTCGTTACAAGCTGAGTGACGGGCAGCAGCGACACAATCGCGTCCTTGCCAGGTGCCACGTTGACACCCGACGCTGTTTCGTACGCGACATCACTCTTCTTTTCCCCTCCGCGCTGCGGCAGCAACAGCACCACTTTATCAACGTGGACGGCACCGTCAGTCCGCGTATTGACCACCTTGAGCGCGAGAGAGCCGTCGCGGGAAACGAACTGCGCCGCCACTCCATCGGCGATTGTTGCACACGATGCTGCGCCCGACAGTGCCAGCAATCCGGCAGCTACCAAAAACTTCATCTTCACAGCTCAGGTCCTAGAAAGATCTTTTGTAAGTGAACGCACAACAAAGCTCTGTTGGCCTACCTGTTATCGGACTGACGCGGCGGAAATTTAGCCTTTGAGCCGTCCCCGATAGCAACTGTCTGCTCCGCAATCGCGCCCCCACCTTGCTGTACTCGCGCGATTTCCGAAGCTCCGACAGCGGTTGCGCTGGTAACCTCGATTCCGGAGCGAAGTCTCTGGCAGACACCCTTTGAAACCAGTTGCTCTTGTTTAAGGAGCGAACCATGGCGTATTTTTTCACCCGTCAGCAGCTCTACGACCTCGTCTGGTCGGGCCCGATGACGGCTTTGGCGAAGTCGCTGGCGATCTCGGATGTCGGGCTCGCAAAGGCCTGCCGCCGCTGCGATATTCCGTTGCCGCCGCGCGGCTACTGGGCGAAACTCAACGCCGGGAAGCCCGTCGTCCGCCCGACACTGCCACTTCGCGCGCCGGGAGCTTCCGATCGTGTAACCGTGGGCCAGGACCGGCCTCAGTTCTTCCGACCGACAGGCGACAAAGACACAGCTGACGTGATCAGCGCTCCACCACAACCTCCGGTCTATGACGAGACGATTGAGGCGGTGGAAGCGCGAATCAGGCAGGCATTGCCCGCGAAATTCCGGTATGTGCGCACGCTCGACAATGCACATCCGCAGATTGCCCGGCTGCTCCGCGAAGATGATGAGCGGCGCGAGGCGATGGCGAAAAGCCGCTACGCGTTTGACAAGCCACGATTCGAAAGCCGCTTTGAGCAGCGGCGACTTACGTTTCTGAGCAACCTCTTCATGCTCCTGGCCAGGCTTGAGGTGTTGGGTTCAGCACGTGGGCCCGAAGGTCGCGATCTCGGCGCACGTGTCGGCGATCAGTACGTCAGATTCAAGGTAGAGACGCTCGAGACGCTGCGACCTCGCAAGCGCTCGGGTGTGGGCGCTACGAAAAAGAGCGAACCGATGGTCATCGAGGTAGAGGTCGGACGCTGGCAGCATGGCGAGCGAGAGGAACGACTGTTCTGGAGCGATGATGAAAACGGCCGACTGGAGGATCGGCTACGGGAGATCGGCGTCGCGATTGTGCTGACGGGCGAACGGCAGTATCGCAAGGCACTGCAGTTCTCTTACGACTGGGAACGTCGCAGCTTTGATGAGAAAGTGGAGAAGATGCGTAAAGCCCGCGAAGAAGCCGCCCAGCGGGAGCGCGAAGCACGCATGCAGGCCGAACAGAACCAGATAAACAGTCTCCTCGCCCTCGTCAGAGCCAGACGCGAGGCGCAGCAGATTCGTGCGTATGTCGATGAAGTACTGTCGTCGACACAGGCGGTTCCCGGACGCGCGTTTGACGGCGACCGGGACACCTGGGCAAAGTGGGCACGCTCGGTCGCGAACAAGCTCGACCCACTCAACGCGGACGCCCAACAGCAAGACCACGCGATGCCGACATCCGTCGTTGAAGCGGATGGTCGCCTGACTGAGTCGCTCGCGCAGGTATGGGTTGCCAACAGCGATATCGAATCGCCCCCAACGTGAAAACATGCTGTGATACACTTTATTCAAATGTGGGGGGGTAGCTCAGCTGGGAGAGCGTCGCGTTCGCAATGCGAAGGTCGGGAGTTCGATCCTCCTCCTCTCCACCATCAGGATCAGGGGCCTAGCCACCGGCTAGGCCCTTTTCTTTGGCCGATCGCTTTGCTGCGCCGGTGATGCACGGGCTTGGTGCCGTCCACCCAGCTTTGGATGGCGCATTTGAGCAATGACGTACATCCTCATGTCAGGCCGTATCGCCCCGCGTCGTTACTCGAGTCGATTTGTCAAGTCGTCATCCCGTGGCTGGTAATAGCGCACTAGCATACGTGGGTCTTTGTGGCCCGTGATTCTCGCCAACTCGTGCAAAGCGAAGATCGACGCCAGACGTGAGATCGCCTCATGGCGAAGGTCCTGAAAACGAAGGTCGATCAGGAACTGCGTTTCTGGTGTCCTCCCTGCCTCATTGCATTCGTCTTCGTAGACTTTCCGCGCGCGCGTCACCGCCCGCTCGAACGCTCGGGTCACCGCATCGCTCCGGATGTCAAAAATAGGCCCGCTTCGTTCCCCTTCGGCACCATGCGCAGACCTGCTTGCACTGCCGCTATTGTTTTGCAGTGACTGGAGGACGGCAACGGCGCGAGAAGAAAGGGGTACGTCGCGGGCAGTGCCGCTGCCAACCGCCGGTAGACGCACGACCCTTTGTTGCAGGTCCACAAATTCCCAGCGCAGCGACGCGATCTCACTGCGACGCATGGCGGTTTCGACCGCCAGCCAGACGATGGAAGGTAGAAATGAGGACTCGCTCGCAGCGATAACGCGGTCGAGTTCACCATCGTCAGCATTACGATCTCGTCCCGCCGCTTCGTGCATTGAATCCCCAACCAGGCGCCTGGTACGAGCACCACCTGGCTGCGGCTTATCCAACAGTTCCACGGGGTTTGCGAGAGTCTCCAATCCCCACTCCTTACGGGCCATGCTGAACACGTGCGACAGAACAGCCAGTCGCCGCAGCACGGTGGCGGGCTTGTAAACCTTCAGCCAGTCGTCCCTCAGCTTTGCGACGTCTACGCTTCGAATCGAAGCGATGGGTCGACTGGCTAGCTTAACGTCGTTCCAGACCTTAAGCACGGATGCCTCCTGCATCGAACCTTTTTTCCGCTGGGAAATTTCTGTCTCATAGCGCAGTAGAGCCTCACGGAGAGTCACGGCCTTCGCTTTGCCGCGGCATCCCCATCGGTCCCAATCCATTTCTGACTCGATCGTTTTGGCCCATGCCTCAGCTTCCGCTCTGGTATCGAAGGTCCTGCTTTGCGCCGGGTAGCCCCTTCGCCGCACTTGAGCACGCCACTGATCGGGTCCTCGCTCGGTAATAGTCGCCATCGTCACTTTTACTGTGTGTGCGATGGATTATATTGCGGCGCGCAATCTGCGCCTCACAACAGGCGCCATGCCGCTTTCGAACGCGTTTAACGCCTTTCAACAGATCAAGCTCGCGCGCGACGATTACCGACGACGGATCACCCGCCGCAGACTCGCAATTTTCGCAAGGCAGGAAAGCGACTGATTAGCTCGATCACTCGTCCACGCGATCAGGGCTTGCGTGACCGCAGCCTAGGCAATTCGGCGTTGTCGCGATATTTTTCGACCCAATCGATTACCTCCATGGCCTTGTAAAGCGGATGTGCACGCTGCGTACCGTTTGCTACCGGCAAGCGAAATGGCCGTGGGAAATCCGGAAGGCACAGGATGGCCTGCCGGGTCTGTGACACCGTCCGATTCAGGTACGCGGCGATGTGTTCCGCAGTCCATAGCTTTACGTTGAGCGGAATGGTCCTATTGATGCCGTCGCAAATCACTGCAGCAATTGAGGTAGCAATCTGCTGCTGCAACTCGGCGGTCGCCAGCTCCGCTCTTGCTGGCTCATACTCGCCCATATCCATCCCTTTCTCCTTCTGCCTAAATTGCAAGACGTGTCGATCCCGCATCGCACTGCCGACCATAATCCAGCACTCACTTGTCCAGTTTGATGCCATGCGCACTATCGCTGGCGGACTCAAGCGTTGTAAATTCCGCGCGCTTCTTCGTGTTCCTCGCCACCATAGTCGGCTCCATAACTTCGTTTAAGCTTCGGGAGGTCGAGAAGATACGCGGGCGCCACGGGCCGAACGACCGGCTCGGGCTGCGCCGGCACCGAGTAGCCGAACTGGCGCTGCCGACGCATGACCACCTTTGAGTTCAGGTGATGGGCCTGTGCGATCGCGCGCAACCGGGTCGGCCACTCGACGGGGAGGTTCGCGTCGTGCATCTCCTGCAGCGCGCGCAGCAGCGCCATGTGGCGATATAGGAAGCGGGCGAACCGTGCGTGCTCTGACCCGATCAGCCGCTGCGCGATATCGCGCACGCCGAAGAACTCCAGCGCCTTCGAATAAACGTCGTCGGGTATGAGCCAGCCGATCGCGCAACGCTTGCCGTCCGGTGCGCGGTACATGCACTTCACGCGATCGAAGGCGACCGCCCGCGCGTTCTGCCGCAGCAGATTCCACGCGACGATATCGAACACGTCCTGCGCGTCGAGCGCGGCGAGCATGGTGGTGGTGAGCTTCATGATAGAACTCTCCTTTACGTGGGACAGATCGCAAACACGTTGAGCAGCCAGCGCACGATGGCGACGGTGCCCGCAAACGAACCGACGATCAACAGCAGCGTCAGCCCGAGTGAAGCCAGCATCAGCAGCGCGAAGAACACCCTCGCGATCGGCGGCAAGGGACGCGTGTCACTCCTCATCCTCGTCGTCCTCATCGGTCGCACTCTTGCGCTTCGGCTCGGCCTCGACCGCGTCGTCCATGTTGATCGTGATGGGCACCTGCCGTTTGAGCAGCGCGACGAGCTTGGCGGTCTCGTCGGGCGAAGGCAACACCTGCGCGCGTGCCTCGCATGCGCAGGTGCCGCCTTCCTTCGGCTCGAAGAGGAATTTGTTGAGCTTGGCGTCTCCGAACTGGAGGTCGCCCTTGCCGCGCCCGTTGCCAAGGTGCAGGTGCAAACCGACCGCATCCCATTCGCCTGCCCACTTGTGCTTGCCGAACTGCGGGAACCGCACGTGCGTGAGGTGATCGGCTTCGTCGAGCAGCGACGGGTCAGCGTTCGGGTTGTTCTCATAGAGCGACTCGCGCAGGCCGTTGCCGAGAGCATCGAGGTACGTGTTCGGGACATCGAAGCCGAGTTTGATATCGACGGCGGTCACTTCCGCGTCGCCATGATTTTCCGTGCGCACGTTCAGGTGAAGGATTTTGCAGGGGTGCTTCTCAAGGGCGAGCATCAGGTTCTCCTCGGTGCAAGAGACGCACCGAAGCGGCGCGACTCGTTGTGGAACTTCTCAAGCAGGAACACAGCGGATAGCTGGTCGAGTTCGGCCAGTTCGAAGTTCACGTCGAGCATTGACTTGAAGCCCGCGTAGAACGCGATGCGCATCTCGTCGCGCTGTAGCGGCGGCGCGTCCGCTGCGATCACGCGCGCCTCGAAATCGGTCCATCGCTGCTCGATCGTTTTCATCACTGGTCCTCCTCGAAGTCGCCCATGCGCGCGCGGTACAGACTCTCGAGTTCGGCGCGCTGCTGCGCATCCTTGACGTGCTTGATCAGGTCTGCCGCCTCGTTCGCAGCGTCGGCGCTGGTCGCGACGTTCAGCGCGTCGGCCACCTCGGCATAGGTGACAACCGGCGCGTCCTGCTTGCCCGCGTCAGCCTTGGGATCAGCATTGCCAGCCGTGTCCGTTTTTCCCGCGTCGTTTGAGGCCGCTGCCGCGCCTTTGCCCTTGGCGTTCGCCTTCATGCGGTTCTTCACGTTCGCGGTGCCCGAGCCACCGGCATCGGCTGGCGGCGCGCCCTTGCCTGCGCCTTCACCTGCAGCTGCATCGCCGCCCATCTCGAACCATTCCTCGGGCGTGCTCATCTCGTCGCGCAGCGACGCATAGACGCGTTTGAGCGTGACCACCTGCGCGGGCGTGATCGCGTCGAGCCTACGCTGGATGCGCTTCTCGATGTGCTCCTTCGTGATGCCGAACGGCGCGAACGCTTCGAGCATCTTCTCCATCGCCTCGGGGCTGGTGTCGGCCTTCGCCTTGAGCGTCGCATCGGCCTGCGCCATCGCGGCCTCGATCACGTCGCCCGGGATCACGGCTTCAAGACATGCGCGCACCCGGCGCTGCGCCATGTTTGCGCATAGCTCGTAGATATCGCGCTCGTCGCGCAGCGCGTAGCCTCCCTGCTTGGTATCGCGCCAGTGCGGCACGATGAAGGCGATACGCTTGCGCGTGCGGCTCTGCATGTCCACGGCCACGGCCTCGACCTCGGAATAGGCGATGCCGCGCCCGTCGACACCACGCGAACGCTCGCGCCATGCCGCGTCGATGTTTTCCCATTCGGTGGCGATCGCCTCCATCGCCTTGATGCTCGGGCCGCGAATGTCGGTGCCGCCGCGCGAGAACTGGTACTGGCTCTTCTCCGCGAGGGCCGGTCGCGTGAAGGCGTTCAGGATGCGGTCCATAGCCTTGACGGGATCGCGCGGGAACTGTCGCGCCATCAGGGCCATCACCTGCATGTCCGCGAGTTCGCGGCTCTGGTCCTGACGCGCACCAGCCGTCTCGGTGACGTCCTTGCGCCCGCCCGCGAACGGGGACTCGACGAGGTCATTCATTACTTCTCTCCTTTACGTGCGCTGAAACGGAAGTCGACATAGGTCGACGGTTCGACGCTGTAGCCGTCACGCTTGATCACCTTGCGCGTATAGCCACCGCCGTTCGGCAGCAGGCCGACCGATGCCTCGCCCATCAGGTGAAGGATGCGGGCCTTCGCTGCGTCCGCGCCTTGCTCCATCAGGTCGCGCTGCTCGCTGAAGTCGAGGCGCGCGTAGTGCAGCGCCTCGGCCTCGGGCGGGAGCTTCACCGTCTCGCCGTTCGTGCCCGGGCACATCTTCTTCAGCAAGCCGATCGAACTCTTGTGGGTGTAGTCGAGCGGCGGCGGCTCTCTCTTCTCGATGCGCTGCCAGAACTCGGCCTCGCCGGATTCCACGAGATCTATCATCTCGGCGTCGCGCTCGATGTGGTAGACCTTGAGCGAGTTTCCGCCGACGCAGGCCGCGAGGTGCCATACCTCGTAGCCAGAGACGGCGAGGTAGTGGTGGCATTGCATAAGGTACTCGGTCGGCACCTGATCAGAGTGCTCCTCGCCCCATTCATCAAAGCGGTACGACAGCGAATCGACGTTCTTGCATTCGAGGCCCTCACGCTTGCCGTCGACGGTGCGATCGTAGGAGCCGAGCATCCACGGCAGCTTCGAATGCTGCGCCAGCTTGTTGTGCCGTCGCAGGCTGACGCCATACCGCTTCGCGTACATATCCGCGATCACCGCCTCAATGGCCTGCCCGAACTCCATGCGCTCGACCGTGTCGGGCGCGACCATCATGTCGCCCGGGATCAGGCCTAGCTTCTCCTGATAAAGCTGGAAGGCGGTCTTGTGCCGCGACTGGCCAAGCGCCGCTGCTGCGTCGCTGCCGCCGAGGCCACGCTTTCGATCGGCCAGCCATTCCTCACGCGCATTCATAACTGACTCCTTTGCTGATTCCGAGACGCCCTCGGGTTGTGAGAGGTGTCAAACGACGTAGCCCGCGTCGCGCGAGATATGCATGCGTGGCTCAGGGAAGCGCCAGCGCATCGACCACCACTGGCGACGCAGCGGCTTGGGGATCGTGCGAAGCGTCGCGCGGTACGAGAACGGGCTGCGGCTCGTGAAGCGATAGAAGGTCATCGCCGTCACTCCTCGGC
>Ga0209564_1003513_pt1 | contig 10592 bp, 9 predicted proteins | sample AraplaCol_mMF_r2_FD_184272 | JGI IMG/M metagenome (GOLD analysis project Ga0209564, IMG submission 184272) | Arabidopsis root microbial communities from North Carolina, USA - plate scrape MF_Col_mMF_r2 (SPAdes) (version 3) | ecosystem: Host-associated > Plants > Roots > Endosphere | place: USA... | reverse complement strand
GGGCCTGCGACCGCGTGCGTCTCCTGCAGATGCTGCGCGGCCCGGCGCCGCGCGACGCGGACGACACCGACGCCCCCGCCGCGAACACGCCAGGCTGACGGGCAGGCGGCTCACGGCACGCCTTCCGGCTCGCCGTATCAATGCATCGTGACGGAATCGAGCCCGGTCGATCTCACTTCGGGTTGTACTTCGGGCGAAGCGAGATAGTCGAGGAGGGCTTTGGCTTCCTTCGGATGCTGTGCGCCGATGGGGATGCCCGCAGCGTAGCGCGTGACGGACTGCAGGGACTCGGGAATCTTTCCGACGAATGTCGCGCCCTTGACGGGTAACAGCTCGCTCACCTGCTGGAAGCCGATTTCGTAGTCGCCGTTCGCCACCACCGACGCCACTGGAATCTTCGGAATCATCTTCGCCTTCGGCTTGACCTGATCCTCGATACCGAGCCGCTTGAAGAGTTCGCGCTCGATATACACGCCGCTCGCGCTGTCCGAGTAGGCGATCGACCCGGCGTGCAGCAGGGCTTGCCTGAGCGCTTCGACCGAGCCGATGTCGGGCTTCGCCGCGCCGTCGCGCACGACCATGCCGATGCGCGAATCCGCCAGTTCGACCCGCGATCCGGGGACGATCTTGCCTTCCTTGATCAGATCGTCGAGTGCGTAACCGACCATGATCACGACGTCGGCGGGCTCGCCGCGCGTAAGACGGTTGGGAATCGCCTCCGGCGATTTGCCCATCGAGGGCCCGAGCGCCGTGTCGAGCGTATTGCCCGTCGCGGACGCGAATTTCGGGCCGAGCGCCTTGTACGCGGCGGTGAAGCCGCCCGAGCTCATGACGTGCAGGTCGGCGGCCTGGACGCTCGCTGCCGCCGTCGACGTTGCCACGAGCGCGACGGTACAAAGTTTCAGAAGAAGGTTTTTCATGGATGAAGGTGTATCGGGTTGCGTATTCAGACGTGTGCGGGACGAGCGCGGGATCAATGCGCTGGCGTCAGCGTCACGGCGCGGCGGCGATAGAGCGCGAGTGTCGCGCACAGGGCGCAGACGGCGGCGAAGCTCATCCAGTAGCCGGGCGCGGCCTTGTCGCCGCTAACGTGAATGAGGGCGGTGGAGATCGCGGGCGTGAAACCGCCGAACACCGCCGTCGCGAGACTGTAGGCCAGCGAGAACCCCGCGACGCGCACTTCCACGGGCATCACTTCCGTCAACGCGACGACCATCGCGCCGTTGTAGATGCCATACATGAACGAGAGCCACAAGAGCACGAGCAGCATGTTGATAAAGCTCGGCGCGTGAGCGAGCAGCGACAGTGCCGGATACGCCGTCGCGATGGCGAGCACCGTCATGGCGAGCAGCAGCGGCCGGCGGCCAATCCTGTCGGAGAGCGCCCCGCCGATCGGCAGCCACACGAAGTTCGACACGCCGACGCACAGCGTCACCAGCAGGCTGTCCGCGGTGCTCAGGTGCAGGACCGTCTTGCCGAAGGTGGGCGCGTAGATCGTGATGAGGTAGAAACTCGTGGTGGTCATCGCCACCAGCATCACGCCTGCGATCACGACGGCCCAGTTCTGGACCAGCGTGCGGAACACCTCCTTCATGGCCGGGCGATGCTGGCGCGCCTTGAACTCCTGCGTTTCCTCGAGATTGCGGCGCAGCATGAAGATGAACGGCACGATCATGCAGCCGACGAAGAACGGCACGCGCCATCCCCACGCCGCGATGGCCGTCGCGTCCAGCCATTGATTGAGCGCGAAGCCGAGACCTGCCGCGACGACGATCGCCACCTGCTGGCTCGCGGACTGCCAGCTCGTGAAGAAGCCCTTGCGGCCGGGCGTGGCCATCTCGGCGAGATACACGGACACACCGCCCAGCTCCGCGCCCGCCGAGAAGCCCTGCAGCAGCCGCCCGATCAGCACCAGCGCCGGTGCCATCAGGCCGATCGTCGCATAGCCCGGCACAAAGGCGATCAGGATGGTGCCGCTCGCCATGATGGAGAGCGTGACGATCAGGCCCTTGCGGCGGCCGACGTCGTCGATGTAGGCGCCCAGCACGATCGCGCCCAGCGGCCGCATCAGGAAGCCGGCGCCGAAAACCGCGAAGGTCATCATCAGCGAGGCGAATTCGCTCGCGGCGGGAAAAAAGACGTTGGCGATCTGCGTAGCGTAGAAGCCGAACAGAAAGAAGTCGAACTGCTCGAGGAAATTCCCGGCCGTCACGCGGAAAACCGCTGCGGCCTTTGAATGCCCGGGCGAAGGGATAGAGGGCGAGGGGTGCATCGAGGTGTCTCCTGAAATCCTGTGAATGCGCGGTAATCCGGCGGATTGTCGTTTCAGGAATGTTCGCCCGGAACCGGTCAAACGATAAGTGCAATGTTGTGAACGATTGATGTTCATTGGTTATCAATCGATGCCGTGCCGGCGTCACGCTTTGGGTGCGGATGCGCGCGGCGGCACTTTGCCGATCGCTCAACTCGCGCCGCGCGTCGCCGTTAACCCGTACGACGTCCCGCACCCATTCGCCGCGTCACTTCGCTCGCTTCGCGACGTATGGGCTCGAATCGTTGGGCCCGGACTGCAAGTTTGCCAGGGTTGGCAACACCGCGCCATGGACGTCCGTGCTGCACGGCGTGCGATCAAACAAACATCTCTCATGGTTTTCAAAGGACTCTGTACCGCATTAGTCGCAGTCGTGCTGAACCTGGCGGCTGCGTCCGGTTGCGAGGCTCAATACTCCACCGGCTGGTTGGCCAACACACATGGCACGGCGACGACTCGCGTGGGCAATGTGGCTCGCTCGATGTGGGTGGCATCGGAAGGGGTGATCTATACCGCGTCGATGTGGGACGAGGGCGAGGGCGGCATCGCGATGTATCAGAATGGACGGAACATCGGGTCGATCGGCGCGCACGGCGAGTTTCAGGGCGGCGCGATCACGGGCAACTCGACCTCGCTGTTCGCTGCGCTGCAGTTCAACGTCGCATATGGAAGCGGGAAGATCGGTCGATACAACCGGCAAAGCCGCACGCGCGACCTGCTCATTGCGGTAAGCGACACGACCACCGAACGCCTCGCGGATGTCGTCACGGGACTCGCGACGTCCGGCGCGCTGCTCTACGCGAGCGATTTTCCAGGCAACCGGGTGCGCGTGTACACGACCTCGGGGGACTGGTTGCGCGATATCGCTGTGGCAGGGCCGGGCGCGCTCGCGGTGGACTCGGGCGGCAACATCTGGGTCGCGCAGCCGGGCACGGGTGCCGTGGTCCAGTTCAGCCCGACAGGCGAACGCAAAAATACCATCCAGCTGGCGGCGAAAGCACAACCCGCTTCGCTGTATTTTGACGCGGTCACCGGGCAGCTATGGATTGGCGACGAAGGGCCGGACATGAACATCAAGATCTATGACGTCTCCAGCGCACCGTATGTTGCCGGAACATTTGGCGTTCAAGGCGGATACCTCAATACGGTCACGGGGATCAAGGGGCAGGTAGGCGACAGGCGGTTCACGCGCGTGACGGGGATTGGCCGGGATTCTGCGCGCAATCTCTATGTGCTGAACAACCCATGGGGCGGATCATGGGATCTCGGCCGCAACGGAGGCACCGACATCCACGCATACGATGGCACCGGCGTGTTGCGCTGGCAGCTCCAGTCGGTGAACTTCGAAGGCAACGCCGCGCCGGACCCTGCCACCGACGGGGCGATCTTCTACGGCGGCATGCACATCTATGCGGGCACTCCCGGAGGCGCGTACGTTGCGAACACAATCGATCCGTTTACTTACCCCGCCGATCCGCGCATCAATCTCGCCGATCACGAACGCGGCGAACATTTCGCCCAGGTCGTCAGCGTGGGCGGACACCGGATACTCGTTGCAGCAAGCCAGAACCCGGATACCTTTTACTTTTTCCATTTCAATCGGACCAGCGGGTACATTGCGATTCCCGATAGCACGCTGCCGGGAACGGCGTTCGGTACGACGGTAAAAGTCCGAAACGGCTTTTGCCTGGATAGCAAGGGCGATATCTGGGCTGGCCTCGACAAGACCAACGCGATTTCACACTATCCGCTGTCGGGTTTCGACGCGGACGGCAAACCGTTGTGGGGAGCCGCGATCACGATGCCGATTCCGGCGACGATCTCGCAACTGACGCGCATCATGTACCTGCCCGAAAGCGATACGATGGTACTCACCGGGATCACGGGCAGCACGGACTGGACCGCGGTTGGATCGCGTGTCGAGGTGTATCACGGGTGGCTGGCCGGCAACAGAACTGCACCGGATCCCGTGATCAACCTGACTGGCGCCAATCCCAAATCGGTCGTGGCAGCCGGGAATTATCTTTTTGTGGGCTACGTCCATACCGTGCCGAATATCGACGCGTACAACCTCACGACGGGGAAGCTCGATATCACGCTCGTCAATAGCAACCCGAACGCAGTCGATGTCGGCAACGACGTGGACTCGATGTATGGACTTCGGGCGTACCGGCGTTCGAACGGCGAATATGAAGTCACGAAGGACAACTACAACGATTCGAGCATCGTGCTTTATCGCTGGACGCCGGCCGCCTCGAGCGGGGCCGGCGCGAGTGCGGCGAAGTCGATGATGGTGTCGCCATTCAAGTGAATTGACGATGCGCATGAGCCGCGGCGATCGGGCTGGCGCATCATCCTGGATGAATGGCGCGCCGTTCGTGCGTCGCCTCAGCGCGCAACGACGAACGATGTGTGCATGCCCATCTCATAGTGCCCCGGCCGGTTGCAAATCAGCACGTAGTGTCCTGGCGCGAGTTTCAATGACAGGTGCTTTGTCGAGCCCTGCGCCAGGTCCTCCACTTCGCCCATTTTCTTGAACCGGCTTTCCGTGACCTGGCCTTTGTGGACAGGCAGATGCGCGTCGTCCATGTCTGTCTTCAGCACCACCAGCTCATGTTCGGTATTGCCGCTCGTTGCGTTGTTCACCTCGAGCGTGACCCGCCCGGCATTCACCGTAACGGGATCGAGTTGAATCATGTTGTCCGTGAGCTTGACATGGATCGTCCCGTCGGCATTGGCGCTCAGCGGCGCAACGCCGAGTGCGAGCGCCGCCAGCATGTACACAGCATGGTTTCTGTCGATCATGATGTTTCTCCTCGAAGGGCTGCGTCGCCTCGCCACGGCGCCGGATTCGCCGGCCCCGTAAGCTCCTGGGTCCAATGTTCTCTCGATGAGTGTCGGGCGTCTGCGGAAACGTTCTCCAATCTGCATGGGTAAGAACCCTCGTCATCGTCGCGGTCGCTCGAGACCACTTATCGCGGCGCTCAAAGCTTCGCCTTCGCGCAGCGGTGCAAGCAGGCTTGCACACATTGCGCGCGTGAATGTCGTCACGGATGAAGGACCCGAGCTTGCCAGTGCCGGCGAGCCTCGCAGATAGAACGTGAATGGGCGTCGAAATATTCCGCCCAATTTCGGCCTTCAGGCGGATGCTCGCTGTCGAAATTGCGGAGGATGGTCAGTCGATGGTGAGGGATCGGTTGCGACAGGGTGCTGGTCCATTGCAGCACCTGTTGAGAGCGCTTACTTCATCGAAGCACCATGCCAGGCCATTTGCGATGTCTGTGCGGCACCGAACAGAACGGATCGCGAACCAGGCGAATAGTGGCAGTCGTGCAAGGCCGAACTGGGAATCGTGATGCGCGTTAATCTCTCTCTCCCTCTGTTTGTTCTGCCATTCCTGGTTGTCGGCTGCAACACGCCGCCCATTCCGCCGGGAAAGTCCGTCGATATTCCGACTGCTCTGGAACATGTTTTAGATGGCCTGTGCAATGCGAAGAAGAATCTCGCGGCACATAAGCAGGACTATGGCGTTGCGCTCGATTCGATTACCGTGGAGCTTGATCTGACTGTCGACGGGACAAAGAATCCTCCCGTGGCGGTTGCCCCCGATATTCAGTTTGTTCCGACCGTCAGTTACGGGCAGATCATCACAGCGACCAAGGGAAGCAGGCTCACGCTTACGTTCAGGAATACCGCTGCCACCAGCGCGTCAGGCGGCGTCGAGTGCAACGTCTCCAAACAGTAAATCACGCACGGGAACGGCGCAGCCGATCGTAGCCAGGCGGTCGCGCCGTGCGTTCAACGCTTCGTCACCGATAGATACGCGGCGACCTGATCGATTTGTTGTTCATCGAGTGCGGACGCGACGGCCTTCATCGTGCCGGGCTTCGCGCCGCTTTCCTTCGCGCGTGCCTGAAACGCATGGATGCGGGCGATCGTGTATGCAACCGGCTGACCTGCAATGGCAGGGAAATGCGCACCGTTGCCCCTTCCGCCTGCACCGTGACAACTGAAGCAGGCGGGAACGCCGGGCGCGCCCAGTTCGGCCAGTTGCTCGCCAGCCGAGAGAACCGCTGCTGATGATCCAGGAACCGCGACGACGGCAGGCTTCGGCGTTTGCGCGGCCGGCATGCCGTCTGCGGCCGGGACCCGGTTTTGTGCAAAGCACGTGCTCGCGAATGCGCAGAGCGATAGTGTCGCGCACACGCGCGCCATCACGCTGAAGAATGAATCGGTATTCGGGTGGGGGCCGCGTAAGTTCAGAGTATCCATCGTTCGCTTTGCATCAGGCTGATGCCTATACGGTACGCACATGCAGGGCGCGGAAAGGTCAGGAACGCACGGCTTTTTCGGATCTCAACGCTCGCACGCGATGTGGCCGCCTTACCGCGAAGTGGCCTGCAAGATGCGCTGCGTTTTGTCCGATCACGTACACGAGCGCGAGGTCCGCAGACGCACTGCATCAGAAGAATTTCGATCGGCTTGCGCGCAGCGTACAGGTTGATTGCCTAAGGTGACTTCAGCGTTTATGCTGAACAGATTGTGCTGCGTGGTGAATGACGAATGATGAATGACGATCCGCGCGGCCAGGTGGCCTATCCCACTCGACGTGACATGGGACTCAGGTTGGCCCGACGCGGGACGTCCCATGCTTCAGTTCGAGTCGGACCGTTGAACACAGGATGTTCGAGCGACGGGAGAAGTCCATGCGCAAGCCTCTACAGACGGGCGCTATGTTGATGGCACTTGCCCTTGGCGGAAACGCAGCCGCTCATCCGGACATCGCGAGTTGCTGCTTTCGAGAATCTGATTCGGGCGAGAGTTGGCAAAGCCACGCGGCAAGCGTATCGCGGCCAATGGCGACCGGCGATGACAGGAGCGTGGCAGTCCCGGATGTGTCGCTTCCCGAGGATTCGTTCCGTCCCATCGAACGCGTGGCTCCCGGCAGACTGGATAAATCGGTCAGTTACGTGAGCACGGTTCGCGAGGGCGTGACGAACAGCAACGTCGATGACGGCAGACCAGCCCTCCATCCGTCGACGCCGGACACGGCGGCGACGCTCCCTGCCACGATGGGTGCGCCGCGCGTTGTCCTGGATGGCACGGCCATGCTCACCGGTAGCTGGCTAAGCAGCGGCCAATACGTACTCACGTTCGTCCTGAACGCCCGGAATTGACGCCAGGCGACTGACGCCATGTGGCAATTGCGCCCGTTCTTCAAGACGTTCGAAGCGCCTTGCGGCGAAGCTGGCCGACCGATAGCCACAACGCAGAAACGAGAAAGTAGACGGCGCCTACGGCTGCGTAGCCGGCCACCCTGCTAATCGCGGAATGCGTCGGCGCGCCGCTTTGCGTCAGGAAAAATGCCCCTGCCAATGCCGACTGTCCGCCGCTCAGGATCATCGCCCATTGCGCGCCAAGGTGTTTCCAACGGCGGACGGCAGTGGCGAGTTGAAGCAATCCGGAAAGTATCGCCCAGGCGCCGAATACACCCAGCACCCAGTTCAATCCCAAGGCGACCATCACCGCAACCGTTGCAACGGAACTGACGATGACGTTGATGGCTTGAGTACGATTTTCAGCCAGCCCACCGTTACGCGACGCGTCGATGTAATTGGCCAGAGCATCCCACGCGGGATACACGACCAGCAGTGCAACTGCGGTGACCGGGAAGTGCTGCCCGACGGAGAAAGCCAGTACGACCCAGGCAACGGAAAATGCAGTCCGGACGAAATAGTAGCGCGTGAGCCAGCGTTCTTTCTGAGCTCGAGTGATATCTTCCTGACGATCAACCATTGCAACTCCCTAACGGATTCTAATGAACGTGCCGAAGGGAAGGATCGCACCAGATTGAATCCGGTGGCATCGGTCAAATGACCGACCATGGGCGGCTCGGGCGTGTGGGTGCGCAGGCGAATGGCCCCATCGAGACGGCAAGGTCGGATCATCTCTTTCAGATGTATATCGCGTGCAGCTATCTGTCGAAGCTCACCAACGACGAAAAAACGCAGGCACGGGTGACAGCCTTCGAGCAGGCTGGCGGGCAGTGACCGGACGCGTTCAGGCGTTACTTCGTCCTCGCTTCTTCCGGGCATAAATCGCAGCCCCCGTTTCAACCGGAATGAATGGCGCCTGAAAATGATCGATCAGAAAATCGATAAATGCCCGTGCGCGCGCAGTCTGGTTCCGCTGGCTGGGATAGTAGACAAACAGATCCGCCGACGGCAATACCGTTTCCGGCAGAACCAGTTTCAATCTGCCGCTCTGAACGTACTTCGCCAGATCCCATTCGGAACGAATCAAAATTCCATGTCCATCGAGCGCCCATCGCAGCACGATATCGCCGTCGTTGCTCGACAGCGCGCCCTTGACTTTCAGCGCTTCCGTGCGGTCGCCCTGCATGTACCGCCAGACGCCATACGCATCGTCGTTCTGGCGATGAATGATGCAACGGTGCTGAACCAGATCTTCCACGCGCTCCGGTGTGCCGAAACGTTCGAGATATCTGGGTGAAGCGCAAAGAAAGCGCCGATTGCTCATGATGCGCCGTGCGCTAAGCCGGCTGTCGGGTAGTTCGCCGAAGCGGATCGCCATGTCGAATGCTTCCTCGACGAGATCGATGGGCCGGTCGGTCACTTCGAACTGGATCTCGACATTGGGAAACCGTTTGGCGAAGTCGGACACGAGCGGCGCGATCGTCGTGCGCCCGAAGCCGAGCGTCGCGTTGATCCGTAATAGCCCATGCGGGTCGGACCGGGACCCGGATATGTCGTCTTCCATCTGCCGGACTTGCGCGACGATCTGCGTCGCGTAGCGCAGGTAGGTCTCGCCTTCCGGCGTGAGGCTGACACTGCGTGTGGTCCGGTTGACGAGGCGCGCGCCCAGTCTCTGTTCGATCAGCCCCAGCCGCTTGGTCGCCGCCGGCGGCGTGAGATCGAGCGCACGCGCCGCGCCCGACAGGCTTTTCAGCCTGGCGATGAGGATGAAAAACTCGAAATCGGAAGCCGGGTCGGTCGTCACTTCGCTTTATTCGCCAAAAGTAAAAAATGAAATGAATTCAGGTGAATTCTAACGTGGCGTTCCGCGGATAAGCTAGTTTCCATTGCAGCCAGACGCATGCAAAACGTGCTCAAAACTCAGGAGACGCCATCATGAGAATCGTTGAAATCCGCGAAAAGACCGTTCCGATCAGTTCCCCGATCCGGAATGCCTATATTGACTTCAGCAAGATGACGCTGAGTCTCGTCGCCGTGGTGACGGACGTCATCCGGGACGGAAAGCCGGTTGTTGGGTACGGCTTCAATTCCAACGGTCGCTACGGCCAGGGCAAGCTGATGCGCGAGCGTTTCATTCCGCGCATTCTCGAAGCCGATCCCGCCACGCTCGTCGACGATACGGGCGACAACCTCGATCCGCACAAGATCTGGGCGACGATGTTCACGAACGAAAAGCCGGGTGGCCACGGCGAGCGTTCGGTCGCCATCGGCACGATCGACATGGCGATCTGGGATGCGGTGGCCAAGATCGAAGGCAAGCCGCTGTTCCAGTTGCTGGCGGACCGTTACGGCGATGGCCAGCCCAATCGCAAGATCTTCGTGTATGCCGCGGGCGGTTACTACTACCCGGGCCAGGACCACGAAAAGCTGAAAGACGAGATGCGCAGCTACATCGACCGTGGCTATACGGTGGTGAAGAAGAAGATCGGCGGCGCTTCGCTCGACGAAGATCTGCGCCGTATCGACTCGATCCTGAGCGTGCTGCAGGACGGCCAGAAGCTCGCCGTCGATGCCAACGGCCGCTTCGATCTCGACACCGCTATCCAGTACGCGAAGGCACTGTCGCAATACGACCTGTTCTGGTACGAAGAGCCCGGCGATCCGCTCGACTTCGAATTGCAAGCCACGCTGCGCAATTACTACGACAAGCCGATGGCGACGGGCGAAGACCTGTTCTCGATGCAGGACGCCCGCAACCTGATCCGTTACGGCGGCATGCGCCCCGACCGCGACTGGCTGCAGTTCGACTGCGCACTCAGCTATGGCCTCGTCGAATACCTGCGCACGCTCGACATGCTGCATCAGCACGGCTGGTCGCCGAGCCGCTGCATTCCGCACGGCGGACACCAGATGTCGCTGAACATCGCGGCGGGCCTTGGTCTCGGCGGCAACGAATCCTATCCGGACCTGTTCCAGCCGTACGGCGGTTTCCCCGATGGCGTGAGGGTGGAAGGCGGCTATATCACCATGCCCGATCTGCCCGGTATCGGTTTCGAAGGGAAAGC
>Ga0209564_1003508_pt1 | contig 10621 bp, 8 predicted proteins | sample AraplaCol_mMF_r2_FD_184272 | JGI IMG/M metagenome (GOLD analysis project Ga0209564, IMG submission 184272) | Arabidopsis root microbial communities from North Carolina, USA - plate scrape MF_Col_mMF_r2 (SPAdes) (version 3) | ecosystem: Host-associated > Plants > Roots > Endosphere | place: USA... | reverse complement strand
GCTTTTGCACCGCCTCGCCCGCATCGACCAGTGGAGGCAGGCGCAGCGACAGCTTGAACGCGGTGTAGGGCCGCAGCACGTTGCCCGCATCCTTCAGCGCCGGAAAGCCTTCCGCGCCGGTGACCGCTGCAAACGAAAGCGTCGCCGGCGAAGGCGCCCAAGGCCAGACGGGCCAGGGCGCCGCGGGTGATGGCCTGCAAAAGACCGTTGGCGTGTCGGACTCGGGCCACGACGCCGGTGCCGGCGGAGATGGCCACGATCAGTCGATGGGCGACAACGCCGACAAGAACGTTGCACCGACTGATGCCAGCTTCACCCCTTCCCAAGCGGCTTTCGATTTCGCATCCGGTTCGGGCAGGCTCAATCTTGCGGCTTTCGGAGCGCTTGCCTGGCTGCATATGACGGCAGCCAGCAAATCGATACCGCCGCATACGCTCGCCTGGATCTACAACGCCGCGACCAATGAAACGATCGTCTATGTGAACCCGACCGATCATGTTCTCGATATCGGGGAACACGGCCTGCTGGAAATACATCTGCAGGGGATCGTGTCCGTTGCGGAGGCGGATGCCGTCAATCAAGGGGACGGCGCGGTTGTCGCGGCCACGCTGGAGAAGCTCGAAGAAGCGTTGATATCGACCACCGCAACCGACGAAGCCGGTTCGGGCACAGACAACGTCCATGCCGCTGGCGGAGCGAGCGAGAGCACATCCGATACCACTGGCGTTTGGAGCATTCGCGCCGACGGCGGCCTGAGGTTCCAGTTCGGGCAGCGGACCGGCTTGGGGCCGTCGACGAGGAGCGAGACCTCCGGCGAGGAGGCGCATGGCACGGACGAGAGCGATAGTGCGTCGCTGACTCACGTATCATCGCTCACGGTTGCTCATAGCGAGACAGCCATTTCAGTTGATAATCCCACATCGAAGAATGCGCCGATCAGCGCCAACACTGGTGTGTCGCCGACCGGGCTGAACGAGGTCGTCCAACCGAGCGTCGTTACGGCCGACAGCACGGACCACGGCAACTCGCAGCACGGGTCGGAATCCGAGTCGCCGGGTGGTGACGACACTGACAAGCCGGGCAACGGTGTCGGCAACGGTGCCGAGAAGCACGCTTCGGATTCGGACCTTCCGCCGGGCTTGGCGAAGAAGGCGGACGCGACGGAAACGACTGACGCCGACGCCAAGCCGGGCAACGGCGTCGGCAACGGCGCCGAGAAGCACGCTTCGGATTCGGACCTTCCGCCGGGCTTGGCGAAGAAGGCGGACGCGACGGAAACGACGGACGCCGACTCCAAGCCGGGCAATGGCGTCGGCAACGGCGCCGAGAAGCACGCTTCGGATTCGAACCTTCCGCCGGGCTTGGCGAAGAAGGCGGACACGACGGAATCGACTGACGCCGGCTCCAAGCCGGGCAACGGCATCGGCAATGGTGCCGAGAAGCAGGCTTCGGATTCGAACCTTCCGCCGGGCTTGGCGAAGAAGGCGGACGCGACGGAATCGACTGACGCCAGCTCCAAACCGGACAATGGCGCCGAGCAGCACGATTCGACTACGGACCTTCCGCCGGGCTTGGCGAAGAAGGCAGACTCGAACGACGTCAAACACGGCAACTCGGGGCACTCAAACTCCGCAGATGCACCGGACGTCCCCGCGACCGTCGCCCCCAGCGTCGTAACGGCCGACAGCGCGGACCATGGTAACTCGCAGCACGCCCCGGAGGCTCAGCCTACGCAGATGGCAGCAGCGGACGCGACCGAAGCACACTCCAAGCCGGGCAACGGTGGCGCCAATGGCGCCGAGCAACAGGCTTCGGCTTCGGACCTTCCGCCTGGGCTCGCGAAGAAGGCAGACGCGAGCGACGTCGACCACGGCAACTCGGGTCACTCAAACTCCGCAAATGCACCGGACGTCGCCGCGACCGTCGACACGAGCGTCGTGACGGCCGACAGCACGGACCACGGTAACTCGCAGCACGCCTCGGAGCCTCAGCCCACTCAGACGGCAGCGACGGACCCAACCGATGCGGACTCCAAGCCGGGCAACGGTGGCGGCAATGGCGCCGAGCAACAGGCTTCGGCTTCGGACCTTCCGCCTGGGCTCGCGAAGAAGGCTGACGCGAGCGACGTCGACCACGGCAACTCGGGTCACTCAAACTCCGCAGATGCACCGGACGTCGCCGCGACCATCGACTCTAGCGTCGTAACGGCCGACAGCGCGGACCATGGTAACTCGCAGCACGCCTCGGAGCCTCAGCCTACTCAGACGGCAGCAACGGACCCAACCGATGCGGACTCCAAGCCGGGCAACGGTGGCGGCAATGGCGCGGAGCAACAGGCTTCGGACCTTCCGCCAGGTTTGGCAAAGAAGGCAGACGCGAGCGACGTCGACCACGGCAACTCGGGTCACTCAAACTCCGCAAATGCAACGGACGTCGCCGCGATCGTCGACACGAGCTTCGTAACGACCGATAACGCGGACCATGGTGACTCGCAGCACGCCTCGGCGCCTCAGCCTACTCAGACGGCAGCGACAGACCCAACCGATGCGGACTCCAAGCCGGGCAACGGTGGCGGCAATGGCGCCGAGCAACAGGCTTCGGACCTTCCGCCAGGTTTGGCAAAGAAGGCGGACGCGAGCGATGTCGACCACGGCAACTCGGGTCACTCAAACTCCGCAGATGCACCGGACGTCGCCGCGACCATCGACCCTAGCGTCGTAACGGCCGACAGCACGGACCATGGCAACTCGCAGCACGCCTCGGATCCTCAGCCTACGCAGATGGCAGCAACGGACGCGGCCGAAGCGGACTCCGGGCCGGGCAGCGGTGGCGGCAATGGCGCCGAGCAACAGGCTTCGGACCTTCCGCCAGGTTTGGCAAAGAAGGCGGACGCGAGCGATGTCGACCACGGCAATTCGGGGCACTCAAACTCCGCAGATGCATTGGCCGCGACCGTCGACTTGAGCGTCGTAACGACCGATAACGCGGACCACGGCAACTCGCAGAACGCCTCGGAGCCTCAGCCCACGCAGACGGCAGCGACAGACCCAACCGATGCGGACTCCAAGCCGGGCAACGGTGGCGGCAATGGCGCCGAGCAACAGGCTTCGGACCTTCCGCCAGGTTTGGCGAAGAAGGCAGACGCGAGCGACGTCGACCACGGCAATTCGGGGCACTCAGACACACCGGACGCCACCGAGACCATCGAATCAAGCATCGTAACGGCCGACACCGCGGACCACGACAACTCGCAACACGCTGCGCAATCTGCTGCAGACACATCAGGAGTCGCACCGCCCGCCGAAGCTACGGTCATCACCGTCGGCACGAGCCAGGAGATGGTGTTCAACTTCGATAGCCCGGCACCTGCTCCGACTTCCGTCGCGGTCGTTCAGCCGAACGTCCAGAATGATCCGCTCGATCTGCACATTCCGCCCGGTCAGCAGAAGATCATCGAGACCATTGCCCAAGTGATCCCGCAAGCACCGGACGACCACGCGGCCGGTCACGGCAATAACGGTCATCACGGCAATGCATCCGCGCATCATGACCTGCTGATTTGACGCTTTCCGGCGTCAATCAGAAAGGCCGCGCGGGCGCTTCGACGCCGTCGCCGATCAATGGATGATCTGGCCGAGGAAATCCTTCGCGCGTTCGGTTCTGGGCGCGCGGAAAAAGGTCTCGGGATCGGCCTCCTCGACGATCGCGCCGCGGTCCATGAACACCACCCGGTCCGCAATCTCGCGGGCAAAGCCCATCTCGTGCGTGACGCAGACCATGGTCATGCCGTCCTTGGCGAGCTCCACCATGGTGTCGAGCACTTCCTTGACCATCTCCGGGTCGAGCGCCGAGGTCGGCTCGTCGAACAGCATGATCTTCGGCTGCATGCACAGCGCCCGCGCGATGGCGACGCGCTGCTGCTGGCCGCCGGAGAGCTGCCCCGGATATTTGTCCGCCTGGTCGTGGATGCGCACCTTGCGCAACAGACCGATCGCGCGCTCCTGCGCCTCGGCACGCGACAGGCCGCGCACCTTCATCGGGGCCAGCATGCAGTTCTCAACGATCGACAGATGCGGAAACAGGTTGAAGCTCTGGAATACCATGCCGACCTCGCGGCGGATGCTGTTGACATCAGTCATCCGGTCGGTCAGCTCGACGCCGTCGACGACGATCCGCCCCGCATCGTGCTTCTCGATGTGATTGATGCAGCGGATCAGCGTCGACTTGCCCGAGCCCGAAGGACCGCACAGCACGATCTTCTCGCCGGCTGCAACGCTGAGATTGACGTCGCTCAGGGCGGTGAAATGGCCGAACCGCTTCACCAGGCTTTCCACGATGACGATGGACGCGGACGGCTCCGGCTTATTGCCTGCAGCGAGCTGATGCATTTTCCTCTCCCAAGACCAGGATGACCGTGCGCTGCGCTAGCGGCGCATTCCCGCGATCGCATAGCGCTTGCGCAGCGACGCCACGCATTGCGATGCCGCCGAGCTGATCGCGAGGTAAACCACCGCGATGACCAGATACATCTCGACGAGGCGGCCGTTGAGCTGCGCGAGCTTGGAGGCCGCGCCGAGCAGATCGGTGAGCGAGAGCACGTAAACCAGCGAGGTATCCTGGAACAGGATGATGGTCTGGCTCAGGATGATCGGGCTGGCGACGCGGAGCACCTGCGGCAGGATCACCGAGCGATAGGTGTCGAAGGTCGACAATGCGAGCGCCTGGCACGCCTCGAACTGTCCCCGGTTCACCGCGCGCAATCCGACGCGGATGATTTCCGAATAATAGGCGGCCTCGAACAGGCCGAAGGTGATGAACGCCGTCCAGGTCGCGCCGATCGGAACCGGCCGTCCGCTGCCGCCGAGATGGCCGAGCACGATCGGCACCAGGAAGAAGAACCAGAACAGGACCAGGATCAGCGGGATCGAGCGCATCAGCGCGACGTAGCCGCGGACGAGCCTGCCGATCACGGGCACTTCGAAGTGCTGAACCAGGGCAAGACAAGTGCCGAGCACCAGGCCGACCACGAAAGCAACCGCGGTCAACGCCAGCGAGAACAGCAAGCCCGACCAGAGGTAAGGCCACGCCTGGAGCACGATGGAGAAATCGAGGCTGTTCATTTCACGACCTCCATCGCGTCGGGCAAGGCGTCAATCTGTTCGGCGGCGCGCGGCGCGGCCGGCCTGGCCGCATCGTCCGCGCGGCCCGTGCCGGGAATGCGCACCGCCCTGTCGATCAGCGCCATCCCCTGATAGGCAATCAGCGCCAGCGCGAGATAGACAAGCGTCGCGGCGCCGAACGCCGTGAATGTCTGGAACGTCGCTTCGCTGATCTGGCGAGCCTGCGCCGTCAGCTCCATCAAGCCGATGGTGAGCGCGACCGAAGTGTTCTTGTAGATGCCCATCACCTCGCTGGTCAGGCTCGGGATGATCAGGCGCAACGCCTGCGGCACGATGACGTAGCGATAGGTCAGATAGCTGCTGAGCCCCAGCGCGCTTGCCGCCTCGACCTGCCCTTTCGGCAGGGCCTCGATCCCGGCACGAACCTGTTCGGCGATGCGGGCGGCGGTGTAGAGACCGAGGCACACGAGTGCCGGGAAGAACGATCCCCAGGGCGGCGGGATCTGCTTGATGGCATTGCCGAGCGAGACGGGAAGGATCTCCGGCAGCACGAAGTACCAGAGGAACATCTGCACGAGCACGGGGATGTTGCGGAAGATCTCCACATAGAGGCGGGCAAGCGCCGCAACGGCGCGGTTCTGCACGGTACGGCCGATGCCGACGACCACCCCGACGGCGAACGCGATCCACCAGCCGAAGAACGCCAGCGCCAGCGTCCAGCCGAGGCCCGACAACAGCCAATCGATGTAGCGCTGGCCATCCGCGGTCTGTTCAAGAAGCACTGCAAACATGGCGTACCTCAGGGCTCGGTTTGCGGGACGTTTCTCCGGCAAGGCCGCGAAGCGGATTCCTGTTGACGCGCTTCCTGACGCGAACCGGAATCCACTTCGCTCGAAAACGCTCTAGTCGACCGCGTCGCTGGGATGCGCGATCCGCTCCGTCAGCTCGACCGTCAGCGGGAACGCCAGATTCTCATTCTTGGGCGGGATCGGCCGCGTGAACCACTTCGCGTAGGTCTTCTCGAACTGCCCCGACGCCATCTGCTTGGACAGGACATCATCAACCAGCGCCTTGAAGCCGGTGTCGCCCTTCGTGAACATCAGGCCATAATAGATCTTGGCGTAGCCCTCGGGCAGAAATATCAGCGCATCCGGCTTCGGAGCCGCGGCCTTGAGGCCCGCGAGAAGGATGTCGTCTTCCATGAAGGCGGCCGCGCGGCCGGTGTTCAGCATCAGGAAGGATTCGGCATGGTCCTTGGCCTGGACGATGTTGAAGCCGAGCTGATCCTTCGCATTCACGGCCTGGGCGAATCCGACGGCATTGGAGCCCTGGGTGACGACGACGGTCTTGCCCTTGAGATCGCCGGCCGTCTTCAGGCCGCTGTCCGCCTTCACCAGCCAGCGCGGCTGGCTCACGAAGGTCGCGACGGAAAACGACACCTGCTCCTGCCGCTTCTTGTCGTTGGCAGTGCCGCCGCACTCGATATCGACGGTGCCGCTCTGGATCAGCGGGATGCGGTTGGACGAGTTCACCGGAACGTAATTGACCTTCAGGTTGGGCAGGCCGGTCTCCGTCTTGATGCGCTCGACGATGGCCGCGCAGAGATCGAGCGAGAACCCGATCGGCTTCTGGTCGGGACCAAGATAGGAGAACGGTATCGATGCCTCGCGATGGCCGATCGTGATGGCGCCGTTCGATTTGATCCTGGCGAGCGTGGGACTGTCGGCGGCAGCGGAGGGCCCGGTGATGGCACTGAAGACCGCAAAGCCGGACAGAAGGCTCAAGACACGCGCAACTTTCGTCATGTACGTCTCCTTGATGAGCAGCCTCAAGCGGCCCTCGATGATGGCTTCACGCCGCGCCGCTGGATGATCTCGATCAGGCGGTCGACATCCGCGAACGTATTGAACATCCCGAACGACACGCGGATACCGTCCCGCTCCGGCGACACGCGCACCCCATTCTCCTCGAAATGACCGAGCCATTCGGCGGCGGGCAGCGCGATGACGTAGATGTGCGGCGCGCGATGCTGCCGCGCCCGGGGGCCGACGAGACGAACCTCCAGCGCATCGAGCCGGGAGATCAGGTGGTCGCCGAGATCGAAGCAATGGTTCTGGATGTTCTCGACGCCCAGCGCTTCGATCATGTCGAGCGATGCGCCGAGGGCGTGGATCGCCGGAAGATTGAAATTGCCGAGCTCGAAGCGGCGCGCGCTCGGGGCCGGGGCGAGCCTGTCGGGCCGGGCGATGAGATCGGCCGGGACTTCGGCAAGGCTCGCGGCCGCGAGATAGGAAGGCTCGAGCTCGACCCTCGACTTGTCCCAATAGAGCAGGCCCAGCCCCTGCGGCACCAGCAGCCCCTTGTGACTGCCCGAGCCGATCAAGGTCGCGCGCATCGCCCTGGCGTCGATCGGCACCACGCCGATCGCCTGCATCACGTCGACGACGAAGTAGAGCCCCCTCTCCTCGCAGAGCGCGCCGATGCTTTCGACGTCGAAGCGATGACCGGCATGGAAGGTCACCTGCGACATCGAGATCGCCTTTGTGCTCGCATCGATGTAGGGACGAAGGCTGTCGGCGTTCACGACCTCCGTCATCGGCACGAACGCGACGGTCACGCCCTTGCGCTGCAGATTGAGAAACGCATAGGCGTTGTTGGGATGATCGCCGTGGATCATCAGGACCTTGTCACCGGCGCGCAGCGGCAGCGCGTTCGCCGCGATGTTCATGCTCTCCGAGGTGTTCTTGGTGAAGGCGATCTCGTCGGCCGATGCGCCCAGCAGCCGCGCCATCTTTCCGCGGGTCTGCTCGACGCGGTCGAGCCAGACGCTCTTCGGGCCGGCGGTCTCGAGACCTTCGCTCAGGAAGCGATCGATCGCCGCCTTGACGGGGCGCGCGAGCGGGGTCTGGAAGCCGGAATCGAGATAAGTGATCCGCTCGGCTGCCGGAAACTCCTTCCGCACGGCTTCGACGTCGTAATGGCGAGACATCCCATTCTCCCGATGAGCGCGCACCCGGACCGAGAATGCGCTGCACAAAACCTGATCACCTCTCGATGACGCCAACGATATGAGCAATCTGTCGACGGAGCCAAGTGTGATTTTCATATTTCAATAGTAATTATTCCGAAAACTGATAATTTACTGGAAACGTAGATCGCGGGAGGACGAATGCTGCCAACCACGTCCGACGGACCGCTCGATCGGACATTCGCCATCGTCGGCCATGTCGCCGCCCAGGTCCGGGCCGTCTCCGTCGCCGAAATCGCCAGCGCGCTGTCGCTCCCGCTGCCGACGGCGCATCGCCTGATCGGAAACCTGGAGCAGCGCGGACTGTTGCAGAAAGCGGTCGGAACGAAGCGCTACGTGGTCGGCAACCAGCTGGTCACGCTGTCGGCCAAGGTCATCGGCGCGGCCTTTCGAACCGCGCGCCGGCACGCCGTGCTCCGCGCGGTCGCGGCGGAGATCGGCGAGCAATGCGAGATCGGCGTCGTGCGCGACAATGTCGTTGCCTATGTCGACAGTGTGCGCGTGTCGCAACCGCAGGGCCTGCAATTCAACCCGGGCGAAGCGGCGCCGCTCCACTGCACCTCGACCGGCAAGATCTACATGAGCCGGCTGCCGGCGCGGGCGCGCGAGAAGCTGTGCCGCGCATTGGCCCTCACCAAATACACCGAGACCACGATCGTCGACGTCGACAGCCTGATGCAGGTCCTCGAGGACACGCGCAAGCGCGGCTGGGCCAAGACCAATGAAGAGTATGTGCGTGGCGTCGTCGGCTGTGCCGTTCCGATCCTGTCTCCGGATCGCGAGCTGATCGCGTGCCTCGGCGTATCCGTTCCGGTGGCGCGCGTCAGCTTCACCGAACTGGACCGGTTCATAGCCCCGCTGCAGAAGGCCGCGGCGTTGCTCTCCGAAACGATCCTCGGGGATGACGAGGACGGCGCAGCCGAGACATTGGAACAATCCTGATACTGTGGCTTGAAACCCTGGCACGACCTCACATACACTGGCCGCATGGGGACAATGCAGACTCCCCGTGAGACCCAGGTCCAAGCTCTGCGCAGCACGCAAATTCGTGGAGCTTGCGCATGGACACCGAACGTCACTTCCCTCACCGTCAGACCGTAGCCATCCTCTCACGCGGCGACGCTGCCGCGCGCCGGGACGCCACGGCGCAGAACAGCCGCTTCGTCCGCGTCTTCGAGGCGCTTGCCGCTGCCGGCATTGATGCGTATCCGGCGATCTACGACGAGAGCTTTGCGGGCGCCGTCCGCGATCAATTGCTCGCCGCCGATGGCGTGCTCGTGTGGGTCGATCCGATCCATCAGGGCAAGACGCGCGCCGAGCTCGACACCCTGCTGCGCGATGTCGCCGCGCAGGGGCCATGGGTGAGCGCGCATCCGGACGTCATCCTGAAGATGGGCGTCAAAGAAGTGCTCTATCGCACGCGTCATCTCGGCTGGGGCGCCGACACCCATCGCTACGACACCGCGGCGAATTTCCGGGCCGAGTTTCCGTCACGCCTTCGGGCGGATGGGCCGCGCGTGCTCAAGCAAAATCGCGGCAATGGCGGTCAGGGCGTCTGGAAGGTGGAGGCCTTGCCCAACGACGACGGCATGGTCCGGGTGCTTCATGCGCAGCGCGGCAGCACGCCCGAGGACATGCCGCTCGACGCATTGCTGGCGCGATGCGAGCCCTATTTCGGCTGGGGCGGCTGCATCATCGACCAGGCGTTTCAGCCGCGCCTGCCCGACGGCATGATCCGCTGCTACATGAGCGGCGCCGGGGTCGCAGGGTTCGGACACCAGAAGATCAAAGCCCTGATCCCGCCGCCGCCGGAGGGACCGGACTCGCCGGAAGCGCAACCGGGTCCGCGGATCATGCACGGACCCGACGCCCCGCAATTCCAGGCACTGCGGCGATCGATGGAGGACGAATGGACGCCGCAGATGATGGCGACGCTCGGCATCGATGAGCCGTCACTGCCCGTCATCTGGGACGCCGACTTCCTGTACGGACCGCGCACGGCCACCGGCGCCGACAGCTACGTCCTGTGCGAGATCAACGCGAGCTCGTGCTTTGCGATCCCCGAGGAAGCGCCGGCGGCGATCGCGCGGACCGCGCTGGCGCGCTTCCGTCAGAGCCGGCACGTGCGGTCCGGCTGAACGAAGACGTCGCCGGGACGGCGCCGCGCCGCCGCGGCGGGTCGACCTACTCGGCCGCTTGCGGCGGGCGCATTGCGTTCGCCGCGTCGGCTGCGTGCATCTCCGCACCGGCCGCTCGCTCGCCGGGAGGGAGCCCCCGCCCCTTCACCAGACCGAAGATCGCCGGGATCACGATCAGCGTCAGCAGCGTCGATGAGATCATCCCGCCGATCATGGGGACGGCGATGCGCTGCATGATCTCCGACCCGGTGCCGGTGCTCCACATGATCGGCAACAGGCCCGCCATGATGGCGACCACCGTCATCATCTTGGGCCGCACGCGCTCGACCGCGCCC
>Ga0209564_1003506_pt1 | contig 10627 bp, 13 predicted proteins | sample AraplaCol_mMF_r2_FD_184272 | JGI IMG/M metagenome (GOLD analysis project Ga0209564, IMG submission 184272) | Arabidopsis root microbial communities from North Carolina, USA - plate scrape MF_Col_mMF_r2 (SPAdes) (version 3) | ecosystem: Host-associated > Plants > Roots > Endosphere | place: USA... | reverse complement strand
GTGCCGCCGGGCTCTGGGCATGGGCTACTCCCGAGATCAGGAGAGCGGCGACACAGATAGTCGAAACGCGTTTCATAGGTCCCTCATAGGTTGGTGTTTGGGATCCTCCAACAAGCTGTTAGCTGACGCGTTCCATTGATTGCCGAAAAAGGCCTGGACCTACGATAGCGGCGCGACATCCCTTGCTTATGCCATTCTTTCCCGTAACGGCGGATCATATGGCCGGCTTGCGTGCCTTTGCTTGACTCACCGTCAAACCATGATCGGGAACTTTCGGCAATTGCGCGGATTGATTGACGCGTTTGCGTCTCGCAAATTTTGCAATTGGAGGATACACCATGAAAACACTTTATCTAGCCGGAACCCTAGCTGCTTTCGCTTGTACCTCGGCCTTCGCTCAAACGACGACGGTTTCCAGCGACTACTACGTGGTGCGCGATGCCACCACCAAGAAGTGCACAATCGTTGATAAGAAGCCAACGACCACGACAACGACGATTGTCGACAACGGAACGTTCAAGACCAGAACGGAAGCCGAAACCGGCATGAAGACCATGAAGGTCTGCACAGAGAACTGACGCGCGTCAGCACCCGTCACTTCGATCGGTGACGGGTGCTTGTGCCGACCGGTCACGGTATCGCGGTTCCGATTAGCGAGAGTCGACGCGACTAATCGCAAGGATGCGCAACCGCGTGTCCAGCGCTCCACGACGTCTCGCGCTTGCAGCACATGTCGGCGCGGCTTGAACCTTAGCGAACGGCAGTGCCCAGCCGCCTTCGCGCGTAGCGGAAAGCGGGACACGCATGACTCGATCACTCAATGGGTCCCGTTGCCGAAGTGCTAATCGAGTGGGCAACACGCCTCTGTTGTGATTAACAATTTCAGGAGCACAGCGATCGATTAAGGGAACCTCCGTCCGCGTGACACATCCCTCGCAGCGAGCGCCAACGCTAAACGTCGTTCTAAGTCAAGCCTGCGATCTTCTATTGGCGGCCTGAAAATATTATCGCGAGTGACCACGCCTCGATGCTCGTCGGCTTGAATTGCATCGATGTTGCAATCTTCGAACGTGCAGTACGTGAAAGCGACGCTGGTGGTCCCCTCATCGAGCAGTATCTGGCATTTGACGAACTCACAGCAGTCGTATCTCAGGAAAACGGGACGCCCGCGGAAATCCAGTACCCTTCCCTGAAATCTCGTTTGGTAGATAACGTGTTCGTCCGCACCATTGTCTGTGTTCATTTAGCGCCTAGGATTTCTGTTCATAGTTCGGTTATGCATTAGTCGGCTATCGGTCCCACTATTTTCTAATGTCAGAACTCCACCAGCTCATAGCGGTCAATCCCGGCATGGAGCGTCAGCCGCCTCGGCGATGTCGACAAACAATTCCTCCGACGCCGGATGCGCGTCCAAATCCCCGCGCTCTATATGCAGCTGTCTTCCTCCTCGGCCGCAATCGAGATACCAGGATTTCCCGCTCGTCCATTTCTGCCAGGGCTCACAATAGTCAGCACCACGTTTTCTGAATCACATCCAATAGTTATGATAGGTCATATAAGTCAATGTATTGACGAGTACCAACGTGGCGCGCGGTCCCCGATCATTCGGTTAGAAACCGTTTCCCCGCCTTCCACACGGTCGATGGAAAATGTCGGGATAAAGCGGCAATTCGACGGAACGACCTTAAGTGTTGGCAGTTTTCACTCCGCCAACACACCAGGAGGACGATCATGAAATTCATTTCCACGGCTGCCATTGCAATCGCTTCGCTGGCCTACTTCTCGCCAGCCCTCGCTCAGAATGGAGCGGCGGGCGGAGCCGTCGGCGGCGCAATCGTGGGTGGCGCCGTCGGCGGCCCTGTCGGTGCCGCCGTTGGCGCTGCCGCCGGCGCCACGGCAGGCGGCATTTCCGAGGCCAACCGTCCCCGCTTCCACAGCTACGTCACCGAGCGCCGTCACCCGTCGTACCGGTATGACCGCGAGCTACGCGTCGGTGCCGTATTGCCCGACAGCGGCGTCACCTATTATGAAGTTCCGCGAGAGTACGGTTCCACTGCCTATCGCTACACGGTGGTCAACGATCGGACCGTACTGGTCGACCCGGGCACCCATCGTATCGTCGAAGTGATCGACTAAGCGCGCGTCATTGTGGGAGGATCATCTTGCCCATATTTCAATATTTCGTGTGGGTCGGCGCCGTACTGCTGGGAGTTCTATTTGCCATCGGCGAAAGCGACAGCTCTCCGACAAGAAGCTCCTCCAAAAAGGGGTGGAGGCCCACCGATTCACTGCGCAGCATGGCGCATCATCGTCAGCCGGAAGACCCGCCACGTGCCCGGGACGCGGCGTTTCGCATCGTCAAATAATAGATCGGAGGCCCCAAGCCCTGTCTATTCAACGTGCCGTTCCTAAAGACTTAAGCAGGTCGTTGCTTTGTTCAGGAGTTGCTAGAGGTGGATGACTTCCAGCTAATGACGATCATAGCCGAGGCTATAGCACTTGTTCTATCGAGAACCGCAACGGAGAAAAATTGCCGATAACGAGCGAGCAAGCGACCTGCGTTGCAAAGGCGGTGATCACGGCTCTCTCGCTGGCCGGTTTTGAGATCACGCCGATGGCAAAGACGGCCGGTCCAACCTAATCCGGCGCTGCCAGCGGTAGGCTGCACCGGATTGTTGTCCATCCGTCGGCACGGATGTAGTCAAACTTTCCTTCTAAGGCGCGGAGGCGCTCCTGCATCCCCGTCAGGCCCCGTCCGAATTTCGGCTCTAGGGGCGCCCTCGCACCATTATCGGCAACCTCGACCAGAATAGCTTCGTTCGTCACCTCGGTCTTCACGCTCATCTTAGACGCACCGGCATGTTTCAGGACGTTGGTGATGCCTTCCTGCAGCAAACGGTATACGGTCTGAGCGACCACACTGTCCGCCGTGACGATCCGGGGATCGATCTCGAATGTCACGGCCATTTCAGGCACCTGCGTGTGTACGTCACGCAAAAGCTTTTGAATGCTAGCATCCAGACCCAGCTCTTCGATGAGCATTGGTCGCAGCCGCTCAAGAATGCGGCGGTTGGCGATTTGCAAAGCCTCCACCGCCTGCAGCACACGCTCCTCTCCCATGGACCGGTTGGTGCCGCTGCCGCGGTCGTCGATCATAGCAGTAACGTTAGCCCGGATAGCAAACAGAAGCGGACCAAGTTCATCGTGCAACTCACGCGAGATGTCACGTCGCTCCTCATCTTGGATGGAGATCATCCTTCGTAATAGACTTCGGTTCTCTGAACTGAGGCGACCGAGAGTCAAAGCAAGCTCGTTCACGGACAAGCAGCTTTCCCGAACTTCAGGGGGGCCGGAACAATCGACTTTCTTCGAGAAGTCACCAGTGCGGAGCCGTGCCAGCCCCTCAGCGAGATCGCGTAAGGGCTGCAGCGCTGCGCCAATCGTCACAAATGACAAGAGGCCTGCAAGCAATGCCATGCCGACGAGTGACCCGAGAAGCGAGAGAAAGCCGATCCATTTCTCGTAGATCTGCGCAGAGAGATCTGGTTCGAAAATAAGATCGCCGACCCGGCGGCCTTGGACCAGGACGGGAATATGCTGCGCAAGGTCAGGCACGAACAGCGCGTTCACGAACCATTCCGGGACCCTGCCGGACGTCTTGCCCTGCTCCGGTGCATGCACCTCGCCATCACGGCGAAACCGGATCGCGTCCGCAGGTGTCGAACCGAGCTGATCCACGAACGCCGCAAGGATTGCGTCGGGTCTTGTGGAGGCCGCGAGAGCGGCGTTCAAACCCGCCGCGACGGTGATTGCCGACCGCGCCGATGGCTCGTTTTCCTCCAAAATTTGATCCGAGGAGAAAATCCATAGCAAAGCGAGGCCGGCGATCAGGGCGCTCAGAAACATGCCGCCGAGCAGCACGCAAATGCGTGCACGCAGCGACAAAGTCGTCCACATTGGAATCATTAAATTGGTCAACCCGGCACCATTCCTCTGGTCAAAGCGTTGAAATCCAATATGCATAGCATAATTGCGAGATTGTCCCGCCGATGGCACAGACTGTGAAGCTCCTGATTGTCGATGACCACCCCGTCGTGGTGTCGGGCTGCCGTTCGCTGTTTGCGTCGGACCCTACAATATCCATCGATGAGGCGGTCGATGAGAAATCGGGGCACCGCGCCTATCTATCTAAACGGCCCGACGTGACGATCATCGACATCAATCTGCCGGATCTTTCCGGCTTCGAGTTGATGCGTCGTATCCGCAAGGATGATCCCGACGCGCGGATTATCATGTTCAGCATGAATGACGATCCAGCCTTTGTGGTCCGAGCCATCGAGCTCGGTGCCCAAGGCTATGTCTCTAAGGGCGACGATCCGCGCCTGCTCATCAAGGCAGTACGCAAAGTGGCTGCGGGTGAGAACTTCATTTCTCCGCATCTCGCAAAGACAGTAACGTTCTCAGGCGCTGCTATCCGGGCAAATCCGGCCACCAGCATGTCGGCCCGGGAACTGGAAATTCTTCGGCTCCTCGGCCGGGGCGACAAGATCGTTGAGGTCGCCGACGCGCTCGGCATCTCCTACAAGACGGTAGCAAATACCACGTCCCTACTGAAGCAGAAGCTGGGCGCACGGAACCACTCCGATCTTATCCGTATAGCCGTCGAGATGGGCTTAAATTAGAGTTCTTCACGATCAAGTCTTGGCCACTTCTTTCGGCACAGCTCCCATCAGCCGCAGGCTTAAAGCCTAAGGACGTGGATCGACAAGTGGCTAGCGTTCCTATGACATGGGAGAAAGTGCTGCCACAGTCTTAGGGAGGCGCGACGCCTGTCGCCGGATCCGCGCGAAATTCACTGCGGAAACGCTGCTGCATTGCGTGCGTGGGCGCGGCGCAACAACAGCGCCAGGCCCGGAACGAGTGGCGGACGCTTAATCGCGTCCGCCGGACTTATCACCAATGATGACGATGACCGCGGCCGCGGCTCCAGCCGTAATGATGTCCGCGTCCACCACGATGCATGTGGCCATGACCATGACCGTGGCCGCCCTTTATCTCGATCGCATCGCCCGAAGCTGTCATCGGCGCTAGCGGCATAGCGGCCACGGCCGCTCCACTTCCCGCCGTCAGCAAAAGGGCCGCGACCCCGGCGATCATCATCCGTTTCATATTGCTCTCCTTTGACCGCACCATGCGGCCGTTGACACAAATTCCCGGGCTGCGATGAGTTCCTGAGCTCGGCGTTACCAAGACAACTGCTGGCATCAACGCGTCTTTTGGAATATGGCGCCGCTCGTATTGCTTCTTTTACCCGGAATCGGCATCCAAAAACGGAACCAGGAAACTGCTTTCGCTGTTGTTGCGCAAGACCGAATGAGCGGTCTCGACAGTGGAGGTCATAAGATGAATAGGAGATTGATGGGATCGGCTGCGGCCATTGCCTTGATTGCCACTACTGCTTTCGCTCTGGCGCAGGGCGGCGGCGCGACCGGTTCAAAGGGCGGCGATGCACCTGCCGCATCAACACCGCGGGCCGGCGAGGCTCCTTCGACCAACATGCCCGCTGCAAAGGGGACGGCAAGTGACGGCAAGTCGATGACCGATTCCAGGTCTGCACCTGATGCCAAGGCCGCCTCCGACCAGAAGGCCGCGCCTGCCAAACCAGCAACGACCGCCCAGGATAAGCCTGCCGTCGCTCCGTCGGATAAAGCCGGGACCTCTGCACAAGAGCGCACCGACACTAAGGGCGCGAAGTCCGCGACGGACACCAAGTCAACAAGCGATACCAAGGCTGCCACTGACGCGAAGACCGGCGACGGCAAGGCCGGCTCCGCGTCTACGACGGGCAATGCCGCGACGTCTGCAACCGTTGCCCTTCCTGCTGAAAAGCGCACGCAGATCACTAGTGCGATCCGGCAAGAAAAGGTCGAGGAAGTTCGCAATGTGAACTTCAACATCTCAGTAGGCGTGACGGTACCGTCTACAGTGCGCGTGCACCCGCTCCCAACGCGAGTGATCGAAATCTATCCAGAATGGCGCGGATACGACTTCATTCTGGTAAATGGTCGTTACGTTATCCTTCGACCGCAGACGCATGAGATCGTCTACATCATCGAAGGTTAGGCCCGGCGCCGCCTTGTGGCGCAAGACACTCGTTCCTCGTTCACTCTACTGCCCCGGGTCCACATCCGCGGGCAGTTTTTTTGGCCTTGTGCGGATCAATGCAGCTACAGCGGAACGATTGCCACTTTATCCCGTTGGCGTCTCGGTTGAACAAGGGAGCTTGAAGATGAAGTTGTCAACTTACGCATTTGCCGCTGCCGTCGTGGCGACCATAACTACCCCGACCTTTGCAAGTGCGCAGGACGTGCGCGTTCGCATCGGCGAGGATCACGGAATGTCCCGCGACTATGACCGCGGCTACCGCGGCCCTCGCGCGGAATATCGCCGCGATCATGGATGGCACCGCGGCTGGCGCAATCGCGACCGGGTGGTAGTGATTAAGCAGCGCCGTCATCGTTGGGATTGATCCTAGGAAGTGGCCCGCATGGGCCACCTCCTCCTTTTCTGACAAGGTTATCCGCATGACTTTTCTAAGGACATTCGATCGACGTGCAGCTGGCTTAATCATCTTCGCTGGCTTCATCACGTTAGCATTTGCAACCCAGGGCTCCGCGGTGCCTAATGCCCCCGCAGCAGCTTCTAACGCGCTAATCGCATCAGGCAGAGCGCCTATGGACCAAGACGCCGCACGGGTTTCGCAAACTGCTGCCGATAGCGTGTGCGAAAAGCAAAACTGGCCATACTACTCCGAAGAATGCCTGCGCGGCGAAGGCGGCGGATCCGCTCCGCGTCAAGTTCACCTACAACCGGCTGCTGTCGAGCCGGCGAAGCCGACACCTATCCTCGCCTCTACAAACACCGCCGAGCGCAAGCCAACTGAGCTCCGCCAAGTCACAGAAACGCCCCGCCGGCGTAAGATGCGCCAGACGCCGCACTATGCAAGCCGGCGCATTTCAAGGCCACAAGTGATGCAACCTGAGGATTCCGAGCAACTACCCTTGACCTGGTGAGCTTGCTACAGCGTTTGCGCGTAATGATTGTTGGGCTATTGAGCGTCACATTATGGGTGCCAAGAAATGTGGCGCCTAGCGTGACCAAGCGCTCGACCAATAAATTACCATCGCCTTGAATTTGCACGGCATGTTGTGGAAGGTCGCACCGGAAAATGGATTCAACAGTGTCAAACAACGAACGTCGCAGCGGATTTTCCCGCTTTTTTGGAGACCTTGCTAACAAGACTTCTCAACTCGCGGGTCGAGCCACGACGTTCATCGTCGCAGCCGCCGTCGTGATCATTTGGGCCGTGACCGGTCCTCTGTTCGGTTACTCGGACACGTGGCAGCTTGTCATCAACACTGGGACGACGATTGTGACGTTCTTGATGGTCTTTCTCATCCAGAACTCTCAAAACCGAGACAGCGCCGCCATTCAGGTGAAGCTAGACGAACTCATCCGAACGAGTGCCGCTCATAACTCATTCGTCGGCATCGAGCATCTGACCGACGAGGAATTAGAGGATATCCGGACCAAGTGCGAGGCACGTGCTGCTGCCGAGAAGGTCGGTGAAAGGACTGTGCAACGCATGGGCGAGAAAGCTCGCGAAGCCGCGGACGCCGCTGGGTCCTGATGGACGGATGATGCGGGTTCCGTCCTGGCTTCGCAACCCCCCTCATCGTAACTTTCGTCGTCGCCATGTCCATACGCCGGCTCAGGACTAGACGACGCTCGGCATCCTGCCGAACTGGGTCCGGCGGTGAAGATCGACGGCCTCGGGACATTCCTGACCAAGACGGTCGCCTGATCATGGACGTCGTCGGACCACCGAATGTTCGACGACCGCCGGCCGCAGCTGCACCTGTCAGTCTTACTGCTCAACCGTGCGAGAACATTGAGTCGGTTTAGCTCCCGCTTGCCAATCAATCCGACTCTCATGGACGACAGCCTCCAGCGTCCCGAAAAGAGCCGGAAACTGATGAGCTCTGCTGACATTCTAGCTTTGCTGCTAGCAGGCCTATTCGCCGTTTGCACGCGAGTTCGTTTTTACCGCCCGAAGGCCATCCCGACGGGCGCCTTCGGCCACAATCATCTTTTCCCGGTTGGGGAATACGTTCGAGGCCGAGAAGAGACAAGCGAGCGATGAGGATGCGCCGCAGCCCCTGGCGGCAGGTAGAGCCACCGTCGCTTGAGGCCGCGAGCCTCAACGCGTCGGGAACAATAAGCAATATTCGAGAGTTTGAAAACGCAGGGCAAAAAGTCGATTCATGCAGCAGACGGGCGAGCGATTGCTTTTGAATACAGCGGTGAGGACTGCAGGCTCTGACGGTAACAAAACGAGGAGAAGAACGATGAATGGTTTGATTTATCTGGTGGGATTAATCGTCGTCATCTTGGCCGTTTTGTCATTCTTCGGGCTGCGCTGAGATGATTAAATCGATTGAACCTGCCGCAGCTTCCATTGAAGTCCCGTCAAGGTATTTGAGCTGGACGCCAGTAATCCTCGGTGCCCTCATAGCGACCGCGCTTTCGTCAATTCTGCTGGCCTTTGGCGTGACGATCGGACTTGGCGTTTCATCCACGGCTCCGACTTGGCGGGACGCCTCCGCTGCGCTTTGGATATTGTCGGGACTTTATCTCATTCTCCAAGCCGCGCTGAGTTTCGGAGTGGGAGGCTATATTGCCGGGCGGACAAATGTCGGTCTCGCTGCTTTGGATACCGCCGAAATTGAACAGCGCGATGGTCTACATGGACTCGCTGCGTGGGCGCTTGCCGTTGTTCTTGGCGTAGCGCTTGCTGCCTTCATTGGAAGCGCGACACTAACACGGCCGAACAGTAACGGATCGTCAGCACGCACCAGCGCTGCGGAGCCTTTGCTAAGCTACGAGATCGACCGCCTGTTCAGGCCCTTGCGTCGCGCCGCAAACGTAGACCTTCTGCAGGAACGTGCGGAGGCGGGAAGAATTCTCTTGACCTCGTCGAGCCACTCGGGAATGAGCAGCGAGGATCGATCTTATCTTGCTCAACTCGTTGCCGCGAACACCGGTCTCGCCGGCGCAGAGGCGGAAAAACGGGTCGATGCCGCGATTGCAACCTCTCAAGCGTCGATAGCCAAATCTCGACGGAGTTCAGTGATCCTGGCCTTCTCCGTCGCGGCGGCCATATTGCTGGGCGCTGTGATCGCGGTGGCCGCCGCCAGCGTCGGCGGCAGCCACCGCGACGGCGCAGCGATGCCGCATTGGATGGGTGCTCGCGGATCTGGAGCTGCCTATCGACGTGAGGTCGCGTGAGTTAGGTGGAACGTAGTAGATCGAATTGAATGCGCCGATCTTCTCGCTAACCTTGGCTGCCGCAAGTCTTATACTGAACAGCGGCTAAGGCGGACGACGGGGGCTTTAGATTTCGCTTGGATATATTAGGCCAAGCCGTTCGATGGCGCGTATGACGCCTGTGGGCGAAACCTGAAGCAAGCCGTCTACGCGAGCCACATGCGGGCTGGAGGTCACTCACAGCAAGGCACTCAACCTCACAATGGCCGTGCGCCAAGACCGGCCGTTTCGCCGGTCGGGTGTTGTAAGACGACGAGTTTCCTTTCGTTGCCGCGCGGATTCGCCACTGCTGACGGGCGCGATCTGGTGAACCCTCTAGTCGAGTAATTCTTGCTTAGACGCGGCTAGACCCATTATTTCTTTGCCTGCGCGCGAGCTTCGCGGCGCTGAAGGTGAACTACATCAATGCCGGGGATCGGCTTGAGAAACTAATAAATTCCGCGCAGAACGCCTTGACTTAAAGCTGATTTCTGCCGTGTGGGCCCCTCCCGCGGGCCACGATCTTTGGACCATTACTGATATTGTGACGACAAAGGCACCTCATTGGTTTGTTAGTTGCTAGCGTAGTTCATATGGAAATCTTTCATTTTGCGGAGCTCTTCAAGAAGGATCACAAAGTTACTGCGGCACCGGCCGGAAGATCCACTCGCGCCACACGGTCAGTAGTGCTGCCATAATGACAGGCCCTAGGAATAAGCCGAACAAGCCAAACGCAGCAATACCTCCGAAGATACCAACAAATGCTAGAAGAAAGGGAAGTCGCGCCGAACCACCGACCAGAGTGGGCCATACGAAGTGATCGCCAGCAAGCATAACGATCGCACCCCATAGAAACACCCCAGCGGCCGCAAACCCACTGCCTTCGCCGGAGACCAAAACTAATGCCGCCGCGGTGAAAGCCAACCAGGCTCCGAACGGTAACATCGCGAATGCTATGGTTATTATAGTAAACATCACGGGGGTCGGTACACCGGCGACCAAGAATCCGACACCAATAAGCAATCCTTCGCCCACAGCGACGAGAATTGTACCGTTGACTGTGCCGCGCGTCGCTTCGACCATTTTCTCGACGAGTCCCTCTCCTGGATCGCCGATAAGGCGGTCGCACGTCTCGAGGAAACGGCTCGTGACAGCGCGACCATTACGGAGGAGGAAATACAAGGTCAGAAGCGAGAACAGCAACAGAAAAAGACGATGAAGCAACTGTGAGCCGAATGTTTTAAACAACTCCGACGCGTTA
>Ga0209564_1003504_pt1 | contig 10643 bp, 18 predicted proteins | sample AraplaCol_mMF_r2_FD_184272 | JGI IMG/M metagenome (GOLD analysis project Ga0209564, IMG submission 184272) | Arabidopsis root microbial communities from North Carolina, USA - plate scrape MF_Col_mMF_r2 (SPAdes) (version 3) | ecosystem: Host-associated > Plants > Roots > Endosphere | place: USA... | reverse complement strand
AGCGGCAGGTGGGTTAGGCACTACCGCAATGGCCGCAACTGCCCCCGGCGGTCAAAGTCCTGCAAGTTGAGGACGTCGACCATCCGGTCGGCTTCTGGTCCGTCCAAGCAGTCGAGCGTGACGCCATGAAACTCTGCCGGCCATCCCGTAAATATGTCGATGACGGAATAATTCCGATCAAACGGGTTCTTCGAGATTTGGTAGCGTAAATGATCCATTGTGAAGACAAAATAACGTCGGTGCCACCGCGATCAAGAGGCTTGAGGGTCAGCTGCCACTCCTATCAGAACGGCTTTGTAAGGCGGGCCCGATTCGCTCGCGCATCAAGTTGGAGGCAACCTAGACATAAGGACTCTAGGCCCTAACTAACTGATTGCAGTGCCGTAATGGCAAAACTATCAATGACGAAGGATGCTCATATGACAACACTCATAATCATCATTGTTCTTATACTCCTCCTCGGCGGCGGCGGCGGCTACTACGCCCATGGCAGATATGGCGGGCGCGGCTTGGGGGGCGTGCTTGGCCTTGTCGTTGTCATCCTGTTGGTACTTTGGCTGCTTGGTGCGCTGCATGGAGGCGCTGCCCCGCCAGTGTGATCTGCCAGGTTGGGTGGCGGCAGAGGTCGCCACCCGCCCCATGCCTTGGACAATTCGATCGAGCAGAGCGGCGCGCATGGCCCTAATGAGACCCGGTCGATGGCGATCGCGTTGAACTTCGATGTCATGACGGCTACGGCGGCCAGACCTCCAGAGCACGATAGTCGATCGTTGCCAATGCCGTTTGCACCCGACGCAAGTCAGCCGCGTCGAAAGCACCTTGTGCGCCGGCGCGCCCCTTCGTCATTCCAGGTCGAGTGAGCGGCGTAGGTCCTCGATCCGCTTGGAGGCCTCTGCTTTTGTCAGGTCTTCCGAGAAGGCGTCAGAACGGTGCGCCTGCTCCGACAAGGTCTTGAGGTAGGAGCTTTGCGCCCCGGTCATTGGCTCGTCGCCACTCACCCAGTCGTCCGGGTCCTTCTGTGTGTTCGACGAACTATCCGGTTTTGAATTTTCACGCATGCCGATCTCCTGAAAACTGAAGTCGTTCCCCAAACGTTCCGGAAGCGCGGTGGTTCCAATCTATGTTGGTTGGCGTGGAACCAGGGCCAGGTCTGCTCCGTTTCGCCTCGATGATTGTCAGCTGCGAGGACATCGATTTGCCGACCATCGCTACGGCGGGCTGGTCCATTCCAAAGAAAAATGCCGATCGGTTCGCTGAAGAAGGAAGCGCCCTGACACGATATGCTTCCATCTTCGACGGCGTAGAGATCAATTCGACCTTCTACCGCCGACACCGGCCGTCCACCTTCGCGCGATGGGTCGACGCAGTACCGGATGCATTCCTGTTCTCGGTAAAGCTTCCGAAGGAGGTCACTCACGAGCGAGCGATGAGAGACATCGCTGCGCCGTTCCAGACGTTCCTTGGCGATATCGCACCATTGGACAAAAAGCGCGGACCTCTTCTTTGCCAGCTGCCGCCGTCGCTTGCCTTTAATGCTGAGGTGCTCGCACCGGCCTTCAAGATAATGCGCGACGCCGATGATGGACCGGTTGTTGTTGAGGCACGACACGCGAGCTTTTCGTGCAGCGAGGCATTGGATCTATTAAAGGCATATGCGATGGACCGTGTTCTTGCAGATCCTGCGCCGGTCTGGCCAGCAAACGATTTCGACAGGCGACCAAAATACATTCGTCTGCATGGCACGCCAAAAATTTACTATTCAAGCTACAGCAAGGAGGAAATCCGTTCATTCTGCGATCTGCTGGCGTCGGACAGCTGGTGCGTTTTCGCCAATACAGCTTCGGGCGCTGCAATCGAAAACGCAATGACGATGCGCCAGCTCTGCGAGCCATCCTAACAGAAGCCGCTGCCTTTGAGGATTCTATAGGCATCGATCGTGGCCCTGAGGCGATCCTCCGACTGCCGATCCCCGCTATTGGCGTCCGGATGGTCGAGTTTAAGCCGCTCTTTATATCGACGTCTTATATCGTCTGCGGTGGCATCACGCGGGAGCGCGAGCGTGTCAAAGGCCTGGGCTTCAAGTGGCCTCAGCTTTCGCAACGAAATAGTGCCGGTCGGCTGGACGGCTTTTCCGCGCGCTTTCAGTGACTTTGCCGAACCCGAGGGTATCGACGAGGGCAGTGGCGTCTCCAAAGCCTGGTGATTTGTTCTGACGCCACGCGCCGGAATTCTGCCAGCGGCGGCGTCGAGCTGATATCTCGCGACGACGGGGTCTGATTTGCCTGGCGAGTAGTCGTAGCCCTTGCTGTACTGTCTCGAGTGTCCAGCGCAAAACATCAGGTAGAGCCCGTCGGCGGCGCCTCCAACCGGTGCGCGGTGAGTGCCGGCGCTTTCGCACCCTTCCCACTGACACTTAGGGCCAGTCTGCTCCTGAGTTGCGCTGCGCCGTCCACTGCGTGTTGGCCGGATGCCAACGAAGATCTTATTGTCGCTCATTGGACTTCTATATGGCGAACACTTTGTGCAGGGCAAGCGTGCGATCGATCATCGTATCCTGACGGCAAACCTCGCGAGCCCTCAAGGGATAGTGTGACGGCGGTTCGGCGGGCAGTTACGACCTCGTCTCCCCCTTTGACCTCCGCTCTCGCGGCCGGCGGTGACGTTCTTGAACGCAAACAAGATTGCACCGGTCTGTTCGGGTGAAGGACCAGGTTCGAGCGCTCTCTTCACATCCCTGGCGTCCTCTCGTCGTGGATCATTGTGCTATGGACACTGAAAGACGGCGGGCTCGGCCGGAGGATGGATAAAAGAAAAGGCTCGTCGCATTCCGGTACGACGAGCCTTTGGCATGCAGGGGTCTCGATCATCTTACTCTACTACCCCGGCTGACATAAAGTAACAGCTCTAAGCTGTAGGGCAATTCATCCGAAAGACGTAGTTCGCCAACCGGTAGGTTGTAGCGGACCGGCCCTCAGAAGAGATCTCGCCCTTTGAACTTGTAGGCCATCCTCAGCAACGCTCGGAGCAATTCTTGCCGTTCTCGCTGAGCAGCGGGCGCAGTCTGTGCTGATCGGTCTCCCATTCCCTGCTTCCAGAGCCTCCCGGCACTCGGTCTCCAATGCTCTTTTGCCGCCGTAATCTTTGACGAGGCCATGAACCATGGAGATTTCGTCAGGTTCAATCGGCTGCTTGCCGCGCCTGCCGAATGCCTGAAACATCCCATCGCCTAACCATGCCTATCAAGCGCGCAGACCATAGGCTGAGGCAACGCAGACGCAACGACATATCAAATGTGCGCGCCAGGAGGCGCGGCGGTGATGAAGGCCCAGCTCTCCTGTCTAACAAGTGCCGTCAGGATTGTCGATATGGTAACACGTCGATGCGATCGTTGGACCCACTGCTGCACCGCAGCCGAGGCTTTGCGCGGTCGACAGCTGGCCGCCACGGTTCAATTCTTGTCAGCGGACGGCCAGTCGTTTGCAGGTTCCTCGACCACCGCACTGCCATCTTCCGCAGGGTCGGGGTCACGATCAAGCGCCATCCGCAGCTCATCGACCTCTTCGACGATCGCCCGCAAGACATCCTTATGCCTCGCTCCGGCAACCACGAAGGTGTCGACAAAATCTTCCAGCCGGTCGCGCAACCGCGCTCTCCATGTCTCGGTCATGATTTCCTCCTCTTCTTTACGATCTTGTCGCTGAGCTCGATCCATACGGGCGCGTGATCGCTTGTGCGGTCCCAACCGCGCACGTCTCTATCGACTTGCGCCGCCGACAGACGGTCCGCCGCCCCAGGGCTCAGGAGGACGTGGTCGATCCGAAGACCCGCATCACGGGCAAAGGCGTTTCGGAAGTAGTCCCAGAATGTATAGATGCGCTCGCCCGGGTGCAGATGGCGCAGGGCATCTGTCCAGCCCTGATCAACAAGATCCTCATAGGCCTGCCGCACTTCGATCCTGAACAACGCGTCATTCGTCCAGCGCTCCGGCTTATAGACATCCAACTCCGTTGGCATGACGTTATAATCGCCGGCAAGCACGACTGGAACATCCAGCTCCAGCAGTTCCCTGCCATAGTCCTGCAAACGCTTGAACCAACGTAGCTTGTAGTCGAATTTCGGTCCTGGATAGGGGTTGCCGTTGGGAAGATAGAGACCGCCGATCACCATACCGTCGACGATGGCCTCGATATAGCGGCTGTGTTCATCAGCCGGCTCTCCTGGAAGCCCTTTCCTCGTAAGATGCGGGTGCTGTCCTTTGGAAAGGATCGCCACACCGTTCCAGGACTTTTGGCCATGCCAGACGGCGCCATAGCCAGCTGCCTCGATGGCTTTGACGGGAAACTTATCCTGCGGCGCCTTGAGCTCTTGCAGGCAAACGATATCGGGATCCGCCTCCTGCAACCACCGTAGGAGGACTTCCAGCCGGCCGTTGACGCCGTTGACATTATACGTCGCGATCTTCACGGCTCAGCGGCGACTGATGTCTGCTTCCACGTTCTTGCGACAGTTTCCAGCGCTCTTGATGGCCCTCTTAACCGCGTCTGCAGAAACGCCCTGCTTCCCTGCTTCATATCGAACCTCGTAATCCTGACCGCCCGCTACTCTTTCTCGGTCCTGAGCACGTCCCCTCGATGTGGTTGCCATGGACAGTCTCCAGATTTATTGCCTCGGTATGCAGAAACGATCGAAGAATCAGTAAGTTCCATGGGCCGGGAGCATGATGGTTTGAAGGATGGAGCAGCCATCATCGCCGAACAACCTGGGGCGGGACAGACACAGCCATCGCGTCAGTTGTTGCTGCAGATGCGGATGCAGGATACTAAGGCTCCGGCTTCAAGCAACCCCCGGCCGTGGAACCGATTTGCCGGGTAGGCCATTTCTGACGCATGCAAACGCGAAGCCTTTTCCTCATTATTTCGGAAGCCGTCGCCTGGCTGACGGGACATCGATTGGTCTTGGCGAGGGCATTAGGCGCTGCGACGGTCTGGTCAGTTGGTGGATGGATTGGCGGCCTGCCGAAGGAATGGTGCATGTTGTCCAACATGATCGGAAGCCTCGTCACCCTTTTATCCTGCTCATCATACAGCACTCGCAGAACCGCGGTATAGCGGCGCTTCAAGTGAAAGTGGGCGAGCTGGATCCGATCAAGCGATGCCGATAACCATATGATCGGCATCGAGCGAGCCGAGGCAGACGAGCTGTCGCGGCTTGCGAGCGTTCTTCTGGCAGGCCCGTGGTTGCGCCGGCGATCCTGCTCCCGTTCCACAGCCTCCTCGACGCACTCTGTCGGCTAACCGCTTGCTCATCTCGCGCAGTTTAGAGACGGACCGATCACGCGTGAATGCGGGACGTTGCGATGGGCGTATGGCACGAACGGAGCCGGCTGCTCCGCCTTGTCGCTCGGATGGCCAAAACCTCTTCCTTAGATGGCTCACCTGCCGAGATCTTCTTCGCCACCGGTTACGAACCCTCGCAAGCCCAATACGCCAAGTCCACTCGCGGCATTTCCCAGCGGGACTGTGATCAGCACGACGACACATTCTCCGAGTTTCATGTTCGAGCCGATGCCCGACATCGATTGTTCGCCATCATCAGATTTCTCGCATCGACATCGCTGCTGCCTTACAATGGAGCGCTTGGATGGCGTGTCCGTTGGTCCGCATCGGCGTTAAGCCGCTCTCTTACGGTTGCCCGCCGCCGCCTGCTGCGCCATAAATTTGTCCGGTGGCGTAACTGGCCTCAGGATCTGCGAGCTGAACGTAGATGGACGCCAGTTCTGCCGGCTGTCCCGGGCGCCCCATCGGTGTGTCGCCTCCGAACTTTTCCAGCTTTTCCATCGTGGCGCCCCCGCTGACCTGCAGCGGAGTCCAGATTGGGCCGGGCGCGACACCGTTGACGCGGATGCCTTTGGGGCCGAGCTGCTTGGCCATCGATTTGGTGAAATTCATCATCGCGGCCTTGGTCATGGCGTAGTCGACGAGGTTCTCGGAAGGATCATATGCCTGCTCCGAGGTTGTCTGGATAATCACGGAACCTGGCTGCATGTGCTTGAGCGCTGCCCTTGTCAGGAGGAAGGTTGCGTAGATATTGGTTTTCATAGTCGCGTCGAACGCCTCGTAGGTGATCTCTTCGATCGACTTTGCTTGCTGTTGGCGGCCGGCATTGTTGACCAGTATGTCGAGGCCGCCGAGCGCAGCCACCGCATCTTCTACCAGTTTTTCACAGAAGGCCGCATCCCGCAGGTCGCCGGGAAGCGATATGCCTCTACGGCCTTCCTTCTGGATCAGCGCGATCACCTCCCGTGCATCGGGCTCCTCATCCGGAAGATAGTTGATGGCGACATCAGCGCCTTCGCGGGCGTAAGCGATGGCTGCCGCGCGACCCATGCCGGAATCGCCCCCGGTGATCAGCGCCCTGCGTCCCGCAAGGCGGCCAGAACCCTTATAGGAAGCCTCCCCGTGATCGGGCTTGGGCACCATCCTGCCGGCAAGGCCTGGAAATGGCTGACTCTGCTTCTGGAATGGCGGTTTCGGGTACTTTGTCGTAGGATCGTCCATTTGTGCATTCTCCTGCGTGTTCGAGGCCGACCAGGCGAAGCCTTGGAAAGCCGAGGCTGCGAGCGTTACGCTTGCCGCAGCAATCACCGATCGCCGGGTCATGGGGACGGAGTGTATGGGTGTCATGACAGCTCTTTCAGCGTTCGCGGCTTCGGTTGCCCACCAACTTAGGTAACGCTGCGAGGTTCCCTGCGTCGGAACCAAGAGTGCCCTTATAGTGTTGCGTCCTTGAACCGGGAGTACCATCATGCCGCACCTTGAAACGGACAGCCTGCGAATAGTCTTCGACGAAACTGGAGTGCGTCATGGCCAGCCGGTTCTCTTTCTTCACGGATGGCCCGACGACGCTTCCACATGGTCGTCTGTCACGTCGCTGCTGGGGAACCGGGATCTTCGACTGATTGCGCCATACTTGCGGGGGTTCGGTCCGACCGTATTTCGCAACGGCAGTGCATTGCGCAGCGCGAACGGTGGCGCCCTTGCGATGGACGCCATAGCCCTCATGGACGGCCTGGGCATTGAGCGGTTTTCCGTCGTTGGCCACGACTGGGGCTCAAACATCGCCGAAGCCCTCGCCATTGGCTGGCCCGAGCGCGTCGACCGGATGGCGCTGCTTTCGTCGCTGCCGCGGATGGGCGGTTTGAAGACCCCTTCATTTCGGCAGGCCCAGCGATACTGGTACCATTGGTTCATGGCGACGAAGCGCGGAGCTGAGGCGATCCGTAACGATCCGCATGGCTTTGCCCGCATCCAGTGGGAAAACTGGGGGCCTGACGGCTGGTTTGACGAGGCAACTTTTGCCTCGGTATCGAAGTCCTTCGATAATCCGGACTGGGTCGCTGTCACGCTGCACAGCTATAAGGTTCGTTGGGGGGAAGCCGAGCCCGATCCGCAAAGCGCATGGCTTGAAGACCGCGTCAGGCAGACACAGTCGCTCTCGCTGCCGACGGTCTACTTCCAGGGGCTGGAGGATGGCGTCAATCCGCCTGAGCTCTCCGAACACTTGCACGAAAAGTTTTCGGGCCCCTTTGAAAGGATCATTCTTCAGAATGTCGGACATTTTCCGCAACGCGAGGATCCGCAAACCGTAGCGCGAGAACTTGCCATATTCCTTGAGCAATAGGGCCCTAGGAACAGGTAGGCTGCAGTCGACGTTTATCTTGTTGGCCGAAGGGACGATGTTCATGTTCAAAACGACCGACGCCGATCTCGACCCGCGCAGTGGCAGCCCGACCGCCCGGCGACCTGAGGGGAAGATCAAGCGCCGCTTCATGAGCCAGTGTAGGGACGCAGCGCATCAAAAGCTGTCGCTGGAGCTCGCAAAGGTCTTCGATGCAGCCCGGGATGCAGACAAGCACGTCGCGGCCGGATCCGCCATCATACCCGCGTGGGAGAGATGACCGGAGTGAACACCTACGTCGTTACGCTCCTGATCTTCGGCGCCGTGGTTTTATTGACCGCCTGGCTGCCCATGGCGCTGAGGCGGGTCCCTCTTTCTTTGCCCATCTGCTGCATTGCCATCGGAATGGCACTCGCCTGGTCTCCATTCACGCCTCTGCCGCAGTTCAACCCGCTGGAGAATGTAAAATGGGCCGAGCACTTGACGGAGTTCGTGGTCGTCGTTGCCTTGATGGGGGCTGGCCTGAAGATCGACCGGCCGCTCGGTTGGGCACGATGGATGATCACCTGGAGATTGCTGGGGATCGCCATGCCTATCTCGATTGCCGCGATCGCGCTTCTTGGGTGGAGCGTCCTCGGTCTTGGAGCAGCGTCTGCTCTTTTACTCGGTGCAGCACTCGCACCCACCGATCCTGTTCTTGCAGCAGATGTTCAGGTGGGGCCGCCGCAGACAGGTGAGGAAGACGACATCCGTTTCGCGTTGACGTCGGAGGCCGGCCTGAATGACGGGCTGAGCTTTCCTTTTGTAATGGCGGCGATGGCAATCGCCGGCAGCACGGCCGGTCATTCGGACTGGGTCTTGCCCTGGCTGGCTGTCGACGTCGTCTGGAAGCTCGCCGTGGGCGCCGGAACGGGATGGATTGTCGGCCGCGCGCTTGGATACCTCACCTTTAAGGTTCCGGAACGAAGCCGGATCGCACGAACTGGCGACGGGCTTGCAGCGCTCGGTTTCACCTGCGTGGCCTATGCGATCGCCGAACTCGTCCATGGATATGGGTTCGTGGCGGTGTTTGTTGCTGCGCTGGCGTTGCGCAGTGTCGAACGACACAGCAGCTTCCATGGCGAGCTTCACGATTTCGGCGAACAAATAGAGCGAATGCTGATGATGGTGCTGCTCGTCTGCTTCGGATCAATCGTCGCTGAAGGATCGCTTCTGCAAAAGGTGGATTGGCGGGTGGCAGTGGTCGCTGTTGTGACTCTTTCGCTTGTGCGACCGCTGGCGGGTTGGATCAGCCTGATGGGCTGCCGGCATTCCGTTGCGGAAAAGGCGATTGTTTCAGTGTTCGGCATCCGTGGATTAGGATCGATCTACTATCTCGCCTACGCATCCGGGAAAGTGCAGTTCGAAGGAATAGAGACAATATGGGCAACAGTTCTCGTCATTATCCTGGCGTCAATTGTGCTGCACGGCATTGCGGTGACGCCGGTGATGCGGTGGATCGACCGGCGACGCGGCGTCGACAAGATGAAGCCGGCGCCAACGCCTGACGCGACCGATTGATTACCTGTTTGCCGGGCTGCCAGCTGGGCGCAACCCCGATCACCGGAAATCTACGCGCCCGGCGGGCGGGATCCAAAGATCTCGTCGAGGGCTCGCAACAAACTGAGGATCCGGTGGTCGTCGGTCCGGTAAAAGACCGTTTGAGCGCTCCGCCTCGTTTTTACCAGCTTGTCCGCGCGCAGTTTGGACAAGTGCTGTGAGAGCGCCGATTGTGAGAGGTCCACGTGAAGCATCAGGTCACCGACCGATATTTCCTTGTGGGCCAGAACGAGCAGTATCTTCAAGCGATTTTCGTTAGCCATCGCGGACAGCAAGGCGGCTTTGTCCTCAAGGGCGTCGTCCGGTTCTAAGGTCATCGAGGGATCCGAGAATGCTGGTCACGATGCGTGGCGCCGCCAGTGTAGATCGGCTCTCAGGCAATGCAATTAAATATTCTAACGACGCTATGTTTTTCGTGCCGCACGATAAGCGAGAATCAAATGCCGCAGGGTGTTTGGCCAGGTCTCCAAGAATACCGACATCGGCGTTTCGCCCTTAATTGGCGCGCGCGGGTGCGTTGACGTCGAGACAAACCCGTTGCGGCGACTTCACTCATGATCGAATCGATCTCTGCGAAGGCGCGCACCGAAACAATGCCTGCGGTAGGCAGAGGTCGGACCTTGGTCCGATGCGACGACGCGGACGGAACAAAACCTGACTGGTGCGGTTTGAGGGAGACCAAACGCCTCGCGTCGTGGGGCTGCGGACAACCAAGGAAACTCGTCATGTTCAAAAACCTATCACTTGTTTTGGCTTTCACCGCGACCTTGCCGATGTTGACGGCTTGCACAGCCACCGAGAAGGGGACCGCAATTGGCGCGGGAACGGGTGCCGTCATCGGCGGAGCCGTCACGAATAGCTGGGGAGGAGCCGCGGTTGGTGCAGTTGCCGGTGGCGTCGCAGGAGCTTTGATCGGCCGTTCGACCGAACATAGAGGCTATTGCATCTATCGTGATCAGTATGGCCGCAAGTACGAGGCGCGGTGCCGCTAGGCCGTCGGGTCGTTCGGTATCCGCTCCAGCTTGTACGGGGACCGTTGCTCGCTCGCGAGAAATTGGTTCCCGAACAACTGCGCAGAAAACCAGGACCGCTAGATTCGCAGGTAAAAAAGCTGAAGCCACTCTGGAGCCGCCTAGCTGCTGGATCGCGAGCAGGGTGGGCCGGACTAATGTCAACGCGTCGGAAATTGCGAGAGGTGAGCAGGTGGCCGAGGCAGCGAGAGTTCGGGTCATTGACCTGGAGACCGCGGGAAACGGCCCCAACGATGTATGCGAGATCGGCTGGCAGGACGTCGTCCAGGCGCCAGACGGACGCTGGGGGCTGGATGCCGAACGCGGCTCGCTCCTGATTGACCCAGGTCGTCCCAT
>Ga0209564_1003497_pt1 | contig 10667 bp, 8 predicted proteins | sample AraplaCol_mMF_r2_FD_184272 | JGI IMG/M metagenome (GOLD analysis project Ga0209564, IMG submission 184272) | Arabidopsis root microbial communities from North Carolina, USA - plate scrape MF_Col_mMF_r2 (SPAdes) (version 3) | ecosystem: Host-associated > Plants > Roots > Endosphere | place: USA... | reverse complement strand
GGATGCTCCACTTTGAACAATGTCTGGCTCTTCGCTGGGGAATTGTGCCACAAGGCTCGTTTCCTAAGAAGTAAATATATTCGATTCAACCACGTGGTTTTAGGCCTGTGGTGTTTGTGCAACATCCGTCTTGCGGCGCCTGCAAACCCTTGTCCCGTCTGGGTTGCAGGGTGCCGGGGGTGGGTGCCGGGAGCGTCGGCGAGGGCCGCGCGGGGGTGGTTCGGGCGGGGGCGGGAAGGGGTTCCGCGCGTGATAGAATGCCATGTTGGCCCGTCGCCGGCATGGCGTCTTCATGCCGTCAGATTCACGGGCTTCATTTGCTTAAACCCGCCGCATAAACCACGCCGCAATGGATCAATTCGCCAAAGAAACCCTCCCGGTCTCGCTGGAAGAGGAAATGCGCCGCTCTTACCTCGATTACGCGATGAGCGTTATCGTGGGGCGCGCGCTTCCCGACGTCCGGGACGGCCTGAAGCCGGTACACCGGCGCGTGCTCTTTGCGATGCATGAGCTGAACAACGACTGGAACCGGGCCTACAAGAAGTCGGCCCGTATCGTCGGTGATGTGATTGGTAAGTATCACCCGCACGGCGATACTGCTGTCTACGACACGATCGTCCGCATGGCGCAGAATTTCTCGCTGCGCTATATGTTGGTCGATGGCCAGGGTAACTTCGGTTCAGTGGACGGAGATAACGCAGCGGCGATGCGTTATACCGAAATCCGCCTGGCGAAGATTGCCCATGAAATGCTCCACGATATCGACAAGGAAACTGTCGATTTCGAACCGAACTATGACGGTTCGGAGAAAGAGCCCGGTATTTTGCCGGCGCGAATCCCGAATTTGCTGATCAATGGGTCGTCGGGTATTGCCGTGGGTATGGCAACCAATATCCCGCCGCATAACCTCAATGAGGTTGTCGACGCCTGTCTGCATCTGCTGCGTAATCCTGAAACCACGATCGATGAACTGATCGAACTGGTACCTGCGCCTGATTTTCCGACTGCCGGCATTATTTATGGCATCCAGGGTGTACGGGAGGGTTACCGCACCGGACGCGGCCGCGTGGTCATGCGCGCGCGCACGCACTTCGAGGATATCGACCGTGGCACGCGCCAGGCGATCATCGTCGACGAGCTGCCGTATCAAGTGAACAAGCGGACACTGCTTGAGCGCATTGCCGAGCTGGTGACCGAGAAGAAGATCGAGGGCATTTCCGACATCCGCGATGAGTCTGACAAGTCAGGCATGCGCGTGGTGATCGAGCTCAAGCGCAACGAAGTGCCCGAGGTTGTGCTGAACAACCTATATAAGAACACCCAGCTGCAGGACACGTTCGGGATGAACATGGTGGCGCTGGTGGATGGCCAGCCGCGCCTGCTGAACCTGAAGCAGATGCTGGATGCCTTCCTGTCGCATCGCCGCGAAGTGGTGACGCGCCGCACCGTGTTCGAACTGCGCAAGGCGCGCGAGCGCGGGCACGTGCTGGAAGGCCTGGCCGTGGCGCTGGCGAACATCGACGAGTTCATCGCGATCATCAAGGCCGCCCCGACGCCGCCGCTGGCGAAGCAGGAACTGATGGCGAAGGCCTGGGATTCCGGGCTTGTCCGCGAAATGCTCTCGCGTGCCGAAAGCGACACTGCAGGGGGCCGTGCCTCGTATCGTCCGGATGGCCTGCCGGCCGTGTTCGGCATGCAGCCCGATGGCCTGTATCGACTGTCCGACGGCCAGGCGCAGGAAATCCTGCAGATGCGCCTGCAACGCCTCACGGGCCTGGAGCAGGACAAGATCGTCCAGGAATACCGCGAAGTGATGGGCCTGATTGCCGACCTGCTCGACATCCTGGCCCGCCCGGAGCGCATCACCACCATCATCACCGACGAACTGGGTGCCATCCGCGCCGAGTTTGGCGACGAGCGCCGCTCGCAGATCGAGCACAACGCGACCGAACTCGACACCGAGGACCTGATCACCCCGCAGGACATGGTGGTCACGCTGTCGCACTCTGGCTATATGAAGAGCCAGCCGATCTCCGAGTATCGCGCGCAGAAGCGTGGTGGCCGCGGCAAGCTGGCCACGGCGACCAAGGAAGACGACTGGATCGACACGCTGTTCGTCGCCAACACGCACGACTACATCCTGTGCTTCTCGAACCGTGGCCGTCTGTACTGGCTCAAGGTCTATGAAGTGCCGCAAGGGTCGCGTAACTCGCGTGGCCGTCCGATCGTGAACATGTTCCCGCTGGCCGACGGCGAGAAGATCAACGTGATCCTGCCGGTGCGCCAGTTTGACGCCGAGCACTTCATCTTCATGGCGACGGCGCGCGGCACGGTCAAGAAGACCGTGCTCACCGATTTCTCGAACCCACGCAAGGCCGGCATCATTGCCGTCGACCTCGACGAGGGCGACTTCCTGATCGGCGCCGCCATTACCGACGGCCAGCACGACGTGATGCTGTTCTCCGATGCCGGCAAGGCCGTGCGCTTCGACGAGAACGACGTGCGTCCGATGGGCCGTCAGGCGCGCGGCGTGCGCGGCATGAATCTGGACGAAGGCCAGGCAGTGATCGCCATGCTGGTGGCTCCGGCGGAAACGGAAACGGAAACGGCCGAGGGCGAGGCAGCCGAGGGCGCGTCGCCCTCGGTGGGTAGCGTGCTGACTGCCACCGAGAACGGCTACGGCAAACGTACGCCGATCTCCGAGTACACTCGACACGGCCGTGGCACCAAGGGCATGATTGCGATCCAGACGAGCGAGCGCAATGGCCGCGTGGTGGCTGCAGCGCTGGTATCGCCCGAGGACGAGATCATGCTGATCACCACGGGCGGCGTGTTGATCCGCACCCGCGTGGCCGAGATCCGTGAGATGGGTCGTGCCACGCAAGGCGTGACCCTGATCAATGTCGACGAGGGTACCAAGCTTTCGGGCCTGCAGCGCATTGTCGAGTCGGATGCCGATAGCAGCGGCAACGGCGAAGACGAGGACGTGGCGGAAGATGCTACGGGCGCGACCGGTGTCGATGGCGATACCGGAGCGGGTGCCACCGACGCGGACGCGAATTCGTAATTTGTTGCAACAACGGGACGACGGCCGGAACTCGCCAGACGGCCGTTCGGACTAATCCGGACGTATTTACCAGGGAGTCATAATGCTCAAAACCTATCGACGTATCGCTGTTCTGGCTGCTTTCGCTCCGATGATGATGCTGGCGCAGGGTGCGCACGCTCAGGAAGACAAGGACAAGACCGCGGCCATCAAGGAACTGCTGACCGTCATGCAGGCTGACCAGGCTGTGAAGGGTCAGGCCGACAACTGGCAACAGGGCGCCAAGCAGGAAGCGCCGCTGGTGCTGGAGCAGGTTCTCGTGGAGAACAAGACGCTGAACGACAAGCAGAAGCAGGCCGCTGTCGACAAGCTCAAGAAGAACGGCGCCGTGCAGCGCATGGTCGATGGCGCCGGTACGGCGTTCAACACCGACGGCTTCCGCCAGGACGCCCTCAAGGCGCACTACGACGCGTTCGGCAAGTACTACTCGACCCAGGAAATCAAGGACCTGACCACGTTCCTGAAGTCGCCGACGGGCCAGAAGTTCATGGCCAACCAGGGCAAGGCCACCCAGGAAATCTGGGGTTCGATGATGCAGAAGTACGGTCCCCAGGTTGGCAAGTCGATGCGTGACGCCGCCGAGAAGGAAATCGCCGCCGCTTCGAAGTGATCGACGGCTGACCTCTCCGGGCCCTCGGGCCGGAGAGGTCGCCTGTCCAGGCCTGGTCCGGATGCCCTTGGTGTCCAAGGGGCGCGGGTTTTGGGCGATAATGGCTGCCTGGTTCCATCCGGCAGCCATTTTTCTTTTTCTCCCTCCATGAACGATCCCCAGAACCCCGCCCTCGCCGGCCTGCAACGTTCCCTGGCCGAGCGCGTCTTCAATTTCTCGCCTGGCCCGGCCGCGTTGCCGACCGAAGTCCTGCAGCAGGCCGCCGAGGAAATGCTGTCATGGCGCGGTACTGGCGTATCGGTGATGGAGATGAGCCACCGCAGCAAGGAGTTCGAGAGCATCCAGCAGCAGGCGCTGGCCGATCTGCGCGAACTGCTGCATGTGCCGAAGAACTTCAAGATCCTGTTCCTGCAGGGCGGTGCCATCGGCGAAAACGGCATCGTCCCGCTGAACCTGGCCAACCGTGTCACTGCCGCGAAGCCGAAGACCGATTTCGTGGTGACCGGCACGTGGTCGGTCAAGACCGAGCAGGAAGCGCGCCGCTATGGCGAGGTGAATATCGCCGCGTCCAGCAAGGACCAGAAGTGGCACAAGATTCCCGATGTGAACACGTGGAAGCTGTCCGACGACGCGGCCTATGTGCATCTGTGCACGAACGAGACCATCGTCGGCGTGGAGTTCCAGGACATCCCGGACATCGGCCAGACCGGCACCCATGACAAGGGCCGCATCGTCGTGGCCGACGCGTCGAGCCATATCCTGTCGCGCCCGATCGAATGGTCGCGCGTACAGGTGGTGTATGGGGGCGCGCAGAAGAACATCGGCCCGGCCGGTGTGACGATCGTCATCGTGCGCGAAGACCTGATCGGTTTCGCGCACCCGCTGTGCCCCTCGGCGTTCAACTGGCGCCTGGTGGCCGAGCATGACTCGATGTACAACACGCCGCCCACCTATGCGATCTACATCGCCGGGCTCGTGTTCAAGTGGCTCAAGGCCCAGGGCGGCGTGCCCGCGATCGAACAGCGCAATATCGCCAAGGCGCGCGCGCTGTACGACTTCCTGGACCAGAGCGACTATTACCGTAACGAAATCGATCCCGGCAGCCGCTCGCGCATGAACGTACCGTTCTTCCTGCGCGATGAATCGCGCAACGAAGCGTTCCTGACCCAGGCGCGCGCGAATGGCCTGGTACAGCTCAAGGGCCACAAGTCCGTGGGCGGCATGCGCGCCAGCATCTACAACGCGATGCCACTCGAAGGTGTGACCGCGCTGGTGGAATTCATGCGCGAGTTCGAGCGCACCGCCGCCTGACGGTGGTGCTTTCTGTCGCGGCCCTGGCAGTGCGGGGGCCCGGCATCAGCCCAGACTTTCCGCGGCTGCGCGATGCGCGGCCCACAGGCCTATGACACAGCAAGACAAGCCGGCGGCGGCAGCCACCGGCAATGACAATGCCGCACCCAGCCCCCAGGAGCAGGCGCTGTCCGCGGACCTGGCGCCGCTGCGCGACCAGATCGACGCCGTCGACCGCGAACTGCTGGCCCTGCTGAACCGCCGTGCGCAACTGGCGCTCGACGTGGGCGAGGTCAAGAAGAAGTACGGCGCGCCGGTGTTCCGCCCCGAGCGCGAGCTGCAGGTGATCCGCAAGGTGCAGGGTGCCAATCCGGGCCCGCTGCTTGGCGAAAGCGTGGCGTCGATCTGGCGCGAGGTGATGTCGGCCTGCCGCGGCCTGGAAAAGCCGCTGGAGATCGCCTTCCTGGGCCCGGCCGGCACGTTCTCCGAGCAGGCGCTGTACGCGCACTTCGGCCACGAAGTCAGCGGCGTGCCCTGCCCGAGCATCGACGAGGTGTTTCGGTCGGTGGAGTCGGGTACGGTGGAGTACGGCGTGGTGCCGGTCGAGAATTCGACCGAGGGCGCGGTGTCGCGCACGCTGGACCTGTTCCTGCAGACGTCGCTGAAGATCAGCGGCGAGATCGCGCTGAAGGTGCATCACAACCTGATGGCATCGTCGCCCGACATGAAGGGCGTGACCGTGGTGCGCGCGCACGCGCAGGCGCTGGCGCAGTGCCAGCATTGGCTCGCCGCCAACTATCCCCATCTGGAGCGCCAGGCCGTATCGAGCAACGCCGAGGCGGCGCGCATGGCCAGCGAAGATCCCACGGTGGCGGCGATTGCCGGCGAGACAGCCGCCAACCGCTATCACCTGCATATCGTGCGGGCCAACATCCAGGACGATCCGCACAACCGCACGCGCTTTGCGGTGATCGGCCGCTACGAGACCGAGCCGTCGGGCAGCGACCAGACGTCGATGATCCTGTCGGTGCCGAACAAGGCCGGCGCCGTGTACCAACTGCTGGCGCCGCTGGCCGACAACGGTGTGTCGATGTGCCGCTTCGAATCGCGGCCCGCCCGCAGCGGCGCGTGGGAGTACTACTTCTATGTCGATGTGGAAGGCCATCAGCACGATCCGGCCGTGGCACGCGCGATCCAGTCGCTGCGCGCCAACGCCGCGTACCTGAAGGTGCTCGGGTCCTACCCGTCGAGCAAATAACGCAGGCAGGAGACACGCATGGCACAGCAGGAAAGCGGGGCAGCGAGCGCAACGGCGAATGTGGCTGCGAATGTGGCCGACTACTTTGGCCCGACGTACGTCCGCAAGATCTCGCCGTACATCGCAGGAAAGCCAATTTCGGAAGTGGCACGCGAGTTCGGGCTTGACGAGGCGCGTATCGTCAAGCTGGCGTCGAACGAGAATCCGCTTGGCATGCCTGCCTCGGCCAAGACCGCCGTTGCGGCGGCCACCGAGGATCTGGGCCGCTACCCGGACAGCAACGGCTTCGAGCTGAAGGCCAAGCTTTCGGAGAAATTCGATGTCCCGGCCGAGTGGCTGACCCTCGGCAACGGCAGCAACGACATTCTGGAACTGGCCGCGCACGCGCTGGTGCGCACCGGCGAGTCGATTGTCTACGCTGAATACTCGTTTGCGGTCTACGCGCTGGCTACCCAGGAAGTGGGCGCGCGCGCCATCGAGGTGAAGTCGCGCCAGTACGGTCACGATCTCGACGCCATGTCCGCCGCGATTGCGCCGGACACGAAGCTTGTGTTCATCGCCAATCCGAACAACCCGACCGGTACCTTCGTGTCCGCCGCCGAGATCGGGGCGTTCCTGGCGAAGGTGCCGCCGCACGTGGTGGTGGTGCTGGACGAGGCGTACAACGAGTACCTCGACGCTGACCAGCAGTACGAGTCCATCGCGTGGGTGCGCAAGTATCCGAACCTGATGGTGTCGCGTACGTTCTCGAAGGCCTACGGCCTGGCGGGATTGCGAGTGGGCTATGGCGTGGCGCAGCCGCCGCTGACCGACCTGCTGAATCGCGTGCGCCAGCCGTTCAACGTCAACAGCCTGGCCCAGGCCGCAGCCGTGGCAGCGCTGGGCGATGGCGATTTCCTGCAGCGCAGCGCCGAGCTCAATCGCGCCGGCAAGGCCCAGCTGGTGGCGGCCTTCGAGCGCATGGGCCTGGAGTACGTGAAGTCGTCGGGCAACTTCGTCATGGTCCGCGTGGGCACTGACGACGGTGCCGGCGCACGCGTGAACCTGGCGATGCTCAAGCAGGGCGTGATCGTGCGCCCGGTGGCGAACTACGGCCTGCCGCAGTGGCTGCGTATCACCATTGGCCTGCCTGACGAGAATGCCGCGTGCATCGCGGCGCTCGAGCAGGCATTGAAGTGAATCCGAACCGATCTGAAGCCGTGAGCGCTCTGCATTTTTCCCGTGTTGTGATTGTCGGTGTCGGCCTGATTGGCGGATCGCTGGCGTTGTCGCTCAAGCGTGCCGGCGTGGTCGGCACCGTGGTAGGAGTTGGCCGTTCGGCGGCGTCGCTGGAGAAGGCGAAGACGCTGGGCGTCATCGACGAGGCCGCCGAATCGCTTGCCGAAGCCGCCCGTGGCGCCAGCCTGATCGTGCTGTGCGCGCCCGTGGCGCAGAATTTTGCGCTGCTGCATGCGCTGGAGCCGCATCTGCAGCCGGGCACCATCGTGACGGACGCCGGCAGTACCAAGTCCGACGTGATCATGGCGGCCAAGACGGCGCTTGGCGACAAGGTGGCGCAGTTCGTGCCCGCGCACCCGATTGCCGGCCGTGAACTCCACGGCGTGGAAGCCGCGCTGAACGACCTCTATCTGGACAAGAAGGTGGTGATGTGCCCGCTGCAGGAAAACAGCCGCGCGGACGTGGCGGCGGTGCGGGCCATGTGGGAATCGGCCGGCGCGAATGTCCACGTGATGTCGGCCGTGCAGCATGACGCCGTGTTTGCCTCGGTCAGCCACCTGCCGCACGTGCTGTCGTATGCGCTGGTGGCGCAGGTGGCCAATGCCGAGGATGCGGCACTGAAGCTCGACTTCGCGGGCGGCGGTTTTCGCGATTTCACGCGCATTGCCGCGTCGTCGCCCGAGATGTGGCGCGACATCTGCATCGCCAACAAGGAGGCGCTGCTGCGCGAGATCAACACGTATGAAGCCGTGCTTGGTCACCTGAAGGCGCAGATCAAGGCCGGAGACGGTGCTGCCTTGGAGCGGATCTTCGCTCGCGCCAGCGACACGCGCCTGAAGTGGGGCGCGGCACGTGCCGCCACCCATAACGTAGAACCCTGAAGTCGTGGCGCCTTCCCCGGGCGCCGCGCCTACGCTGCCAAGACCATGGAACATCTGACCCTCGGCCCCCTGACCCGCGCATCCGGCACGGTACGCCTGCCCGGCTCGAAGAGCATCTCCAACCGCGTGCTGCTGCTGTCCGCACTGGCAACCGGCGAGACCCGCGTACGCGATCTGCTCGATTCCGACGATACCCAAGTCATGCTTGAAGCGCTGAAAGTGCTGGGCGTGTCCTGGCGCCGCGACGGCGGTGATTGCATCGTGACCGGCGTGGGTGGCAATTTTCCGAACAAGGCCGCCGACCTGTTCATGGGCAATGCCGGCACGGCGATTCGCCCGCTGACGGCGGCGCTGGCGCTGCAGGGCGGTACCTACAGGCTCAGCGGCGTGCCGCGCATGCATGAGCGGCCGATTGGCGATCTGGTGGACGGCCTGCTGCAGGTGGGCGCCGCCATCGAATACCTGGGCACGCCCGGCTATCCGCCCCTGCAGATCAATCCGGCGCAGATCCGTATCGATACGCCGATACGCGTGCGTGGCGATGTATCGAGCCAGTTCCTCACGGCGCTGCTGATGGCACTGCCGATGGCGTCGGCGCCTTCGGGCCGGATCGAAATCGAAGTGGTGGGCGAACTGATCTCGAAGCCTTATGTCGAGATCACGCTGAACCTGCTGGCCCGCTTCGGCATCGTGGTCGAGCGCCAGGGCTGGGAGCGCTTTATCCTGCCGGCCGGCGCGCAGTACCGGTCGCCGGGCGAGATCTATGTCGAAGGCGATGCTTCGACCGCGTCGTACTTCCTGGCTGCCGGCGCAATCGGCGGTGGGCCGGTGCGGGTGGAAGGCGTGGGCCTGTCGAGCATCCAGGGCGATGTGCGGTTTGCCGATGCGCTGAACCGCATGGGCGCCAACGTAATGGCCGGCGACAACTGGATCGAGGTGCGCGGCACCGAGCGCGACGATGGCCGGCTTAACGGTATCGAACTCGACTGCAATCACATTCCCGACGCCGCGATGACACTGGCCGTGGCGGCGCTGTTTGCGGAAGGCACGACCACGCTGACCAATATCGCCAGCTGGCGCGTCAAGGAAACGGATCGTATCGCCGCCATGGCGGCGGAACTGCGCAAATTGGGTGCCGCAGTGGAAGAGGGGGCGGACTATCTGAAAGTGACGCCTCCTGCGCCCGGCGCCTGGCAGACTCCGGCCGATGGCATTGGCACCTATGATGATCACCGGATGGCCATGTGTTTCTCGCTCGCCGCTTTCGGGCCGCTGCCGGTGCGCATCAACGAGCCGGGCTGCGTGGCGAAGACATTCCCTGAGTATTTCTCGGTGTTTGCCGGGGTAGCGCGGTAAGCGGTCACTCCGGTTCAATAGCAGTTTTCAGGCGGCGGCCAGGCGGGGCGCCGCCGGTGCTTCGGGGCCGGCTTCGGCCCCTGCGTGATTTCCACGACGTTCACGGCGGTCCCAGTATTTGTCGAAGAAGTAGTGGGCCACCGTGTTGACGGCCGGTTCGATGAATGTAATGGCACCGCTGATGGCCAGGCTGCCGGTCAGCGCATAGGTCACGCTGAATGCGATGCCCAGGTGCATGATGCCGAAGGTCAGGGTTTTGGCCATGGTGAATTGCCTCGTGTCGAAAAAAGTTGAAATGGTCGCGCAGCGCCTTTTGTGGGGAGCGCGAACGCTGCGGCCGCGCAACCATGGATGGAATGATAACGACTCCCAATGGAAGTCGAAAATCAATAGTTTCAAGCTAATCAATTAAGAATGACTATCATTGACGTCATCACCATAGATGGGCCAACTGCATCCGGCAAGGGTACGGTGGCGCACAAGGTGGCAGATGCCCTGGGCTTTCATCTGCTGGACAGCGGTGCGCTGTATCGGCTGGTGGCGCTGGCCAGCGACCGTGCCGACGTGGATATTGGCGATGTCGATACCCTTGCAAAGATCGCCCTGCGCCTCGATGTGAAGTTCGGCCCGGACCGGGTCTGGCTCGAAGGCGAAGAGGTCAGCCAGTTGATCCGCCAGGAGGCGATCGGCAACCGGGCGTCGGCGCTGGCCGTTCATCAGCCCGTTCGTGATGCGCTGACGGCACTTCAGCGGGGCTTTCGCAAGCTGCCGGGACTGGTGGCGGACGGCCGCGACATGGGCACCGTGATCTTCCCGGAGGCCCGCCTCAAGGTGTTCCTGACCGCGAGTGTCGAGGCGCGCGCCCGCAGGCGCTATAAACAATTGATTGATAAGGGAATTTCTGCTAATATCGAAGACCTTTTGCGTGACCTCGAGGCGCGCGACGCG
>Ga0209564_1003496_pt1 | contig 10673 bp, 11 predicted proteins | sample AraplaCol_mMF_r2_FD_184272 | JGI IMG/M metagenome (GOLD analysis project Ga0209564, IMG submission 184272) | Arabidopsis root microbial communities from North Carolina, USA - plate scrape MF_Col_mMF_r2 (SPAdes) (version 3) | ecosystem: Host-associated > Plants > Roots > Endosphere | place: USA... | reverse complement strand
TCTACAACGACAACTCCGGCAACATGGCCATGGCGTCCACTGAAGGCTTGCAGACAGCCATCTACACCGGTGCCATCGCCACCAACAGCCTCAAGCGCGTGTTGAACAACAGCGACAGCGGCTTGAATCAGGAGGTGGTGTTTGCGGACTTCCAGACAGCGCACGGTTCGTGGACCAACATCACCTCCCTCAACGGCGGTGACAACACGCTGGAGAACGCCACTCACTTCAACTCGAATATCGTCATCTTCGGCTGATCACATAGTCACTACCGGATGTCATCCGGGCTTGTGGAAAGGGTTCAGGGCCGGTGCGGCTTCCACTGCACTGGCCCTGGCCTGCTTTCATGAAGCGCAATCCTGCTTGCAGGACCTTCGATCCATCCCAGTCGATCCATCCCAGGATTTCCGAGCCTTGTGAGTTGGTCCCCGGGGTCATGCCGCGAATTCAACACAGGCCGCCTTCAGGCTTGAAACTCGCCGCTCGGCATGCCCCTTCGCGGGGTTTCTATGACCGGGGCCGTGGTCGGCGAATACCTGACATCTTTCGGCGCTATCAGCGAGATGCACGGGTGCTGGATGGCTTCATCCCGCAGGGGGGTGACGTGGAGCATTCCTTCACGAACTTCAAGGGTGACGTCCAGGCTCGCCAGAATGCTGGCACCCATTCCCGCTTTTACCAATGCCTTGATGGCTCCAAGGCGCTTGCCTGCAACCCCTCAATCGCCGGGTAAACCGACCGGCTATCAAGTTTGAGTCAAATTGTTCCGTTATTGCGTAATTAACGTATTGGAACTACAATCCCAAAGCAATGTTTCGTTATTCCGAAATATTGTGGTGAATTTATATCATTTGACTATAATTTCGTACTAACGAAACTATCGGTGAAATTTTGGCGCGACGCTTACCTCCGACGCTTGACGCAGTAGACCCCCAGATCCGGGACCTGGCTGCTCTAGGCGCCGCCGTGCGCAACGCCAGGGCCCACGCCCGGTTGCGTATTGATGATGCCGCCGCCTTCGGCGGGGTTTCCGCGGACCTGCTTTCGCGCCTTGAGAACGGAAAGCCCGTCACGACAGACCGGCTGCTGAAGGTGCTGGAGGCGATGGGTCTGGTGATGCTGGTGGTTTCCCGTGACGAGGCATGGAATTTCCGGGCTACAGCCGCCCGCGATCCGGCGACCCAGGACCCTGTGTGAGCACGCTGCCGGTTCTGGATCCCGATCGTGCACTGGATGTGTTTTGCGGCGTCGACCATGTCGGGCAGCTGGCCTTCGACCCGGACCAGGACCAGTTCAGTTTTTCCTACAGCGCTGAATGGCTCCGGCATCCAGGCCGCTTTCAGCTAACCCCGCACATGCCGTTTGAGGGTGGAATATCGCATGTTGCCATCCGGCGCTATATCGACAACCTGCTGCCGGAAGGGCGGGCGCTGGACGTGGTGTCCAGCTTCACGCATATCCAGAAAACCCATCTGTTCGGCCTCATTCGCGTGCTGGGTCGGGAGACTGCCGGCGCTTTGAGTTTTCTGCCTGCCGGGCAGACTCCCCAAGCCCAGGACCCCATCCGCAGAAAGGTGGGTCATGAGGAACTGCAACAGCGCATCGACGAGCGCAACAGCGTGCCCTTCGCAGTGTGGGACGGCCGGGTGCGAATGTCGGTGGCGGGATACCAGGACAAGCTCCTGGTGCTGCGCGAGGGCGATGAGCTGTTTCTCGCGGATGGAGCACTTTCTTCGACGCACATTCTCAAACCCGAACCGCTGAACGAACACCTGCCATACATGGTGGCCAACGAGCACTTCTGCATGAAGCTGGTCAATCGCCTCAGCCGGCTGCGCCTGAAAGAGGACTGGGCGGCGCAGGTGGAGATTTTGCGGGTGCCGGCGCCGGTGTTATGCGTGGCGCGCTTTGACCGCGTCCGCGTGGACGGGGCCATCCGGCGCCGCCACGTCATTGACGGGTGCCAGGCGCTGAACCTGCCGGTCTCGGCCAAGTACGAGCGGACGCTGGGAAATGCGGCGGACGTGCGGCACATCCGCGACGGTGCGAGCTTTCAAGCGCTGGCAGCGCTGCGGCCGAGTCTGGCCAACGCAGCCGTGGGGGTGCGCCAGATGGCCATGTGGGCTGTCACCACGCTGCTGCTGGGAAACAGCGACGCACACGGCAAGAACATTTCCTTCTTTGGCCAGGGCGAGACACTCTCCGTGGCGCCTTTTTACGATCTGGTGTGCGTGGCCGTGTATGACGGCAAGCGGATCGACCATGAACTGGCGATGGCCTTCGGCGATGAATTCGATTTGTCTGCCGTAAAGTCATTCGCGCTGGCGGACTTCTGCGAGCGCCTGGGGTTTCCCCGGAAAACCTTCGCACGCGAACTCAAGCAGCTGTGCGGCTGGGCCAAGGAAGAGGCGCAGCGGCAGGCCGCTGATCCTGTGTATGTCGGTGAGGAACGCCGCTTCGTGCAAGGGTTGGCAGACTACGTCGCCGGCAGGGCGGATATCCTTCTGGCGCAGGCCGGCGAGGTGTCGAAATACAAGGACGCTGTGTTCTGACGCAAGGGCCCGGGCTGGTGGCTTCAGGGTTGGAATTCCCCGCTGGGCATGGCCTTTCGCAGGGTTTCGATGACCAGGTCGGTGGTCGGTGAACGTTTGATACCTTTCGGTGCGATCAGCGAAATATAGGGGTGCTGAATGGCGTCATCCAGCACAGGCACGAAGCGCAGCGTTCCTTCGCCGACTTCGAGGCCGACGTCCAGGCCCGTCAAAATGCTGGCGCCCATTCCCGCCTTCACCATGGCCTTGATCGCCCCGATGCGATTGCTTGTAGCCACTGCCCGGAAGGGGCGCGCGGTTTCGAGCGCGGCGCTGATGGCCAGCCGGACAACGAGCGGTTCCGCCGGCAGGACCAGCGGCTGACTGAGGCACTCGTCGAATGTCACGGACTGGCGTTTGGCCAGCGGATGATCCGGGGGCAGGATGAGGCCGAGCGGGTCTCTCATGGTCCAGAGCGCGCGCACGGGCGCCTTCTGCGGGAGGCTGATGACTAGGCCAATATCGGCGGATCCGTTGAGGATGCTGTCCAGCACGGCCGGGTTGTTTCCCACAAGGAGCGACATGCCGAGCCCTGGGATCCGCTTTTGCACGCTGGCGATGGCTTGCGGAACAAGCGTGTAAGTGGTGACTTCGACCGCCGCGATCCGGATGGTTTCGAGGCGAGTGCCTTTCAGGCTCCTGATGTCGTCGGCCAGGTTCTGGACTTCATGCTTCCAGCGTTGCAGGGAGGCGAACAGGGTCTCGCCTGCGACGGTAAGCTGAAGGCCTCGCGCCGTCCGGGAGAACAGCGGAACCCTCACTTCTTCTTCAAGCTGCTGCACAGCCCGGCTTACCGCTGAGGGCGCTATGTGAAGGGCGTCGGCAGCGGCACGAATCGATTGGGTGCGCGCAACAACTTCAAAGTAATGTATTGAGCGCCGAAAAATTCGCATTGGCATGGTGTTGCCGAAATTAGAACTAACTAGTCAAAATTCTAGAATTGACGGCAATATAACGTTTACTTACAGTTGCATTAACCTTCTCTATAAGTGGGTATCAATCCCCCGCTGAAGGGCTGACTGCTCGCCCTCCATTCAAGCTGTGTCGATCATGAGATTTCCTCCTGTACGCGCGTCCCTGCCGCCCTTCGTTTCCACCGCGCTGAGCGGTCGGGGCTGCCGGTTGGCGCGGGCGTTTGCAGCGCTCGGCATCCCGGGGTTGATGGACATAGGGCCTTCCTCCGTTGCTTTTATTAGATTGCTCATCATCGCAATGGCGCATCAGATGGGCGAGTTTCCTGGGCATGCCAGGAGGGCCACGGCGATGGCCGCTGGGCAAGCCATAAGGCTTGCGGCAGCAAGCCCGAAGATTGGCTCGCTTCAAAAATAACAGGGGACTTCAGGGATGGAACTTAGGCGAGTTGTTATCGCGGAGGACGATCCTCAGCAGGCGCAGGCGCTGGCCGAGCTTGTTGCGCAGTTTTCCAGACACTGGCATGTTCAGGCGATTGTGCAGTCCCAGGCGGAACTGGAGAGCACCTTGGTGGCTGTTGGGCCCGACGTTGTCTTGCTAGATCTGCATATGCCGGGTGTCGAGTCGCCCGGGGTCAGTTCGCTGGATATTGTGCGCAGGGCGCCTGCGCTGCCGGTGGTCATCCTTGTCACGGGCGACCCCTCCCAGGCGCTGTTCGCTTTTGACAACGAAGTTTGCGACTATGTTGTCAAGCCCATCAGGCCAAGCCGGCTTGCGCAGGCGCTGCAAAGAGCCGACGACATGGTGGATGCCCGCCGGGTTGCCATGGCCAGGGCCTCTTCATTGCCCGCCGCGGCCGCCAACTCGTCCCCTTGGCTGACAGGCGTGCGCGGCCGTGATGTCGTGCCTCTGGACCCCAACGACATTCTGTATCTTCAGGCCGACCGCAAATACACGATTGCGGTGTTGACCCACGGCCAGGTTTTGATGCGGCACGGCATCAGTGATATCCAGGCGAGCCTGGATGAAACACTGTTCAAGAGGGTGCACCGCAGCACCATCGTCAACATGAAGCGCGTTGATTTCATGCGCCGCGATGAAATGGGGCGTTTCCGGGTTCACCTCAAGGGCCGCCCTGAAACCCTGGTCGTCAGCAAGCCCTTTGAGCAGCAATTCAAGATCGGTTGAAAAATGGCGGCCGAAAACGCGGAAGAAGAGGCAACAGGGGCAAGAGCGGCGAGAGACGGGGCAGTAGACGGTGCGGGGCCCCACATCCGGAGCTGCGTGGATGCCTCTTGCCTGTGGGACCCGCACAGCTGCCTCAATGCATTGAACCGGTGCATCATCAACTCGCCTGAATCTCTCGCAGAGGACCACCCGCTCTATCTGCTGAGTGATCACCTGAGGCTTCTGGCCCAGCTCTGCCATTCCGGTGGCTGGGTCTCACCCGCAGGCTTGCGGGAGTGGCTCAGCGCGCTGATGGCGCTGCAGCCTGCGGTGAAAACATCGGGCGGCAACACCGCGCGCCATACCGTTGCCCCTGTACCCGGCAAGGTGCTCAAGCTGCAAATACAGCCGCTTGGGATGGCTTTAATGCCTCTTTTGCAACAAGCCGGGCCTGGGGCCTGCGTTGCGATTGAAGCGGGCGATGCCTGCGTTCAGGGCGGCCAGGGCGTTCAAAGCGTTCAAGGTCTTCCAGGCCTCATGAACAAAGCTGGCACGCTGCTACTGCGTCTGCGCGTGAGCGAAGGGCGTCAAGCCCGTGCCTCTTCTCTTTCTTGCTCCGATGGGGCCGTGCCGGCGTTGCGTGAATGGGACGTGCAAGTCGTTTGCGAATGCGTCCTCGCTCACTGAGCCGCATCGTCACATTGTTCGCTGCCGCCATTGGCCCGGTCCATCTCCGACTCAGAGGACTTGAAGAAGGTCACGGCGGGATGAATCTCCAGCGTGTTCCGCAGTAGCGGCAGATGGCTCCAGAAAACTTCCCTGAACACCCTGGCGGCGGGGGTTAAGGGCGTGTGCCGCTGATGCACCAGGTAGATCTCGCGGTACACCATCGGCTTTATCAAGATGAACTGCAGGCACGCGGCCGCCGGGTTGGAGGCCCCGAGCGCGGACACGACGGCCACCCCGGCCCCCACTTTTGCCAAAGCGATCTGCAGCGGCAAGCTGGACAACTCGATGCCGGGCTCCATCTGGCTGACCACAGTGGAGCCGCTGGACCACAGTGCATGCAGCGTGCTGGTGCCCGAAGCTTCCTTCAAGAGGGGCAAGGTCGCCAGCGCTGTTTCGGTCTCATCCGGCGCAACCGCGAACTGCTGCGGATTGAGCAGCAAGCCTATAGGCGCGCGCAGTATGCGCTCGCAGTGAAGCGGCGCGGGGTCGCCCACCAGCGAGGCGATTCCCAGGTCGGCTTCGCCCCTTGTCACATGCTCGATGATGGGGCCGCTGTCATCCTCGATCAAGCGCACGCGAACCAGAGGATAGAGCTCGGAAAACTTGCGCAGCACACCGGGCAACACTGTGCTGCCAAAGGCAGCGCCCACCGCGATCGTCACGGCGCCGCGCACGCCTTTGCTCTCGTCGCGCACGTCTTCAGCAATGTGATCCATGTCGCGAAGAAGGCGCTGCGCGATCGGCAGGAAACGCGCGCCTTCACGCGACAGCGCCAGGCCCCGGCCCTCGCGCTGAAACAGGGGAAAGCCCAGCTGCGCGGCGAATTCCTGCAGCGCCCGCGTCAGGGCCGGCTGGCTCAGGTGCAGCGCCTGACTCGCGCGCGACACATTGCCCAGTGTTGCTGTCACGACAAACATCCGGAGTTGGCGTTGGGTCAGATTCATAGACGATGGGTATCAATGCGCCCGCAACATGCATTGGACCTGTCCGCGGTTGGGGGATAAATTTGGCGAGAGCTCGAGGAAAGCTCAGTTTGAGACAACAGGTTTTGCCGATCCGAAGTACAAATGCCAAGAAATCGAACCATGGGTGCTTCACCCGCCTGCGCAAATATATTGCCACCCGATGCCGTCGCGGCTTCGGGGCTGACGAAGGCGTGCGGCCGCCTCCTGCGCGAGTTGTGCGGCCGTGTCGCCGCCGCCACGACCATCGCTTCGGCTGTTCGCCTGCTGATCGGCAGCTCCACCCAGAGCGGGCCGGACCGGACGCAGCTGCTCGCCTTGCGAGGCGAAACAAACCGGCTTCTGCATGCGTTGGATGCGCTGCTTTTCGAAACCCATGATTCTGCCGCCAACAGCCTCATCTCCCATCGCCCATCCTCTTCGCTGAGCGCCCTCTTCGAGAGGCTTTCCAGGTCAACGTCCATCCAGCTCAACTTTCCCTCCGGTCTCGCGCAGTCATCGCAAGAATTGCCCTTGATGCAGGTTCCATGCAGCGAAGCGATTGTTGAACAAATACTCATCCATCTGGTCCGGTCAACGCAGCTCAATCCGGTCTATCCCGTCACCGTTGAGGCCTACCTGGATTCGCACCAGGCAAGGCAATCCGGTCAGCCGGGCCGGCCGGCCCAGCCAGTTCGGCCGGGCGAGAGCGATCTTTGCTTTGAAGTCATTTCCGGGTTCTCGCTGCCGCCCTGCGCAGAGAGCGAGCTGGAGTGCGCCAGGGCGCTTGCGCTGTCGATCGGCGCGGAACTGAGTTCGGGTGAATACGCGCGAAGAGGTCATGCGGCGGCGCTGAAGCTGCGAATACCGGTGTGGGGTTTGAGCGCCCACACCAAGTCCTTGCGGCTGTTGCTGGTGGACGACCGCCGCATCAACCAGCTGGTTCTGGCCGATGAGTTCAGCGCCTGCGGCCACGCCGTCGCGGTTGCCGGTAACGCCCCCGAGGTGATGGAGCTGCTTGGCCACCACACCTTCGATGCGGTGCTGACCGACCTGAACATGCCGGGCATGGATGGGCTCGACCTCGCCAGGGCGATCCGCGCGTCGCGCGCTCCCACATCGGAGTTGCCGGTAGTGCTTCTGGTTCCGCAAGAGTCGCCGGCGATTCTTGAGCAGGCGCGGATCGCGGGCGTGAACGCAGTGGCCCGAAAATACGCCGGCGCCGAAAACATCCTTCACATCCTGGCCGGCCACCTTCCCGGCGACCAGCGCTGGGACTACATGCCGGCCTGCGAGTGGAACGTCACGGTGCACTGATAGCGGCCTTTCAATCGCTCAGCCACCCAACCGCGCGCTGCCTGCGGGTGCTGGCGCGGATGCGGGTGTGGATGTAGATGTGGATGCGGATGCGGATGCGGGAGGCAGTTGCGTCTCGCTCACGAAGACAAGCTCGTTGACCAGCTTGCGCAGATCCGACGGACGCACTGGTTTGTACAGCACACGGACGCCGGCCATCGCCGCGTCTTTCTCCAGTTCAGCGAACACGTCGCCGGTCAGGATCACCGCGGGGATCACCGCTTCGTCATACATGCCGCGCACTGTGCGCACCACATCCAGGCCCGTCTCCCTGGCCTGCAATTTGAAATCCGTGACCACCAGCATGGGCGTTGCACTGCCATGGCGCAATTGCGCCACGAGCTTGTGGCTGCTGTCCGCCGAGACTGTGCAGTACCCCCAGCTTGTGAACGTATTCACCAGGGCCTGCAGCACAACACTGTCATCTTCCACGATGGCGACAAGAATGTCGGACGCCGCCGGCGGCACCCTGTCGCCCGCATGCGCCCCCAGGGAGGCAGCGTCCATGCACTCACCAAGGTCCACTTCGATCTGCGTGCCTTCGCCGATCTCGGAAAGGGCACGCAGCTTGTGCCCAAGCTGGGATGCCATGGCGCTGACGATTCCAAGCCCCAGGCCAAGGCCCCGATCGCTGGTTGTCGGCCGCGACTTGACTTCCGCAACTTTTGCGCCAAGGTCCGCCACGCTCATTCCCCGGCCGGTGTCCTCCGTCTGCAGCAGGGCGCGGCCCTCAACCAGCAGGCAGCTGATTCGAATGCCGCCGGTGTCGGTGTACCTGATGGCGTTCGCCGTCAGGTTGAAAAGTATCCGCCGCAGCAGGCGCTGGTCGCTTTTGATCCACACCTCATTCGGGCATTCGACCAAAAACCGCAATCCCTTGGCGTGCGCTTCGGCCGCGAAAACCTGCTCCACTTCCTGCAAGACGAGGCGGACATTCACCGGCTGCAGCGCCGCCTTGTAAATGCCCATATTGACCCGGTTGACGTCCAGCAGGTCATTGAGCATTTCCGCGAGGGTGTTCACGCTGGCGTGAATTTCCTTGAACTGGCGGGGGCTGATGTGCGCCGGGTTGTCAGCGATGAGATCGACCTGGGCCACCAGCGCCTGCACAGGCTGCCGCAGGTCGTGGCTGACCTCGGCCAGCAACCGGGCCCCGTGGCTTTCGTCTGTCCTGGTGTTTTGCCGTGCCTGCGGCGCTGCTGCACCGGCCTCCACATCTGTGCCCGCACCAGCCTCTGCCGCCGTACCCCACTGCCTGAGCACGCGCTGATGTTCACGGCGGATCGCCCAGCAGGCGGCAATCGCAACAGCCGCCAGAACCAGCAGGAAGGGCATCGCGGTCGTGCGGGCAATGGTCGCCGCGCCCAGCAAGGGCAGGACCACAAGCGCCGGCCTGTAGGGCGCGGCGGGCAGGCCGGATTCGACGCCGCTGACCGTAGCGGCCAGCAGCACGATCGCTTCCCAGAAGATGTGTTCACTGTCGGGCGCCAGCGCAATGGCCAGCGGCCCGGCAAGTCCCAGTAGCGCCATATAGAGGACACCCCGGCCGCGTTTGCGGGCCTTGCCCGCTCGCCGTCTGGTGAGCAATTCGCCGTTGGCCGTGGCAACAGCCGTCTGCCCAAGGTCAGTCATTGCAAGCCTTGTTGATGAGGCATTGAATGGCAAAAGGCGGGGCGCGCAACGACATTGCCAGCCCGCCACTGAACCACTTGCCTGGCACAGTGGCCTGGGGCGAAATAAACACTTAGATTACTACTAAAGTTTGAATTAATAGGTGATTTTCTCTCAATCTTCCGGTTTTCTAATCCCCTGGTGTTGTAAAAATCAGGCGTAACAACACATCGGTTTCCCGGATTCCAAAAAGCCGAAGTCGTAAAAAAGCCCAAAGTAAAGCGCCCGCGTCAGGCGGGCGTTTCGCTTTGGGCTTGTGTTGTTTTGTGTTCTTTTGCCGCTCTGGCACGCGTGGGCCTTCAGTCCGGCACCACCGCCGTGACCTCAATCTCCACCTGTGCCCGGTCCTCGACCAGGCCGGCCACCTCGACGCAGGTCATGGCCGGAAAGTTCCTGCCCATGACCTCGCGGTAGGCTGCGCCTAGCTCCTTGAGCCTGGCGACATATTCCACCTTGTCGACGACATACCAGGTCATGCGCACCATGTGCTCGGGCCCGGCGCCGCCGGCTTTCAGCACCGCCGCGATGTTCTGCAGCGCCTGTTTGGTCTGCGCGACGAAGTCGTCGCTCTCGAATTCCTGCTTCGCGTTCCAGCCGATCTGGCCGCCCACGAAGAGCAGCGCGCCGCGCGCCAGCATGCCGTTGGCATAGCCCTTGGGTTCGGCCCAGTCAGGGGGTTGCAGTTTTTTGATCATGGGGCTGGTCTCCAGGGGATGTTGTTTGTTGCAGATAAGGCAGCAGCGCGTTGCGCATCGCATCGGGAATGCGCACCGGCTTGCCGTTGGGAACTTCGGAATAAACCACCACGCCGTGGGCCTTGAGCCTGGTGTCGCCGGCCTCGCCGTGGATCTCGTACTGCATGCCCAGGCTGGAGTTGCCGATGCGCGTGAGCGCCAGCGTCATCACCAGCGCGTCGCCGTTGCGGCACATGCCGAGGAACTCGGTCTTCAGGTCCACGATGGGCACACCGACGCCGCTGGCGATCAGCTGGTGCTCGGGAAAGCCGATGTGTTCAAGGAAGTCTTCCTGCACCTCATGCAGCAGGTAAAAAAACTGCGGGTAAAAAACAATGCCGGCCGGGTCGCAGTGGTGAAAGCGCACGCGCTTGGGAACGCTGAATTTCATGGCTGGCGCAGCTTGAAGCGTTGCAGCTTTCCGGTTTCGGTGCGCGGCAGCTTGTCGACAAATTCGATTTGCCGCGGGTATTTAAAGGGCGCCAGCGTCGCCTTGACATGGTCCTGCAAGGCCTTGGCCGTGGCGTCGCCGCCGGCCTCACCGGGCTTGAGCACGATAAAAGCCTTCACCA
>Ga0209564_1003491_pt1 | contig 10687 bp, 9 predicted proteins | sample AraplaCol_mMF_r2_FD_184272 | JGI IMG/M metagenome (GOLD analysis project Ga0209564, IMG submission 184272) | Arabidopsis root microbial communities from North Carolina, USA - plate scrape MF_Col_mMF_r2 (SPAdes) (version 3) | ecosystem: Host-associated > Plants > Roots > Endosphere | place: USA... | reverse complement strand
AAACAACGCTTCGACGGGCAAAGGGGCACACGGCTCTCCGTGTGCCCCTTTGCTCTTATAATGCGTCCACCACGAGCCGGGCTGAGTCACCGGCGGAGACCATAATGAAATCGAAGTCGTATGCGGCACTCGTGCTGGCAGGCACTTTGGCATTCACCGGCACGGCGCGCGCGCAAGCTCCGGGCCTCGCACTCGCGCAAAAGCAGAACTGCATGAGCTGCCATTCGGTCACGCGGCAATTCATGGGACCTCCGCTGCACGATGTCGCCGCTAAATACGCGACGCGCAGCGATGCCGTGGTCTACCTCACGCGCAAGATCATGGAAGGCAGCGCAGGCGTCTGGGGACCCGTGCCGATGCCTGCCAACACGCAGGTCACGCAGGACGAAGCCGTGTCGCTGGCAAGCTGGATCCTGACGCTCAAGTAACGCGCGCGGCCACTGCTTATTTGCTGGTGGTCGAATTGCCGAGTTCTTCGCGGATCGCCTCGCGCACCCAACTGAGCATTTCCGTTTCCAGCGCGAGCGCCACCTCGCGCGTGATCTGATTGACGAGCCAGGTCGTGTGATCCTGGAATGCATCGCGGCAGCGCGCCTCGATCAGATTGCGGCCATCGCCTTTCAGATAGGTCGCGAAACGGCCGCGCAAACGCTCGGCCAACACGTCGGCATCGTAGTCGGACCTCGCCGCAGGCGTCGGCGCAGGTGCGTGCTCCACGGGCGTCGTCAGCGCATCCGGCACGGACGGCGCGACATAGTGCTCGGCACTCGAACCCGATGTGAACTCCGCTTCACCCGGCACGAACTGCGCGGGCTCGCGAATCGGCGTACGCGGAGATTCGTAGATGGAATCGAGAACGGGCACGTCGTCATCAGCATGGACAGACGGCGTTTGCGGCTCCGCGTGCGCGGCTGGCTGTTGCTTCGCCTCGTGAGGCGCATCATGGCTGGCGTCATCCTGCTCGCCGTGCGCCGTTCCATGCCTGCGCGCATGCGCGCCTTCATGGGCGTGCGCGCTGCTGCGCTTCGGCCGCTTCGCCTTCGCATGCGGCTCGTGACCCGTCTCCATCACATCGGTGAGAGTGGGGATGTCTTGATCGGAAGAGTCGGAAGGGTCGGAAGATTGGGACACGAAAGCACTCCCTTTAAAGATCGGACGAGCCGGTTCTGCGCAAATCGGACAACACCGCGCATCGAGCGGACAGAACCCGTCAGGCGCCCTGCTTGTAGTTATTCAGAGCATAGCCGCGATCGCGGTAGAAGCGATAGCGCTCGCGCCCCGCGGCGAGTTCGTCGGGCGCGTTGCCGACGATTTCCAGCAGGCGCTCGAAGCGCGCGAACTGCGACGGCACCGTCGCGCCCAGATTCAACAGTATCTGATGATGCGGCGCGTCGTCGAGCGACGACGTCAGCACGACGGGCGTTTGCGCCGCAAGCGGGCTCGCCGCGAGGCAGTGCGGGATGAAGTCGAGCGGCGAGAAGGTCCACAACTGCTCGTCGAACGCGCGCAGGCGCGGCGGTTCGGCCAGCACGACGAGCGGCTGGCCGGCCTGATACGCCTTGCGCACGAGACGGCAAGCATACTGCAGCGAATCGCCGACGTTCGAATGAAAGTCGATGCGTGTCATCGGCGATCCTGCTTCGCTGCTTGATGCGCGATCGGACTGCTACACGTCATTGTGCAGCGCGGTCGATCAGGAACTGCGACAGCAACGGCACGGGACGGCCCGTCGCGCCCTTTGCCGCACCGCTCTTCCATGCGGTGCCCGCGATGTCGAGGTGAGCCCACGGATACGCTTCCGTGAAGCGCGACAGGAAGCACGCTGCCGTCACGCTGCCCGCCGGACGTCCGCCGATGTTCGCGAGATCGGCGAAGTTCGACTTCAGTTGATCCTGATACTCGTCGTCGAGCGGCAGGCGCCACGCCGGGTCGGAGGCTTCCTTCGATGCGTCGAGCAGTTCGCCCGCAAGCGCGTCGTCTTTCGAGAACAGGCCGCTGTTGTGATGACCGAGCGCAATGATGCAGGCGCCCGTCAGCGTCGCGATATCGATCACGGCGGCCGGCTTGAAGCGTTCGGCATACGTGAGCGCGTCGCACAGGATCAGGCGGCCTTCCGCGTCCGTGTTCAGCACTTCGATTGTCAGGCCCTTCATGCTGGTGACGATGTCGCCCGGCTTGGTCGCGTTGCCGGCCGGCATGTTTTCGCAGGTCGGAATGATGCCGACCACGTTCAGCTTCAGGCCCATTTCTGCGACGGCGCGCAGTGTGCCGAGCACGGAGCCCGCGCCGCACATGTCGTACTTCATCTCGTCCATGCTGTCGCCGGGCTTGAGCGAAATGCCGCCCGTGTCGAACGTGATGCCCTTGCCGACCAGCACGACGGGCGCGGCCTTCGCGGAGCCGCCCTGATACTGGAGAACGATGAACTGCGGCGGTTCGACGGAGCCTTTGGTGACCGACAGGAACGAGCCCATCTTGAGTGCTTCGAGCTGCTTCTGGCCGAGCACTTCGACCTTCAGCTTCCAGTCTTTCGCGAGCTTCTTCGCGGTCGTGGCCAGATAGGTCGGCGTGCAGACGTTGCCCGGCAGGTTGCCGAGGTCCTTCGTCAGATCCATGCCGTTCGACAGCGCGACGCCCTGCTTGAGGGCTACCTTCGCGAGCTTCTCGTCAGCTGCGTCGACGCTGAACACGATACGCTTGAGCGCGCGCGTGCTGTTGTCCGGCTTGCTCTTCATCTGCGTGAACCGGTAAGTCAGTTCGCGCAGTGCCAGAATGGCGGCGCGCACGGCCCAGTCCGACGAGCGTTCCTTGACAGGCGCCTGAGCGAGCGTGAACGTGACCTGGGTGATCTTCGTGCCGAGGATCGCGCGCCACGCGGCGCGCACGGCGTCGCCATAGACCTTCTGGGTGAACGCGTCCTGCTTGCCGAGACCGACCAGCAGCACGCGCGACGCGCCGATGCCCTGCACTTCATGCAGGAACACCGTGCTGCCCGTCTTGCCGTCCATGTCGCCCGCCTTGATGATGCGCGTGAGCAGACCCTTGGTGGCCGCGTCGATTTCCAGCGCCGCGCCCGACAGCGTCTGCGACTCGAACACGCCGATCACGATGCAATCCGATTTTCCGGTAAGGAACCCGTTGGTCGAGCCTTTGCTCCAATCACAGGCTTTTATGCTAAAGTCCATCGCGCTTGTCCTCGGATAAAATCTGGGCTTAGGATGAAAGCCGCAATTATCCGCTATTTTTCCCGCGGCGGCTGCACGAAGGCGTGACGGGGCTCAACCCCACTGCCTGTCGGAGCGCGCCCTCTCCTCATCAACCATGATTTTTGAACGCTCTCTCCAGCGCGAACTGGCGTATACGGCTGGCGCCGTGTTCATGGTTCTGCTCACGCTGGTCCTGACGACGATGATGATCCGCATCGTCGGCTTCGCGGCGTCCGGTGAAATCGACCCGCGCGACGTGCTCGTGCTGATCGGTCTGACGGTCATCGGCTACCTCGCGATCATGCTGGTCGCGACGCTGTTCGTGTCGATCCTGTTCGTGCTCACGCGCTGGTACAAGGATTCCGAAATGGTCGTGTGGCTCGCCTCGGGCGTCAGCCTCACGCGTTTCATCAAGCCGATCGGCCTGTTCGCGACGCCCATCATCATTCTGATTGCCTTCTTCGTGTTCGTCGGCTGGCCGTGGTCGAACCAGCAGAGCAAGCTGATCCGCGCGCGCTTCCAGCAGCGCGACGAGGTCTCGCTGCTCGCGCCGGGCCAGTTCCGCGAATCGGCTACGAGCCATCGCGTGTTCTTCATCGAGAAGATGTCGCCCGATCAGGGTCACGTCGAAAACGTATTCGTCACGAGCACCGAGGGCGGCAAGGTGAACGTGGTCGTGTCGAAGAACGGCCACACGGAAACGCATAAGAACGGCGACCGCTTCGTCGTGCTCGAAAACGGCCGCCGCTATGACGGCGAGCCGGGCCATCCCGACTTCCGCATCATGGAGTTCGAGCGCTATGGCGTGAAGATCCAGAGCCAGCCGGTCGTCAATACGCCCACCACGACGGGCACGCCGACGCTCGACCTGTTCCGCGACCCGACCCGCCAGAATCTGGCTGAATTCGCATGGCGCGCGGGCCTGCCCTTGATCGCGATCAACCTGATGCTGCTCGCCATCCCGCTCGCGCACCAGAATCCGCGCCGCAGCCGCACGATCAATCTCGTGATGGCCGTGCTGATCTATCTGACGTACTCGAACCTGCTGAACGTCGTGCAGTCGTGGATCGAGCAAGGCAAGATGTCGTTCGGCGTGGGGCTCGTGGGGCTGCATGTCGTGGTGGCGCTGGTCGTCGCGTTCATTTTCTGGCTGCGGGTGCGCAACCGGCCGCTCTTCACGCGGGCGACGTTCAGCCGGTCGTCGAGCCGTCCGGCGCAGGGAGCGTGACCAATGCGCATCTATGAAAAGTATTTCGCGCGTCAGGTTTACCTCACGTTCATCTTCATTCTGTTCGCGTTTTCGGGTCTGTTCTTCTTCTTCGACCTGATCAACGAACTGAACTCGGTCGGCCACGGCAACTACAAGTTCCAGTACGCGGTGCTGCGCGTCGCGCTGCAGACGCCGTCGCGTTTCTACGAAATCATTCCCGTTGCGGCGTTGATCAGCGCGATCTACGTGTTCGCGCAGATGGCGGCGAATTCCGAGTACACGATTTTCCGCGTGTCCGGTCTCGCCACCAACCAGGCGCTGCGCTCGCTGCTGAAGATCGGTATCCCGCTGGTGTTCCTCACGTACATCATTGGCGAAGTGGTCGGGCCGTACACGGATCAGTTGTCGGAGCGGGTGCGTCTGGAGGCGCTCGGGTCGTCGGTGTCGAGCAATTTCGAGTCGGGCGTCTGGGTGAAGGACACGCTGACGGCGCGTGCCGACGGCGAACAGGTGACGCGCTTCGTGAACGTCGGGCAGTTGCAGCCGGACGCGACTATCTCGAACGTGCGCATTTATGAGTTCGACTCGAAGTTCCGTCTGTCGAACGTGCGCATCGCGAAGTCGGGCAAGTATCAGCCGCCCGGCCACTGGCTGCTGACGGACGTCACGGACACGCAACTGATCGACGTCGCGCAGGACGCCAGCAAGCCCGCCGATGCGTTGAACCCGGTGTATCGTGCGAAGCAGGTGACGTTGCCTGAATACTCGCTGCGCTCGGAATTGACGCCGCAGATTCTGTCGGTGCTGCTGGTTGCGCCGGAGCGGATGTCGATGTTCAATCTGTTCCGTTATATCCAGCACTTGACTGAGAACCATCAGGACACGCAACGGTACGAGATCGCGCTGTGGCGCAAGGTGTTGTATCCGTTCGCGGTGTTCGTGATGCTGGTGCTGTCGCTGCCGTTTGCTTACCTGCACACGCGCGCGGGCGTGGTTGGGGTGAAGGTGTTCGGCGGGATCATGCTGGGGATGAGCTTTCAGCTGTTCAATACGCTGTTCTCGCACATCGGCAATCTGAATACGTGGCCAGCGCCGTTGACGGCGGCGACGCCGGGGTTGATCTATCTCGTGCTTGGGCTCGTTGGGCTCAAGTGGGTCGACAGGCATTAGCCATTTTTTCTTTGTTCTCTGCGAGGCGATATGGGATCTCATGGCGTGGTGCTGTTTGCGCATGGCGCGAGAGATCCTCGCTGGGCCGAGCCTTTCGAGCGGCTGCGCGCCCGGTTGCTTGAGTTGCGCGGGGAGGCCGCTGGGCCGGTTTCGTTGGCGTTTCTTGAGCTTATGACGCCTGGTTTGCCTGAGGCTGTGGCTGCTCAGGTCGCAGCAGGTGCTGCCGTTGTCAGCGTTGTGCCGGTTTTTTTTGGGCAAGGTGGGCATGTTCGGCGTGATCTGCCGGTGATTCTTGATCAGTGCCGCAGCGCGAATCCTTCTGTTGAGATTCGTTGTAGTACGGCTGTTGGCGAGGATGCCGAAGTGATTGAGGCGATTGCTGTGTATTGCCTGCGGCAGACTTTGGTTTGAGGTTGGTTTTGGTTTTGGTTTTGGTTTTGCTTTTTGTCTGGCGACGTTGGGCGGGGTCTGTTTCTTCGCTGGCCTCCGCGATTTGTCCTCGGGCTTCATGCGTTGGCGTTTGGGTGTTTGCCTTTGCGCTGGCATCCGCTTTACGTTAGCTCGCTTCACGCGTCGCCCCTGTGCGGGGCGGCACCTACTTTTCTTTGCCGCCGCAAAGAAAAGTAGGCAAAAGAAAGCGGCTCACACCGCCAGCCCCTGTTCTCATCCACGGGCCCCCAACGTCCCCACACTTCACACGGCAGTGCCCCGGTTGATGCTCGTTGCCAACGCTTCGAATCAACGCCTCACCCACTTCAAATACCCGTACCCGGCCAAGCGGCAGCGAATGGTATGCGCCGCCCAGGTGGCAAACTGTGTGTAGGCCTTCGTGCCTCGCACGGCTTCACTCCGGACCGATATCGCACGCCTCCCACCCTGTAAGAGCGCTACCCTATACGACGCGACAACCTACACACAGTTTGCCACCTGGGCGGCCGTGGAATATGTGGCACGGCATGCTGTAACGCGGGGGTGTGAGGCGGGTGATGAGCACCGCAAGTGCGCTGGCAACGAACGTGGGTGACGTGGTTGCCGCGTGAAGCGTGGGGCCGTTGGGGGCCCGTGGATAAGAACACGGGCTGGCGGTGTGAGCCGCTTTCTTTTGCCTACTTTTCTTTGCGGCGGCAAAGAAAAGTAGGTGCCGCCCCGCACAGGGGCGACGCCTGAAGCACGATAACGTAACGCGGATGCCAGCGAAAAGCCAATTCGCGGATGCCAGCGAAAAGCCAAACGCACAGAGACAACGCCCGAATCACGCCAACAACCCGCGAATCCCAGCGCAAAAAAGCCAACCCACCCAAAGCGTCGCAGACAAAAAAAATCACTTCATCACATCAAACACGATCCTCGCAGCCTCAACAACAACCTCATCCCGCGGCAGCGTCTCCTTCGGCATCACGCCAGTGAAATAGACAGCGATAACAAAAGGCGCCGCCGAAGGCGGATACACCACAGCCACATCATTAGCCGTGCCGTAATCCCCGCTCCCTGTCTTGTCGGCGACCAGCCAACCGGAACGAGAACCAGAACCGGGCACAGCAGCCCGAATCCTGGCCGCGCCAGTAACATTACCCAGCATCCACGCCTTCAACAGCTCCCGCTGCTGCGGCCCCAGCACATCATCCGCGAGCAAAAGCTTCTGCACATCGAGCATCATCGCCCGCGGCGTCGTGGTATCCCGCATGTCGCCGGGCACGGATGCATTAACCTCCGGCTCCCCGCGCAACAAATCAAACCACTCATCCCCAATCGAAAGCGCGAACTGGTTCAACACTTCCGGCCCACCAACAGCCGTCAGCAACAAGTTAGCTGCCGTGTTATCGCTGTGCTGCAGCGCCGCGGCACTCAGTTCGCCGATCGTCATGCCCTCGCCCACGCGCCGCTTCGTAACAGGCGAGTTAGCGACGAGATCCGCGTCACCGTATCGAACACGCTCGTCGAGCAAACCACGCTCGGCCATGCTGCGCTTCAAAACCAGCGCAACGACAAGCAGCTTGAACGTGCTGCACATCGGAAAGCGCTCCGACTCCCGATAGCCGACATACGACCCATCCGCCGTATTGAGCGCAGCCACACCAAGGCGGCCACCGCTCGACGCTTCCAGTTTTTCGAACCGCTCGCGCGCAGCGAGATTGATCGACACAGAAGAAGCCGGCTGCGCACGCACGCCGATCACGGGAACGGCCGCAAGCGCAATCAGTAAAGAACGACGCAAAGAAGAAAAAGGCATGAGTCCAGTACGAATGCAAAGCGAAAGGAAATCTTAACGCAACGCACGTGCCTGACTCGATGGCGCGCGGAAAAGACAATCGGCCGCATTCACCCACGCGAATGCGGCCGATCAATAGAAAACAGCAGAGATAGAAACTTAAGCGACCCGCAAAACTGGCTGACCTTGCTCCACAGCCGACTCAGGATCGCTGCGCGCAACCCGCTCGGCAAACGCGTCGCCAATCATCAGCAGCGAAGGCTGTGACGCGTCGAGCCACAATTGCGCATCGCCAGCCGCAAGTCCATCGAGCGTCAGCGTCAACATGCGCTCGCGCGGCGTCGAGCATGCCTCGACAATCGCCACCGGCGTCGAACCCGGACGGCCCGCGTCGATCAGTTGCTGCGCGATCTCGGGCGCGCTGTCGCGGCCCATGTAAAACACCAGCGAATCCGCGTTCACCTGCTCGCGAATTTCGGCGGAATCCGGTGCGCGGCTGTGCGTCGCGAGCGCCACACTGCGCGACACGCCGCGCAGCGTCAAAGAACGTCGCAGCGACGCCGCACTCGCCAACGCCGCCGTGATGCCCGGCACGACTTCATACTCGATGCCGGCCGCCTCCAGCGCACGCATCTCTTCATCGGCGCGACCAAACAGCATCGGATCGCCACCCTTCAACCGCACGACGACACCATGCTCGCACGCGGCATCGACGATCTGCTTGTTGATGAAGTGCTGCGCCGTCGAGCGCTGCCCACAACGCTTGCCCACCGCGATCTTGCGCGCATGCGGTGCGTAGTCGAGCATCGCCGGCTCGACGAGCGCATCGTGCAGCACGACATCGGCGAGCCCCAGCAACCGCGCGCCGCGAACCGTGATCAGGTCGGCAGCGCCTGGCCCGGCGCCGATCAGATACACCTTACCCATTTCGCTCACGCTCCGTCCGCTTTCTGCTTCAAGCGGAGAAAGAACGAATCATGCCGGCCGCGACCGTGTGATGCGTTGCTTCATCGATCAGCACGAAAGCGCCCGTGCCCGGATGCGTGTCGTAATCGTCGGCGACGATCGGCTTTTGCAGCGTCAGCGACACGCGGCCGATATCGTTCATCGCCAGTTCGTGACGGTCCGTCGCATGCGACAGCGTGTGCACGTCGAGCACCTGCTGGATGCCGCCGATGCGCGCGAACACCGTGCTCGTGGTCTGCTTCAGCAGATACTTGCGGGCCGTCGACAGCGGCGTGTCGTCGAACCAGCACAGGTCCGCTTCGAGCTTCTTCGCCGGTTGCACGACACCCGTTGCCAGCACGAACGTATCGCCGCGCGACACGTCGACGTCTTCAGCCAGACGGATCGTCACCGTCTGGCCCGCGAACGCGCGGTCCACTTGCGCCGTGCCGCCCGGCACGGGCGCGATGATCTCAGCGACGGTCGCCTGACGGTTCGCCGGCAGCACGACGATCGAATCGCCGAGCTTCACTTCGCCCGATTCGACGCGACCCATGTAGCCGCGGAAATCGTCGGCCTGGCTGCCGTCCTGACGCGCGACCCATTGCACCGGGAAACGCAGCGCCTGATGCGTCGGCAGTTCGACGGGCAGCGCTTCGAGCACGTCGAGCAGCGGCTCGCCCGCATACCACGGCATGCGCTCGCTCGCCGTCACGATGTTGTCGCCCTTCAGCGCCGACACGGGCACGAAGCGCACATCGGCAAGGCCGAGCTGGCGCGCCAGCGTGACATACGCGTCGCGGATTTCGTTGAAACGCGCTTCGCTGTAGTCGACGAGGTCCATCTTGTTGATCGCGACGATCGCGTGCTGCAGGCCGAGCAGCTTGACGATCGCGCTGTGGCGCTTGGTCTGCGGCAGCAATTGCGCGACGCCGTTCTCGAACGTGACGCGCGTGGCGTCGACGAGAATGATCGCGGCGTGCGCCGTCGAGGCGCCCGTCACCATGTTGCGCGTGTACTGCTCGTGGCCGGGCGTGTCGGCGATGATGAACTTGCGCTTCGCCGTCGCGAAGTAGCGGTATGCCACGTCGATCGTGATGCCCTGCTCGCGTTCGGCTTCGAGGCCGTCCGTCAGCAGCGACAGATCGATTTCGTCGCCGACCGTGCGCTTGTTCTTCGCACGCGAGAGCGCCGACAGTTGATCCGACAGCACAGCCTTGCTGTCGTACAGCAGGCGGCCGATCAACGTGCTCTTGCCGTCGTCGACGCTGCCAGCCGTGATGAAACGAAGGACGCCGAGGTCTTCAGGTTGATGAATGCTCATAATCTTCTTACCCCGTGCCTTAGAAATAACCTTGTTTCTTGCGCGTTTCCATCGCCGCTTCCGACGTCTGGTCGTCCATGCGCGTCGCGCCGCGTTCCGTGATTTCCGTCACGGCCGTTTCGGCGATGATCTTTTCCAGATCGTCCGCATCGCTTTCAACGGGGCACGTGCAACTGATGTCGCCCACGGTACGGAAACGCACCACCGCCTCTTCGCTCGACTCGCCTTCGCGGATCGGCGTAAGCGGCGTCACGGGCACGAGCAGGCCGTTGCGGCGCACGATCTCGCGCTTGTGCGCGTAATAGATGGACGGCAGTTCGAGGTTCTCGCGAGCGATGTATTGCCACACGTCGAGTTCCGTCCAGTTCGAGATCGGAAACACGCGCAGATGCTCGCCTTGATGCAGACGCGCGTTATACAGGCTCCACAGTTCCGGGCGCTGCGCCTTCGGGTCCCATTGGCCGAACTCGTCGCGGAACGAGAAGATGCGTTCTTTCGCGCGCGCCTTTTCTTCATCGCGGCGCGCGCCGCCGATCATCGCCGTGTAGCCGTATTGCTCGATCGTTTCCAGCAGCGTGACGGCCTGCGCGGCGTTGCGCGAATCGGTTTCGCGGCGCAGCACG
>Ga0209564_1003487_pt1 | contig 10704 bp, 8 predicted proteins | sample AraplaCol_mMF_r2_FD_184272 | JGI IMG/M metagenome (GOLD analysis project Ga0209564, IMG submission 184272) | Arabidopsis root microbial communities from North Carolina, USA - plate scrape MF_Col_mMF_r2 (SPAdes) (version 3) | ecosystem: Host-associated > Plants > Roots > Endosphere | place: USA... | reverse complement strand
GATGATCAGGATGTGCGTTTGCGGGCCTTGTTGTATTTGATTAAAATACAATGCCATATGCGAATTTAATAATGTGGTTATGTGCTAGGGTAGGGAACATGATTCGGGGTTTGGTCCGGCATTCTTAGTTAATTAAAGATAAGCATATTCCGGATTGGAATTGCCCTCGCTTGTTAATTCACTAAAATAGCGGAAATTTAGATACCCCAAACAGCTAAAATTGTTAATACTTATAATGTTAGTATTTTAGTCATTTGTTAGATGTTTTATTTAGATAGTATAAAATAATGTACCTTTAATATGTTATTCCCCAATGAATAATTAATTCGAAAGAACCGGGACAATGCAACATTAAGAAGAACTTTATCAACCCCAAAAATATCACAGCCATGGACATCTCAACCCTAGCCGCTACTGCAATTGGTTTGATCTTACCTCATTTGAAAGATGTGGTAGGAAGCGCCGCAGAAAATTTGACTTCCCAAGTAAAAGAAGCTCTTAAAGAGAAGATTAAAGCATTGTTCAAGAAAAATGAAAATGTTCATTTGGACACAAAACTAAAAGAAACTGAACAAGCGCCTACCGAGCAGAATATAAAAGATCTACATGCGACTCTGCAGGCAACCCTGGAGCAGACACCGTCCTTCAAAGAGGAACTGGAAGGCATATTCGAAAAGTTAACAAAACAAGGTGATTCTTATACGCAACAAGTTAACATTAACGGACCTAGTGGAAATAATGCAATAGTAAACACTGTCAACGGTGATTTTAACTTTAATACTCAGCGTTAACAGCCTTAACGTTCATGAATAAAACTGAGATCATTAATACGATAAATGGTGATGTAGAGAACCTTGTAACAATTGGAGAGGTAAAGGGAAACTTTATTAATAATGGTGTCATTTATTTAATAGCAAGCTTTAACTTTTTCAAAAATTCGAATACGGTAATCCTGGCGCCGGACAAATTTAATGAGCTGGCCAATTCCTATTATGAAAGGATCAATGAAAAATTCGGAAAACTGGATATAATCGGGTTTGATGGAGCAGTGACTTTCGATCAGTTTTTTGTCGCCCCTCTTCTTCAGCCTGTCAGCGATAAAAAGGGCGGAAGTAAAGATGTGTCAGCTGGTACATCAATTCTTGATATCATTGAATTACCTGAGGATATTTTTATACAAGGCCCTCCCGGCGCGGGAAAAACTACACTTTTGAAGTATGTACTGAACAATATGATGAATCTCAGGATCAGGAGGATTCCAGTATTTGTTTCACTATTGACCTTTAAAGCTTTCTATCAGGGGGCTCCCCTTTATACACTTTACCATCATGTCGTCAAAGATCTAATCACTTACGGGTTTCCCGAAGAATTCGTGCATTTCATCCTTGTAAATGGGCTGGCGATAATATTGATGGACGGCCTTGATGAAACATATATTAAAGACTTCGAAAAAAGGGTTCTTTTCACACATTTAGATGATTTTAAGAAAACTTATAACGCAAAAATCGTCATTACGAGCCGCAATAAAGATTACAATTTCTCTGGTACCACTTTTCGGTATTTTGAAATGACTCCCTTCGATGATACTAAAATTGACAATTTTCTAAGCAAACAGTTCAAGGAACATAAGAAAGCTAAATTCCTTGATGCACTGAATAGCTTCTACAATTTTACCTATGCTAAACGGAACGAAACGGATAAGCCAGCTGATGATTGGGCATATGATAGAATAATAACCATGGCGCGCCATGGATTGGAAACCGAAGAGGTTCGGAATATATTCATAAAAAAGAGGGAATTGCCACAAATTGCCTCAAATCCACTTTTTCTATCATTATTAGTATTTCAGTTTAAAGAAAGCGGTACAATGTCTTCCAGTCATGTTGATTTGTATGAGGCCTTGGTGCAACATATGGTTAACAATTGGTTACAGAGCGACGCGTCTGATTATTTTAAGAATAGGATAAATAGCAGTAATGCTTTCAGAATGCTCTACTACATAGCATTTCACGCATATATAAGGGGAAAGAGCATTATTACAAGACAGGAGTTGTTTGCCTTAGTTAGCATGTTCGTAAGAGAACATGATTTTTTGCTTCCTCCTGATCCGGATGATATTATTAAAGCCGTGAGATCAGATCTGGGGTTATTAACGCATTATGACGAAGACGAATTCAGGTTTATCCACCTCAATATTCAGGAATATCTTGTTGCCAAACATTTAGCGATTGAAAACAATTATAGCATCATCTTCTCTGATCAATTATATCTACAGCGGCGCTGGTCGCCTATAATAACCCTTTTAACCGGGCTGTTGTCGTCGACGGAAAAGTACAAGCTGGAGTATACAAGATTGACCAGTAGTATATTGCACGCCAATCTTGCTGTTTGCGACAGGGTAAAACAAGCAATAGACAGAGCTAAATTTGCAAATGGAGAGATCTGTTATGGAATAGCTTTCTATTATTTGTGCATCGGTTTGTACTATACTGTGGGTGAACGAGCTATATACGCTTGTTTGCGCTTAGCGCATGAAGCACTATTCAGGGTTTATAGCAAGTTTAAGGACGACCCGATGATCTCGCTGAAAACATTTGCTGAGGAACTAAAGTATGTAGGAAAAATCTTGGAAAATAGAGATCTCGAAGTCGATGCCGTTATTCTTGCCATTTATGATAGCGTTGCCGCAAATAGCAGATCCGGAAAGATCGATGAACTAATAGCGGAATTGGAAAAATTGGATTTTTTTGGCTCCGGTGGTAATTTGAATACATTGAAGGAAGAAATTGAGAATGGGAATAGTGATCAATATACGCATATCACAAACCGGCTATTGGAAAGTAGAAACCTTGATGTAAACAAAGTGTTAAGTGTTGAGGAAATCAATTTATTAACCCTTTTCTTAGATCTTCTGGAAACATACATAGAAGCAAGCGGAGAATTTGGTAAAGCGAATTGTGATTATGATATTTTCTTTTACAATGCCGGCAAATATGAGCTTCAGCTAGAAATAACGCCTATATGGGACTTTCTTACTTCCGGTGACTATGCTAAGTTGAGTGATTATTACTACAAAACCAATAAAGAGTTAAGCTTATCCTACATTTCAAAAGCTATCAAGCTAAATCCGTCTGACGCCATGTATCATTTCGCCAGGGGAGCGACATATTCGAAATGTGGTTATCATGAAGAAGCGCTCCATGATTTTATAAGCGTTGAAACCCTGAATGCCGATTACCTGGAGAATGCTCATTTTCAGCGATCCTTCGGTGTATTATATAAGCGCCTGAATAAATATGCGGAAGCAATGGAACGGTTCGATAGAGCGCTGGAGCTGGAGCCTTACCAAAATATCCGGGATCGCTGGTTCAAGGCCGAAGTTTTAATGAAAATCAAGGAGTATGAAAAGGTATTAACCCTGTTGGCAGAATTGCAGCGAATCGATCCGTCGCAAAGTCACTTCGCTTATTGTTTGTCATATTACTCAATGCTGCTCAGGAGATTTGATATGGCCGTTAAGTATATAAACCTTGTAATCAGACGTAAATACTTTTTAACAGAGTCTCATTTCATCTTGTGTTATTGCAAACTGGAAGATGGAAAAGCAAAGGAAGTAAGCCAATTGCTTAATAAGTATATTAAAAAAAACGCCGCCGCATTAGTGCTTCTTTGTCCACTTTTGCTAAGATCTTACAAATTGCAAGGTGATCAGGGGAATTTTGAGAAGCTGCTACAGCAAGCTTATGACCAAGGCATACTTCCGTCAACACCTGCTGATATTTCCGTTCCTATCTCTCCAGGCCATATCGAACTGAAACGATTCAACGAATCGTATTTTATCGACAATTTTTCACTTTGTAGCGAATATTACTTATGAGAGGAGTCTGCATTCTTAACCATTAATACTTGTTGGTATGTTTAAAAAACTCTTTGGTGATAAAAGTACAGGCCGTGAAAAGATTTCCCAACCTGGAACGAATAGCGCTGCTGAGCAATGGTTTGAGCTAGGTAACAGCATGCAAAAGGACAACCCTGAACAGGCCGTTGTTTTGTATGAAAAGGCCTTACCATTTTTTAATGATGACACACCTCAGCGGTTTTTGATCTGTTATAATCTGTGTACCAGCTACATTAACATTTCCAGGCCGGATTTTGTAAAGGCAATTAAATATGCCGAGCTAGCCGTTCCTATTGCTCGGCGGCTAAAAGCCACAAAGCATGAATATAAGATTTTTGAAGCGAATGTATTGCATAATTGGGGGATCGCGCTATTCAATAGTAAGGATATTGTAAAAGGGAAAAAAATATTTGAACAGGCGATAGATGCCAGAAAGAAAATTCTTCCGGAGTCTCAACGTTTAAAAGTTTATCTGGCACATACTTTAACCTCATTCTCAGAGAGCCTGGTTGAGGCGAAGGATTTTTCTGAGGGAGTTAAATTTTTAGAAGAGGCTATTTTAAACTTTCGGGTCTCTATTCAGGATGCAAAGGTGGTGGATGTTCCGAATTATCCGGCAACTATACCAAATCGCCTGGCAGTTGTTTTAAGAGCACTGGAAGGACGGGTTAGCCCCGAGAAGAAATATTTTGAACTGGCTGTTTCGCTCCAGGACATATACATCGCTTATATAAAGTTGATCACCAACAAGTCGCCAGACTATTGGGAACCATTAGGCGCCGCTCAAACGCTATTAGGCCACATTCTTGGACTTTTCGATTTGAACAGGGCAATAAAAAGCCACCAAAGTTCCTTAACTATCTTTACTTATCTAAAAGACTATTATAAATTGGATCATGCTGATAAATTGGCTGAAAGTAGTATAATGCTAGGTCATCTATTCATGCTACAGCAGGAATTTGAGAAAGCACTTGAAAAGGTAAATGAAGGACTTGTACACATCAAAAGAAGCAAAAATCCCAATGCTCCTATGATAAAGAAACTGACAGATCTTGCCGGAAGTGTGCAGAAGCTCTGCGGCATGATTTTGAAGAAATAGCTACAGCAGAGGTGAAGCTGTCCGGAAACATCCTCTGGCTGTTCGGGAATGAGTTTGTTCGTTTGCTGCTCGTGGCTTTTGTGGTAGCGGCTCCGCTGGCGGGGTGGGTAATGAATAATGGCTGGCCCAATGTCAAAACTCCGTAGAAAGAATTTTGGTCTCAAATTCAGGATAGCCGATATAAGAGTCAATTCTTAGCGCTCCACATGACCGCATTGTGAGTGACAACACGTGCTGGAAGGTTTCGTCATATAACCTTAGTCTGTTAGGGTCGTTGTTCTTATTGAATAACATGGTGAGCCCAACGGGCAGCATTACCACAAGCACCCTCTCGCCGTAGAGGGCATTACAATTCATCAGGTTAAATGGTATGTCATATGGTATGTTCGCGTAGGTGGTAATAATAGGAATGATGCTGCTGCTAACGTGAGCGATGACGCTTTTGTGAATTGAAGCCAGGTTATTAGTGATGAATTTCTTGTTTTCAAACAGAAAGATCCTAAAGTGCTTGTCTCTCTCTTTTCGCGCACACTTTTGCGTAAACTTCAGGTATCGCAGAAAACTTGTATCGCTGGTCCAAATGCCCGTTGAATTTTGCTCCATCTGAGTATCAAACCCATAGAACCACTTTTTACGGCCACTTACGCGTTCTGCAGACGACATGCCTGTTCTGTTTGCATAATCCGTACTTGCAGCATAGTATCTCCTGATGCTGTCAAATGTTTCTGCGTTAGAAAGGTCGAGGTAGTGGCTGCTATGTTGATCAATAAAGGGCCCCAGAACATTCAGTATCCGCTCTGAATTCACCCTGTTTTCATCATAAGTGCTGTCGTAGTCTTGTAGATTGAAGTCAGCTCCGCGCTTAAGCAAATCAACCACGCCCGTAAAATTAACGCTTAGATGCTGTAATCTGTCCAGGTTATACCCGGCTAGCCGGCTTTGAATCCTGGTTAAGAGGTCGGACCGGCTCTTGTAAAATGAAATCCAATTGTTATTGGATAACTTTGTGATGATGTCGATGTTGTCAAAGACCCGGTATGAATCCGATCTGAATTCTCCTTTCATCGCCAGAAACGCCTCTTCCTTAGAAGAATAATGCTTTATCGCCTTTGTAAACCTGATCCTTTCATCGCTGACACTTTGCGGGCAAAATACGTACACAACTTTGTTATGCTTTATTCCGTGCATAATTTCTGCAAGGGTAATGGAGATCTGCCTGCCATCGTAATCCATCAGTCCACCGCATCTGTGGCTGATTACAGCGATTACAACATCCGCATTTTCTACATTGTCCAGGCAAATCTGGTACGAGTGGCGCTTTCCATCACCTATGTCAAATCTTACTGAGTCACTTGCAAGGGGGATATAACCAGCATGTTCCAGGAACTGATATATTTCCGTCCTTTCTTCAGGAAGATCATATATGGTGGAACTAATGAAGACAACAGTCTTTCTCATTATGAGTCTGCTCAACAACTTAACCCCATGCGCCTAAGCGCATTGGGACATGCTTGCGTAAAAGGCATTAATTTCTTCTATTATCTGCGTTTTGTATGTTTCCAGTGTTTCTACCGAAGTATGTCCGCTGCAGACGAAGGTCCTTAGCTCCTCTAATGAATCCCGGCCATGATATTCTTCTACGATATCATGAGTGGTCAGATAGAGGTGCTGGTCTAAACCGTAATTTTCAGCGATAGTTTTCAAACCCTGAATACGAGCCTGGGCAGTATTCTCAAGGAAAGCAGTACGGAGTATCTTATAGGCCAGCGGCAAATTGCCATCCCTATGACTGCTGATTATTTTCTTGGCGGTATTTAAGATGCCAGGATTATTATCAATTCCAGCCTGATAAGTAGGGACTGCAATTCCCATTGCCTTTAAAAGCTGATTGAGGAAGTCGTTCAGCAGGCTGATATGTGGAGCGATCGTCAGATCTTCCTCAGTGAAGATGGAAGGAAGCTTCTCGGTTATGCCCAGTATGTCTGCTATTTCCAGCAAGTTGAACCTCATTCGCTGTATCACAGCAGGTGCTTCTGCCAGAAAGGCGTCACTGGTCCAATCTGCTTTAACATGTTCTATTAAGGCTGCCAGTTTCTGCAACTCTGTTTGATTTAGACTCTTCTGGTAGTTAATATCGAACATTTCATCAAAGTCAGATATTAAGTGGCCCTTTCGGGGAAGCTCACCAAGCATCGTCAGGACCAAAGTTCTGAAATATCCAACGTAGTCTTTTTCGGCAAGACCTGTGTTGGCCACGGCGGCGGCAGCTGTTGCCAGGTTTCCGCCTAAGGTTGCATGTGTGCTGGCGGCGGAGACAACAGCCCGTGCAATGCCTTCGGATACTGACTGAGTGGCCAATGAGGAGAATGTTCTCTTTGCCAGCAACTGAACTTCAGATATTGATTTGTTGACGTTCTCAAGAAACTCAATTTGTTGTTGAGCTTCATTTGTGCTAGCTGTTGTTACGATAGAGCGCACAGATTGTTGATTCGCTTCGCCTGAATTTGAGTTTGGCGACACGTTGGTGGTTGGTGTCTGATGCATAGATTGTAAATTGTTGTTATGGAAGGGGTGATTTATAATAAATCATATGTTGCAAATTAACTGTCATTTACCCTTTACTAAATTTGAAGCCCTTTGCATGAACATGGACCAGGCCGGATCCCAGCTAATGATCATGCTGAGTTCATCTTTGGGTAAACCAGCAGACCTGAAAAATAACAATTTTTATAAGTAAAGAAGTTAATCAGCGGTTAATTAGGTGAACGCTTGCGGTTACGGTGGTTGGGACCAAATTAGACAAGCGGGACTGGCCTTTGTATTTGTCTATTTTTCAATTAACTTAGTACAATCGGCTTTAGCCCCAAACACAGGAATACCCCAAATAATAAATTGTCATAATGTTATGTCCGCATTTACCGATCAGCGCGCCCTTACCTTAATAGCGCCCATCGACCCCAATCATCTGCAAGAACTTGAACAGCTATTGCTGGAGAAGGAGTTTAAGACGTCTTTGATGATTATGCCCGGCGTACATTTTGGACGCTTGCTCATCCTGCATAGAACACAGCAACTGGTGTATGCCGTTAATCACGACGGCGCCTACGAGGCGCATTTAGCCGTGATGGCAAAAAATCCTAAACTTCTTACCGTGTTTGCCTGTTGCCAGGGATACGAGGCGGCGCTGCCGCCTGAGCAGGCTATCCCTCCTTTTGTGGGGCAGTACCGGCAGAAAGTACAGGCATTCTACCGGGGGCACCGGGGACTTTCCGTAAACGACATCCTGCAGGAGCAGGATATGTATGAGGAGATCCAGTCTCACCTTGACAAAGTGGGCTATGCCGGGCTGCCTCCGCTGGAGACCTGTCAGGCTATTAAAAAATATATCCATGCCCGCCTGCCGGCTTTACAGCCTTTTCAGGCTTACCAGTTGCCTTATATCGCGCCCAACCTCCTGCGTGTATTACTTATTGGACTGGTAGTGCTCGTTATTATACTGGCATTCATTATCCATACCTGGTTAGGACTGGCATTGGTTGCTATACTCCTGCTTGCAGTTGGCCTGTTGCGCTGGAAAGAAAAGCATGACCCAGTACTAGCAGATAACGACATAGCAATGGGCAATACCACTCAGCTAATGAGCCAGGAAGACTTCATCTCACAAAACCAGATGACGCACTATGTGCCGCTAAAACCCGGCATCCTGCGAACACTGTTGTTACGTACCGGGCTTTTCCTGGTAAACATCCTGGCCCGTTATAGTTTTAACCGTGGAACACTCAGCGATATCAGCTCTATTCACTTTGCCCGCTGGCAGATTATTAATCATGGAAAGGAGCTGCTCTTCTTCAGCAACTTTGACGGCACCTGGGAAAACTATCTGAGTGACTTTGTAGATCGTGCCTCCATTGGCTTAACGCTCATCTGGAGTAACACCATCGAGTTCCCGCGTACGGTTTTCTGGGCCACTGCCGGGGCGGCAGACGAAGAGCGCTTTAAGAACTGGACCCGTAAATACCAGGTCAAAACAGATATCTGGTACAGCGCCTACAAGAACCTGACGGTGAAGAATATTATCCGTAATCACCAGATCCGGATGGGCCTGCAGCAGGACTTTAATGCATCACAAGCCGCAGACTGGCTAAAATTGTTATAATCATGGCTACTACTATTTCTCCTATTGAATTGAACGATATACAGGGACTGATCGCATACTCCCATTCCCATCTGCCCGAAGCGGTATACGTGATGATACATTTCACGGATAAAGAAAAAGCAACCGGCTTCCTGGGACAGGTGCTTCCAAAGATCACATCCGCCGCCCACAAACCCATCGACCATGCCTGGCAGATCGCTTTTACAAATCATGGCATGTTTCAATGGTTCCCGGAAAAGCAATTAACGCAATGCTTTTCTCGCGAGTTTACCGAAGGGATGACAGACGGTGTCCGCCAGCGGATCCTGGGAGATATGGAGCAGAACGGCCCGACGAACTGGGAGTGGGGAAACGAAACAGCCGGTTATATTCATGCAGTGATCATGCTGTACGCGGCCGACGCGGCGGCGCTGCAACAGGAACGTGAAACATTGAATACCTTATGCGATGCTTATGCAGTTACTGTGATAAGGTCCCTGCTAACCGCCGCTTTTGGTCCCTTTGAGCATTTTGGATTTAATGACGGGATCACCAATCCGGAGATAGTGGGTATCGGGAAAAGAAAACAGGGACCTCACAGCAATGACAAAGTGATGCCAGGCGAATTTATCCTGGGCTATCCGAATGAATATGATAAATACCCCTTCAGTCCGCAAATGAATGGCCTGGATATAGGCCGTAACGGCAGTTATATGGTGTTCCGGCAACTGGAACAGGACGTGAAAGGCTTCTGGAAATTTGTAAAAGAAGCCACCGCAGCAGATCCCTTCTTTAAAGGCGATTATGATCTTTTAGCTGCAAAAATGGTGGGCCGCCACCGGGACGGCACACCATTGACACCGCATAGGCCAGCGACGCCGGAGGATAAGAACGGATTCTTATACAGCCATGAGGACAAAGACGGGCAACATTGCCCCGTAGGCGCCCATATCCGCAAAACAAACCCCAGGGACGGCATCGATCATGATCCCGCCGCCTCACTGGATATTGTTAGCAAACACAGGATCCTGCGCAGGGGACGATCGTATGGTGCACCCTTATCGCCAGATTATGATCCTGAAAAGATGCTTACATCCGATGTCACAGGAGGTCGTGGATTATTCTTCATCTGTTTTAATACACAAATAAAAAGGCAGTTTGAGTTTATACAAAGCGCCTGGAGTAATAGCAATAAGTTTGATGGGCTGTATGACGACCTGGACCCACTGATCGGGTTCCCCATCCACCTACGGAAGTATTGCGAGGGCAGCTTCACAATAACCGCATGCCCTTTCCGTAAGAAAGTTCATGGGATCCCGCAGTTTGTATTTACGAAAGGTGGGGCGTACTTCTTTATGCCGGGTTTGAATACCCTTCGCCAGATGGCGGGGTGAAAATCAGTTATAATCTATTAATAACCGTGGTTGGAGGTCTGTCCGCTCATGGTCACATGAAACAAAGTTCCGGATGTTTAGGGGACTAGTTGCAACAGGTTTAAGCTTGAAACCAATTACTGTTTCTCCACTCGTTACCGCTCTTCTTACCATTGCAGTTACATCTACTTCCAGGTCC
>Ga0209564_1003472_pt1 | contig 10747 bp, 6 predicted proteins | sample AraplaCol_mMF_r2_FD_184272 | JGI IMG/M metagenome (GOLD analysis project Ga0209564, IMG submission 184272) | Arabidopsis root microbial communities from North Carolina, USA - plate scrape MF_Col_mMF_r2 (SPAdes) (version 3) | ecosystem: Host-associated > Plants > Roots > Endosphere | place: USA... | reverse complement strand
CACCCCGGCCGCGCCGTGCACCTGGATGGCGTTGTCGATCACGCGCAGGGCCACGTTCGGCGCCACCACCTTGATCATGGCGATCTCGGCCTTGGCCACCTTGTTGCCCACGGTGTCCATCATGTATGCAGCCTTCAGCGTCAGCAGACGCGCCATCTCGATATCGCAACGGGCATCGGCAATGCGCTCCTGCGTCACGCCCTGGCGGGCGACCTGCTTGCCGAAGGCCACGCGCTCCAGGCTGCGCTTGCACAGCAGTTCCAGCGCGCGCTCGGCCACGCCGATGCTGCGCATGCAGTGGTGGATGCGGCCCGGGCCCAGGCGGCCCTGCGCGATCTCGAAACCGCGGCCTTCACCCAGCAGGATGTTCTCGGCCGGCACGCGCACGTTCTTCAGTTCGATTTCCATGTGGCCGTGCGGCGCGTCGTCGTAGCCGAACACCGGCAGGAAACGCTTGATGGTGATGCCCGGCGTGTCGGCCGGCACCACGATCATCGACTGCTGCTCGTGGCGGCCCGCTTCCGGGTCGGTCTTGCCCATCACGATGTAGACCTTGCAGCGCGGGTCGCCGGCGCCCGACGACCACCACTTGGTGCCGTTGATCACATAGTGGTCGCCGTCGCGCTCGATGCGGCAGGCGATGTTGGTGGCGTCGGACGAGGCCACGGCCGGCTCGGTCATCAGGAAGGCCGAACGGATCTCGCCGCGCAGCAGCGGCTCCAGCCATTGGTCCTTCAGCGCTTCCGAGGCGTAGCGCTCCAGCGTTTCCATGTTGCCGGTGTCGGGGGCCGCGCAGTTGAACACTTCGGCCGACCAGGGCACCCGGCCCATGATCTCGCACATCGGCGCGTATTCCAGGTTCGACAGGCCTTCCGGCGCGCGCTTCGAGCGCGGCAGGAACAGGTTCCACAGACCGGCCTCGCGGGCCAGCGGCTTCAGTTCTTCCACCACCTTGGTGGGCACCCATGCGTTGCCTGCCTCGCGGTTGGCCTGCACTTCGGCGTAGAAGCGCTTTTCGTTCGGGTAGATGTGCTTGTCGAAGAAGGCCAGCAGCCTGGCCTGCATCTCCTTGACCTTGGGCGAGTACTCGAAATCCATGGGGTCTCCTCGGGGGTTTGGGTGGGCACGCCGTGCCGACTGTGGCTACTCTAGCGGATCATGCCAAATTAGAAAAATGAATTTTCTGGATTGGTCAGTATCAATTTCCTGCATCCCGTGCCAGAATGCGCGACACAGTAGCGCTCGTGCGGGAAGGTGTCATGCAGCTCAGCCGGATCGACCTCAATCTCTTCGTCGTCTTCGACGCCATCTACAGCGAAGGCAGCATCACGGCGGCCGCGCGCCAGTTGAACCTGACGCAGCCGGCGGTGAGCCACGCGCTCGGCCGCCTGCGCACGCTGTTCGACGATCCGCTGTTCGAGCGGCGCGGGCAGGGCATGGCCCCGACGCCGCTCGCGCGATCGCTGGCGGGGGAGGTGCGCGGCGCGCTGCAGTCGTTCGCGCGTACGCTGCAGGACACGCCGCACTTCGACCCCACCAACACGGTGCGCCGCTTCACCATCGGCATGCGCGATGCGCTGGAAAGCACATTGCTGCCGCCGCTGATGGCGCGCGTCACGGCCATGGCGCCCCACGTGGAAATCGCGGCCATCCGCTTCGACCGGCGCGAGATGGAGTCCGAGTTGCTGGCCGGCACGCTCGATACCGCCATCGACATATTGCTGCCGGTGTCGCCGGCCATCCATCACACCGCCTTCATGTCAGATCCGATGGTGGTCCTGGCGCGGCGCGATCATCCGCTGGTGAAGAAGGAACTGACGCTCGAACGCTACCTGTCCGCCGAACACGTGCACGTGTCGTCGCGCCGCCGTGGGGCCGGGCTGGAAGACCAGTCGCTGCACCGCATGGGCCTGACGCGCCGCGTGCGGCTGCGCTGCCAGCACTATGCGGCGGCCTGCCGCGTGGTCAGCTGCACGGACCTGCTGGCCACGCTGCCGCTGCGCTACGCGCGCATCGCCAACGAGCCCTACGCCAACCGCCTGCTGACGCTGCCGTTCAAGGTGCCGTCGCTCGAACTTCATCTGTACTGGCACGCGGGCGGCGAGAACGATGGCGCCAACCGCTGGCTGCGCGAGCAGCTGATGGCGGTGATGTCGTCGCTGGGCGGCGGCATTGCCGATGTGGCCGGCGAGGCGCCCGCCGAAGCGTAGCCTGCCGCGCCAGGCCGCTTCCGCTTGCCGGGTGGCGCGCGCCCGCATCACACCGTAAAAAAATGTTCGCAAGCTGGACGGGGTAGGGGGCATCCTTACCATCACCCCGTTCATCTGCTCCGGACGCTTCACATCGCGGCGCTGCTGCGCCCTTGCGTTGTGCCGGCTCTCACGCCGGCATGCGGGCAGTTTCCCCATTCCTATTACTCGAGACACCTTCCATGTCAGGGAAACACTTGCGTATTGCATTCTTCAACGTGCGGCCCGTCGCCATCGGTGCCGTGGCCGCGTGCGCGGCGCTGACGCTGGCCGCCTGTGGCGGTGGCGATGGCGATGGTGGCGGCAGCGGGGCGACTGGGGCATCGGGCGGCAGCGCGTCCCAGTCGGCCACGCAGCCGGCCACCCAGCCGTCCACCGGCGCGGCGGCGCCCACCTCGGGCGGCACCGACCGCGCCTGCTACACGGTCTCTGGCAGCCCGGCGGCACCGGTAACCGGTGCGGTGGCGCTGCTGCCGGCGCGTGGCACCGGCGTGTCCGGCTATCGCGTGCTCGACAACCCGCGCACGGCCGGCCTGTGCTATGCCAACTACCGGCGCGAGCAGGTGGGCCTGGCCCCGCTGACCGCTCGCGATGCGCTCAATACCGTGGCGCAGAACCACACGGCCTACATGCTGGCCAACAACACGCTCACGCACGACGAGCAGTCGGGCCGCACCGGCTATACCGGTGCCGCACCGAACGACCGCATCCAGGCCGCGTATCCGAGCAACGCCACCGCCGAAGTGGTGGCCGGCGCCAACCGCTGGACGTCGCAGTCGGGCGCCAACCTGTCGATGACGCCGAAAGACCAGCTCGTGGTGGACCTCGTCGATGCGCCGTTCCACCGTGCCGCGCTGCTGGGCAGCTACGGCTCGGCCGGCAGCGGCTTTGCCGAAAGCGTGGGCGCGGGCAGCAGTGGCGGCACGCAGGCCTACTACTACCAGACCATCGACCTTGCCGATCGCAGCCTGGGCGGTGCCGACAACCAGATGGTGGCGTACCCGTACAACGGCCAGGCCGATGTGCCGGTCAGCTGGGTCAACAACGAGAGCCCGAATCCGGCGCCGGCCTACGCGGGCCAGACCATGGGATATCCGGTGACGGTGCAGGCCGTGAACACGGCGCTGACGTTCAACGCCGACACGTTCGCGATTACCGACGCCGCAGGCAACAGCATCGCGTGCGAGAAGGTGGATGCGCGCACGTCGGGCATGTCCAGCGCCGCGCGCGGCCTGGCCATCTGCACGCCGCGTACGCCGCTGGCCAGCAAGACGCGCTACAACGTGGCCGTGAGCGGCACGCTGAACGGGCAGGGCGTGAACCTGAACTGGTCGTTCACCACGCGCTGAGCCCGCTGAGCCCGCCGAGCACGCCGAGCGCGCTTGGGCGATCACGAGAAACGGGAGGCTGCGGCCTCCCGTTTTTCATTGGCGCGCGGCCTGGCGGTGGATGTGTCGGCTAGCGGGACCCGCTGGCTTCGGCCGGCTGCTGGATCCGCAACTGGTCGCGTGCCAGTGCGTCGTCACGCTGGATGCCATAGGGGGCGGCGGGCCGCGTGTCGGCCGGCATGGCCGCCCATAGCCGTGCCACCCAGTCGCGTACCGCCGCGTTGTCGGGCTCGGCGCTCCACACGTGCAGCGACTTGCCGGGCCGCCACTGCATGGCCACCGAGGCCGGGTCGTCGGCAAGCGTCACGGTGCCTGACTTTTCCGCCGCCGCTTTTTCCGTCACCGACCCTGCGCTCGTCGATGCGCCGAACGCTTCGGGCGGCGCGGGAGCGGGCGCGGGCGCGGCAAGATACGCGGCTTTCGGCGCGCGCCGCGCGCGCGCTTCGGCCGGTACGCCTGCGGCGGCAGGAGCCGCTGCAGGCGCTGCAGGCGCTGCGGTGGGCGGCGGCGCGGTATCGGCCTGTGCGTGCATCGACGCCATGGGCGCGGGCGCGGCCAGGGCGGCAGGTGCGGCAGGGGCTACCGGCGCAACAGGTGCGGCCGGTGCGGCTGGTGCTGCGGGCGCGGCCATGGCGGTCGCTGCCTCGGCGGCACTATCAGGCGGTGACGACGACGGCGGTGGCGATGGCGTTGGCGTTGGCGATGGCGATGGCGATGGCGATGGCGATGGCGATGGCGATGGCGATGGCGGCGACGCCGCGCTTTCCTTGCGTGCGGATGGCGATGGCGATGCCTCGCGGTGCGCTGGCGTGGTCTTCGCCGCCGCTTGCCCGGTGGGCGCCCGCGGCGCGGCCTGCGGCGCCGCTGCCTGACCGGGCGCCGTCGCTGGCGCCGTCGGTGATGCCAACGCCGGTGCAGGCGGTGCCGCCGCACGCTCGGGCTCGGCCAGCATCACGTTGGACGACAGCGAGGCCGTCATGGGCGTGCCGTCGTCGAGCTGGCTCAGCACGAGCTTGGTGGCCAGGCCCGCCACGGCAAACGCGCTCGCGGCAACGCCCAGCGACTTCCACCAGCGCGACAGCCGCGCGGGCGCCATGGGTCCACCCGGTCTCGACACGGGAGCTTCCCGCGCCGAGGCTTCGCGATGCTGTGCGGCCTGCGCCCGCAACCACGCCTCGGTGGCGTCGCTGACCGGTGCGCCCAGCACGTCGGCGGCAGGCTTGCCCTGTGCAACCTGATCGAAGACCACCGCGCGGCGCGCGGTCTGTGCGGCTTGCAAACGCGCGGCTTCCTGCAGCACGCCCGCCGACAGCGTCGTTGGTGCAACGAACGCCGGGGCCGGCGCCATCGGCTGCCCGGCGCGCTGCTCCGACTCGGCAGCCATGCGCGCCTGTACCGCGCGTGCGGCCGTGGCGACGGCTACGGCCAGCGTCTCGGGCGCGGTGAACGGGGGCAAGTCGCGCAACAGGGCGGCCAGCCGGTCATCGCCGGCGATGAAGCGTTCGGCCACGGGGTCGGCCAGGAAGGTGGCCACGGGGTCGGCCGCGTCGCGGCTCCGCTCGTCGGGCGGCAACGCGCTCATGATCGCGACTCCGGTGCGAGGTTTCCGCCATCGGCCAGCACGCTGCGCAGCCGCGCGAATGCATAGCGCAGCCGGCTCTTCACCGTCTCGAATTTCTCGCCGAGCAGCGCGGCGATTTCCTCCACGCTCATCTCGCTGAAATAGCGCAGCACCACCACCTCGCGCTGCGCCACGGGCAGTTGCAGCAGCGCCTGGCGTACCGTGTCCAGGTGCTGGCGCAGTTGCGCCTCGGCCTCGGGCGTCAGGTCTTCGGACGGCATTTCGGCCTCGTGGTCGTCAATCGATTCGCGCAGCCGTGCGTGCGCGCTGCGAACGTGGTCGAGCCACGCATTGCGCGCAATCTGGAACAGGAACGTGCGGAACGCCGCGCTGGGCGTGTAGTCGCCACAGCGCGTCATCAGCTGGATCCACGTTTTCTGGGCGATGTCTTCGGCTTCGCCGATGTCTCCGCGGCACAGCCACGCCACGTAGTTGAACAGGCCGCCGTTATGCCGGCGGAACAGTTCGGCGATCGGGGTCTCGATGACGCCGCCCGCGACCAGCAGCATCAGGTCGGCATCGGGCAGCGTGGCAATGTCGGGGGCGGGTGTCATGAGGGCAGTATAGATGGCGGGTCATTGCGCGCCGCCGGCCGGTGCTGGCGTGGTTTGCAGCGAGCGCGCCAGCGCCACGAGTTTCAGGAACTCGCCGCGATAGCCGAAAGCGTCCGCGCCGCGCGCGGACTGTGCCAGCGCGCGCGCGTCGTCGAGCGACCAGTTGCCGGTGAACTTGCCGCCGCGCAGCACCTGGCCGAATCCGCTGACGGCCGCCGCGAAGCGGAAATCGTCGTCGCCCTGCGCCAGCGGCCGGATGGCCTGACGGGCGATGGTGACGTCGGTCAGCTCGCTGGCGGTGGCGCCGGGGCGCTTGAAGCGCAGCTTGACGTGCGCGAGTTCATCGCCGTGCGGTGCGGGCGCTGTGGGCCCTGTCGCGGCCCGTACCGCAGGCTGGTAGCGCAGGTCATCGATCAGGCCCGGCCCGTCCGCGAGCGTCAGTTCGTACAGCGCCGTGACGGTGTGGCCGGCGCCGATGTCGCCCGCGTCGACCTTGTCGTTGTGGAAATCCTCGCGTGCCAGCAGCCGGTTCTCGTAGCCGATCAGGCGGTACTCGCGCACCGTGGCCGGGTTGAACTCGACCTGGATCTTGACGTCGCGCGCAATCGTGGCCAGCGTCGAACTCATCTCGCTCACCAGCACCTTGTTGCCCTCCATGAGGTTGTCGATGTACGAATACGCGCCATCGCCGGCGTCTGCCAGCTGCTCCATCAGCTGGTCGTTGTAGTTGCCCGTGCCAAAGCCCAGCGTGGACAGCGACACGCCAGATTTGCGCCGCGCTTCCACCAGGCTTTTGAGCTGGCGGAAATCGGTGATGCCAACGTTGAAATCGCCGTCGGTGGCCAGCAGCACGCGGTTGATGCCGCCCGCGATGAAGCTCTGCTGCGCCGCCTGGTAGGCCAGCGCGATGCCGCTGGCCCCGGCCGTGCTGCCACCGGCCACGAGCTGGTCGATGGCCTGGACGATGGCCGTCTTCTCGCTGCCCGGCGTGGGCGGCAGCGCCACGCGCGTGGTGCCCGCATAGGTGACCAGCGTGATGCGGTCCTGCGGGCGCAGCGCGCCCACCAGCAGTTTCAGCGACGCCTTGAGCAGCGGCAGCTTGTCGGGCGATTGCATCGAGCCGGACACGTCCACCAGGAACACCAGGTTGGCCGGCGGCAGGCGCTCGGGCGTCGCGTCGCGCCCCTTGATGCCGATGCGCAGCAGCACGTTGCGCGGCTGCCAGGGCGCGGGGGCCAGCGCAGCATGCACGGCGAACGGCCTGCCATCGGCCGGGCCGGCGTAGTCGTACGGGAAGTAGTTGACCAGTTCCTCAACGCGTACGGCGTCTGGCGGCGGCAGGCGGCCCGCGTTGAGCAGGCGGCGCACGTTGCTGTAGCTGCCGGTATCCACATCGATGCTGAACGTGGAGACCGGCGCCTGCGCCACCTGCTTGACGCCGTTCTCGTCGATGGCGGCGTAGCGCTCGCGGTCCTGGGGTGCGACCGCTGCGACCGCTGCCGGCACGCCGCCGTGGGGCGCGAACGAGGGCGCGAACGAGGGCGCGGGGCGAGCCAGCATGGCGGGCGCGGCCGGGGCCAGGCGGGCGGTTTCCTTGCGTGCGTCCGCTTCGGCAGGCGGGTGGAGGACGTAGGGAGGTGTCGGCGCCGGCACTGGCATGGTTGCGGAGGGCGGCGGCGTCGGGGCGCGGGTGTCGGCAGCCGTGTCGACGGGGACGGAGCCGCTGCAGGCGGTGAGTGCGAGGGCCAGGGCGAGGGCCAGGGTGAGGGCCAGGGCGGTGGCGCCCACGGCAAGCCATGGCGCGATGGCGCGTCGCGAATACCGTTGGTGCATCGTGTTCTCCTTGCCGGCGTGCATGGGTGAGGGGTGCCCATGTAACGGCCCGGCAGACCAATCGGGGTTGCCCGTACGCAAATTCCTTCGCGGCGCGGCGGGCGGTGCCGAGGTGGCGTTTTCAGACTATTCGCACGTCCGTTGGCCGTGATCGCCGCTACAATCGCCGAAGCTTCCCCCCAGGAGAGACGGCATGACCGACGGCACCCGCGGCACCCAGAGCCCCCAAGGCCTTGATCGCATTACCGATGCAGTGACAAGCCCTTCCCAGGTTTTCGGTTTCCATCCCGCCTGGCGCCTGACGCTGGCCACGGCGCTGACGGCGCTGCTTGCGGCCTGCGGCACCACGGACAAGGATGTCGGCAAGCCGGCCGCCACCCAGGCGCCGGCGTCCGCACCCGCCGCACCCACAGCGCAGGCCGCCATGCCGCCGGCACCCGAGGTGTCATCGGGCTATCGCCCCGGCATGACCACGACCTATGCGCAGAAGCACATGGCGGCCGCCGCGAACCCGCTCGCCACCGAAGCCGGGCGCGAGATCCTGCGGGCCGGCGGTTCGGCGATCGACGCCGCCGTGGCCATGCAGGCCGTGCTGACGCTGGTGGAGCCGCAGGCCACCGGCATCGGCGGTGGCGCCTTCATCATGTACTGGGACGGCAAGCGCGTGCAGGCCTACGACGGGCGCGAGACCGCGCCGGCGGGGGCCACCGAGAACCTGTTCATGCGCCCCGATGGCAAGCCGATGGAATTCTCCGAAGGCCAGATCGGCGGGCGTTCGGTAGGTGTGCCAGGCGTACTGCGCGCGCTGGAAATGGCGCACCGCGAGCACGGACGCCTGCCCTGGGCGCGGCTGTTCCAGCCGGCGATCCGCCTGGCCGACAAGGGCTTCCCGATGTCGCAGCGGCTCTACACGCAGGTGGCCGCCGACAAGTTCATGGGCGGCTCGCCCGAGATGACCGCGTACTTCCTGGACGCGCAGGGCAAGGCCAAGCCGGTCGGCACGATCATCCGCAACCCGCAGTTGGCGCAGACGCTGCGCGAGATTGCACGCAGTGGGCCGAATGTGTTCTACACCGGGTCCATCGCGCGCGACATCGCGGCCAAGGTCAATGCGCACCCGAACGCGGGCAGCCTTTCTGAAGCCGATCTCAAGGGCTACAAGGCCAAGGTGCGCGTGCCGGTCTGCACGGACTACCGCCAATGGAAGATCTGCGGCATGCCGCCGCCGTCGTCGGGCGGCATTGCCATCGCGCAGATCCTCGGCACGCTGGAAGCGCTGGAAAAGCGTGACCCGCGCTATGCGCTGGCCGCCCTGAAGCCGACGAAGGTAGACCTGCCTTCGCTGCTGGAGCCGAATCCGCTGGCCGTCCACGCAATTGCCGAAGCCGACCGCCTGGCCTATGCCGATCGGGGCCTGTACGTGGCCGATGCCGACTTCGTGCCGGTTGACGTGGCCGCGATGGTCAATCCCGGCTACCTGGCCGAGCGTGCCCAGCTGATTGGCGACCGCAGCATGGGCAAGGCCCAGCCCGGCACGCCGCCCGGCGTGAAGGTGTCGTTCGCGCCGGACCGCTCGCCGCCGCGCATTTCGACCTCGCAGATCGTGGCCGTGGACAACCGGGGCGGCGCGCTCTCGATGACGACGACCATCGAGTCCTACTTCGGCTCGCACATCATGGTGCGCGGCTTCATGCTCAACAACCAGCTGACCGATTTCTCGTTCACGCCCACCGAGAACGGCAAGCCGGTGGCCAACCGCGTGGCGCCGGGCAAGCGCCCGCGCTCGTCGATGGCGCCTACGCTGGTGTTCGATCGGCAGAGCGGCAAGCTGGTGGCCGCGCTCGGCTCGCCGGGCGGCTCGCAGATCATCGAGTACGTGTCGAAGACGCTGGTGGGGCTGCTGGACTGGGACATGGACGTGCAGCAGGCCGTGGGCATGGCCAACTTCGGCAGCCGCAATGGCCCGACCGAGGTGGAACGTGGCCTGGTCTCCCCGCAACTGGTGGAGGCGCTCAAGCAGCAGGGCCATCAGGTGGCCGAGATCGAGATGACCAGCGGCACGCAGGCCATCATGCGCAAGACGGTCAACGGCCGCGCGGTGTGGGCCGGTGGCGCGGACCCGCGTCGTGAGGGCGTGGCGCTGGGCGACTGAAGCCGTACGCTGCGCCGTCTGACGGACGGCGCAGGCATGAAAAACGGGCGCGAAATTCGCGCCCGTTCAGTTCTGCATGTTGCGAGGCCGGATGCGTCAGGAATTACGCGTCCAGCTTGACCCCCGCCGCCTTCACGACTTGTGCCCAGCGCTTTTCTTCGGCCTGGAACCACTTGTTGGTTTCAGCCGGCGACATGGTCACCACTTCGGCACCCTGGCCTGCCAGGTTCGCGCGAATCTCCGGGGTGCGGATGATCTTCACGAGTTCGGCGTTGATGCGCTGGACCAGGGCATCGGGCATGCCGGCCGGCGCCATCACGCCTTGCCACGTACCCGACTCGAAATTCGGCACGCCGCTTTCGGCAATCGTCGGCGTCTGGCCGACCAGCGCCATGCGGGTGCGCTTGGACACGGCCAGCAGCTTGAGCTTGCCCGACTGCACGTGCGGATACGTCGCCAGCATGCCGTTCATCAGCACCTGCGCGGTGCCGCCGACGGTGTCGGCAATCGCCTGCGCGCCGCCCTTGTACGGCACGTATTGCCATGCGGCCTTGGTGGCCTGCTGCACGGCCACGCCGGCCAGGTGCGGCGCGCTGCCGATGGCGGTCACGGCGAAGTTCAGCGATTGCTTGTGCGACAGCTCGACCAGTTCCTTTAGGTTGTTGGCCGGCACCGACGGATGCACCACCAGCAGGTGCGGCGAGTAGGCCAGCATGGCCACGCCCTTCAGGTCCTTGTCCGGATTGAACGTGAGCTTGGTGTAGACCGAGGGCGTGATGGCCAGCGCGCCGACATCGCACAGCAGCAGCGTGTGGTTTTCCGTACCGGCCTGGGCCACCATGGCGGCGCCGATATTGCCGTTGGCGCCGGGGCGGTTATCCACCACGATGGGCTGGCCCAGCGCTTCGCCAAGCTGCTTGCTGATCAGGCGGGCAATGATGTCCGACGAG
>Ga0209564_1003466_pt1 | contig 10755 bp, 7 predicted proteins | sample AraplaCol_mMF_r2_FD_184272 | JGI IMG/M metagenome (GOLD analysis project Ga0209564, IMG submission 184272) | Arabidopsis root microbial communities from North Carolina, USA - plate scrape MF_Col_mMF_r2 (SPAdes) (version 3) | ecosystem: Host-associated > Plants > Roots > Endosphere | place: USA... | reverse complement strand
GCTTGATCCAGCACGCCGTCGATGCGGTATTTGACGGCCAACCCTTGCGCCGTGCTCTCGAGATGGATGTCCGAAGCGCCTGCCTTGAGCGCGTCGTAGAGTGTTGAGTTCACCAGCTTGACGGCGGGGCTGCCTGCCTCCGACAACGACGCAAACGACAGCACCGCAACCGTCTTTGCACCGTGCGCGTCTTCACTCGTGTTGCTTACCAGCGTATCGACCGCGCGTACCGACTCCTCCTGCTTCGACAGATAGGCCTGAATATCCGCCTGCAACGCGAGACAGTAGCGCACGGGCGCTGCGGCCCTCGTGTCGAGCCACGTTTGCAGGTCGGTGTCAAACGGGTCGGCAATGACGCCGATCAATTCTGAAGTGGCCGTGCGCAGTAGCACGCAATGCCGCTGCATCGCCTTGGACAGCGGCACGAGATCGAACGCCGGCGCCAGCGCCAGCATCTGCGCCGTTTCGAGTACGTTCAGGCCGAATGGCTCGGCGATTGCGGGCACGAGGTCGCGTGCATCGGCGCCCGTGAGTGCCTGAAGTTCAGCCAGCACCGACCGTTGCGATTGACGCGCCTGAACGCAGGCGCGCTGCAACAGCGTGGTATCGACAAGAGGCTGTGCGCGTTCCGGTGCGTTCATGTCAACCCTCCCGCCAGATCGAAGATCGGCATGTAGAGCAGCACGACAATCGCGCCGACAATCAGCCCGATTGCCGCCATCAGCAGCGGTTCGAACATTCGCATGAAACGGTCGATCCAGCGGCCGATCTCGCCGTCATAGAAAGCGGCTGATTGCGTGAGCATCTGTCCGAGTTCGCCGCTGCGTTCGCCCACTCGCAGCATGCGCAAAGAGATCGGTGTACTCAGTCCGTGCGCGTCGAATGCCGTGGACAACGCCAGACCCGACTGGACTTTTTGGCGCGCGGCCATCAGGTTGACCCGCAGGTCTGCCGTCATCATGCCTTGTACCGTGTCCATCGCGCCCACGATGCTGATGCCGCCTTCGAGCAGCATGCCCAAGGTGAGGTACAGCCGCGACAATTCAACGATGCGCACGCGCTCGCCGATGCCAGGCACGCGTGTCAGCAGATAGGCGATACCGCCGCGCGCAAGCAGCCGCCTCGCGCCGAGATACAACAGAATCGCGGCGATGAACGCGACGGGCGGCAGCGCCTTGCCGTGGTTCGTGACGAACTGCCCCCAGTTGAGGAGTACCTGTGACAACCATGGCAGGCTTCGTCCCGCGCCTTGATATACCTCAGCAAACCGTGGCACGACATAGCCGATCAGAAACGCACTCACCGCGCCGCCGACGACAAGCAGAATCAGCGGATAAATCGAGGCGCTGACCAGCTTGCCGCGCACACTGTCGATGCGCTGTTGATAGGCAATGTAGCGCGACAGCGCTTGCGGCAGATCGCTCGTGTCTTCGGCCGCCCGGACGATGCTGATGTAGAGCGGCGGAAACAGGTCCTCCTGCTCCGCGAGCGCGCCCGAAAAGCGCTTGCCGTCGCGTAGCGCACCGAGCAGTCGGGAAAGCATCTGGCTGGAGGCCGGATTGCTTTCCTTTTCGACTAGCGCTTCGAGACATTCGACGATACTCAAGCCCGCGTTCAACAACGCAAGCAACTCCTGCGTGAAGAGTGATAGCGACACGCGCGTTCGCCGCACGCGGCGCAGGCGCAGGCCTTTCGCGAGCGCCGCTCGCGCCGGTGCGATGTCGGCGGCATACAGGCCGCGCAGTTCCATCTGGCGCCGGACGTCGGATTCGTCACAGGCCTCTACGGTAAGTTGCACTATCGAATGCTCAGAGGTGAGCGCGCGGACGTCATACTGCATTTCGGAAACCCATTTTTTGCAGAATGCGCCACACGTTGACCGCGCTGTACGACAGCCCGTACTCGCGCTCGATGATTTGCGCGACGCGCACCAACGTCCACTCGTCATTCGGAAAACCGTTTACGACGGCGCCCGCCATCAGCATGCGGCCGAGCTTTTTCTTTTGCGCATCGGTAAGACGGCTGCGACGTCCCAAGGGCCGGCGACGCCAGGCGTGCGGACCTTCCACGAGCTTTCTCGCCCAGTTCGATGCCGTCTGGCGGCTGACATTGAGCTCTCGCGCGACGTCGGCCTGGTTGATCCCCCGCGCGAGCATTTGCATGCCTTTGCGCCGGCGGCGTTCCATTTCCTTGGGATCCTTCGTGGGGCGCGTGCGCGAAGCCTTTTCCTCTATGACGGCCTCGCCTCCGGTCTCGCATACGGGAGCAGTCTGTTTGTCTGTCATTTGAGTTGTTCTCGCTGCCATGGCACTGCTCAAAGCGCGGCCGACGGTTCCGGCAAACCACTCGTCGTTTTGGATCAACTACCGTTTCCGTGGCCACGGATGCGCGTGGAAGGGGCGTGTGCTCTGGCGCAACCCCGTTTCAGCAAGGAATGCATGCGGTCACAAACAACTGGTGCCTGGGCCAGTCGCAAATGTGCACGCATCCCCGTCGTCACCCTCTCCACAGCGAGCAATGAGCGAATTGCGTACCATGCGCGAAGCCCGTTGATTTAGTTTAGGGAGTTGAGCCTTTACAACCCCTCATCAGGATGGCGACATACTGAAAGGTTTCATTTATGCAACAGCAAGGTTACAAGTTTACATATGCAAGTGATACCGGACTCTTTGTCGAGGCCTTCCACGGCGGCCGGTAAAATCAACATAACAAATCGTTACAAATCGTTGCATGCGGGCAACATTGCGCTTACACCGTTGCATCGCCCGGCAGTCAATGTATGTGTCAACGAGAATCACTCCGGCGCAAACGATGACTGGTGCCCAGGGTTGACACCCAATCAGCAGCGTTGAAAACGGGCCTATGACAGGCTTGCGGATCCATTACGGCTTGTTCGCCGCGTTAGCTTCCTGATGAGTCGCTGACCCGTCGATATCCGTACCATCAGCGTCGTAGATGGTTTCAGCGTAATTGCGCATGAGACGCGGGTTTTCGGTGCCTCGTCGCGCATCTCGACACGACAGGCACACGTTCTTCGCCCGTCAATTCTGTTTCAAACGTGAGAAGCCTTCGTCTGACTCAGCATTCCGGCTGCGCCCTAAGCGACCCGTAGCACGTGCCTCGTCGCGGCGTCGGCGCGGTGTGAATGAGAAAACAAAACAGCGTGGTCAAGGGCGAGCAAACGCCCGAAGGCGGAAGACGGATTGGGCGCGCGCCCGGTGAAGCGATGCATGGCGGGCGACGAATTGTGCGTTCTCTGAAGGGACCTAACGCGACTGCGTATCTTCTACAGGATCACATACCTATCCATTCACTACCCCATTCAGCGTGAACCCGTCGCCTCTTCTGTAGCATGGGCGGCCGCATCTTCTGAGTACATGACTTCTTCCGCTCGATGCCTATCCGGCATGAACCGCAACCCGCGCGTCCTCCAATCGGAACACGGCCACCGCCTCGCGCAGGACCACGGCCTGCGATTCGAGCGCTTTCGCAGCGGCCGCGGCCTGCTCGACGAGCGCCGCGTTCTGCTGTGTCACCTCGTCGATCTGGCCGATCGCCTTGTTGATCTGCTCGATGCCGTCGCTCTGTTCATGCGCGGCGCCTTCGATCTCCGTCATGATGCCCGTCACGCGCTGCACAGAGTTCATCGCTTCCTCCATGGTCTTGCGTGCGTCGGCGACGAGCGTCGCGCCCTGCGCAACCTGTGCCGTCGAATCGCCGATCAGTTCGCGAATTTCCTTCGCCGCCGCGCCCGAGCGCTGCGCGAGCGCGCGCACTTCGGAAGCGACGACGGCAAAGCCGCGCCCCTGCTCGCCCGCGCGCGCCGCCTCGACGGCTGCGTTCAGCGCGAGGATGTTGGTCTGAAACGCAATGCCTTCGATGATGCCGATGATCTCCCCGACCTTGCGCGACGACGCGGTGATGCCGTCCATCGTCTGCGTCACGCGAGCGACCACGTCGCTGCCGCGCACCACCGTGTCGAGCGCGCCTTGCGCAAGGCGGCTTGCGAGCTTCGCGTTGTCGGTGTTCTGCTTGACGGTCGCCGACAGTTCTTCCATGCTCGCCGCCGTTTCCTGAAGCGCGGCGGCCTGCTGTTCGGTACGGCTCGACAGGTCCGCGTTGCCGGCGGCGATTTCGTTGGCGCCGAGCGTGATCGAATGGGTGCTGCCGCGCACTTTCGACACCGTGTCGACGAGGCCGTCACGCATCTGCGAGAGCGCCTGCAGCAGTTGGCCCATCTCGTTGCGCGAGCGCACCTTGACCGAGGTCGTCAGGTCGCCTTCGGCCATGCTGCGAAAGTGGCGGATGGTCTGGTTCACCGGCTTCACGACAGCCGACGACAGGCCCGCGCGCGCTAACGCGCCGATTACGACAGCGGCCACGCCGATCGCGATGAACAGACCCGTCGAGAGTGTGAAGCGCCGGCTCAACTTGCCAGCCTCGCGCTGGCGGTTATCGTCCTGCGCGCGCTTGAGCGCGTCGATCGCCTTTGCGTAGACACCGTAAAAGCGGTCCGCCGTCTCGCCCTGGATCGTGCGGAACGTATTGAAGTCGTTGTCGACGAGCGCCTTGTGCTCCGGCTCGATCGCCTGGTTGACGAGTGCGGCGCGAGCCTGCGCCACGGTTTGCGCGAGCTTGCCCTCTTCTTCGCTGCCGAAGGGGCCCGCCATGTAGACGCGGAAATCCTCGTTCGACGACTCCAGCAGCTTGTGCGCGGCGGCGAGCAGTCCGTCCGTGTCCTTGCCGACGCTGAAAAGCGTCTCGTAGCTGCCGAGCGACAGGCGCACCTGCAGGAGTTTTTCGGAGCTCGACGTCAGCGCGTTCATCGCCGCCGATGTCTGCTGCACGTTTTGCAGGCCATCGTTGGTGAATTTCAGCGCGCCCCAACCGACGCCGATCACGATCAGGAGAAAGGCCGCGAAGATGCCGATGACGAGCGTCAGTCCTTGCCGGATGGTGATGTTTTTGAGCATGAGTGTCCGTGACGTGCTGTCGGCCAGCCGGGATGGCAGCCCCATCGATGGCTATCGGCAACGCGGGACGGAGTCCGAATAGGGACAATCCATGACGTAGCATGTGGGATGGCGCGCTCTGCGCCCCCGGAGGACGGTCTGCTCGCTTTACTACCGTGGAGGCCGGACTTTTGTATTGGCGGCCTGCATGTCGGCACGCGTGATGTGCCAGAGGACGGAGAAGCTGGTCCCGCCGACCGTCGGGTAGCTGTCAGCGTGACAGTTGTCCGACAGTGGATCGCAAGCGATCGTCATCGTCTGCTTGTCGTTGAACGTGATCTTGACGATCGGGCTCTCGAGCGCGCCCTTCTGGACGGGTTCGAGTTCGTAGGTACAGGGAATGGTTTTCGGAGCCGATCCTGACCTGTCGCCCTTAATCTGCAGCGTTGCAGTTTTCGAAGGCGGACCGTCGAAACGAAGCTCGACGGTGTCGCCGCTGTCGGCGCTACCCGTCATCGATACGGGCACCGATGAGGGGACTGCGATGGATGCCAGCGGCAGCGCGAATAGCGCCGCGCTCAGGCATGCAAGAAGAGAGATACGCATCTTCGACCGTACGGCTTGAATATGCAGCGCATTATGGGCGAAAACGGCGCCGCTTGCCGCCGAGCCGTCAACCCCTCCGGGCCCGCTGCGTTTCATTTGTATAATCCACCGTTTGCTTTTCCGGCCCCGACTTTCATGCTCAGTTTCGCGCTCGGCTTTATCGTTTCACTCTTGATCACGCTCGTGATCGTGCGGTATGCGCATCTGCATGAAACGTTTGCGGACACCGATCTCGCCGGTGTGCAGAAATTCCACGCACGGCCGGTGCCGCGTATCGGCGGAACGGGGATTCTGGTCGGGCTGGTCGCTTCGGCGATCCAGTTGTATGGCGCGTATCCGGCCGTTTCGGCGGGTATTCTCGGCATTGTCGCGTGCGGGCTTCCGGCGTTTGCCTCGGGTCTGATCGAAGACCTGACGAAAAAGGTGTCGCCTCTGGCCCGGTTGATCTGCACGATGGTCGCCGCAGCGCTCGCTTATTTCGTGCTGGGAATCGCCGTCACGCGCATCAGCGTGCCGCCACTCGATTTTCTGCTCTCGTATGCGGCCATTTCCTGCGCGGTGACGGTGCTGGCAGTCGCGGCGCTCGCCAATGCGATTAATATCATCGACGGCTTCAACGGGCTGGCGTCGATGGTCGCGTTCATGATGTTCGCGTCGCTGGCGTATGTGGCGTTTCAGGTCCATGACCCGATCGTGCTGTCGGCATCGCTCATCATGATGGGCGCGGTAATGGGCTTCTTTATCTGGAACTTCCCCGCCGGGCTGATCTTTCTCGGCGACGGCGGAGCGTACTTCATCGGTTTCATGCTCGGCGAACTGTCGATCATGCTCGTGATGCGCAATCGCGATGTGTCGGCGTGGTATCCCGTGCTGCTCTTTATGTATCCGATCTTCGAGACCTGCTTCTCGATCTACCGGAAGAAGTTTATTCGCGGAATGTCGCCTGGGATTCCCGATGGCGTGCATCTGCATATGCTCGTTTATAAGCGGTTGATGCGGTGGGCGGTGGGCGCGAGGACGGCGCGCGAACTGACGCGGCGCAATTCGCTGACGTCGCCTTATTTGTGGTTGCTGTGTCTGATCGCCGTGATTCCCGCGACGCTGTTCTGGCGGCACACGCTGCATCTGTTCTGCTTTGTCGTCGTATTCGCGCTGACCTACGTGTGGCTTTATGTCAGCATCGTCCGGTTCAAGGCGCCGAAATGGCTGGTCGTGCGGAAAAGACGGCATAGCTAATGAAATTAGCAACGGTGTGCGCGTGAAGTCGATCCAGAATGAGTTCGCGCGCCGCAGTGCTCAGACGAGACCGCGACCTGTCTGAAGTATGTGGAGGACTTGTCGACAGGCAGCGGACGCCTGGCGCGAACCCCTGCGTGAACTTCAGCGCGGGCTGATGCGGCACCACTGCCAGGCAAGCACGCCCTTCCCGATGCCGGCCTCGTATGGCGCGCACGAGTTCGCGTCGAAGCCGAAGCCGGCGCGCTCGAAAGCACCAGCGGCATCGACGGCGAGTTGGCGGTTGCGGGCGGTGAGATCGAACCGGTCGTCGGCGCGCAGACCGAGCCGGCATTGTTCGGACGCGTCGCGCGGATCCTCGACGGCCGCATGCAGATGCAGTTTCGACACCGCCCAACGCAAAGTATCGCAGCCACCCGCCGAGCGCGTCAGCCCGAGCGTCGCGGCAACGTCGTTCACGCCCTTGACATTGTCCTCGCGCCAGTTGTGCGCGCCATCGATCAACGCGAACGTCGGGCCGCCGCGTTCGCGCGCGAGCGCCGCGATGCGGGCGCGAAACGCGTCGCTGGCGGGGAAACTGCTGTCGATCTGCGTGAACGCGACTGTATCGGGGAAACGCGTCGCGATCCACGCCCAGCCTGTCGTGGTGCTCCGAATGACGACCGTCGTGCGCTCCGGCTGTGCAAGCGGCGGAAGCTGCGCGTGATACAGCGGATCTGCCCAGCCTTCGTGTCCCCACGTCTGGGCGCCGCCCGTCACGACTACGGCCGTGGCGGCGACGAGCAGCCACGCCGCCGCGCGCCGCGCAATACGTGCGGGCAGTAGCCGGTCGAGCAGCAGCACAAGCACCATCGGCGCGAGCACTTCGATGGGCACGACGTAACGATAGATGCTGAACAGCTTCATCCACACAACGAAACCGAGCGCGACGAACAGCACCACGAGCCGCTGTTTCGGTTCGAGACCGGCGCGCGACTGATCCTTGAAGCGCTGCGTAATACGCGCGAACACCCACCACACGAGCACGACATAGACGATCGGCCAGATGATCTGACGGATTGGCGTTTCGCCGACACGCTTCGAATCCGCTGCGATGATGAATGGCCACAGCAGCATCTCGACAAGATTGCGCGGCAGCCAGCGCACGTCGCCTTGCGCGGCGGATGTCGTCAGCGGGTTCGGAAAGAACTTGCCGAACTGCGGATAGAGCGGGTTGCCGAACTGCTGCCACAGATGCAGCATCCAGAAGCCCGTCGTCGCGGCCATGCCGAGCAGCACGCCAAGTCCGAACAGAAACGCGATGCGCACGCGTGTGCCCAACGTGCCCGGATAGCTCAGAAGGCTCACGCACAGCGCGACGGCAAAGACCGCGTTGGTCAGCTTCAGGCCCGTCGCGCAACCGACCAGCAGGCCGCTCAGGATCGACGCCACGAAGGCGCCCGCCGTGCGCTCGCCGAGCCGCCGCCAGTTCGAGAGCGCCACCAGCAAGCCGCCAAGCACGAGCAGCGCCGTGGTGTCGTCGCCCATCGAATTGCCGAGGCCGGACAGAAAGTTCGCGGTAAGGCAGCCGGCCCCGGCGATCAGAACCGGCAAGCGGTAGCGATCGTCGCTGGACGCGGACGGCCATACTTCGCGCGCGATCGCGACGATCAGCACGAACGTCGAGCCATGCAACACGCCGAGCAGAAACCCGACTACACGCGACGGCAGATTCGTATTCAACAGATACAGCGCCGTGTCGAGCAGCGGGTTGAAATACGATTGCATGCCTGCCGGAGCGAGGTCGGTCTGCAGCTTGCCGTGCAGCCACGCGAACGGGTTGTACAGGTGATAGTTGTAGAGATCCCAGTTCGCGTCGGCGCCGAGCAGCAGCGAGTACAACCCGAACAGCAGCGGCACGATCACGCATGCGGCCGTCATCGCACGGCGCGAGCGCAGATCGACGATGCGCCGGCGCACTGTGGGCAACACGACCCTGGTTTGAAGCTGCGGGTTCACGGGGCCAGCCGTCACGGGCGGGCCTTGAACACCCATAGCTTCGCGCTGACGAAGTTGACCGTCATGCCCGCGAGCGACCCGACGGCAACGCCGATGAGCGGCAGCAGCGTGTTCTTCGGCAGCAGCAGGACCGCCGCGCTATAAGCTGCGTAATTGACAACGCCGCCGCCCAGCATCGCAAACAGGTAATGCCACCACTCGGCCCACGCCGATTTGTTGCTGCCCTGGACGAACGTGAACCGTCGATTGAACTGCCACGTCGACCAGACAGCCGCGATAAACGAGACCGCACGACCGACGAAATAGCCCGCGCCGAGCGCGAGCATCCCGTACAGCACGCCTGCGTCGACGACGAGGCCGATCACGCCGGCGATGGCGAAGCGGAATAGCTCGCGCTTCATTCGACGGCCCGTCCTGCGAGTGTCGAGATCGCTGCTGTCGTCGCTGCCGGAAAGTAGACGAAGTGAATCATAAAAGGGGGCATCGGCAGAGTGATGGATGATGAAAATAACGGGCTTCGCGCGTGACAGCCGCACGCAGACCGCGGCTATTTTATCGCACACATGTAGTGACACCCGACTGGACGACGAAGACGAAAAAGGCGCCTCGGCGCCTTTTTCGTTACATCGAAGCCCGCTTGGCCGGAGGCGGCGGAACGCTGCGCAGCGGAGGCGCGGCTAGCGTCGGCTGATATTCGGAGACCCAGCGGCGCAGATCGCGGCGCACTTCGTCGTCCGTCAGCACGCGATGCTGCATCAGCCACGGCAGCAACTCGTCGAGCAGATTGTCGGGGACGCCGCGCGCCAACGCGATACGCAGCTTCGCATGCGGCGTGCGCGTGGTCGTTTCCTCGTCGGCGAGCAGTTCTTCGTACAGCTTCTCGCCAGGCCGCAGGCCCGTGAACTCGATGCGGATCTGGTCTTCGGTGAAGCCGTAGAGCCGGATCAGGTCGCGCGCGAGGTCCACGATCTTCATCGGCTCGCCCATGTCGAGAATGAAAATCTCGCCGCCATGGCCCATGCTCGACGCCTGCAGAACGAGCTGCGAGGCCTCGGGAATCGTCATGAAGAAGCGCGTGATTTCCGGGTGCGTGACGGTGACGGGACCGCCCTTCGCGATCTGCTGCTGGAACTTCGGAATCACACTGCCTGCGCTGCCAAGCACGTTGCCGAAGCGCACGGTTTCGAACTGCGTGCGCTCGCTTGTCTGCTGCAGCGCCTGGCAGGCCATCTCGGCGAGCCGCTTGCTCGCGCCCATCACGTTGGTCGGATTGACGGCCTTGTCGGTCGAGATCAGCACGAGGCGCTTCACGTCATGACGGATCGCCGCGCGCGCCACGCGGTACGTGCCAAGCACGTTGTTGCGCACGGCTTGCCACGCGTTCTGCTCTTCCATCAGCGGCACGTGCTTGTAGGCCGCTGCGTGGTAAACGATGTGCGGCGTGTAGCGGGCCATCACCTGATCGAGCAGCAGCGAGTCCTTCGCGTCGCCGATCACGGGCACGATCGACAGCCCCTGGAAGCGTTCGTGCAACTCTTCGACGAGCCGATACATCGCGTACTCGGAGATATCGAAGGCAATCAGCTGCGCCGGCTTGAAACGCAGAATCTGGCGGCAGAGTTCCGAGCCGATCGAGCCGCCCGCACCCGTCACCATCACCACGCGTGCGTGCAGCAGCGCTTCGACGTGCGGCGTGTCGATATGCACCGGCTCGCGGCCGAGCAGGTCTTCGAGATCGATGTGGCGCACGCGGGACAGCGACGCCTGGCCTTCCCCGACATCAGTCAGTGCCGGCAACACCATCGCGCGCACGCCGGCGCGCACGCATAGCGTGGCCGCGCGCCGCTGCTGCTCGACGGGCGCCGACGGAATCGCGATGATCGCGTATTCGGTCTTCGTCGCCTCGGCGATTTCGGGCAGCTTGTTGATCGAGCCAAGCACCTTGTACCCGTAAATCTCGCGG
>Ga0209564_1003460_pt1 | contig 10764 bp, 9 predicted proteins | sample AraplaCol_mMF_r2_FD_184272 | JGI IMG/M metagenome (GOLD analysis project Ga0209564, IMG submission 184272) | Arabidopsis root microbial communities from North Carolina, USA - plate scrape MF_Col_mMF_r2 (SPAdes) (version 3) | ecosystem: Host-associated > Plants > Roots > Endosphere | place: USA... | reverse complement strand
AACAGCGTCGGCCGGGTGACATAGAGCGACCCCTTCTGCGCCAGCAGGCCGAGATTGAGCGGCTCGACGGCGCCCGAGGACTGGCCGAACAACGCCGCGACGCCGAGCGGCGCGAGGCAATCCAGCGATTTCAGGAACGTGTCCTTGCCAACGGAATCGTACACCACCGGCACTTTCTTGCCGCCGGTGATCTCGTCGACCCGCTTCACGAAATCTTCCCTCGTGTAGATGATCACATGGTCGCAGCCATGCGCCTTGGCGAGCTTCGCCTTCTCGTCGTTGCTGACGGTGCCGATCACGGTCGCGCCGAGATGCTTGGCCCATTGGCTCAGGATCAGGCCGACGCCGCCGGCCGCGGCGTGAAGCAGGATGGTGTCACCGGCCTTCACCCGGTAGGTCTGCCGGATCAGGTATTGCGTGGTCAGTCCCTTCAGCATCATCGCCGCCGCGGTCTTGTCGTCGACGCCGTCGGGCAGCTTCAGCAAACGGTCGGCAGGGATCAGCCGTGCCTCCGAGTAAGCTCCCAGCGGCGAGGCGCCGTAGGCGACGCGATCGCCCGGCTTCAGGTCGGTGACGCCTGCGCCGACTTCCTCGACGACACCGGCCGCCTCGCTGCCGAGCCCACTCGGCAGTTGCGCTGGATAGAGACCCGACCGGTTGTAGATGTCGACGAAGTTGAGGCCGACGGCGGTGTGGCGGATGCGCGCCTCGCCCGGCCCGGGTTTGCCGACGCTGACCTCTTCCCAGACCAGGACTTCGGGGCCGCCGGTTTTGTGAAAACGAATGGCATGCGTCATGGGGTTGCTCCCTTATCGTTGCAGTGAAGGTCCGAGAACCGGATCGGCCTGTGAAATAGGCATTTGGTCCGCCCGTTACAGTACAGAGACGTATCAAGAATGTCACAGGGAACGACAAACGACCGCCGTTCCGCCTCTGTTCGAAAGAGTTGATGACGGCTCCGAAGCAACCGGTAGTAGCTTTTGCGCGGGGTTTGGTGGTCGCCTGCGAAGGAGAGCCGGGATGCCAGCTTATGTACAGCATCATCAGGACATCGAAATCGCGCCTGTGATTTGCCCGACGTGCATGGGGTTCCTGCCAATGTATGTGCGCGAGGTCGAGCCGCATTGGAGCCTTGCCAAGATCGACTTCGTCTATGAATGCGCCGATTGCGGCGCCGAGGTCCGGCAGACGATCCGCAAGCCGGAGCTGCTGCGGCACTGAGCGCGACCGGCGAGCCGCTCAACTATTTGCGCTGAACGGAAAAAATGCCGCTCACGCGGATCTGATGTCTCCCAAACGAGGCTTGTTCTTTGCCGGGAACGCAGGCAGAACAAGCCTTAAAGCAAGACCTTTGGGAGCGCCATTTCGTGGCTGATCAGAAGGCCTCGACGTCGATCGAGGCAGTGGAGAGCGGCCTCGCCGCGCAGGGCTACATCGCGAGCCGGCAGATCGCGACCGCCGTCTATTTGTCGCAACAGATCGAGAAGCCGATCCTGGTCGAAGGTCCCGCGGGTGTCGGCAAGACCGAGCTTGCCAAGGCGATCGCCGCCTGGAGCGGCAAGAAGATGATCCGCCTGCAGTGCTACGAGGGTCTCGACGAGGCCAAGGCGCTGTACGAGTGGAAATACGCCAAGCAGCTGCTCTACACGCAAATCCTCAAGGACAAGCTCGGCGAGGTGCTCGGCGGCGCACAGACGCTGCATGCCGCGCTCGACCAGCTCCATGATTTCGGCGACGTGTTCTTCTCCAAGGAATTCGTCGAGCCTCGGCCGCTGCTCCAGGCGCTGGAGCAGCCGGGCGGCTGCGTGCTGCTGATCGACGAGATCGACAAGTCGGACGCGGAATTCGAATCGCTGCTGCTGGAAATCCTGTCCGACTTCCAGGTCACCATCCCCGAGCTCGGCACCGTCTCTGCGATCACGCCGCCGACGGTGATCCTCACCTCCAACAGCGAACGCGACCTGGGCGATGCCTTGAAGCGGCGCTGCCTGCATCTGCACATCGGCTTCCCCGAGCAGCGGCTGGAGGAGCGCATCGTCGAAAGCCGCGTGCCCGGCATCTCGCAGACGCTGCGCCGGCAGATGGTCGGCTTCATCCACGAAATTCGCTCGCTGGATCTGAAGAAGCTTCCTTCCGTCAGCGAGACCATCGACTGGGCTCGCGTGCTGGTGCTGCTCCAGGCTTCCGAGCTCGACACCGACATCGTCAAGGACACCCTCAACGTGCTCTTGAAATACGAGGCCGACATCGAGGCGGCAACGCCGCAGGTGACGACCTTCATTGCCAAGGCAGCCCGGTCCAACGTCTTCGGTTGACGCCGATGCGCGAGAATCTTCATCGTTTCTTTCGGGCGGCGCGCGGTGTGGGCGTCCATGTCTCGCCTGCCGAAAGCATCGATGCGATGCGCGCGGTGTCGCAGGTCGGCTTTTCCGACCGGGCCGTCCTGCGCGACGCGCTGCTGCTGACGCTCGCCAAATCGCAGGACGAGAAGCTCGCTCTCGGCGACTGCTTCGATCTGTTCTTCAGCCAGCCGGGGCCGCGGCAGGAGCAGCCCGAAGGCGCCGACCAGGATGCCTCGCAGGATCCGGATCAGGCGCCCTCTTCCGGTGCCTCCAATGACGCCGGCGGCGGCTCGCCGCAGCAGCAGGAATTGGGCCCGCTCGCGCAGATGCTGCTGTCGCAGGATCGCAATGCCATCGCAGCCGCGATCGCCAGCGCGGCCGGTGCGGCGTCCCTGTCCGACATCCGCTACTCCACCCAGCGCGGCATCTTCTCCAGCCGCATCCTCGATGCGATGGGCCTCCAGCGCCTGCGTGACGAGCTCGACGAGCTGACCGCGAGCAACCCGGCGCTGGCCGAACGTCTCCGCGCCGCGCTGGACGCTTTGCGCGAAGCGGTGCGCGACACGGTCTCGCAGGGGCTTGCGCTCTATGCCCGCGAGGAGGCCGAGAACCTCCGCAACGACATCTTGCGCAACGCCCCACTGGCGCGCATCGAACGGCGCCAGGTCGCCGAGATGCGCGCCCTCATTCGCCAGATCGCGCGCCGGCTGCGCGAGCGCTACTCCAAGCCGCGCAAGCGCCAGCGCCGCGGCCATCTCGACGTTCGCCGCACGCTGCGCCGCAACGCGGCCTGGGGCGGCGTGCCCTTCCTCACCGCGTGGAAGCGCAAGCATCGCGACCGGCCGAAAATCGTTGCTCTATGCGACGTCTCGGGCTCGGTTGCGCAAGTGTCCGACTTCTTCCTGCTGCTGATCCACTCCCTGCACGAGGTGGTCGATGATGTCCGCTCCTTTGCCTTCTCCTCGCATCTGATCGAGGTCAGCGAGATCCTGGAAGCGAAATCGCCGGAAGAGGCGATGGCCGAGATCATGTCCAAGGTGGGTTTCGGCTCGTCCGACTATGGCTCTTCGCTGGTCGATTTCGAGAAGGAATTCATGAGCACGCTGACGCCGCAGACCACGGTGATCGTGCTCGGCGATGCCCGCAGCAACAATCTCGATCCGCGCGCCGACATCCTGCGCCGCATCTCCGAGCGCTCGAAGCGGCTGGTCTGGCTCAATCCGGAAGGGCGGCTCGCCTGGGGCTTTGGCGATTCCGAGATGCCGCGCTACGCGACCTTCTGCACCGTCGTGCGCCAATGCGCCACCGCGCAGCAGCTCGAGCGCGCGGTGTCCGACATCGTGGCGACCTATCAATAGGCGGCGATCAGGCGTTCTGCGGCGTCAGGCGGCGGTCAACTCGGCCTCGATGAGGTTGCACTCCCGAAAGTGATAGGCGATTTCGTCGAGCGCACGCTGCTCCCACTCCTGGGCCTGCGCGAGCCAGAACACCCGGCGCTCTGAATCGAGCGCAGCGCGCTCGCGGCACAGGGATTCCTGACTGCGAATTTCCACCAGCCTGTTCATGCACTCCACTCCTGACTTGTGAAGCCATTCCCCGCGAATCAGCGTAACCGAGTCCTGCGTCCCTCGCCTCATGATTTCTGTGCATATCGCGACGCAGAATGGGACAGCGATGCTTCCCGTGCACCGCGGCAGTCGCAGCGCAACATCAAGTGCGGATCATCAATTAGTGATCGCGGATCGGGACGATATTCGTGCGCAAACGATCTTAACTCTTGTGGCGCAACGAAGTGCGGCAATTTGTGAAGAGGCGTTCTAAACAGCCGACCGGATTCCCGACTCATTGTCGTCGCACGGTCTTCATGCGGCGCCGCTAACAGAGGCACGCGAACCGGACTATCGGCTGAGGCACCATGAGCAACGATTTCGACTTCGATCTTTCACATGACCAGTGGGAAGCGCTGAAGGCGCTTCGCAACCCGGTGCCGAACGGTCGCCTCTCGAAGGCCTATCTCAGCGAAAGCCTCGCCAAGCTCGGCCTCGTGGTCATGAATGACGGCGTGCCTGTGATCACCCCCGCGGGACGCAAGGTGCTGGTGCGTGGATCGTGCCGTCTACTCGATCTCGTCGCGTGACGAGTTCGCCTGCTGCCGCGAAACTGCCCCATCGCCTGAAAAATAATCTTTAGCTCTGCACCGAAATCGGATTTGCTTCCTGCGACAAGATCCGGCGCGCAACGACGCAGCGCCGGACGAGGCAAGGGAGCTGATCATGAACGGACTCGGTGGGCTGAACAAATCTCCCAACGGCGTGGTCCTCGGACTTGTTCAGCTTCAGCTGCCCAATGTCGTGACCCCGGCCGATCTGGCGAGGCAAACCGAGCGCATCGTCTGGATGGTCGGCAAGGCGCGCCGCAATCTTTCCACCATGGATCTGGTGGTCTTCCCCGAATACTCGCTGCACGGCCTCTCGATGGACACCAATCCGGAGATCATGTGCCGGCTCGATGGCCCGGAGGTCACGGCCTTTAGGAAGGCCTGTGTCGACAACAGGATCTGGGGCTGCTTCTCCATCATGGAGTTCAACCCGCACGGCAATCCCTACAATTCCGGCCTGATCATCGACGACCACGGCGAGATCAAGCTCTATTACCGGAAACTCCATCCCTGGATTCCGGTCGAGCCATGGGAGCCCGGCGATGTCGGCATTCCCGTCATCGAAGGACCGAAGGGCGCCAGGATCGCGCTGATCATCTGCCATGACGGCATGTTCCCGGAGATGGCGCGGGAATGCGCCTACAAGGGCGCCGAGATCATGATCCGCACCGCCGGCTACACCGCACCGATCCGCGACGCCTGGCGCTTCACCAACCAGGCCAATTCGTTCCAGAACCTGATGGTCACGGCGAATGTCTGCATGTGCGGCTCGGATGGGTCGTTCGATTCCATGGGCGAAGGCATGATCGTCAATTTCGACGGCACCGTGCTGGCGCACGGCACCACCGGCCGCGCCGACGAGATCATCACCGCCGAGGTTCGCCCGGACCTCGTGCGCGAGGCCCGCATCAACTGGGGTGTCGAGAACAACATCTACCAGCTCTGGCACCGCGGCTATGTCGCGGTGAAAGGCGGCGCGATGGATTGCCCGTACACTTTCATGCAGGACATGGTCGCCGGCACCTTCCGCCTGCCGTGGGAAGATCAGGTCAAGGTCACCGACGGGACCTCCTGCGGCTTCCCGGCCCCGACCCGGATGTTCGGCCGGGTGGCCAAGGCGGCGGAGTAGCCCGGTTTCCAGGGCGTAACCGCGACATTCTGGCAAGGTTGTTGCTCCCTTTCTGGACGACGGAAGCGTCGTCCGAAACGGGGGAGTTCTCATGTCGACCATTGCCGCGGCTCCGGCCGCCGAGTCCAAGCCGCTCTACACCTCGCTGTTCGTCCAGGTCCTGGCCGCGCTCGTGCTTGGCGTCATCCTGGGGATGGCCGTTCCGGACTTCGCGATCGGGCTCAAGATTCTCAGCGACGCCTTCCTGAAGCTGATCTCGATGATCGTGGCGCCGATCGTGTTCTGCGTCGTCGTCCACGGCATTGCCGGTGCCGGCGACCTCAAGAAGGTCGGGCGGGTCGGCGTCAAGGCGCTGGTCTATTTCGAGGTCATGACGACCGTGGCGCTCGTGGTCGGCCTCCTTCTCGCTTATCTCTTCGGCCCCGGCCACGGCATGAACATCGATCCGTCGACGCTGGATGCCAAGGCGCTCAACACCTATGCCGACAACGCCCACAAGCTGTCCGGCGGCGGCATCGGCGCCTTCCTGATGAACGTGATCCCGACCACCTCGTTCGACGCATTGTCGCGCAACGACGTGCTGCAGGTGCTGTTCTTCGCGGTGCTGTTCGGCGTCGGCCTTGCCCTCGTCGGCGGCGAGAAGGGCGCGCTCGTCACCAACATGATCGACGCGGCCTCCACCGTGCTGTTCCGCGTCATGGGGCTCATCGTTCGCGTCGCGCCGCTCGGCGTGCTCGGCGCGGTCGCCTACACCGTCGGCAAATACGGCGTCGGCTCGTTGAAGCAGCTCGTCTCGCTGGTGATGCTGTTCTACGTCTCGGTCGGCATCTTCGTGCTGGGCGTGCTCGGCGGCGTCATGGCGCTCGCCGGCATCAACATCCTCAAATTCCTCGCCTACCTGCGCGAGGAGCTGACGATCGTGCTCGCGACGGCGTCCTCGGACGCGGTGCTGCCCCAGATCATGAAGAAGCTGGAGCGCATGGGCGTGAAAGACTCCGTCGTCGGGCTCGTCATCCCGACCGGCTATTCCTTCAACCTCGACGCCTTCTCGATCTACCTCACGCTCGCGGTCGTCTTCATCGCGCAGGCGACCAACACGCCGCTGTCGTTCGGCGACCTGCTGCTGGTGCTCGGCGTCTCCCTGATCACGTCGAAGGGCGCGCACGGCGTGCCGGGCTCGGCCATCGTGATCCTGGCCGCGACATTGAACGCGGTGCCGAGCATCCCCGCGATCGGTCTCGTGCTGGTGCTGTCGGTCGACTGGTTCATCGGCATGGCCCGCGCGCTCGGCAACCTCGTCGGCAATTGCGTGGCGACGGTCGTCGTGGCGGCCTGGGAAGGCGACCTCGACCGCGCCAAGGCGGCGAAGGTTCTCGAGGGCGGCGAGCTCGTGGATGTGACCGCGGGATAGAGCATGATCCGGAAAAGTGCGCAGCGGTTTTCCGAAAAGATCATGCTCAAAACAATAACCTAAAGCGCGATGACGATTCATCGCGCTTTAGCGCCCAGCCGATCAGTCGTTCCACTGGAGGAGCGGCGTTCCGTACGCCCTCCTCCAGACCGAGAGGAAACGCGGAAACCAGGAGTGGGCCACGGCGCCCTTGTAGGCCCAGGTCCGATATTTCAGCCCCTGCTCCGAGATCAGCTCCTGATACCCGCCATGGACCTCGGTCGCGGTGCGAATGTCCCTCAATATCCCCTGCGCGCAGGCCCGGTAGGTATCGCTCCCTGAGGCCTCGTCGAAGTCCAGCATGCGATCCGCAAACTCGACGTTGAAGGTCGGCCAGGACGAGCGTCCCTGGTAGGCGGGCGCGGCGATCTTGTGGATCATCTTGTTGCGCGGATTATCCGCCGAGACGAAGAAGTGGAACGTGCTGGGGATGCGGAAGCGCGGCTCGGCGATGATCAGATCCGTCGTCGCCGCGAACAGCGCGCGTTCGCCGGCATCGCTCATGTCCCAGAAGCCGCGATGCACGCCGACGAAATCCAGCGCGACCATGGACACCGGCGGGCCCGCCGGGCCATCCAGCGAATGCCTGACATAGCCGTCCTTGCCGAACAGCCGGAGCAGGTCCCTCTTGTACTGCGCGAGGTCGCGCCCGAGCAGCCGCTTCAGCTCGTTCTCATCGACGATCCCAAGCTGCACACCCCACACGAAGGTCGTGTAGACGCAGGCATTGGTGACGAAGCGCCGGCGCTCGGCCCGCGTGTCCGTTGCCGCCGAGCGAGGCCCTCTGGCGTCGCACAGCAAATATCTGACACCGCCAGCCTCGAACGGTTCGAGTTCGCTCGCAAGCTTCAGGATCGCCCGCTTCAGGTCGGCACCGTATTCGGTCAGCAGCAGGCGGCCGGCATGCGCGCATTGCGACATCGCCAGATAGGACGACGCCCGCTCCTCGGCCGAGAGCATCTGCTGGAGGCCGGCGATAATGCCGAGCAGCGTGTCCGAGGGGCGCGAGAAATAGTTCACGCCGAGATACCGGCGGCGCCCCGCCGGAACGATCGTCGTCGTGACGACGTCGGCGCGAACCGCCTCCAGCAACAGGCGCACGCTCTTCTCGAGCAGGCGCGCACGGCGCACCGCGTCCTGCGCATCCATGATGGTCTCGGGGTCGAGAACGTCGGGATAAAACCAGGCGAAGTCGCGCGGGTAATAGGCGGAGGCATGCGGTGCGCCGGTGACGAGGAAAGCCTCGGTCACCGAAAAAGCACTGTCCATGGAGTGCCGGTAGAGGTCCGCGATCGCCGACAAGGAATGGGGCGAATGCCTCAGGAATCGGTCACCGAGAAAATTGACCGCCTGAAGGGCATTGGCGACAAAGGTCGCGGCCATGCCCTGGTAAAACCGATTTCCGTGGTGTGATGGCAAGGAAATGTCGCCGCTCATATGCGCTTGGTATCTCACGATCCCGGCGATGGCCGGTCATCATTCCAATCGTGACCGATTCGTGTCTCACCCCGATGACGTTCGGCACCCGCACTCAGCCCGCGCCGGCCGATGGCTCCCGCGGCCTGAAATTCTCGATCACCCCGAGCAGCACGCGCGCGCCGGCATCGGCATCGGCGAGCTCGACATGCTCGTCCGGATGATGGCTGACGCCGCCGCGGCAGCGGACGAAGATCATGCCGACATCGGCGATGTCGATCATCGCCATGCCGTCGTGGCCGGCCCCGCTCGGCAGTTCGAACACGCCAAAACCTTCCGCGCCGATCGCCTGCGCGATCTGCTCCTTCAGCCAGGGCGCGCAGGGTGCGGTGCGATTCTCGTGGGTGACGTCGAGCTGGAGCGCCAGTTGCCGGCGTCTTGCGATCGCCTCGATCTGGCGGACGACGTCGGCAACCGCGCGCTTGCGATGCATGTCGCTCGGCGCGCGCATGTCGAGGGTGAACGACACTTCGCCGGGAATGACGTTGGTCGCGCCGGGCCGCGCCTGGATATAGCCGACGGTGCCGACGAGGCCGTCTTCGTCGGTCCGGCAGAACTGCTCGATCGCGCCGATGCATTCGGCAGCGCCGGCGAGTGCGTCGCGCCGCAGCGCCATCGGCACCGTGCCGGCATGACCGGCCATCCCGGTCAGTCGCGCGGCAAGCCGTGTCGCGCCCGCGATCGCGGTGACTACGCCCACCGGCAGGTTCTGTGCTTCCAGCACCGGCCCCTGCTCGATGTGCAATTCGAGATAAGCGAGCAGCTCGCGCCGGCTCCGTGCCGCCGCGCCGATGTGATCGGGATCGAGACCGAACTTGACCAGCGCATCGCGCATCGACACGCCGTCACGGTCGCGCGTGTTCAGGACGCTCTCGTCGAACGTGCCCGCCACGGCGCGACTGCCGAGCAGGGTCGAGGCAAAGCGCACACCCTCCTCGTCCGCGAAGCCGATGACCTCGATCGCGAATGGCAGGCGCTTGCCACGGCGGTTGAGATCCGCGACGCAGGAGATCGCGGTGATGACGCCCAGCGGTCCATCCCATTTCCCGGCATCGCGCACGGTGTCGTAGTGCGAGCCGAGCATCAGGCAGGGCGCGCCCGGCCGCTCGCCTTCATACCGGCCGCAGACATTGCCGATCGCATCGAGACGCGCGCTCATGCCGGCCTCGCGCATCCATCCCAAGATCAGGTCCGCCGCCGCGCGCAGCTCCTTGCTCAGATAGACCCGGGTAAGCTTGCCGGTTTCTTCCGAGATCGTGGCGAGCTCGTTGATGCGGCGAACGATCTCCTTGCCGAGTGATGCATCGTGAACGGTACCAGCGCCCATCTCGGCGAGCTTTCCATCTCTTGAGGACCGCAGCAGCGGCAGTCCTTGCGACAATCGATACAAGTTCGGTGCCAGCGAAAATCGCCGGCGGTGCCGTCCCAGTCAGCGCGTGGTTAGCATGGAAGCGCCTTGTCAGCCGACCCGTCCGGTACCGGTCATGCACATGCGGGGATGGGTTAAGGCTGCTTAACTCCTCTGCATACAATTAGGAAATAGTGCCCATAAATTAATCTGCCGCTTTCCTGATCAAGGCACCATCAAGAAATATACTCGATTTATTTTAGTTACTTATACGAACATGCACACATCATAGCCTCTGGCACGAAGCTTGCGACATCTCATCCTGGCTCCGCCAGGCCGGCGCAGCCGCGAGATCAAGGCGGGACATCCGCCAAGGGGAGCGAGCAATGGATTTTGACAGGATTTCACGACGTCGTTTGTTGCAGGGCGGCGCGGCCCTCACCCTCGGCGCGGCAGCGGGCCTGCGCCCGGCCCTCGCGGCCGAGACCACCATCGGCTTCATCTATGTCGGCTCGCGCGACGACTATGGCTACAACCAGGCCCATGCGCAGGGCGCGGCGGCACTGAAGAAGATTCCCGGCCTCAAGGTGGTCGAGGAGGAGAAGGTGCCGGAGACCGACGCGGTCGAGAAGACGATCGAGTCCATGATCAATCTCGACGGCGCCACCCTGCTCTTCCCGACCTCGTTCGGCTACTACAATCCGCACATGATCAAGATGGCGGGCAAGTACCCGAAGCTGCGTTTCGAGCATTGCGGCGGCCTCTGGAGCGACAAGGACCCCAAGAACGCCGGCAGCTATTTCGGCTACATCGACGAGGCCCAGTACATCTCGGGCATCGTCGCCGGCCTGACGTCGAAGA
>Ga0209564_1003453_pt1 | contig 10790 bp, 7 predicted proteins | sample AraplaCol_mMF_r2_FD_184272 | JGI IMG/M metagenome (GOLD analysis project Ga0209564, IMG submission 184272) | Arabidopsis root microbial communities from North Carolina, USA - plate scrape MF_Col_mMF_r2 (SPAdes) (version 3) | ecosystem: Host-associated > Plants > Roots > Endosphere | place: USA... | reverse complement strand
CCAAAGCATTGTGGATGTCCACGATTGCCTTCACCCTCTGTTTTGCCGTCTGGACGATCTTCGCGATCATCGGCATCCGCATCAAACAGGATCTCGGCCTGAACGAAGCCGAGTTCGGATTGTTGGTCGGCACGCCGGTTCTGACGGGTTCGCTTGTCCGTATCGTCCTTGGCATCTGGACCGGCCGTTATGGCGGCCGCCTCGTCTACACGCTCACCATGTTGGCTGCTGCCCTGGCGACCTTCCTCCTCTCCTATGCCCAGACCTACACGCAGATGCTGATCGCCGGCCTCGGCGTCGGCCTTGCCGGCGGCTCCTTCGCAGTCGGCGTCGCCTATGTCTCGCCCTTCTTCCCGCCTCAAAAGCAGGGAACGGCGCTCGGCATCTTCGGTGCCGGCAACGTCGGCGCCGCAGTGACCAAATTCGCGGCACCCTTCGTCTTGATCGCCTGGGGCTGGCAGGCGGTTGCTCAGATCTGGGCGGTCGGCCTGGCATTAATGGCAATCGTCTTCTGGTTCACCACAACGGATGATCCGGCCTTCCGCCTTCGCCGCGAGGGCAAGGTTGCCTCCAAGAGCCTGGCACAGGAATTCGCGCCGCTGAAAAACGTCCAGGTCTGGCGTTTCTCCCTCTACTACTTCTTCGCCTTCGGCGGTTTCGTTGCCCTGTCGCTGTGGCTGCCCCGCTATCTGGTCGGTGTTTACGGCTTCAATCTAGCAACTGCAGGCATGGTCGCAGCCGCTTATTCCATTCCGGGCAGCATCTTTCGTGCATTCGGCGGTGTTGTCTCCGACAAGAAGGGCGCCCGCAGCGTGATGTATGTGATGTTCGCCGTCGCAGCTGTCGCGACACTCATCCTGTCACTCCCGGCTGCCGGCGCAAGCGCAACGGTCGGCATCACGCCTGCGGTCTTCATCGTCGTCATCTTCGCTCTCGGCTTCGTCATGAGCCTCGGCAAGGCCGCCGTCTACAAGCACATCCCGGCCTACTACCCTGAAAGCGTCGGCGCCGTTGGCGGCATCGTCGGCATGATGGGCGGCCTTGGCGGCTTCATCCTGCCGATCGCCTTCGGCTTTCTCAAGGATATGACCGGCCTCTGGTCGAGCTGCTTCATGCTGCTCTTTGCGATCGTGATCATTTCGCTGGTCTGGATGCACCTGTCGGTCAAGCAACTCGACCGCCGTGGCCTCTCCGCCCAAGCCGTCGCTGCCACCTGATCTGAGGACCTGAAACCATGACTGAGAAGCTTGTCATCATCGGCAACGGCATGGCGCCCGGGCGCATGCTCGAGCACCTGTTCGAAAGGACGCCGGGCCAATATCAGGTCACGATCTTCAACGCCGAGCCGCGCGTCAACTACGACCGCATCATGCTCTCGCCGGTTCTGTCCGGCGAAAAGGACTACGAAGAGATCATCATCCACGGCGATGGATGGTACATCAAGCACGGCATCACCCTCTACAAGGGCCACAAGATCATCAAGATCGACCGTGCGGCCAAGACGGTCACGTCGGATCACGGCGTCACGGAAAGCTACGACAAGCTGGTGATCGCCACCGGCTCCGTGCCCTTCATCATTCCCGTGCCCGGCAAGGATCTGCCCGGCGTCATCACCTATCGCGACCTCGACGACGTGCAGGCGATGCTGCTCGCCGCCCAGTCTCGCGAGAAAGCGATCGTCATCGGCGGCGGCCTGCTCGGCCTTGAAGCGGCGGCCGGCCTTGCCTCTCGCGGCATGGACGTCACTGTCCTGCATGTCATGCCGACACTGATGGAGCGCCAGCTCGATCCTGCTGCCGGCTATCTCCTGCAGAAGGCAGTGGAAGAGCGAGGCATCAAGGTCATCTGCAAGGCCAATACCAAGGCCATCATCGGTAACGGCAAGGTCGAGGGCATCGAGCTCGACGACGGCCGTATCATTCCGGCGACCCTCGTCGTCATGGCGGTCGGCATCCGCCCGAGCGTTGGGCTCGCCAAGGACGCCGGCATTGCCGTCAACCGCGGCATCGTCGTCGATGACGGCATGCTGACCTCGGACGGCAGCATCATGGCGCTCGGCGAATGCGCCGAAGTCGGCGGCATGGTCTACGGCCTTGTCGCTCCGCTTTACGAGATGGCCCGCGTCGCCGCCTCGCATCTATCCGGCGACCGTTCCGCTGCCTTCGTGCATTCCGACACGCCGACCAAGCTCAAAGTGACAGGTATCGAGCTCTTCTCGCTCGGTGACTTCGCCGATGGCGACGACCGAGAGGAAATCGTGCTGCGCGACGCCTCAGCCGGCGTCTATAAGCGCCTCGTGTTGAAGGACAACAGGATCATCGGCACCGTGCTCTACGGCGAAACCGCCGACGGCGCCTGGTTCAACGATCTGAAAAAGAAACAGACCGATATCAAGGAAATGCGCGAAACGCTGATCTTTGGTCAGGCCTACCAGGGAGGGTCGCCGCTGGACCCTATGGCGGCCGTTGCAGCCTTGCCGGATGACGCGGAAATCTGTGGCTGCAACGGCGTATGCAAGGGCAAGATCACGTCGACGATCACGTCCAAAGGCCTGACGTCACTGGACGACGTGCGCGCCCACACCAAGGCGTCCGCCTCCTGCGGCTCCTGCACCGGCCTCGTTGAAAAGCTGATGACGCTGACGCTTGGCGACAGCTACAACCCGGCCGCCGTCACGCCGATGTGCACCTGCACCGAACTCAGCCATGACGACGTCCGCCGCCTCATCAAGGCCAAGGGTCTGAAGAGCATCCCTGCCGTCATGCAGGAGCTCGAATGGAAGACGTCGTGCGGTTGCGCCAAGTGTCGCCCGGCTCTCAACTACTACCTCGTCTGCGACTGGCCGGACGAATATGCCGACGACTACCAGTCGCGCTTCATCAACGAACGCGTCCACGCCAACATCCAGAAGGACGGCACCTATTCCGTCGTTCCGCGCATGTGGGGCGGCGTGACGAACTCCAACGAACTGCGCGCCATCGCTGATGTCGTCGACAAGTTCGAAATCCCGATGGTGAAGGTGACGGGCGGCCAGCGCATCGACCTGCTCGGCATCGAGAAGGAAGACCTGCCGGCTGTCTGGGCCGATCTCGGCAAGGCAGGATTTGTTTCCGGACAGGCCTATGCCAAGGGCCTGCGCACGGTGAAGACCTGCGTCGGCTCCGATTGGTGCCGCTTCGGCACGCAGGACTCCACCGGCCTCGGTATCCGCATCGAGAAGTTCATGTGGGGCTCCTGGACGCCGGCGAAGCTGAAGCTCGCCGTCTCCGGCTGCCCGCGCAACTGCGCCGAAGCGACCTGCAAGGATATAGGCGTCATCTGCGTCGACTCGGGTTTCGAGATCCACTTCGCCGGCGCCGCCGGCCTCGACATCAAGGGCACGGAGGTCCTCGGCCTCGTCAGGACCGAGGACGAGGCGCTGGAGCATATCGTGGCGCTGACACAGATGTATCGCGAGCAGGCCCGCTATCTCGAGCGCATCTACAAGTGGGCAAAGCGCGTCGGCTTGGAGGAAATACGCCGCCAGATCATGGGCGACGCCGACAAGCGCGAGGCTTACTACGATCGCTTCGTCTTCTCCCAGAAATTCGCCCAGGTCGATCCCTGGTCGGAGCGCGTCTCCGGCAAGGACAAGCATGAGTTCAAGCCGATGGCGACCATCGGTTACCCGCAGGCCGCTGAGTAAGGAGATTGATATGAACTGGATTTCAATCGGCGACATCTCCGACATTCCGCTGCGGGGCGCTCGCTGCGTGAAGACACCCCAGGGAAAGATCGCCGTCTTCCGAACGGCCGAAAACGAGGTCTTCGCCATCGAGGACCACTGCCCGCACAAGGGCGGGCCGCTCTCCCAGGGCATCGTCCATGCCAAGGCCGTCACCTGCCCGTTGCACAACTGGGTGATCTCGCTCGAAACCGGCAAGGCGCTCGGCGCCGATGAGGGCGAAGTGCGGACCATTCCCGTCCGCAACGAGGACGGCGCCCTCTACATCGCGCTCGAAAGCCTGATGATGGCAGCCGAATGATGCAGAAAGAGGTCAAGACAACCTGTCCCTATTGCGGTGTCGGCTGCGGCGTCATCGCCAAGCTCGCGGAAGACGGCAAGGTGTCCGTCAAGGGCGACCCGGACCATCCCTCCAACTTCGGGCGGCTGTGCTCGAAGGGCTCGGCGCTCGGAGAAACCGTCGATCTCGACGGGCGCATCCTCCATCCGGAAATTGCGGGGGAGCGGGCGGAATGGGGACAGGCGCTTGACCTCGTCGCGCAACGATTTTCCGATGCCATCGCCGAGCACGGCCCCGATTCCGTTGCTTTCTATGTGTCCGGCCAGCTGCTGACCGAGGACTACTATATCGCCAACAAGCTGATGAAGGGCTTCATCGGTTCGGCCAACATCGACACCAATTCGCGGCTCTGTATGTCGTCCTCCGTCGCCGGTCACCGCCGCGCCTTCGGCTCGGACACAGTGCCGGGCACCTACGAAGACATCGAGCTTGCCGATCTGGTGATCCTCACCGGCTCGAACCTCGCCTGGTGCCACCCGGTCATCTACCAGCGGCTGGCGGCGGCCAAGGCCGCGCGCCCCGGCATGAAGGTCGTCGTCATCGATCCGCGGCGGACGATGACATCAGATATCGCCGACCTGCATCTCGCCATCCGCCCGGACAGCGATGTTGCCCTTTTCGTCGGCCTTTTCGAACACCTGATCGCAAGCAACGCCATCGACCAGAACTACGTCGCCGAACATACCAACGGCTTTGCGGAGGCCTTTACGGCTGCCACAGGCGTCTCCTTCAACGAGGTGCTTGATATGACCGGCCTGCCGGCCATGCAGCTTCGCGAATTCTACCGCCTCTTTGCCACGACCGAGAAGGTCGTCACCTGCTACAGCCAGGGCGTCAACCAGTCCTCATCGGGCACCGACAAGGTCAACGCCATCATCAACTGTCATCTCGCCACCGGCCGCATCGGGCGGCCGGGCATGGGGCCCTTCTCGCTCACTGGGCAGCCGAATGCGATGGGCGGGCGCGAGGTGGGCGGGCTTGCCAACATGCTTGCCGCCCACATGGCGATCGAAAGTGCCGAGGATCGCGACCGTGTCCAGCGCTTCTGGAAAGCGCCGACCATTGCTGAAAAGCCGGGCCTGAAGGCCGTCGACATGTTCAGGGCTGTTGCTGATGGCCGTATCAAGGCGCTGTGGATCATGGCGACCAACCCTGTTGTTTCCATGCCGGATGCCGACGCCGTCGAGGCCGCCATCAAGGCCTGTCCCTTTGTCGTCGTCTCCGACGTCCTTGCGAGCACCGATACCGCACGGCACGCCGACGTCCTTCTGCCCTCGCTCGGCTGGGGCGAAAAGAGCGGCACCGTCACCAACTCCGAGCGCCGCATCTCCCGCCAGCGCTCCTTCCTAGAGGCGCCCGGCGAGGCCCGCGCCGACTGGTGGCAGCTTGCCGAAGTGGCGCGCCGCATGGATTTTGCCCAAGCCTTCGACTTCAGCTCCAATGCCGAAATCTTCGACGAACACGCCGCGCTCTCCGCCTTCGAGAACAACGGCCGTCGCGATTTTGATATCGGCGCATACGTCGGTATGAACCATCAGTCGTACGACGAACTCCCCCCTTTCCAGTGGCCACAGCCCACAGGCCACAACGCGACCGAGACCCGCTTCTTCGCCAAGGGCGGCTTCTACCACACCGACGGCAAGGCACGTTTCATCGCCGTCGAACCGGTCGCCTCGGATCGCACCAACGTCGACTATCCCTTCACGCTTAACACCGGCCGCATCCGCGACCAGTGGCACACGATGACCCGGACGGGCAAAAGCGCGCGGCTCTCCTCGCACATCGCCGAGCCCTTCGCAGAGCTTCATCCGCGCGACGCCATCGAGATCGGCGTCGGAAATGCCGGACTCGTCGAAATCGAAAGCCCGCACGGCAAGGCCGTGGTTCGCGCCCTGATCACCGAGCGCCAGGCGCGCGGCAGCATTTTCGTACCGATGCACTGGAACGATCAGTTTGCCGCCAAGGCCCGCATTGACGCCGTCGTGGCGCCGTTGACAGACGCAATCTCCGGCCAGCCCGCTTCAAAGAACGTCGCCGTCGCGGCGCGTCGCTTCAAGGCGGCGCGCTACGGCTTTGCTGTTTCCGCAGTCAAGCCGGACAATCTCGATGCCGCCTATTGGGCGCTGGCGAAGGCCGAAGGCGGCTGGCGCGTGGAACTCGCCTTCGACCAGCCGGTCGAGGACTGGTGCACATGGTGCCGCAGCACCTTCGCTATTCCCGAGAATGTCGAGCCGCTCGGCTATGCCGACCAGCAGTCCGGCGATCTGAGGCTTGCTTTTTTTGACGGCCAGCGACTGCTTGCCGCCTTATTCCTGGCGCGCGAACCGGTGGCGGTTGCTCGCAACTGGGCGATCTCGCAGCTCACCGCCGAACACACGAATCTGCGCAAGCGCTTCGCCCTCGTCGCCGGTCGCCCGGGCGCAGACAAGCCCGATCCGGGCGCCACCGTCTGCTCCTGCTTCGGCGTCGGCGTCAACCAGATCGTCGCCGCCGTTCGCGGCGGCTGCCACAGCGTCGAAGCCGTCGGCAAGGAACTCAATGCCGGAACCAACTGCGGCTCCTGCCGCGCCGAGATCAGGGGGATCATCGATGGATGTCTTGCAGCAGCCGCGGAATGAAACACCGGCTCGCATGGAGCCGCTTGCCAAGCTGCCGGTGTTCTGGGCGCTTGAAGGCAAGCGCGTGATCGTCGCCGGCGGATCCGATGCCGCCGCCTGGAAGGCCGAGCTTCTCGCTGCCTGCGGCGCGAAGGTGCATGTCTATGCCGACGCGCTTTCCGACACTTTCGAGAAGTTGATCTCGCGCGGCGCCGAGCACCCTCACGGCGCCTTCATTCATCACTGCGAAGGTTGGAATGAGACCATCTTCGCCGGCGCGACCATCGCCGTCGCCGACTGCGAGGAAGAGGACGAGGCAAAAGCCTTCTTCGACGCCGCCCGCGTCGCCGGCGTGCCGGTCAACGTTATAGACAAACCTGCCTTCTGCCAGTTCCAGTTCGGCTCAATCGTCAACCGCTCACCCGTCGTCGTCTCGATCTCGACGGATGGCGCAGCCCCAATCCTCGCCCAGGCGATTCGGCGTCGGATCGAGACATTGCTACCACGTGCACTGAAGGGCTGGGCTGAACTGGCTCAGACCTTGCGCGACCGGGTCAATGAACGACTGACGCCCGGCCCGCTCCGTCGCGCCTTTTGGGAGCGGTTTGTCGATCGTGCCTTTTCAAGTTCCGATACGCCGGAGGAGGGCGTCGGCGGGCTGCTTCTCAAGGAAGCCGACAGGCTTCGGGAAGCGCCCGCCCACTCCTCGCGCGGTCGCGTGACGCTGGTCGGCGCCGGCCCGGGTGATGCGGAGCTTCTGACGTTGAAGGCCGTCCGCGCCCTGCAAGCCGCAGACGTGATCCTCTTCGACGACCTGGTTTCTTCGGAGGTGCTGGAACTCGCCCGCCGTGAGGCCAAGCGCATGCTGGTCGGCAAACGCGGTGGCCGCACGAGCTGCCGCCAGGAAGACATCAACGACATGATGGTGAAGCTCGCCAAATCAGGCAAGCGGGTCGTACGGCTGAAGTCCGGTGATCCGATGATCTTCGGCCGCGCCGGCGAAGAGATTGCCCATCTCGATCGCGAAAACATCCCCGTCGACGTCATCCCCGGCATAACAGCCGCAAGCGCCATGGCCTCCCGCCTCGGGATTTCGCTGACGCACCGCGACCATGCACAATCCGTCCGTTTCATCACCGGGCATTCCCGACATGGCTGTCTGCCTGTTGATGTTGACTGGGCCAGTGTCGCCGATCCGCACACCACAGCTGTCTTCTACATGGGGGGCAGAACGGCACCGTTGATCGCCGACCGGTTGATCGAGGAAGGCCTGCCGCCTGGAACGCCGGCCATCATCATCAGCGACGTCAGCCGTTCGACCGAGCGTCACTGGAGCGGCACGCTCGCAACCATCGCCTCTGGCATCGCGGAGATCGGCTACGACAATCCCGTGCTGATCGCGGTCGGCACTGCGCTTGCGGCACGCCAGACCGTCGCTCGCGACACCGATGACTTTGACAGCGATCGCCGCATGGTCATGGGAGCGCGCTGATGCAGTTCCAAGCGATCACTCCCATCTTCCTCGTTCTTGCCATTGCCTTGAGCTGGCCGCGCTTCAGCAGCATCTTTCGCGGCGAGACGCAGGCCGCAGTGGCAACCGCGCCGCTGACCATGATCGCCAGCGCCGTCAGCCTTTCCGCTCTCGGATTGGCCTTCGCCGGCAACGGACCATGGCTCGGCATGCTGATCGCCGCGCCGGGCCTGCTTCTCGGTTGGGCGATGCGCACGCCGGCACCGCCGCTCGCCATCTCGCTTTCCGCGCTCAGTCTGGCCGCCTACCTGCAGTTCGGCCCGCCCATCCTCGTCTAGCCGCCATTCAGGCGGCGATCCGCGCCGTCTGTTCCGGCAGCATGTGGGCCATGGCGCTGAGCAGGTCCGTCTGCGAGATGAGCCCGACGACATGGCCGGCGGGATCGACAATGACAACGGCGTGGGTGCGCCCGTCCGTCAGCACCGGCAACAGGCTTACAGCCGGCGCATCCGGGCGAGCTATCGCAGCCGTCACAATATGGCCGGCAACCTGCTCAGCCTGCATCAATTCCCGCAGCCCGACCGTGCCGATCAATCGCCCGCTGCCATCCTTAACGGGCAGCGTACGGATGTTGTGCTTCAAAAGCAGCGCGCGCGCATCCTCCGCCGTGGCATTCTCCCCGACCGCAATCACATCCCGCGACATGATGTCGGCGCAGCTGATGGTGCCATGGGAACGAACGGCAGCCTCCACCTCGACCTGCCGCAACAAGCGGCTCAGGTCGCCACGGTCGATATCGAACGTTTCCTCGAACTTCGCCAGCGCCGCGTCGACGTCTTCCTCGCGGAAGCCGATCCGTGTCACGGACGGCGGATCGATCGTCTGATGCGTATTGACCGGCGCCGGCACGGCGACGTGCGGATAGTTTCGCCGTCCCAGTTTATGGAAGGCAATGCCGAGCGCCACCAGGATGCAGGAATTCAGCGCCACCGGCACGAAGGGGAAAAGCAGCCCCCAGCTCGCCACTGCCGGGCCGCCCAGCACGGCAGTCAGCGCCGCGGCGCCGCCCGGTGGGTGAAGGCAGCGGGTGAACGACATCGCACCGATCGCCAGCGAGACGCCGACGCCGATCGCGATGATCGGTTCATGAATGAAGTGCGCGGCGAGAATGCCCATCATGGCGGAAATCGTGTTGCCACCAATGATCGACCAGGGCTGCGCCAGCGGACTTGCAGGCACAGCGAAAAGCAGCACGGCGGACGCTCCCATCGGCGCGACGATTAGCGGCAGGTGCGGGCCCTGGCCGAAGAAGTAGCCACAGACCATGCCTGTCAGCGCGATCGCAATCAGCGCGCCAAGGCAGGCAAGCATGCGCTCACGGAGCGTGGCGCCGGCGAGGATCGGCGAAAACAAGCGGCGGCCGAGGGCCTTGGGAGTGCTGGAATCTGACATGACGAACCGACAGTTTGTGAAACGAAGTGTGCGGGTTGCAAGAAGGTTGCGCGCCGAGGTCAGCCGCTTGGAGGTGAGAGGCCGTCCCTGCCCCGGGAGGCAATGAGGACATCGTGGAAGGCCTCGAACGCGTCCGATCGGTCGCCTTTGCGGCGAACGAGAAAGGTCTCCACTGCACCGATCTCGCGGATGACGATATCGCCAGGCCAGCGCAGAAGGTCGTAGACGGAGCGCGGCATGACGCCGAAGGCGTTGCCGGCGACAATGCTGGCGAGGATCGCATGATAGGAGCCGAGCTCGAGCGTGCGCAGCGAAGCGGCGTCCTCAGCCCACTCCTCGGCCATGCGCCGATAGGTGCAGCCTGGTTCCATCACGGCGAGCGTCGCGACGCGCAGATCGGCTGCGGTTTTGACGTCGGGGTGCTTCGGCGGAAGGACGAGGATCAGATCCTCGAGATAGATCCGCCGCGCTTCAAACCGGCCGAAGTCGAGATCGGCATAGCGCGTCTCGTCGAGCGACACCTGCGGCGGCCGCGCGACCAACGCGCAATCCAGCTCTTCGGCGAGCACGCTCTGCATGAGTTCCCGTGTCGCCCCCATCGTCAACTGCAGGGTGACATCCGGCCACAACGACCCGAACCGCCTGATGACGTCGGGGAGTCGGCTCGCGGCCGTGCTTTCCATCGTTCCGACGCGCATCACGCCCGATGCCGCCAGCGGCCGCACGGCCTGCCTTGCTTCCTCGGCCAGATCGGCAAGACGCGTCGCATAGGACAGAAAGATCGTGCCTTCGCGCGTCAGCGACATCTTCTTGCCGTCGCGGCAGAAGAGCGCCACTCCAAGATCCTCTTCGAGCTGCTGGACGCGCGTCGTGACGTTCGACGGCACTCGGCCCACTGCGGCCGCCGCCTTCGTGACGCTGGAATGCGCCGCGACTGCCTTGAAGATTTCAATTGACGACAGATCCATATATTCGCTCAAAAAGAATGCGGGAGGCGCTTTATTCTCTAATTGAAAACGAAAATCAACCCGCTCTTTCTGGGATCTAATCTCGCTGCCCGACTTTCCGCCATGGCCCGGAAAACAAAAGAGCCGCCGGATTGCTCCGACGGCTCTTCGAAATTCCTGTTCTGTCCGACTTAGTTCGAGTCGAACTTCCGCACTTCCATGAAGTTGACCGCAGTGCCGCTGAAGCGGCCCGGATCGA
>Ga0209564_1003451_pt1 | contig 10799 bp, 14 predicted proteins | sample AraplaCol_mMF_r2_FD_184272 | JGI IMG/M metagenome (GOLD analysis project Ga0209564, IMG submission 184272) | Arabidopsis root microbial communities from North Carolina, USA - plate scrape MF_Col_mMF_r2 (SPAdes) (version 3) | ecosystem: Host-associated > Plants > Roots > Endosphere | place: USA... | reverse complement strand
GAAAAGAAGCCGACCGCCAAGGTCGAACCGCTACGCAAGACGCGTCCCTGCCCGGAATGCGGCAAGCCATCGCATCGCGAACACTACCCGTTCTGCTCGAACCGCTGCCGCGAGGTTGATCTCTCGCGCTGGCTGACGGGCTCCTACGCCATCCCCGTTGCCGAGGATGAGAAGAAGGCCGGTTACGAGGACGAGGAATAGCCACAGATTTTTGCGAGTGAACCCATTAATTTTGCTCGTTAATTTGTAAAAATTCGACAACTGGCAAAAAACTGTCATTTGACGCTTGCCATGTCCCGACAAGATGCTATAACCCCGCTCGCTTCCGGGGCACACCAAACCCTCCGGTTCCTTCTTGGAAGGAATGCAGGCCGAAGCAGGAATGCCCAGATAGCTCAGTTGGTAGAGCAGCGGATTGAAAATCCGCGTGTCCGTGGTTCAAATCCGCGTCTGGGCACCACTATTTTGCCGTAAGTGACTGATATCAGCCTTAATTTAGCACCTTATCTTGAAGCTTATCCACCTTTTAATCCCCCTTTCTCGTCTCGGTAGACGGTCTACGTCTGGTGTCGCCAAGTTGGCGGCGGTCTCGTTCTGGCGAATTTTGAAAAGGTCGCGCTTGGCGACGATGACCTGCTCGTTCGGCGGCAGGCGCTTTATCTTGTCGAGATAGGTGCCGGTGATCATGTCGATCACCTCTGGGATTACCTTGGATCCGCGCTCGGCATCACGTTGGATGGTGCGCTCGTCTTTTTCTGTCATTGCCGCCGTCGAGGCGGCGAAGGACGGAACAGGCGACAAGTTGTCAGCCGTCGCGTTCCCCTTCCCGCCAGCAACGTGCTCCGCGGTCTCTGGATGAAGTTCAAGATAGATTGCCTTGCGCCTCGCCGTCTGCGAAGCACGCTCTGCCGGAGAGAATTCATTCCGGCAGAAGTCTATCGCGCTCAGGCTGACGCCCTTACGATCGAAGCCCGCGCCAAGATGCGTCTGGCTGAAGAGTACGACGCCGCGCAGGATCGTGGAGAAATTCGGAACAAACGGCGACAAAAGCTTTTCCCGACCGGAAAAGCTTTCTGGACCTGACCGATGGTGAGAACCTCACCACTTCTTTCTCGGCAAGTCTCTCAGTCCATCTCGACCGGCCAACCAATGTCGTCATTTGTCGTCATGACCCCTGGGTCGCCAACTTCCTCAAAATGAGGGAGTTCGGCTTGATTAATTTTGATTAAAATCAAAAGGGAGCCTGCGCCGCGCCGTGTTACTTCCTTTCATGAGAAGCTGCCCGCCGCTTTGATTTGCTCTGGCCGCGGATGTTCTGATTTGCTCTAGTCCGCGGTCGGCGATGTCATCATTTGTCATCATGCTGCTTGAGGCCAAGATGCTCTTTTTGCTTCTTACCTGCTCCCACGCACTTAGGCTTTGGTGCTGTCATTTGCTGTCATCACGTCATGTCCGACAAAGCCGACTTTTGCTGACATCCTCTCCCTCTCGCATGTTGGCGTTTGATTGTTTGATTGTCTTTCAAAGGGCAAAGCCATTGCTGCGGCTCATGTTTTCGAGCTGGGTGGTTCGACGCGCAAAGCCTTGACGCATCTCGGCAATCCGATTTTACTCCCCCGATGACTGACGCAAAAAAAGCCGGAATGCAGGCCTCAGCGTCTTGATCGCCGCCCCTCGCGCACGCGCGCGCACTTGTCGCGAAACTCTCGGTTTGCCCTCGCGAAAGGACATCACCAAAACCTTCGCCGCCGTCAGAAACGGGGCTTCTCCTCGCGAAGTGATATCCGAAAAACCTTCAGACCGAACACTTCACACGCCGTAGCTGTGTTAACGATATATTAACATGCAATTTGACGTCGCAACGATTTCTGCGATGGTGGCCGCGGGCAACTGAGGGGTTATCCGTGAAAATCACCTATCTGACGCGATGCATAGGCGCCGCGGCGATTTCGCTCGCGCTGGCGAGCTGCACTACCACACAGGCCGACTTCAATAAGAAGCCTTCGGCCGTAAGCAAGGCCGCGCTTTGCAAAACCGCGCTTGAGACCAAAGACCCAGCTTTCCAATTCCAGCTAGTGTCTGAGGTGAACCGGCGTGGCTTGAGCATGCTGGAGTGCGAGCAGATGGTCGCCCAGCAGAGGCAAGCTGCCGCGGCTCTTGTCGCTGTGGCGCTTGTCGGCACTGCGGTCGCGGTCTGCGCCAACAACAACTGCGGTGGCGGCTACTACCCCTCAAGCTATTATCAGGGCAACTGTCAGTACGACTGGCAGTACGACGCGGCCGGCCACCGTTGCGGCCGGCGCAGCGCCTGGTCCCGGCCGGGCGGATACTGAGAAATACGAAGATGAAAACTCGGACAGCATTGGTTCTCTCACTATGCTTGGCGGCCTCACCGGCACTTGCGCAGACGTTCGGCGGCAACGACTGCACCGATGACTGCACGGCTCATAAGGCAGGCTATGAGTGGGCAGAAGAAAACAACATCACAAGCGAAAGCGATTGCTCGGGGAACTCCTCGTCATTTGAAGAGGGCTGCAGGACGTACTTGGAAGATCCGTCCCGGAGCGCCGACTATGACGATGATGGGAATGAGATCGAGGAATGAACCTTCAGCTTGACCGACTAGAGGCTTTCCCGTATCTGGCCGCGGCCGTGCTCGTTTAGCCATGGGGCGGCGCAAGGGAAGGCCCGGTCTGACGAGGATGGATCGGGCCTTTGCCATATGTATAGGCGAAGAGGTAGTAAGCCCTCACCATCCCCAAGCGTAGAGCGTAAGGTAAACCACAATCACCAGCAGAAGAGCGGCCTTAGGGTTCAGCAGCATTCTGCGTCTTCCTACTAAGCGTCCGGCGGGATTCGAGAATGCGCTCGATCTGGCGCCACATGACGGCGAGGCGCTTAAGTTTGTGCCGGCGGTTCAATACTTGGCTGATGCCATAGAGCGGGATGAGTGTCTTGATCCCGATCCCGTCAACGAGAGTGATACCGAGCTGCCCATCGTTCTGGATGCCGTAGACCAGGTTGCCCGGGTGCATATCCCCAATGGCGACGTTCGAGGCGAGGATCTGCTGCTCGAATTTGCCTAGCGCGTCGTGAACTTCGGCCGTCATGCCTTCGGCCTTCAGGCGATCAGCTAGGTTCAACGCCATCTGCCCATCCGGGCTGAGGACGGCTTTACTGACAAGCCCCATGCCCATGTCCGTTTCCACAATGCCGACGATCTGCTGAACGTAAGGCGGCAAGACCTCATCAGCGGCGCGAGCGGCAATCTGCTCACTCACTTCTCGCTGAAACTGAATGAGGTGGCCATATCTGCGGATCGCCTTGGACAAAGCGCCACGCCGGCGTTCCTGTTCGATTCGGTCAGGCCGAATGACCTTGATCAGGAAGCGCGGGTTCACCGGATGAGCGAATACTAGCCGAAAACCGCCGACCGCAACTGGCTTGCTCGCCTTGAGACTGTAGAAGGCGTCACGGGCGATATAGCCGCCCGTGACCGTAGGGAAAACTGAGTCCATACTTCAAGCCAAAGTTATTATATGACAGTTTTCTGACAGCTACCTGAACGAAGTGCAATTAAGAATGTTACGTTGAACTAATTTTTATCAACGTACGGTTTCGTACATTTCTCGCCCATTAAATCAGGCTGCAGTATCCTATTGTCGCCACCTCGTGAGGGCGGGCACGAGCGGAGAGAAGAAAGTGTTGGTAATCATCTGGGCGTGCGTTGTCTCGCTCATCATTGTGAGCTTCATCTCGAAAGCGCTTCGGAAACATGAGCCGGATGACACTCACCGGACCCCACCTCGGGGTGTTGAGCCAGGTGTCTGGATTCCTGCGAACACTTCCGTCCGCTACTCGCGCGGCGCTGACCATGAGACCGCTGAAGAGGTTTACATTGTCAAATGCTGGACGAAGGATGGCTGGGTGTACCGGCCAGCCAAGCCGGAAGAATACGAAATTTTCGAAAAGAGGCGGGCTCAGCTTTAGCGGCTATTGAACCGAGTCCCCGAAACGCTGGAATCACAAACGTTGATCTCCGCGGAAGCGGATCAGGCGGGCAGGTACACCGCCGTAAATCCCGAAGGGCTCGGTACTTTTGGTGACGACCGCTCCGGCGCCGATGACACACCCATCCGCGATGGAAACGCCGTCGAGAACAACCGCGCCGGTTCCGATCCACACATCATTCCCGATCGTGACGCCTTGACGGGTCTCCCCTTGTTTCTTGATAGGCACACTCGGGTCATCATAATTGTGGTTGAACGGGACGACCGTCACCCTTGCCGCGATACGCACATTGTCGCCAATCGAGAGGCCGCCATGCCCGTAGAGGATCGAGTAAGGGTTCAGACTGAAGTTGTCCCCAATGGTTATCTCTCCGCCGAAAGTCTGGAGGATTGCACCTTTTTCGATCTTGGCGTCTCGACCGATCCGGATCGTACCTTCGCCCGGTGAAATCGTCACGCCGGACCCGACCCTCGCATTGCTGCCAATCTTTATCTTGCCCTTTGAAAGAAGCTGATAAAGAACCGCCCTGGTTTTCGTGATACTCATCGTCCCCTTCGATGGTGAGGCGACGCCCCTTCAAAGAGCGCCGCCCGTCAATCTTTAACGCCGCAAGCGCTGACAGCTCGGATCATTGCTGACCATCATCGAAGTGCGCTCACCACGCTTACCAATGCCCACGAGCGTTAGAGCGCGCCTGCTCTCGCCGACGATACGGACTCGGCGCATGCCGTACGACATGGCCGTATCGATCGCATCATTTGGATCGCATGTTCCGCGATAACGTCGCTGCGGATAGTAGCGACCGTTGTCGCCTCCGTCATCGTAGTAGCGGCCGCGGTCGCCATTGCCAACATAGATGTCGAGGCCTTGGGCCTCAGCGGCGACAGTCCCCCCGAACGAGGCGATCGACAAGACGCCAAGCGCGAGAGCTTTTGAAACTTTATTCATTTGATCCTCCATTGCGATGTAACTGACGGTAAGTCGCGGAATATGAACGCAGCCCGAATAAACTCATCGTGTGGACTTACATTCCAGTTGAGTTCCGGCTGATCGATGAAAACGGAACGCTCATTCGCGAGCGTTCCGCCTGACTTGACCGGCTTGAGAGGCACTCCCAAGCGCTTTGCAAAAAGAGGTACGGCCTCAGGAAGCTGCGATGCTCTGGGCCACCTTGAGTGTCGCGAGGCAAACGCCACAAAATCTTTCGTGGGCTAGACCACAGCCGCCATCCCGGCGTTCTTGCCTTTCGATGAGCCCTTGAAAACGTTCTGTCCGCCCGTCAGGTCAATGCTTACACCGCGCCAGTTATCCCAGACGAGTGATAGGTACCTCCCTTGACCATGAGTGCCCACAGGATTCGAGAGATTTTATTTGCTAGGGCAACCGCAGCGACCTTGAAAGGTCGGCGCTTTCTCAGGCGACATATCCAAGATTGGCTGTCTTTTGCTTGACGAAGCACCGACATGGCTCCGATTATTAGCAATGCCCGCAGTTGCCGATTACCACGTTTTGACATGTGGCCGAGGAACTCCTTGCCTCCGCTGGAATGGGATCGGGGTGTCAGGCCGACCCATGAGGCAAAGTGTCTGGCAGATTTGAAACTGCTGGCATCCGTTACGAAGGCGCGAACGGCAACCGAGATGATTGGCCCGACTCCAGGCACAGTGGTCAGCCTCTTCAATTCCTCATCTTCCTTCACCTGTGCTTGGATCTCACCCTCAATTTTCTCGATTTGCAGGTTGATATAGTCGAGCTGCTCTCTGATGAGGTTGAGCGCAAATTTGGCCCCATGGGGAAGCTTTCTTCCGGACTCGCTCTCCATCAAGGCCTTGAGGGCCTTCAGGTTGGCGCGACCCCTGGCGGCAACGAAACCAAGTTCAGCAAAGTGCGAGCGCAACGCGTTTACTGCCTTTACGCGTTGCCGAATGAACATCGCGCGCGTTCGGAACAACATAATCGTAGCTTGTTGCTCTACCGTCTTTACCGGAACAAACCACATTCTCTTCGATAGCAGGGCTTCGTTTATCGCCTCTGCGTCGTTGGCGTCAGTTTTATCCCTCTTAACGAAGGGCCTGACGTATGCAGGGTGAAGCAGGCGAACATCATGTCCGAGCCTGCTAAGGTGGCGCGCCCAGTGATGTGAGCTACTACAAGCTTCCATTCCGACCTTGCACTGGGGCATCCTTTCAAAAAAAGGCAACACCTCTGAACGGGTCAGTTTTCTGTTGAAGATCTGGTTTCCCTCGACATCTGCTCCGAAGGCCTGAAAGACGTCCTTTGCGATGTCGAGCCCAATTGTAACAACCTGTCTCATTGCTGCCACTCCTCTGTTGACGGGCGTGGCAATTCTACTCCTGGGCCTTTTGGGACGCGATGAGGCAGAGGCCAACCCGCGCTTTCGCTTGCTCATGATGACGAAGCGGTTCACTCTGTGACCAAGCCTGGAGGGGGAACTGATGGTAACGCTTGCAGCAATATTCGTAGTGCTCACGCTGGCCGTGATAGGCTGCTACTTGGCGATAGTGCCGATCGGTAGCGAGCAGCGCTGAGCGCAATCCCAAGAATTAGCTATATCTTATTAGCCGCCATCCGCTATTGGTTTCCTCAATCAATGGAGGAGTTAGATGCGGGTTTTCAACGTCGCAGCAATCTTGACGGTTATGTTTCCCTTAGGTGCAGAGGCCTGCGATATAGCCTACGCGTCCTGCCGGCATAACGACTCTCGAACCGACACCCATCGCTCCGAGACGCAAAAGCCGAAAGCAGATAAGCCAGCGTTCGGATGGCCTGGCCTGCACATTGAAAATATCGGAGGCATGAACGTCGTAGTCGCCAATTGGATCAATGGCGGCGTGGGCGTGATTGTAGCCTACGACAAAAACGGGCATCTGAAGGTCCGGGACCGCACTGGACGAATTTTCGTGTTGACCGATCCGACTAAAAGACCCGCTTCTAAGCCCCATGCCAAAATGGCCGTTGTGCGAGCGCTGCAGAGTGCGCCCGTTGACAGCCCGGCCGTGGCCCAAGGAGCCGAGCAGCCGACTGCATCAGACGCGGCCGGCGGCAATCCCCCGTCGAATGAAACCGATGCCATGGGAACGACGCCTAGCGAGGCGGCCCCCGGGGCGAGCGACACGGCGGGCACTGCGACATCTGAGCAAGGCACAGATACTGGCTCGCCGGAAGCAACAGCCAGCGACCCTTGAATTAACCGAGCATCTACGACGATCAGGGGGACGTCCCGATGAACTCTCAATCAAAGGGGTTCAGCCTCAGAAATACCTTTACTGCAATAGCTGCGGTCGTTGCCCTGGTTTCCAGCAGCAATGCACGAGAGGACGTCCCTGCTGGGCGTTCGCCGCTGAGGGAGGACAGGCGGTCGCATGAACTCGCGCAGCCCCAGGGGGAGGACCCCTCGTGCAGCCGCTTAGATCGCGCGCTGCAGCGTGGATACAACAGCGGCCGCTACTCAGTTCAAGAATGGGAAGTATGGCCGGACGGACGCACCACCTTGGCATTCGAGCAACGGTCGAATGGCCGTTTCATGTATCTCCTCAATACGGTAATGGGTTGGTCAATCCGCCAACGATGGGAAATGTATACGGTAGAGGATGGGCAACCGGTGTTCACGAATTGCACGGAGGCGGCTGCTGCGACGACGTACCGAGGCGATACAGCTATCTACACCGATGCGGAATGGCAGCGGGGAAGCCTTCGTGCCGTTGCGACAGTGGTCCTTTCCGAACAAGAAGGCCGAATCCTCAGGGTTGATCGCCGCTTTGTCGGACATTCACCTTTTCGGACGGAACGGACGTTTGAGATATGGGAGACCCGCCGCGATTTGATCGCCAAGCCCGACGCGAAGCCAGATCTTCCTTGGTGATTTCATGAAGACACATCCAGCAACTCTTTGGCAGCTTTGTCTCCTCCTATGCGCCTTTGTAGCAGCACCGTTTGCGATCGATCCTGCACAGGCCACAGACGGCGGGTTAGATACGTCCTGCGACACCTTGAACCGAGCTTACGTTAACTCGCGGACGACGCCATACTATTCCAGCGATGCCTATCGTGTTGAGCAAAACGGAACTCGACGGCGCGCATTTGAGATCCGGGTCGCATCAGCGTCCTCGTATCAGCGAGAGCCGCCAAAGACAGAGTGGTTCGGCATCAGTCGACCGCCCTCATCTCTATTGTCTCCCTCTGGCGGTCCAAAATTCACATCGTGCAAGCTCTTGGGTAATCAACTGCTGTCCGTTGGCAATACCGTTCGTTACTCGTTTGATTGGCATGGACTAGGAAGCTCTGCGTCCGGAGAAGCCTGGGTCGAAGCAAAGACCGACCGCATAGTCTATCTACTCCGGCGCTTTCGACCACAGTCGGATGTTCGGCCGGCAAACATGCTGGAGATTTTTGACTACGATCCGACCCGCGCCATCACGGTCGCGCCAGTAGAGGGGTCAGCGGCCCCGAGTTCGCCACCGCTTTCCAAGTCGCCAGAGGTGGACCCAACCTGCTCTGAGGTGGACAAAGCCTATCTGCTGACAAGGAGCGCCTCCAGCTATACGGAAACTTCGTATCGCGTCGAAGAGAGCGGAAAACTGAAGCTGCACAGCGAGCTTCGAGCGAACTACATGGGTGGAAGTTTCAAGCTTGCCGCGGGGAACAAGTGGATCGAACAAACGCGTCCTTTGCCGGAACTTCTCGACAGCTACGCGCCGCGTTTTGACGGCTGCCGGCCTCTTCGCTCTCGCAAGGAACAAGGCATCAGCTTCCGCCGCTATATTACGCGCTGGCACGATTTTCCGTATGAAGCGGTCGCCGAGGTGTGGATCCGACCAGATGGAAGGATAGCTAAGATAGCCTACAGATTTCTCCAGGGAAGGTGGCAACTGCCGACCGAGAAAGCCCAATCTATTTTCAGTTACCCCGAGCTTTGATCTGAGCCAGAAGCACAACTCGCTGGCCTGGGAGATAAGAGGCCCGGCCTCGGGCTATGAAAACGAGCCTCCTGCCTCGCGGCGTGTCAGGGTGTAGTTGGCTAGGCAACGTGACCTCAGCAGTGCCGCCGGTTCCTGTTATGCGCAGTATCGGCCACTATTTTACTGCCTATATGCGCCCCGCAGCAAAGGCACGACGACCCGGTTGCCAGCGCTCTGCTTTCCGATTTTACCCCCTGTTGAGATCTGGATGAGCCAATGAAGCTGAATTAGATTTGGAGGGAACCGCATCCGGGGGACCAGAAATTGGAATTCATCAAAGCGTTTGCGCCTATCTTGATTTCGACAGCAGCGCTTTTGGTCGCTGCTCTCAGCTACAGAAATGCCAGGCGCATCGATGGGCGTGTGGTTCGCCAGGCACTGATAAAAGATGCCTCAGAACTGGAAGACCGTATTGCTCGATCTCGTTCGGAAATGGACCTGTGGCTATATGGGTATAGAAACACCCTCCGAGATTATGGCTTCACTCCGGAGGAACAGGAGTTTGCCAATGCAGTTCACGCTCCTCGCGCGAAGCAGCTGGATGCAATATTGGCGCGGATCACCGCGATAAGAGTGACGGCACACTCCGTGAAATCCGACCAGTTCATCGGAAACTTTCAGACCCTCAGCGAAGAGCGCCGAAAGCTTTCGATCGCAGAGGAGGAAAATAAGGTCATCGCTCAATCTATGTCGATAGCCGAACTGCGAGAGCGCGCGGTGCGGGAAGGGCGAACCTACAAGCCTTGGGATATTCCCCTCAAGAGATGAGGGCGTCACGTTAAGTGCGCACCAGCTCTCGCTCTGCCCTCTGTAGGGCGTATCGAGCAGCTTATCGGCCGCAGCCGCCTCCTCACGTTGCTGTGGATCTCGGGGACGGATAGCGGGTATACCGTGGATCGCCGCCGACCTGCCACCTTGTCACCTTGCCCGTTTGATTTCGTGCTGAGCGATTCAACGGGAGGCAATTCCATGGAAAGCAGAAAAGGGAACCCGCCGCCAAACCCCTTCGAGACGGCCGCCTTGGACGAGGAGGTGAACAAGTACGGAGTGCCGCTCGGCATCTGGGCTGGCCTTACTCCAAAGCAAAAGCAACTCCACTACAGGCGCCTATCCCAGAAGAAGCGACATGAGCACAACCTAGCAAGCAGCCGAAATACCTGGGCGAAAATGTCGCCCGAGAAAAAGGCTCGCTCATATGCCCTTGCAAGAGCGCGCCGCAGTGCAAACATTGAGGACGAGCGCCGTAAGGAAAGAGAATATTACGCCGCCAATGTCGAGAGGATCCGCGCCCAGTGGCAAAGGTCATATTGGCGCAACCGCCAGACGCAATTGGCACGAAGCAGGCGCGGCGCGGCAAGGCGGCGCTCTCAAAAGCAAATTACCCTCTCTCCTGACGCCGTATTCCTGATGATCGATAAGGCCGTCTCAAAAGCGCTGCCTCGTTTTGTCCGGGACGACGTCATCGCAACTATGTGCCTAGCGGTGCTCGAAGGGAACTTGTTCGTCGAGAACATTGATAAGGAGGCCAAGAAGTTCGTCACGTCCTATAACCGCGAGTACGACCACTTCAAGACTATGTCGTTGGATGCGCCAATCAATGGCTGCGACGGGATGACGTTCATGGACAGGCTCGCCGATCCCGCGCCGTCGGAGTTAACCGACTGTTAACCGCATCTTGCCATCCTGTGGCTGCATTCCCCCAATGAATGCAGCTCTTTGCTCGGCGCGTGCCGCTTAGTGGGCACGCGCCTTTTTCTTTTCCCGCGTCATCTCGGAACAACCGCGCCGCCCATTGGTTCATCGATTGCA
>Ga0209564_1003448_pt1 | contig 10811 bp, 10 predicted proteins | sample AraplaCol_mMF_r2_FD_184272 | JGI IMG/M metagenome (GOLD analysis project Ga0209564, IMG submission 184272) | Arabidopsis root microbial communities from North Carolina, USA - plate scrape MF_Col_mMF_r2 (SPAdes) (version 3) | ecosystem: Host-associated > Plants > Roots > Endosphere | place: USA... | reverse complement strand
ATCATTCGCCGCGCCCCCGTTGTCGATGTCGTGGTCGGGCCGCAGAGCTATCACAACCTGCCGGCGCTGCTGAAACAGGCGAAAGCCGGCGGCCGCGCACTCGACACCGAATTTCCCATCGAGGACAAATTCGGCTTCCTGCCGCCGCCAAAGCCGGCAGCGATTCGCGCCCGCGGCATTTCCTCTTTCGTGACCGTGCAGGAAGGCTGCGACAAGTTCTGCACCTTCTGTGTGGTGCCCTATACCCGCGGCTCCGAAGTCTCGCGCCCCGTGGCGAAGATCATCGACGACGTGCAGCGGCTCGCCGACAATGGCGTGCGCGAGATCACGCTGATCGGTCAGAACGTCAACGGCTATCATGGCGATGGCCCCGACGGTCGCCCGTGGGCGCTGGGCACACTACTCTATCGCCTCGCCGAGATTCCCGGCATCGCCCGGCTGCGCTATTCCACGAGCCATCCCCGCGATGTCGAGGACACGCTGATCGCGGCGCATCGCGATTTGCCGGAGCTGATGCCCTTCGTGCATCTGCCCGTGCAGTCGGGTTCCGACCGCGTTCTGGCGGCCATGAACCGCAAACATACAGCCGAAGATTATCGCCGCGTCATCGACCGTTTTCGTGACGCACGGCAAGACATTGCTTTTACTTCTGATTTTATCGTGGGCTTCCCCGGCGAGACCGAGGAAGATTTTGCGGCCACGCTCGCGCTCGTCACACAAATCGGATACGCTGGCGCTTATTCGTTCAAGTATTCGCCGCGTCCGGGAACGCCGGCCGCGGATTTGCAGGAGACGGTGTCACAGGCTGACATGGACGAGCGATTAGTGCGGCTTCAGAAACTGATCGACAGCCAGCAATCGGCCTTCAACGCGGCCACGATTGGACGCACTGTGGATGTGCTGTTCGAACGTAAGGCCCGCAATCCCGGCCAGATCGTCGGACGCACCGCTTACCTGCAGCCGGCCCATGTGATGGCCTCCGACGACATCATCGGCCAGGTGCTTCCGGTCACCATTGAAAGCCTCGAGCGCTACAGCCTGCTCGGCAGCCTCACGTCACCTCCAGTTGCTAGTTCTCCAGTTCCACCAGTGTTGCAGCCAGTCCGTTCTCACACCGTCACGGGAGCCTGAATTCTTGGCCAAAAGCGCATCGGATTCGTCTACGCTCGCTGTTCGTAAACTCGATACTCCACCGCAGGCCGAGACGCAGGTCGTCATCGACTTTGATGACAACCGGGCGGCCTCTTCGCTGGTCGGGCCTTATGGTCAGAATCTCGCGATCATCGAACGCCGACTGAATGTCGTCGTCGACTCCCGCGGCAATCACATCACAATCACCGGCACCCGCGACGCCTGCGACTCGGCCCGGCGCGTACTCGAAACGCTGTATGCGCAGGCGGTGCAGGGCCATGACCTTGCCCCCGGCGATGTCGAAGGCACGATCCGCGCGACACTGGCGCAAGGCACGCTGTTTCCGTTCGATCCCAAAGGATCGAAAAATGCCGCCTCGAATTTCGAGACCATCAATCTGCGCAAGCGCCCGGTGCGCGCCCGCACTGCGACGCAGGACGCCTATATTCGCGCGCTGAAAAGCAACGAACTGGTGTTCGGCATCGGCCCCGCCGGTACCGGCAAGACCTGGCTTGCGGTCGCACAGGCGGCGATGTTGTTCGAGCGCAAGGAAGTCGACCGCATCATCCTGTCGCGCCCCGCGGTGGAAGCGGGCGAACGCCTGGGCTTCCTTCCCGGCGACATGCGCGAGAAGGTCGATCCCTATCTGCGGCCCATTTACGACGCACTGTATGACCTGATGGACGGGCGCATCGTGGAGCGCGCGTTGCAGACCGGCGAAATCGAAATCGCGCCGCTCGCCTTCATGCGCGGCCGCACCCTGACCAATGCGGCGATCATCCTCGACGAAGCGCAGAACACCACTTCGATGCAGATGAAGATGTTTCTGACGCGTCTTGGCGAGAACAGCCGCATGATCATCACTGGCGATCCCTCTCAGGTCGACCTGCCCAACGGCCAGACCTCGGGTCTCGCCGAAGCCGCGCGTCTGCTCGACGGCGTACAGGGCATCTCGCAGGTGAAATTCACCGGCGAAGACGTGATCCGCCATGAACTCGTGGCCCGCATCGTCGCCGCTTACGAAGGAACGACGCAGAAGGCGGCCACTGCCAAGACCTGATGACACACTCATACGCTGACGACGGACCCGGGATCGGGTCCGTTCGCGAAAGAAGTTCGATACCAATGCCGACCTATTCATCCCCCGCGACAGAGGTTCTCATTGTCGCCGACTGCTGGTCTGCCGAGGCCGATGCCGACGCCGTGATCCACCGCGCCATCGAAGCGGCCGCCGCCATGGTCGATACCGATACGGCCGACGCTGAACTCGCCATCATGCTCACCGACGACGCCGGCATCCGCACCCTGAACCAGAACTGGCGCGGCATTGATAAACCGACCAATGTCCTGTCATTCCCGGCGCTACAGCCGCCCGAAGGCGCGGACGAGCCTGACGATATGCCGCGCATGCTCGGCGACATTGCGATCGCTTACGAGACCACGCGCCGCGAGGCCGACGAGGAAGAGAAAACCTTCGCCAACCATCTCAGCCATCTCGCGATCCACGGCTTCCTCCATCTGGTCGGTTACGATCATGAGAAAGACGACGAAGCAGAAGAGATGGAAGCGCTGGAGCGCGAGATCCTGGCGACACTTGGAATCCCAGACCCCTATGCAGATCAGGATCGGGTGACCTGAGATGCCGGACGGCGACACTAGAAACGATCATTCGAAGACCTCAAGCAATCTGCCTGCGGTGGTTCACGACGGCGAGGTCATGCGCCCGACGTCGGAGACCTGGCTGACCCGCGCGATCCGCTCGCTGTTCGGCTGGAAGCCGGGCTCGGTGCGTGCCGACCTGCAAGTCGTGCTCGACGCCTCCGCGCCGGACGAGACCGGTTTCTCCACCATCGAGCGCACGATGCTGCGCAACATTCTCGGCCTCAACGAGCGCCGTATCGCCGATGTCATGATACATCGTGCCGATATCGTTGCGGTGAAGCAGGACATCTCGCTCGGCGAATTGATGGGCCTGTTCGAGAGCGCAGCCCATTCGCGCCTCGTCGTATTCAACGAAACCCTCGACGATCCCGTCGGTATCGTCCATATCCGCGACCTGCTGGCCTACATGACCGTGAAGGCGCGCAACGTCGTGCCATCGACAGCCAAGAAGAGGAAAGTGTTTCCCGCGGGCCTCGACCTGCGTTCGGTCGATCTGGCGCAGACCGTCGTTGATACCGGCATCATCCGCAAGCTGCTCTACGTGCCGCCATCGATGCGCGCCATCGATCTGCTCGCGCAGATGCAGGCAGCACGCATCCATCTCGCACTCGTTGTCGACGAATATGGCGGCACCGACGGCCTCGTCTCTATCGAGGACATTGTCGAGCAGATCGTCGGCGAGATCGATGACGAACACGACAGCGACGAGCCGCCATCCATTGTCAGACAGGGCGACAGCTTCATCGCCGATGCACGCGCCAGCCTCGATGACGTGCGTGCCATGATCGGCGAGGAATTCGAGACCGGCGAAGACGGCGAGGAAGTCGAAACGCTCGGCGGCTATCTCGTCACCCATGTCGGCCGTTTGCCCGTGCGCGGCGAAGTGATTTCCGGCCCCGGCAATTTCGAGATCGAAGTGCTCGATGCCGATCCGCGCCGCGTCAAGCGGCTGCGCGTCGGGCCCCGCAAGGAGCGGCCTGCGCCCCGCGCCCGCGAACCGCGCCGCCGCGATGCACCGCCGGACGCCGGCGCGGCACCGACCAACGACAATCTGAATACGCCACCGTCTGGCGACAGCGCGGGTACACCTTGACATCACGCAGCCTGCGCTCTGTCGCACTGAGCATCATTCTCGCATGGGGTTGGAAGCGCGCAGGCATTGCCTTGCTGGCGGGTGCGGCGTCGTCGCTGGCTATGGCGCCGTTCAACGCCTGGCCGGTGCTGTTCCTCACCTTCCCGGTCGTCGTCTGGCTGATCGATGGCGCTGCCGCCGGCAAGATGCGCGGCATTCCCGCGGCCGCCATGGCGGGCTGGTGGTTCGGTTTCGGTTATTTCGTGCCGGGCCTGTACTGGATTGGCTACGCTTTCCTCGTCGACGCGCAGACCTTCGCATGGCTGTTGCCCGCCGCGATCTGTGGCCTGCCCGCCTATCTCGCGCTGTTCACGGCGATCGGTTTCGGGCTGGCACGTCTACTCTGGACCAAGGATGTCGCGCGGATCTTCGCGCTCGCCGCGAGCCTGACGATCGGCGAGTGGCTGCGCGGTCATGTATTGACGGGCTTTCCCTGGAATGCCTTTGGCTACGCTCTCACCGAACCGCTCGCGCTGGCGCAGAGCGCATCGCTGATCGGCCTGTGGGGACTGACATTTGTCGCCGTCGCGATCTTTGCATCGCCCGCGGTGCTCATCGACGGCCGCTCGCGCACGCAGCGGCCATGGCTGGCGCCGGCGCTTGCGCTCGTGCTGCTCGTCGTCATGGGCGCCTATGGCATGGCCCGACTATCGCGCACGCCGACGCAGCTGGTTGCCAATGTGAAGCTGCGCATCATGCAGCCGAACCTGTCGCAAGACACGCGCTTCAACTATTCCGCCAAGGCGGATGTCATGAGCAGATATCTTGCGCTGTCGGACCGCGCGACTGGTCCGCAGAATTCAGGCGTTGGCTCCGCCAACATTCTGATCTGGCCGGAATCCGCGTTCCCTTTCTTCCTGTCGCGCGAACCCGATGCGATGGCGCAGATCGCCAATCTGCTGCCGAAGGGCACTGTGCTGATCACCGGAGCCGTGCGCCCGCCGGATGCGCCGCTCGGCATGCGCATCACGCAGGCCTATAATTCGATCTATGTGATCGACCACGACGGCAGCATCCTGTCGACCTACGACAAACTTCATCTGGTGCCGTTCGGCGAATATCTGCCGTTTCAGAGCTTCATGGAGAAGATCGGCTTCCAGCAATTGACCAAAGTCCATGGCGGCTTCATTCCGGGCACGCGTCGGAAGCCTATGGAAATTCCCGGCGCGCCGCGCATGCTGCCGCTGATCTGCTACGAAGCAGTTTTCCCGGACGATATCATCACGCGGAACGATCGGCCGGGCTGGATCGTCAATCTCACCAACGATGGCTGGTTCGGCATTTCTACCGGCCCCTATCAGCACCTGCAGCAAAGCCGCGTCCGCGCCATCGAGGAAGGCCTGCCGCTGGTTCGCGCTGCGAACACCGGCATTTCCGTCGTGGTCGACCCCGTCGGCCGCCTGATCGCGCGGCTCGATCTCGGTATCGAAGGCGTGCTGGATTCGGGATTACCAGCGGCCATTTCGCCGACGGTCTACTCGAAAATCGGCGATATTCCCGCCGCGATGTTTGTCGCGCTCGCGATCATTTTCGCCGTTCGGCGGCGCACGCCGGCACGCCACTAGCTTGATACTTGAAGCATTTGATATAGCTTGCAAGCTAGCTTCCGCCGCCTACCGAACAACCCTCTCGATGTGATTGCTTTTTAAGCTAGCTTTGTAAGCTTTATTTCTCACCTGTTGAGAAATAAAGGTGCAGTGGCTTAAATTTTCCGCTTAGGAAAATTTGCGCGGTTGTTATAATCCACTAGGATACCTTTGGTTACAACCGAAGCCGCCCTAAATGACGGATTGCCACGCATGATCCGTCTCCCTTGATGTGATCCAGGAGTAATTGAGATGTCGACGAAAGCGCCCAATCCTGTTGACAAATATGTCGGCAGCCGTGTGCGCATGCGGCGCATTATGCTCGGCATGAGTCAGGAAAAGCTGGGCGAAGCCCTCGGTCTGACGTTTCAGCAAGTTCAGAAATACGAGAAGGGCACCAACCGGGTCGGCGCCAGCCGGCTGCAGCAGATTTCGGAAATTCTGCAGGTCCCCGTCTCGTTCCTGTTCGAAGGCGGCCCCGGCGCGATCCATAACGGCGAAGGCTTCGCTGAAGCGTCCTCGCCTGCCTATGTCTCCGACTTCCTCGCCACCTCCGAAGGCCTCGCTCTGACCCGCGCCTTCACGCGCATCACCGATGCCAAGCTCCGCCGCAGCATCGTCGACCTGGTCGAACAGATCGCTTCGCGCGAAGCCCCGGATCAGCGCTAAAATCACGGTAGTTTCAACTGAAATTCGTCATCGCGCCTGATGGCGCCGATGGCGTTTCGGCTGTATCACTCGCGCGCGATGACCACAGCCAATTCCAATCATAACGATCACGATGCCCCCGCTGATGCGGGTGCGTCCACGCCTGCCGAGAGCGGCCATTACACGGGCTCGTTCTTCGGACGCCGCAAGGGCCACAAGCTGCGCGACCATCAGGCCGACCTGATGGCGACGCTGCTGCCGGCGCTCACCGTCGACATCGCACATCCGGCACCTGACGATATTCGCACGCTGTTCGGCACTGACGTCGAGACCGTGCGTCTGGAGATCGGCTTCGGCGGCGGTGAGCATCTAGTCGCGGAAGCGCTGGCGCATCCCGACATCGGCTTCATCGGCTGCGAGCCCTATATCAACGGCATGGCGAAGATTCTGACGCAGATCGAGGCGCAGAACATCGGCAATATCCGCCTCGTCGCCGGCGACGCCGCTGAACTTCTCACATGGGCACCGGCGCAATCGCTGTCACGCATCGACCTGATCCATCCGGATCCATGGCCGAAGAAGCGTCACTGGAAACGCCGCTTCGTGCAGGACGCAACACTGGCTGCGATGGCGCGCGTGCTGAAGCCGTCAGGCGAATTTCGTTTCGTCCATGACATTCCGGATTACGTCGCATGGACACTCTGGCATGTGTCGCGATCTCCGGATTTCATCTGGACCGCAGAGCGCGCCGATGACTGGCGCCTGCCATGGCCGAACTACACCATGACGCGCTACGGCCGCAAAGCCACGCGTGAGGGCCGCATAGCGGCCTATCTCATCTTCAAGCTGATCTCGTAAATCAAGCGCAGCGTGCCTAAGGCTGCGCCTTACAGCATGTTCGGCAGTACACGATCCGGCGGCTTGTGATTGTCGAGGAAGGCCCGGATGTTGATGATGACTTTCTCGCCCATCTCGACACGGCCTTCGATCGTCGCCGAGCCCATATGTGGCAGCAGAACGACTTTGCCGGCGCGCGCGAGACGCACCAGTTTCGGACTTACCGCGGGCTCATGCTCGAACACGTCGAGCGCGGCGCCGGCAATGTCGCCCGACTCGATCAGCTTGATCATCGTCTCTTCGTCGATCACCTCGCCCCGCGCGGTATTGACGATATAGGCGTCCTTACGGATCAGCTTGAGACGACGTGCTGACAACAGGTGGAACGTTGCCGGCGTGTGCGGACAGTTCACCGAGATGATGTCCATGCGCGCTAGCATTTGGTCGAGCGAGTCCCAATAGGTCGCGCCGAGTTCTTCGGCAATCTTCGGCGCGACGGGTTTGCGATTGTGATAGTGGATCTGTAGCCCAAAGGCGCGGGCGCGGCGCGCCACGGCCTGACCTATGCGGCCCATGCCGATGATGCCGAGCCGCTTGCCACCGAGCCGCTTGCCCAGCATCCAGGTCGGCGACCAACCTTGCCAGTCCTTGCCCTCGGTCAGGATCGAGGCACCCTCGATCAGCCGGCGCGGCACTGCGAGGATCATCGACATGGTCATGTCGGCGGTGTCCTCGGTGAGCACCTTCGGCGTATTGGTGACAGTGATGCCGCGGGCATGGGCGGCGGTGACGTCGATATTGTCGACGCCGTTGCCGAAATTGGCGATCAGCTTGAGCTTGCAGTCAGGATGCTCGAGCAGCTCCTTGGTGATTTCGTCGGTGACGGTCGGCACCAGCACATCGGCGGTGCGGGTCACTTCAGCGAGTTGCTCGGGCGTCAGAGGCGTGTCGTCGAGATTAATGTGCGCATCGAACAGTTCGCGCATGCGGGTCTCGATCGAGTCCGGCAGCTTGCGCGTGACGACGACGAGAGGCTTTTTCTTGACCGACATGTCCTGCTCACTCGCGCTTTGGCTAATCCGTTCAGTCCGCATTAACCCGGTTGTTCGAAACTGCCGCAGCCGCGAATTCACCGTTTCCTCGGGTTCCCCGACACCCTTTTGGTGCCTTGGCCTTCGGTCCTCTCTAGCAGAAGACCGAGCCAAAACAAGAACCCAACGGGCGCGTGCGGCGCGGCGACACTTGCGTTCTTGGGATTGGGTTGAGGTGGGGTTGATGGCGTTCCGGCGATTTGCGTGTGCGATGTTGGCGATGGGTATTCTGATCGCGGCAGCAATCGATCCGGCTCTCGCTGCCAAGGATACGCCGCTGGGCGCCAGCGGCCTGCCGGTGCCGCGCTATGTCAGCCTCAAGTCGGATCACGTCAATGTCCGCGCCGGCCCCACCAAGGACAATGATGTCGCCTGGGTCTATACCCGCTCCGGCCTGCCGGTCGAGATCACCGCCGAATACGAGAACTGGCGCCGCGTCCGCGATTCCGAGGGCGCCGAGGGTTGGGTCTATCACTCACTGCTCTCCGGCCGCCGCACCGCGGTCGTGACCATGAAATCGAAGGACGAGCTCGCCTCGATCTATGACAATCCGGATGCAACCAGCGCCGTCGCAGCGCGGTTACAGGCGGGTGTCGTGGCGCAGGTGAAGCGCTGTAACAATGGCTGGTGCCGGGTGATCGGCAACGGTTTTGACGGCTGGATCGAACAGCAGCGGCTATGGGGCGTTTATGCCGACGAGAAGGTGAACTGAGCCCATCCCGCATCAGGAGCCTGGCTTGCGCCGGCGCGCTGATCGGGGCTGCCGCGCTGTCATGGTCCAGTCCGGCTCGTGCGCAATCCGCCACCGAGACCTGCTTGGCTGTGGACCAGCGGCTATCAGCGGATGCGACCCTTCCGCGCACTACGGCGGCGCTCAAAGCCAATGGGCCGCTCAAGATCGTCGCCATGGGCTCGTCCTCGACGCTCGGCTTGTGGCAGTCCGACCCCGCCAAAACCTATCCCGGCATGCTGGAGAGCGAGCTGCGACGTCTGAGGCCGGATTTGCGGCTGGAGGTCGTCAATAGCGGGCGTAATGCCGATACGATCCCGGGCAATATCGCGCGCTTCGATCGCGATGTGCTGATGCATCGCCCGGATCTGGTGATCTGGCAGATCGGCACCAATGACGTGACCTGGCTGCAAAGCGCGGACAGCCTGACCGGCCGGATCGTCGAGGGCATTCGCCTGCTGAAGGCTGACAGGGCCGACGTCATCCTGATGGATCAGCAATACGCGCCGGTCATTCTCGCATCGCAATATTCCAAGATGCAGGCAAGCATAGCTGAGGCCGCCCAACAGGAACGCGTGCCGCTGTTCTCGCGCTTCGAGCTGATGCGCCGTGCGATGGACGCAGGGCTCTCCATGGGAGCGCTGACGGCTTGGGATGGACTACACAATTCCGCAGCCGGCTACGAATGCATAGGTCGTGCACTGGCGCGCGCAATTGTGACAGTCACGCAAACCAACATGGAAACGCCGCCGAAAACGGTTCGGCGGCGCAAATAACGTCAGAATTTGAATAGAGCCGTTAGCGCTTCTTGCGCAGACGGACGACCATATCGATGCGGCTGATTTCGAAGCCCTCGGGGACTTCCGGCATCTTGGTCAGCACGAGGTTCTGGTCCGGAATATCGACCAGCTCGTGATTGTTCTCAAGATAGTAGTGGTGATGCGAGGTCACGTTGGTATCGAAATAGGTCTTCGTACCATCGACGCTGACCTGACGGAGCAGGCCGGAATCCGTAAGCTGATTGAGCGTATTGTAGACGGTTGCGAGCGATACCGGCACCTTGGCGAGGGTCGCTTCCTCGTAAAGCATTTCCGCAGTGAGATGACGGGCGCCCTTGCCGAACAGCAGCCAACCCAGCGCCATGCGCTGACGGGTGGGACGCAGGCCGACCGACTGCAGCATCTCGTTGACGTCGTGCCACGGGCAACCAGTCAAAGCCGGCTGGCGGCCATGATTGATTTCCGCAACCGCAGCTGCGTCATCCAAAACTGAAACGCTGTCGCTCATATCCACGTCAGTAATCCTGCCGTTCATACTCAAAAAGAACACTGAATTAGCCTTCTATTATAGAAAGACGGGGCCTCAGATGCAAGGTTTTCGCAACTAGGAGCCATGCATCAGAAGGGATGCTTCCCCAGTGCATCGCAACATGGTCAATAGACCGCCAAAAGCAGGCGATCCGGCGCTTTGCCGCCCCATAAGCCTATGATAGAGAGCGCCCAACCGGGGCAAGTTCCCGTGTCATTTGGAACAATTCTATATGTGGCGACTCGCCCCCGGGTAGCCACCACCATTGATGGACCCAGAAAGCCGGCATGATCCAGGAACAACGCAACAGCTACGCATATGAAGACCTGCTGGCCTGCGGCCGCGGCGAGCTGTTCGGACCCGGCAACGCGCAATTACCGCTGCCGCCGATGCTGATGTTCGACCGCATCACCCAGATCACGGCTGATGGCGGCGAGTTCGGCAAGGGTTTCGTGCGCGCTGAACTCGACGTCAATTCGGACCTTTGGTTCTTTGCCTGCCACTTCAAGGGCGATCCGGTCATGCCGGGCTGCCTCGGCCTGGACGCCATGTGGCAGATGGTCGGGTTCTTTCTGGGCTGGTCGGGCGGCATCGGTCCCGGACGCGCGCTCGGACTGAGCGAGCTGAAGTTTTCCGGTCAGGTTCTCCCGAACATCAAGAAGGTCGTGTACACCATCGACATCAAA
>Ga0209564_1003422_pt1 | contig 10880 bp, 9 predicted proteins | sample AraplaCol_mMF_r2_FD_184272 | JGI IMG/M metagenome (GOLD analysis project Ga0209564, IMG submission 184272) | Arabidopsis root microbial communities from North Carolina, USA - plate scrape MF_Col_mMF_r2 (SPAdes) (version 3) | ecosystem: Host-associated > Plants > Roots > Endosphere | place: USA... | reverse complement strand
CGGAAATCTCGCGGCTCGTCGAGGCCGCGTCGGAAGCGCCGCGCGCGGCGGCGGAAGTCGTCGCCGAACTGCGGCAGAAGCTCTCCGACAGCATGGTCCGCGACACGGCGATGCTCGAAGAGCGCAGCCGTCTGCTCGCCACGCTCGAAACGCTGCTCGACGCCGTGAACCACGCATCGACCGAACAGCGCACGGCCGTCGATGCGCTCGTCGCGACGTCGGCGGGACTGCTGGAGCGCGTCGGCATGCAGTTCAACGACAAGGTCGAAACGGAGACCCGCAAGCTCGGCGACGTCGCCGCGCAGGTGGCGGGCAGCGCCGTCGAAGTGGCGAGCCTCGGCGAAGCATTCGGCATGGGCGTGCGGCTGTTCGGCGAATCGAACGACAAGCTGATGGCGCATCTGCAACGCATCGAGGCGGCGCTCGACAAGTCGCTGCTGCGTAGCGACGAGCAGCTTGCGTACTACGTCGCGCAGGCGCGGGAAGTAATCGACCTGAGCATGCTGTCGCAGAAGCAGATCGTCGAAGACCTGCAACAACTGGCGGGTCAGCGCGCATCGGCTGGAGCCGACGCGGCATGAACGACGATATCGACGGCGGCGTCGAGCCAACGACGCCCATCTGGGCCGCGTTCAGCGATCTGATGTCGGTATTGCTGGGCGCGTTCGTGCTGATCCTGGTCGGCGTGATCGGCGTGCAGCTGGAACTGTCCGCGCGGCTCGACGACGCCGTCAAGCAGCGGCAGATGGAAGCGCAGCGCCGCAAGACGCTGGAGCAGGCGCTGGCCGGGCCGCTCGCGGCCGGGCGCGTGACGCTGGTCAACGGGCGCATCGGCATCAGCGGCAATGTGCTGTTCGCGTTGAACTCCGACCAGTTGCAGCCGCAGGGGCGCGATCTGCTGAAGAGCCTGGCCGGGCCGTTGTCCGCGTATCTGCGCTCGCACGACGAAATCCTGATGGTCAGCGGCTTTGCCGACGATCAGCAAGTGCGCTCCGGCAACCGGCGTTTCGCGGACAACTGGGAACTGTCGGCGCAGCGTGCGCTGACGGTGACGCGGTCGTTCATCGATGCGGGCGTGCCTGCGTCGTCGGTGTTCGCGGCGGCGTTTGGGTCGGAGCAGCCGGTCAGCTCGAACGCCGATAGTGAAGGGCGGGCGAAGAACCGTCGCGTGGAAATTGCGGCGGTGCCGAGGCCCGCGTCGTCGGGCGGCGGGAACCGTGAGTAACGACCACGCAGCCGGGGAAGAAACCGCACGCGGCAGCGACGCGCAGACGACGCTCGACGCCTGGCGCGAGCAGGGCGGCGACCGGCTCGATCCGCTGCGTTTTCATTTCATCGCGGCGCTCGCGCGGCGGGCAGCCGCGCACGAAGGCGAAGCGCGCCGCATGCTCGACGCGCGTCTGTCCGCCTTGCTCGAAGCCTATGCCGCCGATCTCGCGGGCCGGGCGCCGGCGGCACAGGCGCCCGAGCGCGCCGCTGTGCCGTGCAGGCCCGCGCGTGGACCGCTCGGGGAACTGGCCGACTACATCGCGAGCCACCCGCAGGCGGGCGACGAGCGCGTCGCGCTCAACGCCGCCGTCCGCTCCGAATTGAAGGCGCTCGATTACTTCCGCGAAACCTGGTCCAGGGTCAGCGCCGAGAAACAGGTGCGCGTGTCGCTCGAACAGGTGCCGGGCAATGCCGGGCCGCTCAATTCGAGCAGCCTCGTGCATCGGTCGCTGTCGCTGATGCGCGAGTTGTCGCCGGGGTATCTGCAGCAGTTTCTGGCCTACGTGGATGCGTTGTCGTGGATGGAGCAGATGACGGGCGGCGCGTTGCCCGTCAAGGATGCGCCGCGCCCCGCGAGCGCGAAGAAGGGCACGCGCGGCAAGTCGCGCTAGCCACTGTGCCGGGGCGCCGCACGGGCGTCTCAGGCCGTATCGGATTGCTTCTTGTATTGCGATGCGAGCTTGTCCTGCTGGTTCGGCGGAACAGGGTCGTAATGGCTCAGTTCGATGCTGTAATTGCCATGCCCGCCCGCAATCGCATTCAGGCGCGATTGATAGTCGGCCAGTTCCGATAGCGGCACTTTCCCCGCCACGACCACGGCCCGGCCCGCCAGATTGCGCGTGCCCTGAACCTGCGCGCGACGCGACGACAGATCGCCGATGATGTCGCCCATCGTCGTCTCGGGCGTCATCACCTCGATGTTCACGATCGGCTCGAGCAGGATCGGCTGCGCCTTGAGCACGGCGTCGATGAACGCCTTGCGGCCTGCCGTGACGAACGCGACTTCTTTCGAATCGACAGGGTGGCTCTTGCCGTCGAACACGGTGATCCGTACGTCCTGCATCGGAAAGCCCGCAAGCGGGCCGTTCTCGATCACCTGCAAGATGCCTTTTTCGACGGCGGGCATGAACTGGCCCGGAATCGCGCCGCCTTTCACGGCATCGACGAATTCGTAGCCCGCGCCGCGCGGCAACGGCTCGACGCGCAGCATCACTTCACCGAACTGGCCTGCGCCGCCCGTCTGCTTCTTGTGCCGATGATGCCCTTCGGCCTTGCCGCCAATCGTCTCGCGGTACGCGATCTTCGGCGGCCGCGTGATGACGCCGAGCTTGTATTGATCGGCGAGCCGCTCCAGCATGTGCCGCAGATGCAGTTCGCCCAGTCCGCGCACGACGGTCTCGTTGGTGCCGACGGGATGTTCTATCTTCAGGCAAGGGTCTTCCGCCGCGAGCTTTTGCAGGATCTCCCACAGCCGCTGCTCGTTGCCGCGCCGCTCCGGCTCGATGGCGAGGCCGTAGATCGGCGTGGGGAACGCGAGCGGCGCGAGGTGGATGTTGCCGTCTTCGGGGGCGTCGTGCAGCACGGCGTCGAACGAAATCTCGTCGATTTTCGCTGTCGCGCAGATATCGCCCGGTCCCGCCTGCGCGATCTCCTCGTGATCCTTGCCCTGCAACAGCATCAGATGCGCGACACGAAAGGGCTGGCGCGCGTCCCCTATATAGAGCTGGCTGTCGCGCCGCACCGTGCCCTGGTGGATGCGGAACACGGCCATTTTGCCGATATACGGGTCGATCACGATCTTGAACACATGCGCGAGCACATGTTTGCTGGGATCGGGCTCGGCCTGCACTGTCTCGCGCCGTCCGTCGACATCGCGATAGAAGAGTGGCGGATTGCCTTCGAGCGGATTGGGCAACAGCTTCACGAACACATCGAGCAGTTCGCGGATGCCCGCGCCCGTCGCCGACGACGTGAAGCACACGGGCACCAGATGCCCTTCGCGCAATGCACGCTCGAATGGTTCGTGCAGTTGTTCCGGCTGGACTGCTTCGCCCTGTTCGAGATACAGCTCCATCAGCTTCGCGTCGAGTTCGATCACCTGATCGACGAGCGCGTTATGCGCAGATTCCACCGTCAGCAGATCGGATTCGCCGGACGGATTGAAGAAGCAGTCGACGACGGCCGTCGCGCCTTGCGCGGGCAGGTTGATGGGCAGACAGTCCTTGCCGAACGTCTCCTGGATCTCCTGGAGCAGGCCGGGCAGATCGACCTTCTCGCCGTCGATGCCGTTCACCACGATGATCCGGCACAGCTTGCGCGCCTCGGCCCACGCCATCATGCGGCGCGTGGTCATTTCGATGCCGGTGCGCGCGTTGATCACGATCGCGACGGTTTCGACGGCGGGCAGCGCACTGATGGAAAGGCCGGAGAAGTCGGGGTAGCCGGGCGTGTCGGCGAGGTAGATGCGGGTGTTCTGGTAATGCAGGTGGGCGATCGCGGAAGAAAGCGAGTGGTGGTATTTGCGCTCCAGCGGATCGAAGTCGCAGACCGTCGAGCCCCGGTCGACGCTGCCTGCCGCGTGGATCGCGCCGCCTTCCTTCAGCAGCGCCTCGATCAACGAGGTCTTGCCGCAACCGGCGTGGCCGACCAGCGCGATGGTACGGATGGCTTCGGGTGGGTAATCCATGGCCGTCCTCATTCTGCGACAGTTATTGGGCCATTATTGGTGAAAATGACGCCGCCTGCCAGAAGACACGCGCGAATTCGCGAATTCGGGTATGTTGCGGCGCAGTAGAAAACGGTCGCGCCTGTTTCTGATAAGGTGGTCCGATCCACACAACATTCATTGGGTCCGCAACACATGACGCAACAACTCAGAATCGATTTTGTCTCCGATATCGCCTGCCCGTGGTGTGCGATCGGGCTTTCGTCGCTCCAGCTTGCGCTGTCGCGTCTCGGCGAAGCGGTGGATGCCGAGATCGTCATGCATCCGTTCGAACTGAATCCGCAGATGGGGCCGGAAGGCGAGGCGATCGTCGATTATCTCGGCAAGAAATATGGCCGCACGCCGGCGCAGATCGAAGAGACGCAGGCAATGATCCGCGAGCGCGGCGCGAGCGTCGGCTTTGCGTTCGGCGCGCGCAACTATGTGTACAACACGTTCGACGCCCACCGGCTGCTGTATTGGGCAGGTATCGAAGGCAAGCAGTTGCCGTTGAAGCGCGCGCTGTTGCAGGCGTATCACGGCGACGGCAAGGACCCGAGTAATCGCGATGTGCTGGTCGAGGCCGCGCAATCCGTCGGCCTCGATGCGGCGAAAGCACGCGACGTGCTGAACGGCAACGACTATGCCGACGAAGTGCGCGCCGAAGAGCAGCAGTTTCAGGCCATGGGCATTCAGTCCGTGCCGTCGATCGTGTTCAACCAGAAGTATCTGGTGACGGGCGGACAACCCGTCGAAGCGTTCGAGCAGGTCATCCAGCAGATTCTTGCCGAAGAGGAAGCGGGCGCTTAAGCGCTTTCTCCCGCCTGAAGTATCAGAAGTATTTCGTCGCGCCCGCATACACCGCGAAATGCGGCGCGTACTGCGGCGCGCCGACCCCGATGCCCGAGCCGTCGCGCAGTTCGTAGACGCGGTTGAAGGCGTTGACGACGACCAGACGCGCGTCGAACTTGCCGATCAGCGGCTGGTTGAAATGCTGGATCACCCCGAGGTTGACCTGAGCATAGACGGGCAGACGGTCCGTATTGGCAAAGCCGCTGCGCAGTCCGCTGCCGACCAGCCCATCGAACGTGAAGGTGGTTCTGCCGAGATCGTAGGTGCCGCCGAACGAAGCCGTCACGCGCTGGTCGTGATCGAGAAACACCCAATGGCTGTTGATGAAGGCCAGTTCGTCGGGATCGAAATTGAACTGCGCCGAACTGATCTGCTTGCCCTGCGCCCGGCTATACGCCAGGTTCAGATAAGCGGAGACGTTGTCGCGCCTGAAGTTCGCCGTGAATTCGACGCCGTATGTTTTTCCGTATTGATAGTTGAACGGCGTGAAGATCAGGGCCGAGCCGAATTGTCCTTCGTCGAGCAGATTGGTCGACTTCTTGTAGTACGCATCGAGGCCGAGCGTCAGCGCTGAACCAAGCTTTTGCGTCACGCCGATATCGAAGTAATGGCTGCGTTCCGGCTGCACGGGATCGTTCTGGCTGGACGGACTCTGGTTCGTCGTGCCGTTGAACTTCGAGATCGTCGAGCCGGAGACCAGCTCGAATGCGGGCGGCGTGAAATAGCGTGCGTAGCCGGCGTGCACGGTGGTCGTGGGTGTGAGCGTGTAGACCGCGCCGATGCGTGGGCTCAACTGACTCGCGCTCGTGTACTCGTCCATCCGGTCGTAGCGCAGACCGTAGTTCACTGTGAGGCGGTCGGTGACCTTCCATTCGTCTTGCGCGTACAAGCTGTACAGGTAGCCCGTTTTGCTGCTGTTGTCCTGAATGTTGAACGGTTGATCCGAGAGCTGGTTACCGTTTTCATCGACGGCGAAGACGTTCACGCTGTTGTTGAATACCGCGTGCTCCTGCTGGAAGAACAGGCCTGCGCGCACCGTGTGTTTGTCGTTCAGACGCCAGGTGGTATCGACTTGCGCGCCATTGGCAGAGTTGCTGTGAAAGTCTTGCGCCGCGACGCCGTTGAACAGCAGATCGCCGACGGGGTCCGGGTTGAACTGCGTGCGCGTGTAGCGCGTGAAAAACGCGACCTGATAATCGAATGCGCCGCCATTCGTGCCTTGCAACGCGATGGCTGCGAAGTTGTTCAGCTCGGATTGGGTTTCGTTGAGTTGCGATGAATCGAACGTGTTGTTGCCGTTGAGCGTGAAACTGGTCGGCAGGCCGGGCGTATTCGGAATTTCGAACTGGTTGCTGGTCGTGCCGAACAGCAGACTCACGCGCGTCAGCGGATTGATGATGTACGACAGATAACCAAACGCGTCGCCTTGCCGCGTGTGATCGTGAATGGCGTTGGCGCTCGCGGTCGGGTTTTCGATGCCCAGATTGTTCATGCCCAGCGAGCCGCTCAGGTAGTAGCTGAACGGGCCCTTGCTGCCATAGACGTCGGCGCTGGTCTTGATGGTCTGATGGCTGCCGCCGAACACGTCGATCGAGCCGCCGTTGCCCGTGTCGCCTGTTTTGGTGCGGATATCGACGATGCCCGCTGTCCGGTAGCCGTATTGCGCGGGCAGTGCGCCCGTCAGCAGATTGACCTGATCGATGATGCGCGTGTCGAGCGATTGACCGAATCCGCTGATCGGCTCCGGAATGATGATGCCGTTGATCCGGTATTGCAGGTTCGCGTGATCGCCGCGTACATGCAACTGGCCGTATGAATCCGCAGCGACGCCGGGTGCCTGCAAAAGCACCTGATTGAGCGGCGTATTCTGGCCGGCGGGCAGGGCGTCGATGTCGTCCTGTGTGAAACGATAGACGCTGCTGCCCGTTTCGGGCAACAAGCCGTTGCGAACGTCATCGAGACGTTTGGCGCTTACCTTCACGTCGGTCATCTCGGTTGGATCGGCGATATTCCCTGCTGACGCGGAAGGGTCCGTCGCCGCCGATGCCCGCGAAGCGGCACTGAACAGAAGCAGCGTGGCGGCCATCACGTGAGTGTGTTTGCGCATTTTGTTTTGATTGACTGTCGTTGAAATCTTGTTCGATTCGTTTTCACGGCGCGAGCGCACCCGATCCATAGGAATCCTATGAATTGACTATGTGGCAGGCTTGTTTTCGAATCGCTTACGCGATGATCTTGTTGTGACTCTCCGTCCTCTCGTCGTGACGAAAGGCAATGTCGGCGATGTTATAACATAACATTAAAGCGATGCAAGCACCGTGTACCGTCCAGCAGACATGCCGTCCGCGGTGCCATTGCAAGCCAATCGCAAGAAAAAAATCTGACGACGCGACGGAATAAGCATCGATCGACTGCGTTAGCCCATATGTCGCGGTGCCTGCCGCGCGCGTGTGCGCATTGCCCGTTGTGGATCGCAGGGCGCGCGAAACAACAACATCAAACCTGGAGTGGTCTTGAGTCACAACACGGTTCAACCGGGGTGGGTGCGGATTACGCACTGGATCAATGCTTTGGCCGTCGTGCTGATGGTCATGAGCGGCTGGCAGATTTACGATGCGTCGCCGATCTTTCCCGTCATCCAGTTTTCTCCTTCGATCACGCTAGGCGGCTGGCTTGGCGGCGCGCTGCAATGGCACTTCGCGGTGATGTGGCTGCTGGTCGCAAACTTCATCGTGTATCTGGCGGCGAATCTTGCGTCGGGTCGCTTTCGACGCAAGCTGTTGCCGCTCAAGCCAAAACAACTCGCCGCCGATCTGATCGCGGTCTTGCGCGGACGTCTGAAGCACGACGACCTCGCGCAATACAACGCGATACAAAAGCTCGCCTATCTCGTGGTGATCGCCGACATCGTGCTGATCGTGCTGTCGGGGCTCGCGGTGTGGAAATCCGTGCAGTTTCCGCTGCTGCGCACGCTGCTGGGCGGTTATGACAATGCACGCATCGTGCACTTCGTCTGCATGAGCGTGCTGGTCGTGTTCTTCGTCGTGCATGTCGTGATGGTCGCGCTCGTGCCGCGCTCGCTGCTGCTGATGATCCGGGGGCGCTGAATCATGACGATCCGAAAACGCACTCCGCAGCCGGGCTCTTTTCTCGCGACGCACGGCGAGTCGATCATCCGCGATGCGCAGCGCGAACTCAAATCACCCGCGCGACGACTGTTCGGGCAGCGGCTGCTGACGCTGGGCGGCATCGCGCTGTTGTCAGGATGCGACCTGACGAACGACAAGGCAGTGAATACGGCGCTGCGCCGCATTTCGTTTTTCAACGACGACGTGCAGGCATTGCTGTTCGACCCGAACACACTCGCGCCGACCTATCCCGAGTCGATGATCACGCGGCCGTTTCCGTTCAACGCGTTCTACGACATCGACGAAGTGCCCGAAGTCGACGCCGCGAGTTATCGCTTGCAGATCAGCGGACTCGCGCATGGCAAGCGCGTGTGGACCCTCGACGAACTGCGCGCGCTGCCGCAGGAAAGCCAGATCACGCGGCATATCTGTATCGAAGGATGGAGCGCGATCGGACATTGGGGCGGCGTGCGCTTCTCCGATTTCCTGCGTCGCGCGGGCGCGGATACGAGCGCGAAGTATGTGTCGCTACGTTGCGCGGACAACTATTGGACCAGCATCGACATGCCGACCGCGTTGCACGCGCAGACGCTGCTCACGCTCACCTACGACGGCGACGTGCTGCCGCCCAAGTACGGCTTTCCGATGAAGCTGCGCATGCCGACCAAACTCGGCTACAAGAATCCGAAGCATATCGTCGCCATCGAAATCACGAACCAGTATCCGGGCGGCTACTGGGAGAACCAGGGCTACAACTGGTTCGGCGGTTCGTGACGCATTGACCTTGTTCTCTCTCGTTACACTTAAACCAAACCGTTGGGAGTTTTCATGTCTTTCCGTATCAAACTCGGCGCCACAGTTCTGACAGCCACGCTTGCGACGGCTGCGTTCGCGCAGGCGCCCGCCACCAAGCCCGCGCGCATCCGCGGCGAAATCGTGTCGCTCGACGGCGACACGCTCAAGGTCCATCGCCGCAGCGGCGACACGGTGTCGATCGAAGTGAAGCCGGCCTTGAACGTTTCTGCCGTCAAGGCAATTCAACTGTCCGATATCAAGCCGGGCACCTTCATCGGCACGGCAGCGACCACGGGCACCGACGGCAAGCTGACGGCAACGGAAGTCGTGGTATTCCCCGAGTCCGCGCGCGGCACAGGCGAAGGGCATTACGACTGGGACCTCGGACCGAACAGTTCGATGACCAACGCCAACGTCGACACCGTGGTTCAAAGCGCGAGCGGGCGTGACCTGAAGCTGTCGTACAAGGGCGGCAGCAATGTCGTGACCGTGCCGCCCAACGTGCCCGTCGTGACGTTCACGCCTGCCACGCACGGCGATCTGACGCCGGGCAAGAAGGTGTTCGTGGTCGCGACGCCGGCTTCGCAGGGCAGCTACGTCGCACAACGCGTCGTGGTCGAGAAGGATGGCGTCGCGCCGCCGATGTAATTGCTGCAAGAGCCGTTTGAGCATGTCAGGCTCAAACGGCGCTAAATAATTTCGCCAATTATTTTCCATTTTTGTTATTGGCTGCGACGATAAGATCGACGCAGCCGTAATAAAAGGGGCAAAAAAATGGCGATTACCTTGAACCTGCCGGCGTCGGCCAATTCCGGAAAGTCCTTAAAAATCGACGCCATTCGTTTCCTCGCGGCGTTCTGGGTACTGATGTACCACTTCAAGCCACCCCTTTTTCGCGAACTCTTGCCGCATCGGCTATCGTTTCTGGGCGGCGCGCTGTGGTCCGGATCGACGGCATTATTCGCCGGGCCTGCCGCTGTGATCGTGTTCTTCGTGATCTCCGGCTATTGCATTCACGCGGCATATCACAAGGACGTCGCGCTCAAGCCAGTCAACTATTACGCGTCGCGGTTCATCCGTATCGGATTGCCGCTCGTGGTGCTGCTATGCGTCGTTCAGCCATTGCCGACGGGACAGAATTATCTGGAGTCGGTGTTGTGGTCGCTTTACTGCGAGATGGTGTATTACGCGGTCTATCCACTGTTGCGGCCGCGCTTTCACTATATCGGCGAAATGATCGCCGGCTGTGCGTTGATGGCGGCTGCGATGGTTGCGTGTGTGCGGCTGTTCGGGCATCCCGTCTGTCACGGTTGCGTGTATGAAACCTATCGCGTTCCGGGCACGGCCTTGCTGTACGCAGCCGGCTGGATTTCAGGCTGCCTGATCGCGGAGACGCAGCGCAACGCCGCACAGTTTCAGATTCGTGGCGCGTATTCGCCACTGACAATGGCGATGCGGCGCGGCCTGGATGCGAGCGCGCGGCTGCTTGCCAACCATCTCGTCGTGCTGAGAATGGTGGTCGTTGCGGCAGGCGCCGCCGTGATGATTCTGCTGTCGGAGTCGAGTCTCAAACCGGCCGCGCTACCCTTGATCACACCGGATATCACGCTGCCGGTATTTCAGGTCCTCGCGGCAATCTGGATCGCAACGGAAACCGCGACGCCGTCCAGATCGCGTGTGTGGATAGTGCTGGCTGCCTGCGGCGCGTGGTCGTACAGCCTTTATCTTTGCCACAAGACCGCACTGGCGCTACTCGAAATGACGGCATTCGACGAAACCTCGCGCTATGCATGGTTCGTCGAAGTGGCGTTGGCCTTTGCGATCAGCTATGCGTTCTACCGGATCGTCGAAAAGCCTTCGCACCTCATTTCGCAGCGGCTGCGAAAGTACACGCCGGACGTGCCGGGCGCGCCCGCGGCCTGAGCCGCAGCGGCGCCGCCCCTGCGCAAAGACGTTGCGCCGCGACGTTACGGCGTCCAGCGATAAACAATGATGCTCGATCCGTTGTAGTTGTCTTTCGTGACCACGTATTCGCCCGTCGATCTGAGGTAAGCCCTGAGGCCGTACATCGAGTCGACATCGTTGCCGACGTCCACGTTGCCCGGGTTCGAATTGGTCAGCGTGGTGTCGAG
>Ga0209564_1003420_pt1 | contig 10883 bp, 9 predicted proteins | sample AraplaCol_mMF_r2_FD_184272 | JGI IMG/M metagenome (GOLD analysis project Ga0209564, IMG submission 184272) | Arabidopsis root microbial communities from North Carolina, USA - plate scrape MF_Col_mMF_r2 (SPAdes) (version 3) | ecosystem: Host-associated > Plants > Roots > Endosphere | place: USA... | reverse complement strand
TATCGACATTCGAACCGACGTACCGGCCTACAACGTCTATCGCGACGGCGCACTGAGCGAGCGCGTCGACTCCATTGAAGCGCTGTGGCAGGACGATTTCGTCGTGTTTGCGATCGGCTGCTCGTTTTCGTTCGAGCACATGCTTGCGCTCGAAGGCATCGGGCTGCGCCACGTCGAAGAGGGACGCAACGTGCCGATGTATCGCACTCATATTCCCAACCGGCGCGCGGGCGTGTTCGGCGGCGAACTCGTGGTGTCGATGCGTCCGATGCGCGGCGCCGATGCGATTCGCGCGGTGCAGATCACGAGCCGCTTTCCCGGCGTGCACGGCGCGCCCGTCCATATCGGCGACCCTGCCGAGCTCGGCCTCGCCGATCTCGCGCGCCCCGACTTCGGCGACGCCGTGACGATCCGTGCGGGCGAACTGCCCGTCTACTGGGCGTGCGGCGTGACCCCGCAGACCGCGCTGATGGCGGCGAAGCTGCCTCTCGCGATTGCCCATGCACCGGGCCACATGCTGATGACGGACATCACGAACGCGTCGCTAGCCGTGTTCTGACCAACGCGGCGCGTTGCGCCGCATCGCTGGGCATCCCATTCGTTGAACGAGATCTGGCCGCGCCGACCAGAGGGGCTGACTCAATCCTTTGAATCGTTTTCAGGCATGCGGGCGGCGCCAGACATGCCCCACTCGTCGATCGACAGGAGCAACTGATGGACAGCAAGACACTCACGGCAATCGCAGACGAGCCCAGCGAAGCGGCCAGCGAAAGCCGGCTTTCCTGGTACGCAGAAGCCGGTCCCCGCGCGCGACGCGCGTTCTGGAGCTGCAAGGTCGGCTACATGCTCGACGGCATGGACACGCAGATGCTCTCGTTCGTGATCCCGACGCTCGTCGCGACGTGGGGCATCACGCTCGCGGATGCCGGGTTCATCGGCACGTTGACGCTGCTTTCGTCGGCGTTGGGCGGCTGGATCGCGGGCATACTTTCCGACCGCATTGGCCGCGTGCGCACACTGCAACTGACCGTGTTGTGGTTCGCCGTCTTCACAGGGCTGTGCGGACTTGCGCAGAACTACGGCCAGTTGCTCGCCGCCCGCGCGTTGATGGGCTTTGGCTTCGGCGGTGAATGGACCGCGGGCGCCGTGCTGATCGGCGAGGTGATTCGCGCACGCGACCGCGGTAAGGCCGTGGGCCTCGTGCAGTCCGGCTGGGCGCTCGGCTGGGGCATGGCCGCCCTGCTCTACGCCGTGCTCTTTTCGGCGATGGCCCCGGAGCTCGCGTGGCGTGCGCTGTTCCTGATCGGCCTCGTGCCCGCGTTTCTCGTGCTGGTGATCCGCCGCTATGTGAAGGAACCCGAAGTATTCGAGCAGGCGAAAGCAATACGGCGCGACGCCAACGATACGCCGCGCTTCACCGAAATCTTCGCGCCGAAGCTGCTGTCCACGACGCTGCGCGCCGCGCTGCTCACGACGGGCGCGCAAGGCGGCTACTACGCGATCACCACCTGGCTGCCCACGTTCCTCAAGACGGAGCGCCATCTCACGGTGATGGGCACAGGCGGCTATCTGGCGATGATCATCGCTGGCTCTTATGTCGGCTACCTGTCGAGCGCGTGGCTCACGGACCGCATTGGCCGCAAGCCCAATTTCATTCTGTTCGCAGTCGGCTCGATGGCGATCGCGTTCGCCTACACGTCGCTGCCGCTCACGAATACGTCGATGCTGTGGTTAGGCTTCCCGCTTGGCTTTTTCGCCTCCGGCATTTTCTCGGGCATGGGCGCGTTTCTCACCGAACTCTTCCCCACTCGCGTGCGCGGTTCGGGACAGGGCTTCTGCTACAACGTCGGCCGCGCGATCGGCGCGCTGTTTCCCGTGCTGATCGGTTCACTGTCGAAAGAGTTCGGTCTTGGCACGAGCATCGGCATTTTTGCGGTAGCCGCCTACGGCGTGCTGATCGTCGCCGCCCTCACGCTGCCCGAAACACGCGGACGCGAACTCGAATCCGCATGAACCCGGCACGCACGATTGCGCGCCCCTTCGATCAACCGTCCCTGCATGTCGCTCTCATCTTTCATCGCACCATGAACCAAGATCACGTACCCGAAGCATGCACGCCGTCCCGCTGGCAATTCTGGATCGACCGCGGCGGCACCTTCACCGATATCGTCGCGCGTCGGCCGGATGGCTCGCTGACCACCCACAAGCTGCTCTCCGAAAACCCCGAACACTATCGCGACGCGGCCGTTGCGGGCATCCGTCATCTGCTTGGCTTGCGCGAAGGCGAAGCGATCACGCCGCGCGATGTCGAGATGGTCAAGATGGGGACGACCGTCGCGACCAATGCCTTGCTCGAACGCAAGGGCGAGCCCGTCGTGCTGGTGACCACGCGCGGCTTTCGCGACGTGCTGCGAATCGCGTACCAGAACCGTCCGCGCCTCTTCGACCTCGACATCGCGCTGCCCGAAGCGCTCTATCAGCGCGTGATCGAAATCGACGAACGTGTGAGCGCGCAAGGCGACGTTGTCGTGCCGCTCGATCTTTCCGCCACGGAAGCAGCCTTGCGCGAGGTCTTCGACGCGGGCATCCGCGCGCTGGCCATCGTGCTCGTTCACGGCTATCGGCACACCGCGCATGAGCGCGAAGTCGCGGCATTGGCGCGGCGCATTGGCTTCACGCAGGTCTCGGTTTCGCATGAGGTGTCGCCGCTGATGAAGATGGTGTCGCGCGGCGACACCACCGTCGTCGACGCGTATCTGTCGCCGATCCTGCGCCGCTACGTCGATCAGGTGGCGAGCGAGATGCCCGGCGTGAATCTGCAGTTCATGCAGAGCAGCGGCGGCCTCACGCGTGCCGATCTGTTTCAGGGCAAGGACGCGATTCTTTCCGGCCCGGCAGGCGGCATCGTCGGCATGGTGCGCGCGGCGCAGACGGCGGGCTTCGAGCGCGTCATCGGCTTCGACATGGGCGGCACGTCCACCGATGTATCGCACTTCAACGGCGAGTTCGAGCGCGTGCTCGAAACGCAGGTGGCGGGCGTTCGCATGCGTGCGCCGATGATGAGCATTCACACGGTGGCGGCCGGCGGCGGCTCGATACTCGGCTTCGACGGCGCACGTCTGCGTGTCGGCCCTGCGTCGGCGGGCGCGAACCCCGGACCGGCCGCGTACCGGCGCGGCGGCCCGCTCACGGTGACCGACTGCAACGTGATGCTCGGCAAGATTCAACCCGATTATTTTCCGCATGTTTTCGGTCCGCATGCCAACCAGCCGCTAGACCGCGAAGCGGTGGCGACACGCTTTCGCGCACTCGCCGACGAGATTTGCGCGGCGACGGGCCAGCGCCGCACGCCGGAAGAGATCGCGGAAGGCTATCTGGAGATCGCGATCGGCAGCATGGCGAACGCGATCAAGAAGATTTCGGTGCAGCGCGGCCACGACGTGTCGCAATACGTGCTCACGACCTTCGGCGGCGCGGGCGGCCAGCATGCATGCGGCGTGGCCGATGCGCTCGCCATGACGAAGGTGTTCGCGCACCCGCTCGCGGGCGTGCTGTCGGCGTTCGGCATGGGTCTCGCCGATCAGACCGCGATGCGCGAGCGCGCGCTCGAAATCGTGCTCGACGACACGTCGCTTGCCTCCATCGACGCAGCGCTCGATGCGCTCGTCGATGAAGCAACCCGCGTGCTGCTCGATCAAGGCGTCGACGCGGCGCGCATTTCGACGGCGCGGCGTGTGCACCTGCGCTATCAGGGCACCGATTCGGCGCTCGCGGTCAATGCGGGCAGCGTACTGTCGATGCGCGCGGCGTTCGAAGCGGCTTATCGGCAGCGCTACGCGTTTCTCATGGCGGATACGCCGCTCGTGGTGGAACTCGCCTCCGTTGAAGCAATCGGTCATTCGGATGCCCAGCCGGTGGCAGGCAGCATCGCCGATCGCCCTGCCGGCGGCGCGCCCACGGCCGCCGCGACGGTCCGCATGTATTCGGGCGGCCGCTGGCACGACGCGTCGCTCTATGCGCGCGATACGCTGATGGCGGGCGACACGCTTGACGGCCCGGCCATCATCGCCGAGAAGAACGGCACGACCGTGGTGGAGCCTGGCTGGCAGGCGGCGCTGACGGGCGACGGCAACGTCGTGATGACGCGCGTGCTCGCGCTGCCGACGCGCCGCTCGATCGGCACGCAAGCCGACCCGGTGCGGCTGGAGATCTTCAACAACCTGTTCATGTCGGTGGCCGAGCAAATGGGTCTGCGTCTGCAGAACACTGCCTACTCGGTCAACATCAAGGAACGGCTCGACTTTTCGTGCGCGATCTTCGACGCGGCCGGCCATCTCATTGCGAACGCGCCGCACATGCCCGTGCATCTGGGCTCGATGGGCGAAAGCATCCGGACCGTCATCGAACGCAATCGCGGCACGATGCGCGACGGCGATGTGTTCATGCTCAACGATCCGTATCACGGCGGCACGCATCTTCCCGATGTCACCGTCATCACACCCGTGTTCGCCGACGGCAGCGAGGAGCCGCTCTTTTATGTTGGCTCGCGCGGCCATCATGCGGATATTGGCGGGATCACGCCGGGCTCGATGCCGGCCGCTTCCACGCACATCGAAGAAGAAGGCGTCCTGATCGACAACTGGCAGCTCGTTTCAGCAGGTGTGCTACGCGATGCCGAAACGCGCGCGTTGCTGGCGTCGGGTCGCTATCCCGCTCGCAACATCACGCAGAACATGGCCGACCTGCGCGCGCAGGTCGCGGCCAATCAGAAAGGCGTGGACGAACTGCGCCGCATGGTCGCGCAATTCGGCCGCGACGTGGTGCTCGCCTTCATGCAGCACGTGCAGGACAATGCGGAAGAAGCGGTGCGCCGCGTGATCGGCGCGCTCAAGGACGGCGCGTATCGCTATGCGCTCGACAACGGCGCGGTGATCGACGTGGCGATCCACGTCGATGCTTCCACGCGCAGCGCAACGGTCGATTTCACGGGCACGTCGGCACAACTGCCGAACAACTTCAATGCGCCGAAGGCGGTCTGCATGGCAGCCGTGCTCTACGTGTTCCGCACGCTGGTGGGCGACGATATCCCGCTCAACGCCGGTTGCCTGCGGCCGCTTTCCGTGATCGTGCCGGAGGGTTCGATGCTCAATCCCGTCTATCCCGCTGCCGTCGTGTCGGGCAACGTCGAAACTTCATCGGCGATCACAAATGCGCTGTATGGCGCGCTCGGTGTCGTGGCGTCGAGCCAGGGCACGATGAACAACTTCACGTTCGGCGATGCGCGCTACCAGTACTACGAGACGATCGCGGGCGGCAGCGGCGCGGGAGACGGCTTCAATGGCGTCGATGCCGTGCAGACGCATATGACCAACTCGCGCCTGACGGACCCGGAAGTGCTCGAATGGCGTTACCCCGTGCGGCTCGAATCGCATCTGATCCGCACCGGTTCGGGCGGCGCGGGACAGTGGAAAGGCGGCAATGGCGCGATCCGGCGCATCCGCTTTCTCGCGCCGATGACAGCCTCGATCCTGTCGAACAACCGCATCCACGCGCCATTCGGCGCGGCAGGCGGCGCTTCGGGAAGACAAGGCAGCAATCGCGTCGAACGGGCGGACGGCGAGATCGTCGCGCTGGGCCATATCGCCAGTGTCGAGATGGCGGCGGGTGATGTGTTCGTCGTTGAAACGCCTGGCGGCGGCGGTTTCGGGCGGATTTGACGCGGCTTGCGGCGAGCCGTTGCGCAGCGCGGCTCGCGTTACCTTCTGAAGAGACGGAGCGGCGCACGACCTTCGGCGCCCCTGCGGGCAAGACCGGCGCACTGACACATCGTGCCCGTCTTCTGCCATGCCTATGCGGCACCCGCTTCAGTGCAGGTCATTCCGTTACTCCGAGCAGATGTTCGATGTGTTCTTCAACACGGGCACGCGCCTCGGTGATCGCGTGATCCGTAGTCCGCGAAACAAGCGGAAAGTCGAGACCATTGCCCTTGAATCTCCCCGCGTAGTGCACCCATGACCGATACGCGTACACGCCCGAATCGCGCCGGGCCAGGTTGATCGTCACGTCGTAGGTACGCTGCATGCCGCTCGCGCGCGTGTAGGGAAACTTGTGGACTTCCGAGTGAATCATGGATACCGCCTCCGGGTGCTCGATTCCACGTGACGCTTCGTGCCGGCGAACAGATTGGCCCGGCCTCGAAACGCGCTAATCGTTGCAGACGAAACCGTTGCGCCTCAAGGAAGATCGACGGTAGTTTTGTGTGCGGAACCGGCTTGCTTTGACCGGATATCGCAGGGCGGCAACGGCATCGGTTCGTTATCCGCGAATGCCGTGCCGCAGCGCACCGCAAACGCGAACGCGGATTGCCGGTTCGCGAAGTGACCGAGATCGCCAAGCGACGTCGCCTCGCCATCCTCTTCGAGAATGGCGACCCGGGCGACAAAGGTATTGCCGCTTCGTGCGACCGACGGCTGAATCGCTACGCCGTGGTGAAAGAAGTGCATATCGCCTCCTCAGACCCTTATATGGAGACCCCGCTGCGGACTGGATCGCGCCAACGGTGTCGGAAAGTCCTGACGACATTGTAAGCTATTTGTCAGCATTCAGGAGCCGGTGCGCGTCGATGACGCAGTGGGACGTGTTCCCAGTTGCCGCGTGGTGTGCGAAACGCCAACTCGTCTTCAGCGCGCATGTTCGACTTCATCGAATGTGTTCATCGGGAGGACCGTACGGCAGACGGTGACATTGCGTTCAGCATGTGACTACGCGAACAGGCTACGCGTGCGCTGCGATCTCATCTATTCCCTCATCAAGGAAACACCATGCTTCAGTTCTACTTCCACCCGTCTCCCAATCCTCTCAAGGTGGCGCTTCTGCTCGAAGAGCTTGAAACACCATTCGAGCTTTCCGCCGTCGATACTTTCAAGGGAGAACAACACGCGCCCGCGTACCGGAAGATCAATCCGAACGGCAAGGTCCCGGCCATCGTCGATGACGGTGTGACCGTATTCGATTCGCACGCGATTCTTCTGCACCTCAGCGCAAAGCATGGGAAGTTCGTCCCCGCCGCGCCGTCGCAGCATGCCGCGATGCTCTCGTGGCTCCAGTTCGTCGCGACAGGGCTGTCGCCGTTTTCAGGCCAGGCCGTGCATTTCCTGCACCATGCACCGGAACCGCTGCCGTATGCGCGCAACCGTTATCTGAAAGAAGTCGAGCGTCACTATCGCATTCTCGATGAGCGTCTCGCGAGTTCGCGGTATCTGGCGGGCGACACTTACTCGATCGCCGATATCGCGCTGTGGGGCTGGGCGCATTTCGCCGGCTATATCCTGGGCGAAAAGGGACTCTCCGACTATCCGCACGTCAAGCGTCTGGTCGACGAGATCTCGGCGCGTCCAGCGGCTATCCGCGCGCTGGCGCTGAAAGACAGGCAGGTGTTCAAGGCCGAGTTCGACGAAGAGACTCGCCGCGCGCTGTTCCCGCAGAACGCCTCGCTCACGGTTTAAATAGCCGCGAGAACTTGCGCGCCGGTCGTCTGCAATGGCGAGTGCCGGCGCGTTGCAGACCGATGCTGTAGTGTTACAGCTTTCCTGCTCTCGCAGCCGGCGTCGCAGATACCGGCTAATCGAATCTACTGCTATGAAGAAGATTGGCTTTCTCTCCTTTGGTCACTGGGCCAATTCTCCGGGTTCACAGGCACGATCGGCAGCCGATGTACTTCTGCAATCCATCGACCTCGCCGTCGCCGCCGAAGAACTCGGCGCGGATGGTGCGTTCTTTCGCGTCCATCATTTTGCTCAACAGCTTGCATCGCCCTTTCCACTTCTCGCCGCAATCGGCGCGAAGACGCGCACGATCGAGATTGGAACGGGTGTCATCGACATGCGCTACGAGAACCCGCTCTACATGGCAGAAGATGCTGGCGCAGCCGATCTGATTGCTGGCGGACGGCTGCAACTCGGTATTAGCCGAGGCTCCGGCGAACAGGTTATCGATGGCTGGCGCCACTTCGGGTACGCGCCAGAAGAAGGCGAGACGCACGCCGATCTGGCACGCCGTCACACGGAAGTGTTTTATGAAGTGCTGCGAGGCAAGGGTTTTGCACAGCCGAATCCGCGCCCCATGTTTGCCAACCCGCCGGGACTTCTACGCGTCGAACCTCATTCCGAAGGACTTCGTGAGCGCATCTGGTGGGGCTCGGGCTCCAACGCGACGGCCGTTTGGGCCGCGAAAATGGGCATGAACCTGCAGACGTCCACACTGAAGAACGACGAAACGGGCCGTCCGCTTCATATCCAGCAAGCGGAGCAGATCCAGGTTTTCCGCGACGCATGGAAAGAGGCCGGGCATACGCGAGCGCCGCGCGTGTCGGTCAGCCGGAGTATCTTCGCGCTCGTGAATCAACAGGACCGCATGTATTTCGGACGGGGCACGCAGAGCAAGGACACAATCGGTTTTCTCGACGACGACGTCCAGAAGATATTTGGCAGGAATTACGCTGCGGAGCCCGACGTTCTCATCGAAGAACTGGCAAAAGACGAAGCTATTGCGGCAGCCGATACGTTGCTACTCACCGTGCCTAATCAGTTAGGGGTCGAGTACTGCGCGCACGTCATAGAATCGATTCTCACGCATGTCGCTCCGGGTCTCGGTTGGCGTTGACGCGCGGGAAGACTGCCAGAAAAAATTCCCGCCATTTCCGACGATGATCCGGCGCGCCGCGTGGGGACCCACTGCACGGAATCCGTCCGGCGGGATTCCATCGTTCCGAACTCAACTCCCCTGGTAGATATCACAGGACAATCCGACGACACACGGCCCGCCATTCCTTCCTCGTCCGCTTCCACTCGACCCACCTGGCTGAGGACCGACGGAATCGTATTCATAGCGATTCATCGAACTGGCGGGCTGCGCCATTTGTGGTTGGGACATCGTCGCAGCGGGCGCCATTTGTGGGTCGGCGCTTCCGGACGGCTGTTGCCATGTTGTCTGCGCATACGCAAAGTCCGTGACCGCGGACAATGCAGAAACTACCAATAACGAAGCCAAAAGAACTCTCATTTCTGCACCTTTGTCGATAATGCAATTCGATTCAATCCGATAAGGATAACGAATCGAAATACATTGACTTGAAGAAAAACAGACTCTCGGTTGCCTATTGAGGAAAAGGAAGCCTGCTCCGGCCAGCAGCGTGACTTTTTATGATCGGAGGCATCCTCTTAAGAGGTCACCGCGGAACATGTTTAGGGACGCGCCTTTTCTTGTCCTCCTGTTATAGACCCGTCCTCAAAGGAAATCCAGCGCCGAGCACACCCGTGCCAGTTCTGCCGTCAGATCGCGCACGGCATCGGCGAGCGCGCCATACACATGTACATAGCCGGACGGCGGCCTTTCAACCATAACAGGTCCGTAAGCATGCAGGGTCCACTCTGATGGCATACATTAGTACAGCAATGCCCAAGTCACGCCATCCACTCACTGGAGTTCGACCATGAGCTACGACCCCGCCGATACGGCAGTTGTGTTTATCGATCCACAGAACGACGTGTTGAGCCCTACGGGCAAAAACTGGGGCGCCGTCGGTGCGAGCGTGACCGAAAACCGAACGGTCGAAAATATGGTGAAAATCTTCACGGCAGCCAAAGCAGCGAAGTTCAGCGTGTTCATTTCCCCACACTATTTTTATCCGACCGACCGTGCATGGAAATTCAACGGCCCACTGGAGGCAGACGAGTTTGCGACAAGCACCTTCGCACGAGCGGGGGCGCTGAACCTGAGCGGATTCGAGAAATCGGGGGCCGACTGGCTGGATGAGTTCAAGCCGTTTATCGAGGACGGCGAGACTATCGTGGTGAGTCCGCACAAGGTGTTCGGACCGCAGACAAATGACCTGACACTGCAACTTCGAAAGCATCGCGTGCAAAAAGTCGTGCTGGGCGGGATGCTAGCCAATATGTGTGTCGAGTCTCACCTGCGCGACCTGATCGAGCAGGGTTTCGAAGTGTGCGTCGTCTCCGACGCGACGGCTGGGCCGCGTCATCCGATCTGGGGCGACGGTTATAAGGCGGCGATGATCAACTATGCGTTTCTTGCGCATGCCGTTGTCACGACCCAGGAGGTCGTAGACTCGATGACGGGAAGGTAGCTGCGCCTCAAACCACGCGTCGCGCGTCGGCACCACAAGAGCGATCAAAAGCATCGCATCGATCACATGGCTTCCATCCAATAAATGACGGTCATCATCTATTGCATAAATGATGACCGTCATTTATTATCAACGTGCTCCCGATCCGCTATTCGGGCTTTTCTTGCGCACAAACCAATGCCGCGCGCCGTCACCGACGTTCCAGTCGAGGAAATTATCATGCCACTTGTACGTATCGATCTCGCAGAAGGTCAATCCGCCGAGTATCGCAGCGCCGTCGCCGACGAGGTCTACAAGGCGATGACTACCACGATGAACGTGCCCGTCAATGACCGTTTCATGGTGATCAACGAGCACAAGTCCGGCAACTTCATCGCCGATCCGACCTATCTGGGCATCGAGCGCTCGCCTCAATGCATCATCGTGCAGCTCACATTGAATGCGGGCCGCGATATCACACTCAAAAAAGCCTTCTACAAGGCGCTGAGCGAAGGTCTTCACGCGCGCGTCGGACTGCGGCGAGAAGACCTGTTCATCAGTCTCGTCGAAGTGCCGAAGGAGAACTGGTCGTTCGGCAACGGCGAAGCACAATACGCGCAATAAGCGCAGGGGCGACGCGCGCCGCACTCACCACGGAGGGCCCGGATGCCTCGCGTATCGAAGGAACAAACCGACAGGAACCGCTTGCTGATCGAGGCGGCGTCCGCGCGCCTCTTCAAGGAACGCGGGCTGAATGGTG